>Ga0315288_10012141_pt1 | contig 10837 bp, 11 predicted proteins | sample YL17G11_20_MG_FD_203454 | JGI IMG/M metagenome (GOLD analysis project Ga0315288, IMG submission 203454) | Sediment microbial communities from Yellowstone Lake, YNP, Wyoming, USA - YL17G11_20 | ecosystem: Environmental > Aquatic > Freshwater > Lake > Sediment | place: USA: Wyoming | collected...
CGACAAGTTGGCCTATTAAAGGTTTTCATGTAGCAAGGTCAATATGATTAGGAGGTAGCTATTGACACCAGGAGATCAATTACTCCAGTTTGTCATATCTGGGATTACCATAGGTTCTGTCTATTCCATCATTGGCCTAGCCATTGCAATTATTTTTAACGTAGGAAACATATTTGATGTGTCCCAAGGTCAGTTTATGATGCTTGGAGCGATGTCGGTTTGTGTCTTTCGGGCAGCCGGTTTGGCTATGGGCTTCTCTATAGCGTTGGGTGTACTTATTCCTCTTATCGGAGGTTTGGTGATTTTTGGGATTATTTTCTACCGCATAGTCCAAAGATATTCGCTCATTGCTATAATCATGATTACCTTGGGCGTAGGTTTGCTGATAGAAGGAATAGCTTTTCTCGCTTTGGGCGCGGACACAAGAGTAACTCCTTATTACGTGAATATTGCTCCAATTCGTATACGCGGAGCTACTATGTCACCTCAAGCTCCTTTTTTATTCGCGGTCCTCTTGCTGATGGTATTAGGTCTATACCTTTTATTTAATCGTTCTTTCTTGGGGAAGGGATTGAGAGCATGTCGCGAACAACCTTTAGCAGCAAGACTGATGGGGATTAATCCAGCAAAGATGATATACTTTTCCTTTGCCTTAGCTGTGGTTTTAGGGGCTATTGGTGGGATAGTAATGGTACCAATGACGGCCACTTCTTATAAAATAGGCATGGAACTTACGATAAAAGGGTTTCTATCTTGCCTAGTAGGGGGGATATGGAAATTCCAGGGAGTGATACTAGGTGGGTTATGTTTGGGCTTGTTCGAATGTCTAGCCGCTGGTCTTATTTCCTCAAATTATGCATCGGTGATTGCCCTGTCCTTCTTCTTAATCGTATTGCTATTACGGCCTTCCGGGATATTGGGGACCGGAGAAATTATTCATTAGAAAGATTGGATGTATGAGTGTTAGGATCAAGTATTCTAAATGGATATGGTGGGCGTTTGCTGTGATTATGGTATGCGTTCTCCCCCCATTGCTTAAAGGGTACGTTGTTAGCATTTTTATTTTTGTAGGGATTTACTCTATAGTAGCAATAGGACTTGGTTTGCTACTAGGTTGGGCAGGACAGATATCCATGGGGCATGGTGCCTTTATGGGGATAGGAGCTTATACCTCAGGGGTTCTTAGTTTCCGTTACGGTATTTCGCCCTGGCTTGGCATTATCTGTGGAATGGTGATAACGGGTTCCATTGCCTACGCCATAGGTAAGGCTATACTACATTTTCGTGGCCATGTGTTGGGCGTAGTTACTTGTGCCTTGGGGCTGATTTTCTACAGCCTTTTTGGTGAGATGGATTTCATCACTGGAGGTTACGATGGCTTTAGTCGCATTCCTCGCCTTTCTATCGGTGGCTTTGTATTTGTAAAAGATATTCACTTTTTTTATTTATTGTTAGTCATATTTTCTATTCTTTTCGTAGTAGCATCAAACATTGCCAAATCGAAGATAGGGAATGAGTTCCGCACGATTGATCTTCATAGGGGTGGCAGTGAAGTGGCTGCAGAGACGCTTGGCATAAACATAGGAAAAATTAAGACCCAAGCATTTGTCCTCTCTGCAGTATATGCCAGTATTGGAGGGAGTTTATATGCTCACTATGTAACTCATCTTGATCCCACGCCCTTCAGCCTTTGGACTGGCTTCATGATGATCATTATAGTAGTAATAGGTGGAGCGAGAAGCCTTTGGGGTCCCGTTCTTGGGGCCGCTTTCTATTTCGGATTGAAGGAACTAATAAGTGTTGTTATACCAACGACACAATCTGCAGCTCTGGCTGGGATTGAAGTCATTCTCTTTAGTCTTTTTTTTATCTTAGCACTGTTGTTTTCTCCTGACGGTCTGGTTCAGATCCCAACTGTTCTCCGTCAGTTTTGGGTTGAAAGAACCAAACGAAGAGGCTCGTAAAAAAGAGAATTCTATTATGATAAGGCAAGTGGATAGTTCATTTTTAGAACTGAAAAATGTAACTAAGATCTTTGGAGGGTTAACTGCAGTTAGTGATTTTACTACCAGTGTTCAAAAAGGAGAGTTGGTATCAATTATCGGACCAAATGGAGCGGGAAAGACGACGTTTTTGAACATAATTACTAAGGTTTTGCCTATTACTCATGGTGAAATTTGGTTCAAGGGGCAAAGGATTGACAAGCTCGAGGCACGTCAGATCTTTGGCTTAGGCATTTCTCGGACTTTTCAGCATTTAGAGCTTTTCAATAACATGTCCGTGGTAGAGAACGTAATGATAGGGTGTCATAAATGGATGCATTCCACCTATCCTGAGGTTATGCTTCGCCTAAGGCGAGTCAGGAAGGAGGAGCGAGAGGTCTTTGAGCGAGCCATGGAAAAACTTTCTTTCCTATGTTTGGTGGAAAAGGCCCATGACATGCCTTCAAGCTTGGCGCTAAAGGAGCGAAAGTTGCTGGGGATAGCTCGTGCCATAGCTAGCGAGCCGGACCTGTTGCTTATAGATGAACCTGTGGGAGGACTAACTATTAAGGAAATAGATGAAATTGGTAAGAAGATCTTAGCGATGGTGGAGCAAGGGATAACCATTCTATTCATAGAACACCGAATGGAATTAGTGATGGGTATAAGTGAAAGGGTGATAGTCATGAATTTTGGTCAGAAGATCGCCGAAGGCTCCCCCGAGGAGATACAAAGAAATGAGCAGGTAATTACTGCCTATCTAGGAAAAGAGGAGAGTAGAGTATAACAGCATATAAAAAGGAGACAATTATAGAACTGACTGATGTAGTGGCTAACTATGGACCCATGGAAGCGTTGTCTGAGTTAAGCATGTATGTCAGTAAAGGGGAAATTGTAGCTATTCTCGGGCCTAACGCAGCAGGGAAAAGCACGTTGATGTATACGATTGCAGGTATTGTACCTGTAACAAAGGGCAAGATCATATTTAATGGGCAGCCCATCCATAATTTAACCACTGATCAGATAGTTAGGCTAGGCATAAGCTTAGTACCTGAGGGCAAGTTGCTTTTCCCTATGATGAAAACTTTAGAGAACCTCGAGTTAGGAGGGTATCACTGGAAAGGTAAGGAGAGAAAGAGACAAATCGAAAGGGGCCTTAGTGATGTTTTCAAGCTTTTCCCTAGTCTCGAGGGAAAAGGAAGGCGACTGGCTGGTACACTTTCCGGCGGAGAACAGCAAATGGTAGCCATTGGAAGAGGGCTCATGTCCCAACCGCAATTGCTTTTGCTTGATGAACCTTCTTTGGGGTTAGCACCTGTGTTAGTTAAACAGTTGATGGAAACTTTAGAAGCACTAAGAAGTGAGCAAAGGCTGACTATCTTGCTTTCAGAACAGAATGCTGTGGCAGCTCTGAGTATCGCTGATAGGGGATATGTGATGTCAGGAGGTAGGGTTATCATGGAAGGTCCTAGCGAGGAACTTCGTTCCTCAGACAGGGTGAAGGCAGCCTATTTAGGTTGATAGCTAACAAATTGTTAGCATATCACCTTTCTGACATGTTGCCGAATATTACTAAACCGATCAAATCTAAAAAGGAGGGCATATAAAATGAGTGAATGGAAAATGAAAGGCAAACCGGGTTTGATTCTTGTCCATATGCAACATGGGGTTGTGGGTCAGGAGGGTGGGCTCGCTATGTTTAACCATGCTAGGGCAGCAAAAGAGGCCGGGATAATCCCTCACCAGCAAGCCTTACTTTATGGATTCCGTGAGAAAAAGTTGCCAATAGTATATGTGCTCGCTGTGAACGAGCCAACCACCATTTTTCCGGCTTACGGCACATCCTGGAAAAAAATGGAGTCCTCGCGGGCCAATCTTCGTGGTTCCAAAGACGTAGAAGTTATTCCTGAACTAGCTCCTCAACCGGGTGAACCGGTAATAAGCAACTGGCTTTTGAACAGCTTCTCCAACTCCAACTTGGACCAAATATTAAAAGAATATGGTATTGAAACTGTGGTCATAGTGGGTGTTGCGACAGCTACAGCAGTGCTTCCTGCAGTCATAGGAGCGACAGACTCAGGTTACTCAGTGATTGTGCCAAAGAATGCGAGTATCTCAGCCCACACAAGGGAACACGAGGTAATCATGAATGACATACTTCCTCGTCTAAGCTTAGTTACTACTGCTGAGGACGTGCTAGCGCATATTTGATCCAACTGTCATACAATCACAGGCATAAAGATATTGGGGGGCTACGGCCAAAAAATCAATGATCAACTACGCTTGACAATTGATAAGGTTATATGGTCATTACTCAGAACATTGGCACTTTACTTAATAAGACTAAATCCTATTTGGCTTACCGAATTGTCGCTCGATAGAAGGTCAATGGCCTTCGCCTCAGAGACCTAAGAACCAGATGCTTCCAGCGCTTTTACAAACTATGAACGGACAGCGTTTCCAAACACATGGACCACTCGACGCTCTTCTGGGAAATGATTGCTAGCATATTCATTACCGCTCGTGATTAGGGAATGGCGTGTCTGGTATGAGTGCCGGAAATCTAATGTGCCTAGACCAGGGGGTCTTAAGGCCAGGTTATATGGTGTGGGCTCCCTGAGAGTGAAGCTGGTGGAATAGATTATCAAGTTGATAAAGTATCCTAACTTTGCTTCCAGTTGGAAGAGGGCGTACTGGGAAGATTCATACAGATTTCTGATAAGTGGACGCGAAAAAATATATGAACAATGTAAGCGAGAAGACCCTGGATATTATTCTGATTGAGTGGGCGCAAAAGTCTAGAGGACATCTATCAAAACATAGAACACCAGGGGGTTGGCAAACAAGGCTGGTCGAAGAGGGATATCTGAAATAGTGCTTACCAAACACGAGTGATAAACCCGACGGAAATCATTATAGCTTTTACTCCCAAGGTTATGGAGGGTTTTTTGGACTAAAGGCGCTAAGAATCCAGCAGAAATATTCACAAATTTTTATAAGGAGAGAAAGAAAATGGACGCAAAGGGGTTAAGACAGGAACTTAGCATAAAAGAGAAAGAACGGCGTTGGTCACTCGTACGCGAAAGCATGAGGAGAGAGGGCCTTGCTGCTATTATTCTATATGGAGATACCTTACATTGGGTATCTATTCGTTATTTAACAAATATTTTTGCAACAGGCGCCACTCAACAAGTATTGCTTTTCCCGGTCGATGAGGATCCGATTTTTTTGACTTCCCTTCCCCGGAGTGAATTCTTTGCTAAAAAAAGCTCCTGGGTCCGACCAGAAAACATTTATTGCTCAGTCAATTGGGCAGAAGACCTGGCCAAACACCTCATTGCGCTTAAATTACAAAACAAACGGGTTGGGATAGACAGTTATAAGACCTGGCCAGTGCGGGAATATCGAATATTCAGAGGGTTTTGTCCTGACGTTGCGTTGATGGAAGCCTCTATGTTGTTGAGTAAAATTCGCGGCCCCAAGAGCAGCGAAGAGATAAAACTAATCGAGGAGGCTATCCGTATTGGAGAGCTTGCCCAAAAGACTTTTTTAGCTAATTTGAAGCCGGGAATGAAAGAGGAGGAGGTGGTGGGCAAAGTAGAAGATGTAGTTCGAGCTAATGGGGTGGATCTGAGACTTTGGTTAATGTCCAGTACATCGGAAATACCCTATCCAGATTTCCCAGGAGAGACTATTATACAGAGGCCAAACCCAGTTACATTTTCTTCAGAATTTGTAAGGACGCGAGGATATGGTTGCCAAGTGGTACGGACCTACTGCTGGGAGGAGCCAAAAGGGGAGTATAAGAGAATGTGGGAGTTATGGGAAGAATTGAGACGTGTGGTACCCAAAGAGCTTCGGCCGGGGCATGAGGTCACCGAACTGGGTGCAAAGGTTGAAGACTTGGTAGATGAATGGGGTTTCGAATGTGATTATTTGGGGCATGCAGTTGGGTTGAATATGTCAGATGCCCCTTACATCAGTTCAGGTCCTCGTAAGCAAAGATATATGGAGTGGACAATCATGTCTAACGAGGTATATGTAGTTCACCCCATGATAAGGACTAAAGGAGGAGGACCACCGTTGCTTTGGTTAGCAGACATGTATCTGGTCGGGGAAGATGGGACCAAGTGGCTGACCCAATTTTTACCAGGGCTACCAGAGATGATTTATTGATAATATATTATAGAGGTGACGATCATTAAAATTAATATAATATTTTCCTATTTAAGACATTTACAATTAAGGTATTTTTACCCACTATATTCTACACACTATATAATCCCTCAAAGACAGATTAGCCTGAGGTAGAATATGGAATATAATATAGAGTAGATAAAACTATTGTCTGACCGAGAAACAGCTTAAGCGTAGCGCCCATCGGAGCACTCGAGAGTCGGAATTCGTTATTGAACGGTAACTGGAAATCGCTAATAAGCACACTAAACCCTTTAAATGGACTAAAACTGCGGACCAACTTCTTGCGACGGTTGAAAATTTTTGTAAACGAATTAATGATTCAGGACTAGAGCTCATCCGAAAAATAGGGGAAAGAGAAGGGATTGGGGAATCATTGTCTGAAGGAGTAAGAATTTCCGCTGAAGAAATTGGACAGGAGTCTGAGAAATTTGCAATGCTTGTAAAGGGTCTCAAGCTTGCAATGCATGGCCCAAGAGCATATAGTAGTTTAGCTGCAGCATATGCAACTTCACGCATAGGAACTTCCCATTGGGCGGCCACCCATTTGTTGGAAATGAGAAGACCAATGCCAGATTTGGGTTATACTGAAATCCTGGACCGATTTGAATCAAAAGGAAAGGGGGTTATGGCAGTAAAAATGTAGGATTATATGGAGATGTTTGAGTCCTTAAAAATTTGTAAATTTATTAGTTGGGTTTCTCTTTCAGACATTTTGGACTGGATATACTACGTCACTAATACAAGGATGGATTCTGGAGAATATATGACTATTGGGGAGAGAATATCAAACTTAAAAAGAATGTATAATGTCCGTAGTGGTATAACCTGAAGAGATGATGACTTACTGGAACATATTTCAACTCAGAAGAGGGGTGAGGGTTGGGCCGCCGATCATCTTTCTAACCATGAGATGATGTTAGATGAATATTACAAATACAGAGTTTGGAACGAGAGTGATATTCCTAAGAAAGAGAAATTGAAAAGCTTAAGTTTAAAAAAATTGGCAATGGAGTTAAATGGAGTAATATTAGAAAAAAACTCCAAATGAAACAAAAGTTGAATAATCTTCAATCATGGCTTTTCTCCATAAACCAGATCATAAAATATCGTTTCCCATTAAATTATTGAAACATGGTTGGGATACTTTAACAAAATTTTATAAAGGAGGTGCTTTATGTTAATACAACGAAAGCCAGCCGTTGTTGCTGGGCAACGGAGGACATATGCCAAAGGTACTGCAGTGACTGAGGCCAAAGGATTTGTTTTCCTTAGTGGGGCTATAGGGATGGACACCAATACAGGCAAAATTCCAGAAGGCATGAGGGAGCAGACGAGACTCGTAATGGAAAACATCAAAGCAAGGCTCGAAGAATACGGGTCGTCCCTTAAGAATATTTTGATTGTACGTCGGTATGTTAAAGGTGAGTTCCCGAATGGGATACGCAATGATACAGCATACCAAGAGAGTTATAAGGAAACGGAAGAGTTCTGGAAGGAGAATTGCCCTGAGTTTCTTGGAGAAAACAACCCGCCAGCATATACGTTAGTTGGGGTGACATCGTTGGGGTTACCAGAGTTGCTTATAGAAATAGAGGTTGTTGCAGCAATTGAATAACCAAAATTCTTCGACCGCCACAGAAAAAGAGGGAAGCTCTATGGGGATGTTTACCATCACGCTACCGACCCTGAATTTGACTTTAATCCGCAAAATGCGACTTCATCCTAAAGTAGTGGAGATAGTCATCCGGAAGTTAAATATTATCTTCACCCGCAAGGCAGAACATAATCAAAAAAGACGATGGAAAATAGAATAAGGGCAAATCTCCAATCTGTGAAGCAGACCTCTGTGGAGCTATAAATAATGAATAGTAGAAGGAGTAATGGAATCAAAAGATAAAATACCCGATGAAGTTCTTTAAAAATATTTCCTAAAAAGCTTAATAAAGGTCTGGCTTCAGAAAAGACGCATAGTTAAATAAAACAATGATCCTTTCTAGGAAATTTAAAAGGGGGTAGAGGTTACCGCAGGAGGAAATTAATCAAATCTTCAATATTAGCGAGATGGTGCAGCGAGAGCGTTTTTCCAACTGAAGAAAGTTAGGTTGATAATTATCTTTTGACAAGAATTTTGAACCAATTTCCTCACTAAATACCATTTCTACCCCCTATGCTGATATTCCTCACCCCAAACCATTCACTTCCTAATTGATTTTATATTGGCTCAAAAATAGTGTCACCTCAATGGAATAAATATAGCTGTAACCAATCAAATTATTGCCAAAATACTCTTTGGAGATTAGTTTATTACTTCACAGAATACCATTCGAAGCCTCCAATTGCAACTCGGTCCCCGGAGGACACTGCAGGGTTTGTGCGCACGGAAATCACATACATGTCTTCTTCTGCTTTAAGTTCTTCTACTACCTCCCACATATTCATCACCCGTGCGTATATTTTACCTTTCGGGACCATATCGCCTGGCTCAACGAGCATTTCTATCAGCCCTCCCCTGTTATTCCTTAGAAACTTCCAATGTGGGATAACAATTTGTTCCTCGGGCATTTCTGGCTGCCCTTCAATCAACCCGAGGAATAGCATTATGTTGTAAATACCTTTCTGCGCGACAGCTACATTCGCAGTTTCACAGCGGCCACCTGTGCCCACCTCAACAGTAAAGGCGGGGATACCATGTTTTATACAGATTGAGTTGATTTCTCCTGCTAATACTATGGGCAATTCCTGGTTCTTTGGGTATTTGTCGCCTTGGCGATTGATTTTCAATCCAAAAGACAAAGCCATCTGGGACGATTTTTGCATTATCTCCGGCTTAGCACCAGGGACTGGTCTACATACTGTGTAGACAAAGGAGTTTTGAGTAGGTGCCTCCGTGTGAAAGCTAATCACAGCATTTGCGGTCTTCTGAATTTCGAGGAAGACTTGAAAAGCAATCCTTTCAGTAATTGACCCCTCAGCTTTACCGGGAAATTGCTCATCCAGGTTAAGTAAATCGAGAAAGCAAACCCTTTTCTGTTCAACGAATGCTATGGGGTTAAGGATAGGCGTGAAAATAAGAGATCCGTTTATCTCCTCGGGTCTCGTTTCCAAATAAACATTTCGCATGGCAAAAAGGCCATTTAATTCGTTCCCATGAACAGCGCCACACATCCATAGAACTGGTCCTGGTCGATTACCTCGCACAACCATTAGTGGGAGGTAGATCGGGCTACCATTCGCCAGTTCTCCAACTAAGATCTTTTGATGAACCTTTTGTCCCGCCTGAATTGAAGTCTGAAAAATTTCCATCCTAAGTTCTCCTTTCATACCCTATTTTTTGGTGAGAGAAACCACCTTTTTGGGTTCAAACAAAGGGTTTTTGGTTGCTCATTGTGAATAGTAAGATAGTTAGTAATAGCCTCAATTCCAACTCTCGGGTGCTTCGGAATGTCCCACATCGGAGTTATTTTTCGGTCAGGGCAGCAAACCAAAGTAAGGCTTGATTCATCCCCGAGGCACCTTTCGGGGTGAATTGGAGATGTTACCAGGGTGCTTCGCCAAGCGGCTGCGAATGATGAGCGCCTCATATGTGCCACAGTTGTCGAGGGTAAAATGAAAGTCCGGATCCGGAAGTACGACTGCGTCAATTATGTCGAGAAACTTGCGAAACTCGATCGCCCGATGTCGTCGATGAGATTCTCCAATGACCTTTACCGTCTTCGCGTTGAGCGGAGCAAAGAGCAATGTCTTCCCATGACGGGAGTTATCATGGGTGCACCGCTCTACTTGGCCCGGCCGCATAGGCAACAAGGGCGAAGTTCGGTCAAGATCTTGAATCTGAGATGTCTCGTTGACGCACAAAACCAAGGCTCTATCCGGTGTTCAGACCCAATCCCATAATATCCACACCTTTTCGATGAACAGGGGATCCTTCAACAGCTTAAAAGTCTCAGCCCAATGTGGGTGCAAAAGGAGAGTGCTCTAGATACGACTCACTGCGCTCTGACTCAGTCTACAGTTTTTTGCCATTTAGTGCGTGCTCCAATATGCAGCATACCACGACGTCAACTCAAACGTTTGGGTAATCAACTGTTCTGCGTCGACATCGATAATCCTCCAGGGAACGCCCGGGCGATCGAGCAAACTATCCAGACAATTCCGAATGAATCGAACTCGCCACTTTCCAATCGTCTAGAGGTTATGTGCAAAGTCGTCGCTACTACCAAGTTAAACTTCCATTCGGCGCACTTAAGCACTAAACGGACACGTTAAACCAACGCCTGTGAGGCTTTACGGGGACACATCTAGCGTTCCAAGGTTTCTCCCTTCAGATGGAATAGAGAAAGTCGATACCCCGTTCTCATGCCTATCCTCCTTCCCCCACTAAATTTACACCATATGATCATATTATTCAACGAATTAATAGCTCAGAGTCAAATTCCGAGATACGTCTTACCAAAAATGCAATCTTGCACATTTTTGTAACATAAAACCTATTTCCTCTAACCAGCTTAATTAATGCATTCCAGTAGCGTCCGGTTAATTTTTTATAAAAATTCGAATTGTTATTTTATTCCAGCATGATAAACGTGATTGTGAACAGTTTCGATTTCAATTTTTTCTTTCCGATTGGCCATAATCCTCCTATCTCTGATAGGAAA
>Ga0315288_10012142_pt1 | contig 10836 bp, 7 predicted proteins | sample YL17G11_20_MG_FD_203454 | JGI IMG/M metagenome (GOLD analysis project Ga0315288, IMG submission 203454) | Sediment microbial communities from Yellowstone Lake, YNP, Wyoming, USA - YL17G11_20 | ecosystem: Environmental > Aquatic > Freshwater > Lake > Sediment | place: USA: Wyoming | collected...
GAGGAGATCGAGCGAGGGGCTCGGGCAGCGGCGCTGGCAGCCGATGATTTCATCTGCCTGCGCGCCAGGTTCAACGACCCCGAAGTCAGTTTCTTCACCATGCGCGCCAACGTCCCCCACGGGGAGGTGGTGGGCCATGCTGACGGAAGGCCCGCGACTTTCTATGTGACCGAACCGCGCGATCTGGAGACGGACCTGACCGACTTCGGCGAGTGCGAGCTACGGATCGCCGAGGGCCGCTGAGGGCGGGCAGCAGCCTGGTGCCGGGCCATGTTGCCGGCCATTCGGTGGTTGTTCCGGGGTGACAGCACGTGAGCAGATCCTCCCTGGCCGACCTGCGGCCCTCGCCGCCTCTCACCGGCGTGGTAAAAACGGTCGCAATCATGGAACAGGCACTCTGCCGGGCCACGCTCAGTTACCACGCTCTGATGGCGGCCTTGCGGCGGCCGACAGCGGCACGCGCGAAAGCGATACACGGCCTTCGGTAGGTGCTTGCGCGCCCGCCAATGGGGTGTTAGGGCCTAGCCCTGGGCAGAGGGAGCTGATGAGCGATGATCGAGGGATGGGAGCAAAGCACCTGCGAGCAAGAAGCGTGAAACCTCACGCTGAGGCGGCCGAGGACGCGGAGTCGATGCCGGACTACACGCCCGACCGACGCCGGATGCAGCTTCTCTGGCTTGCGCTCGGCCTCATCGGGGCGCTCACACTGGCCCTGGTTCTTCTGGTCGCTTACGGGCTGGAGATCACTACCTACGACTACGCCGAGCCACTCCTTCTCATCGGGCTGCTCGCCTTCGTCACCTGCACCGTCGCCTACTTCGCCGACAAAGAGCGGGAGCATCGCGCCGAGAACCGCCGCCTCATTCAGCAGCTCCACGAAACGGCCAAGGCGCTGGACATGCGAGTGGCCCGCCTAAACAAGCTCTCGGAGACCAGCGTCCATCTGGCCGGCGCGTTGGACCTCGACCACATCTCCGAGCTCGTGGTGCAGGCGCTGCTCGATCAGGTCCAGGCGGATGCCGCCTCCCTGGTCCTCCTCGACACGACCAAGGGTGAGTACATCCACACCCGCAGCATGGGGCAGCTCGTCGGGCGCGGGGAGGGCGACGACCCAGTCGCGATAGCCAAGGCGGCGGCCGGCAACGGCCCTGTCATCAGACAGCTTGACCATCCGCCCGCCGTTGCCGAGCAGCTCAAGGCATGGGAGAAGATCAGGGCCTCCATCACGGCTCCGATGAAGGTGTCGGATGTGATCGAGGGCGCGCTGGCGGCGATGCGCGAGAAGCGGTTCGACACCGAGGACCTGAACCTGCTGACCACACTGGCGAACATGTCGAGCAAGGCGATCGAAAGCGCCGAGCTGCACCAACAGCTCAGGCAATCCTACTACCGCACCCTCCACGTCCTCGCACGCTCGCTCGCCGCGCGCGACCCATACAGCGCGGCCCATGGCGAAGCTGTTACCTGGCTTGCCTGTAGGCTCGGCGAACGGACCGGCTTAAGCCAGGAGGACATCGAGTCGCTTCGGGCCTACGGACCGCTCCACGATCTGGGCAAGATCGGCATATCGGACGCACTTCTGTCGAAGCAAGGGCCCTTGACCAGCGAGGAGTTCGAGATCGTCCGCCAGCACGCACTGATCGGCGAGAACATCATCCAGCCGCTGAACCCGGGTGCCCCGGCGCTGGCCATGATCCGCAGCCACCACGAGCGATGGGATGGCAAAGGCTACCCGGACGGGCTAAAGGGCGACGCGATCCCGCTGCTCGCCCGCATCCTCGCAGTCGCCGATGCCTGCCACGCAATCGTCTCGCACCGACCGTATCGCGGCGGGGCGACTCCCATCCAGGCAATCCAGGAAGTCAAGGCGATGACCGGCACCCAGTTCGACCCCCACCTGGTCGACGCGCTCGTCGAACTCTGGCACAGCGGCATCCTCGCTGACTTCAGCATGCGCCTCGGCGGCACGGATGCAGCGGTTGACATCCTCGACCTGCCAACCTCGCTCGCACCACCTGCCCCGAGACATCTCGTCCGTGTTGCTGAGTCCGACGCGAACGCAACCGTACACTAGCCGGTAGCGTCTCCAGCGGAAGCTCCACGCTCGCAGAGATAGCGCCGGGCAGATCCCTTCCGTCGCGCACCCACGCGTTCTTGCCGTCAGGGGTGACCCCTTCCTCTTCATGCTGGCGTCCCGCCGGACGCGGCCGGGGCGTCGTGCTATAATGCGTCTCGCTGTCGCTCCCAACAGACGACACGGAGGGAATCCCCGATGCGCCTGCTCCACCCGGCGGTGTTTGTCTTGTTCGGCCTCTGTCTGGTTCTGACCATCCCCGACCTGCTGCTCGGCGATATGCCCAAGAGCGACAGTGTCGAGCGTCTTGTCCTGATAGATGGCAAGACAGTCAATGGCTGGGAGGCGATTGAGTCCGCCCTGTCGCCCGCCGTCCTAGAGGGCGCATCCGCGCTTCTCTTCTCCGTGCCGGTGGACTGGAGCACTGGTGAGCCCAGCTACCCGATCGGCTGGCCCCGTATCCAGATGAGCGTGCCTGGCGAGATGAGCGACTGGAGGGGGTGGGATCGGATGCGGATGCGAGTCTACGCGCTCACCAGCCGCGATCCACTCCCCTATCGCCCCCTTGGGGTGACCGTCAGCTCCGGTGACAGGAACGTATCGTGGGAGCGGGACGCAGAAGGGCTTCGCGCCGGGGAGTGGCGCGAGTTCACCTTCGATCTCCGCGATATCCCTCAACGGGACCGCGTTAGGTCCATCGGCGTTTTCATCTCGGAAGACGCCTACCCGGATGGCGAGAAGCTGAGCTTCTACATCAGCGATCTGGAGCTGTTGCGCTATGCGCGGCCGACGCTGGTTGGCTTTGATCTGCTCGCCTCTGTCGCGTTCGTGGACGCGAAGGGAGTGCCGCTCGCCGTTCACGTGCTCGGGCTGGCGGAGGGCGCGGCCGAACCGGTCGCGCTCCGGCTGACGATGGGGGAGAACGTGCTCTCACGAACTGAGGCCCGGGTTCCCGAGGGCGTGACCCAGATCTCGCTGCCGATTCCGGCGGGGCTATCGCCGGGCCAATACTCCGTCTTCGTCAGCGCCGCGGGTCACGAACTGTCACGCACCGTGCGGCTCATCTCATCGCCCTGGCAGGAGATCGCCCGATGAAGCAACCACTGCTCACACTCGCCCTTCTTTGCGCATTGGCCTGCGTGTCCGGCGTCGCATCGGCCGCGGTGCTTGTCTTCGACATGGGCAGCGACGCATCGGCGCTCTGGCCGGGCGCGCACCAGGTGACCCCGTCGGATCCGGGCTGGGCGGCCCAGGAGGCGCCCGTCGCACACGACGCGCCGGGCGACGGTAGCCCGATCTGGACCAACCCCTTGACACAGGACTGCGTCATCGGCGCCAGGCCCACGCGGTTCAGCTTCGCCGCGGCACCAGGTCCATGGTCGGTGTACGTGGTGGCCGACACTGGGGCTCGCTGGGACCGCTCGGTCTCGCAGTACTGGGACTTCACCGTCGGTGTCGGTGGAGAGCAGTGGCGGTGCCAGCTTCCGGCCCCTGAATGGTCGGGCCCGTACCTTCGGCAGCAGCACGTGTTCTCCACCGTCTCGCGCGGGAGCATTCAGGTCAAGCTCACGCCGCGCAGCAAGTGGTGCATCGCCGGCATCGTGGCCTGGCAGCCGGCAGATGAAGCCGAAGCTCGCTCGCTGATCGACAAGATCGAGCGGTGGGCGCCGGAGAAGGAAATCGCCAAATGGCGGGAGGATGTCAGACCGCCAGCGGGGCCCGCGCCGACTCTGACCGCCGCCGATCGCGCCCGCGGCTTCTGCATCTGGCACCGGCACTGGGCAGTCCCGATCTACCCCTGGACGAACCCGACCCCGCAGGAGCTGAACCCGACCCTGCGCGTCTTCGCAGCGCCGGGCGAGTACGAGCCCATGACCTTCACCGTCAGGCCGCTCCATGCGCTGAAACGCGCCAGCATCACGCTCACCGCCATCGGCCCGGTGCCGGCCGATCGCATCGAGGTGCGGAAGGTCCGCTATCTCCGGGCGCGGCCGAACTACAACCTGAGCGGCCGTTTCCGCATCGTCCCCGACATCCTCGACCGCTGGGCGGGCGGGCCGCTGTCAGCGGACGAGAACGCGACCTTCTGGCTTACCCTGCATCTCCCTGATGACGCCAAGCCTGGTCGTTATGAGGGGCGGATCCGGTTCTCCGCCGACGGCAACAGCGCCGATATCCCGGTGCTCCTTCGGGTGGTGGAAGCACAGCTCAGAGAAGACCCCGAGCACACCTACGGCATCTACTATGACGACCAGCTCTCCCGGGCGTCGAGCGCGCCCGACCCGTGGTCGCGCGAGTACTGGACGCGCAAGTCGGCGCTCGAGCACGCCGACATGGCGGCGCACGGAACCCGCAACGTCACCCTGGACTGCTGGGCCGGCGCGATGGATGAGCGGGGCAGGTTCCCCTACATCGACCAGTCGTTCGCGCGGCTCGATGATGAGCTGAAGATGGCGGCGCGCTACGGCTTTCAGCCGCCCTACGTGCTGAGCATCTCGACCGAGGAAGTCTACCAGAAGCACACCAAGAAGGGGCTCGAGTCGCACCTCCGTGGTGTGGACATGCCGCCGGAGGCGTTCTTCCCGGAGGTGACGGCGCTGGTGCGGGCGATCGAGGCCGAGCGGCAGAAGCGCGGCTGGCCGCAGTTCGTCTACCAGCCCTACGACGAGCCAAGCTCCGACCCGGCGATCATCGCCTTCATGGCGCGCCTGATGCAGGCGGTGAAGGCGGCGGGGGTTCGGACCTACACCACCGCCGCGCCGGAGAAGCCGGGCTACCAACCTCTCAAGCCATACGTTGACGTCTGGTGCACCCAGACCTTCCTGCCCGATCACGACGCGGCAGTCGCGGACATGAAAGCGCGAGGAGTGGAGTACTGGTGTTACCCGAACGATATCTCAGGAGAGAACGACCATACTCCGGTCGCGGGGGCGCGGATGACCTACGGGTTCGGGTTCTGGCGCTCAGGTTTCGTGCGCCTCATCCCCTGGATCTACCAGTACAGCATCGGCGATCCGTTCAACTACCTCGACGGATCGGCGATGGACTTCATGGTCCGCAGCGAACCGGACGGCACCCCTCTGCCTACGGCTCTTTGGGAGGCGTTCCGGGAGGGATATGATGACATGCGCTACATCTACACCCTCAAGCAAGCGATTGCCGAAGGCATGAAGTCACCCTCCGGCCCGACGAGACAGGAAGCGGCCGAGGCGCAGAAAGTGCTCGACGACATCTGGAACGCGGTGCCGGTTCGGCCCCAGTATCAGTATGACAGCGCCTGGTCGCCGCAGGAGATGGATGTGTACCGGTGGATCATCGCCGACCAGCTCGAGCGCCTGACGCGGCTGGTTCGGCAGGAGGGGAGCCGGCCCGGCTAGTGGTTGTTCTGCGCGGCGACCGCCGCCACTACCACAAGTTCGCCGCCGCTGGCACTTCGGCGCGCGGCTTCAGGGCGATGGCGTCTTTCTGGCACGCGCTCCGGCAGATCCCGCAACCGTAGCAAGCGGCCTGGTCCACATACGCCTTCTTGGTGGCAGCGCTGTAGGCGAGCGCGCCGAACTGGCACGCCCGCATGCACGAGCGGCAGCCACCGCAGAGATCCGCTGCTACCTCGGCAACATACTCGGCCCTGAACATGACCTTGAAGTCGTGCGTCACGGTAGCCCGCATCGCCATGCAATCGGCCCGGTCGCAGTTGCAGATACCACCGACGAAGGGGGTCACGAAGGTCCAGACGCTGTGGCAAAGACCCTCCTTCTCGTGATCGGCGAATGCCTGCGCCGCCTGCTCGGCGCTCAGTTGCTCGAACTGACCGGTATCGGGGCCCGATAGGAAGCTGCCGTCCAGGTCTCCGAAGATCTCGCCCCAACCGCCTCCACCCGGCCCCATCGAGACGCCGTAGCAGTAGCGCGCCTCCCGCCCGAGCGAGACGTGGCGGCAGATGCAGGGCAGCCGGACGATGGAGTTGACGAACCCGAAGATCTCCTTCACATCCTCCATCGGCACCACCTGGCCGAAGTGCACCTTCTTCATCCGGCCGACGGCCATCCGCTTGACCGCGCGCTGGATGAAGGGCGGCGCGTTGCTCAGCTTCGCGAGCCGCTCGGAGTCACGGCCAAGGTGTTCGGGGTGCCCGAAGAAATCGCGGATGAACTTGCGCCGCCGCACATCGCTCAGCAGGTCGTCCGCGTAGTTGCTCGCCTGGAGATACCACTTCTTCCCCTCGCCGTGCTTCGTGCAGAACTCACACATCGGTGACTCCTCTCAGTGGCTGGGCCTCTACATCACAGCGGCAAACCGCTCTGTTGCTCTCCCCAGAGACTCCGGTTCCTTACCCGTCACGATCGCGCCGATCATGATGGCATTGATGCCGATCGCCAGCAGGGCCGGCACGTCGTCGGGCTGGATGGCACGTTGGGTCGGCACGATGATCGGAAGCTTCGTCGCCCGCCTGACGTTACGGTAGGCCATCACATCGGCCACGGTGAGCGGCTGTCCATACCCCTCATGCGGGATGATCGCTGCCTCCAGCATTTCGAACCCGACCGACGCGAGATCGGATATCGCCTCGAGGGGGGTGGCGTGGCTGATTGCGACGGCCCTCGTCATGCCCTGCCAGCGCGCCAGCCACAGCGGCATGTCGTGATCGTAGAGATCGAAAAAGTCCACTCCCATCGCCTCCAGCCCACGCATGTCTTCGCGGGACGGGAGCGAGCCGGCGGCGCCTGGGACGATGCCGGTCGGCAGGCCGGCCGCGAGAATCCGCTCCAGGTTCTCCCGCTCTTCGGCGAGCGACCCGAATACGGTTCCCGAGGCCTCGTGCCTGACGTTGATGTGGACCTTGAGCGCGTCCGCGCCTGCCTCCGCCGCGGCGCGGGCCAGCGCGGGAGAGTTGACCGGCAGGCTGACGATCAGGCGAGGCCGCTCGCGCAGCGCGCCGAGGAATCGCCCGGGCACCGGCTAGACCTCTCCCGACCGCTTCATGTTCTCGAGCTGGAGAGCGACGAAGACTGGCGGCAGCTCCAGGATCGCCGCCAGCCGCTCGATGGCCCGGGCGATAGAGCGTTCGTGCGCGTCCTCGTCCACCTCGCCCTGGTAACGCACCTCCTCGTCCGTTGCCACAACCCAACCGAGCGCCTCACGGAGGTAGCGAGCTTTGGCCTGTGGGTACTGGCGCTTCGGAATCTGCTGGTACTGCCGGTGGATGCGCTGGACCAGCTCATCCCACGGGCCCTCTCCGGCCGCCGGCCGCCTGGCGGTGGGCGTCGTCTCGCGTCTGCCCCGGGTTGCGGTCTCCCTCGCCCGTCGTTCCCCCTTCTTCAGCGCTTCCCAGTCTTCGACGGATGAGCCGTCAATGAGGCGGAAGTCGAGGCGGCGGCCGGAGGTGAGTTCGAGCGCGTTGAGGATGGCGTTCCGGTTCGCCGCGGTTTCCATGTGGCCGGAGAGATGGCGCTCGGCGCCGGGCATGCTGAGGATGAGCAGATCCTCGTCGAGCGTGATCGGGATCGCCGCCTGCATCGCCTGGTTGAGCGGCCCAAAGCGGTCCGACCGAAGCAGCACGACATCGGTCGTCTCGCGCCAGATCTTCTCCGGGGTCGGGTGGCGGAGCGGATAGCTCTTCTGCGGGAGCTTGCGGTCGTACTGGTGGCGGCGCTGCGAATCGCTCAGTATCCGGTAGGCCTGGCTGATGAGGGCGAACTTCTGCGTCATATCGGGGTCATCTGCGGCGACGTCGGGATGGCATTCGCGGGCGAGCTTGTAGTAGGCCGCCTTGATCTCATCCGGTGTGGCGTCACGGTCCAGATCGAGCACATCGTAGTAAGTCACCACGCGCCGGTCCTGCGATTGCCCCGGCCGCTTCTGTTCCCGCTCTTCAGACATATCTTCTCTCCTGCGCCGGCTCGGCGGCGCGGTCAGTGAGCCCGACAGGATGCTTTCCCTCAACAAGCGCGATCAGCAACTCCATCATCGCGATCAGATCGAGCCGGTTGTGATGGAAGATCGGCGCAATGATGCGCGCGTCCTGCCCGCGCACGAAATCGTGGTAGCGCTGCGGGATCTGGTCGGATGGTATGTCGCCACTCCGCCACCGGCCGCACAGATACCGTTCGAGGGTCTGGAGCCGGCAGTTCGGCAACTCGGACCGCCAGCGCCTGCGAGAAGGATGGAGCAGGTCAACGTGGGCGAAGGATGGCTCGCACTCGATGCGATGGTAGACCATGCGATCCCGCACGAATGGCCAGTCGAAGGCCTTGCCGTTGAAGGTCACTAGCAGCTTCCACTTCGGCATCACCGCGGCGAACTGGGTGAGGAGGCCTGCCTCCTCAGCGTAGTTCCTGGCGAAGTACTGCGTCAGCACCAGCTTGCCCCTGCGCAACTGCACCAGACCCATCAGGAAGAGCGGCCGGCCGTGCAAGCCAGCGGTCTCGGTGTCAATGAACGCGGCCGCATGTGGCTTGGCCTCGGCCAACGCGCGCATGAAGTCAGGCCCGCCATCGCGCCTTGCCGCCTGCCTTGCGCGGTCGAATACCCGCAGGTAGCGAGGCAGCAGCTTCGCCGCACCGGAGTATATCTCCGACAAGGCAGTCTCGCAGACGAATAGCTCGCCTCGCTCGGTGCGGCGAACCAGGCCCTTGGGGAAGTGCTCGCTGAGGTCAGCGCACGAGCGCCGCCGCGCGCCCTCCGCTTCACTGGCCTGGCGCGACGGCACCTCCCCCCGCTGGATCGAGGAAATGCGGCGCTTGAGTTCTTCCACTACCATTCCGAGTGGTCAGTTTATAGGTGAGCGGAAGCAGCGTCAAGCAACGCCGCTCACCACAATTAGAGCCCAACCTGATGCCGTTTCCCCCTCCTCAGCCTACGCGCCACCTGCTCCGCGACTGAGACCGACTGGACAGCATCTCCGCCGGCGCCTTCGCCGCTTTGCAGGGCGGGTATCTCGCCGGAGGCTGATGCCCGCCGCCTTCTCCGCCCCCTCCTTGGCACGTACTCCTCTTTCCCCAGCAGACAATGCAGCAGCACCAGCGCGGCTTCCTTGTCCGGTATCGGATAGCCGCGCCCGAGATCCGGGTCAATCTGCTGGGCGGGCTGGGTGACAGGCAAGCCCACGCACGACGGACAGCCCTCCTCACACGGACACCGCTCTATGGTCCCAAGGCACTCCCCCAGCAGCGACTGAAACAGCTCATACCCCTTCTCCGCGAAACCGAGCCCGCCGGGGTAGCGGTCGTACAAGAACATGGTGGGCGCGCCGAAGTTGCTCGAATCCACGATCCCACCGACATCCAGCCGGTCGCACATGGCGATCAGCGGGAGCATGTTGACCGCGACATTACGGATGCCGGCCAGTCCCTCGATCGGCTTCAGTCCATAGCTGCCGACGAGCGCCAGCGCCTCCTGCGACGGCGCGAACCAGCACGCGGCAGTTTCCAGGTGCTGCGCGGGCAGGTCGAGCCGGGAATAGCCGATGTTCTCCTGCGTGTAGAACTTGATCTTCTTGAAGGCGGTCGTCCTCCAGGTCACGGTGGCGTCACCATGACACAGCCGCCCGCCAGCCCATTCCCTCTCCGCCTGCACGTCGCCGGCGCGGATGCTGGAGTCGAGCACCGCCTGGGTGTAGTAGTCTACCTCCTGCCGCTCGACGTAGGCCGCCCGCGCCTCCAGATCGAGCTTCCGCACAAGATGGGTCTCGCCCTCGTGCAGATACACCCCCCCGGGATAGACGGTCTCCGGCGCGCTGATCGAGTCCACCATCCCGATTACCCGGTTGCCGTCAGCAACGTCCATGATGGTGTAAGTGTCATCGGATTGCGTGCGCAGCGCCACCTGCGCCGCCGGATATTCGGTATTCGACCAGTACCAGGCATCGTCAATCCGTTTCACCTGGTTCAGGTCCTGAAGGATCTCCATGATGGGCGGCGCGTGCTCGCCGAAGGCCCGCAGGTCATCGGCGCGCAGGGGCAGCTCGAACGCCGCGCACCGCAAGTGCCCGGCCAGCAGGTACGGGTTCTCGGGAGCGATCACCGCGTGCTCGGGTGAGCGCCCGAAAAGATAGTCCGGGCGGAGGATCAGGTACTGGTCGAGCGGCTCGTTGTAGGCGATGAGCACGACGAGCGACTCGTCCCTGCCGCGCCCGGCCCGGCCGGCCTGCTGCCAGGTCGAGGCGATCGTGCCGGGGTAGCCGACGATGAGCGATGCGTCGAGGCTGCCCACGTCAATGCCCAGCTCCAGCGCGTTCGTGCTCGTGACCCCAAGCAGTTCGCCGGAGAACAGCCGCCGCTCGATCTCGCGCCTCTCCTCCGGCAGATAGCCCGCGCGGTATGGCCGAACCGAATCGGCAAGCAATGGGTTGATCTTCTCCAGCGATTCCGCGGTGTAGCGGTAGAGCAACTCCGCGACGATGCGGGTGCGGGCGAAGGCGATGGTCTGCACTTTGTGACGGAGCAGTTGCACTAGCAGCCGTCGCGCCTCCTCATTGCTGGATACTCGCTCCATCGTCGGATGGCCCGCCGCCTTCCCCTGCTTGCACAGCGCGCACTGGCAGTTCACCAGCACGTTCGGCGGATTCCACAGCACGAAGCGCTTCGGCCCGCGGGGCGAGCCATCCCGATGAACGACCGCCACCGGCGCGCCAATTAGGCGCTCGGCGAGTCCGCCTGGGTTCGCGATGGTTGCTGAGCAGCAGACGAATGTGGGCGATGCGCCATAGTGCTGACAGATCCGCTTCAGCCGCCGCAGCACATTCGCCACATTCGACCCGAAGA
>Ga0315288_10012143_pt1 | contig 10835 bp, 12 predicted proteins | sample YL17G11_20_MG_FD_203454 | JGI IMG/M metagenome (GOLD analysis project Ga0315288, IMG submission 203454) | Sediment microbial communities from Yellowstone Lake, YNP, Wyoming, USA - YL17G11_20 | ecosystem: Environmental > Aquatic > Freshwater > Lake > Sediment | place: USA: Wyoming | collected...
ACCATGCGCTTCATGGTCAAGAGGTGCATGATGGCCTGCACCTGGTAGTACCTGATCTTGAGCGGCTGCGTCATGCCGTCCAGCCCAACGATCTCCGACCGCAGCATAGCGGTCGGTTTGAGCGTAACGGTCTTGCTCGCCCTGACCTGCTTCAGGAACTCGTAAGCCTTCTCGTGCTTGCCTACGACATCTTCTTTAGGGGCCGCCATGAAGCGGTACTACACCAAGTTCCGAAGTGCGCCCTCAGAACGAAGCGTAGAACTCTTTGAAAGCCGCCTCGTCAAGCGTCCGCTCCGCCTGGGTCATCATTTCCCGGTACAAATTGTACTGGTAGTCACCAAGCCCACTAGGCCGGTGCCCCTCAAGCTTGACGAGCTGCTGGATGAGCTTGAACTTGTCCGCCAAGTGCTTTTCTCCAAGCGCCTCAGCGCCTGCCACGTAAGACTCAGAGGTGTGGTTCCCGTGGGTCAAGTGGCGAATACGCTCGATGACCCGGGGGTCGAGTTGCTTGGAGCCAACCTTTTGACGATCGAGGGCTTCTTGGAATGCTTTTGCTGGATTCGTCATCTGATCAACCTCTCCCTAGGGACGTGACAAAAGAATCCTTAGGCTTGTGACAGGATCTCCACGAGTTCGGGAGCCATGTTCATACCCAACACGTAATGGGCAAACGCCTCAGCAAAGTTCTCACCAGGGTTGGTCTTGCCGTACTCCGTAACATAAAGGGGCCCGTGCAACACTTTGTCGGTCATAACCTTGGCGTCTTTTTTGCCCTTGGCTTCCGCGTGGAGAACTTTCTCGTCCATTTTCCCGGTCAGGTACTCACCAATAGAACGCTTAATGTCGTTCGGGCCATCCGGACTCTTGAGCCACGCAACCAACTCAGAAGACATTTTCGGTAAAGGCCTACCCAACACTCTCTCGTTCGCGAGAGACACCACCTCGTCAGCTACCTGCTCACGCAACTTGGAATCGAACTCAATGACCTCGTAGATCTTGCGGGTCGAGAGCTTCCAAAACTGGTTCTTCAGATCCCGGTCAAGGAACTTGTAGTCAAAGCGATGCCCGAACTCGTGGCAAATCGTGTAGATGTCCCCGATTTTCTTGTTGGCGTTGACATCCAAGTGAACCGTGTCGTTATCCACGACGTAATGAGCCACCGTTTTGCGAGAAAGGTGCGTGGCCAAGAATATCTTGCCGTAAAGCACCTTGGGGAACTTCGCCCGAATCTTGTCTGCCGCTGCGTCTAGCGCATCGAGCGCTGCGTTCTGCTGTGCCTGAGTGACACCCGGAACGGGGATAACCGTAAAAGGGCCGTGCTTGATCTCGCGTTCCGTATCGCCTACAGCGGTCGCGATTTCAAGGGTACGGATCGCCTTGCCCCAGCTCTGCACCTCCATAACGAGGTACGCTCGTATCCCGGGCTTTTCTAAATCCCCAGGGTTGAAGCTCCCGGGGTCAAAAGCGAGGATTTTCTTACGGAGGGTGGAAATTGCGTTGCGTTTCGCAACCCCAAGAGCCCCGAACCAGTCCGCAGGCAAAAGCCCACCACCGGGCGTGATGATCTCGATGACCTTCTTACCGAAAACCACGATGGGCTTGTAGTCACCACCCTCAAGCGCTTTGAGCGCCTTATCGTACTCAGGCTGCAACGTCACACCACGAGAAGCCTTGGCGATTAACCACCGCTCCGCAACTCGGCGACTCAGGGTATCCACCATGGTCAACCCTTCACCTGGTCGGCAGCCGCTTGAAGGCCCGTCATGGCCTCAGAGGGTAGACTAAAGTTCTGGGACATCCATTGAAGGACGGCTTTGCCTTTGGGCATGCGGGTCAAGTTCTTCTTGCCCCCGTGGTGCGAGTATTCCCCGAAGATCCAGCGAAGGCCGCCCTTGAACTCTGTGAAGAACTTCAAGGTGTCCCGCTCACTCAACTCAAAGGGACGACCGTTGAGAAGGATGGTCAGCTTGTAGTAGTCGCTGCTGTAGGTGGCCTTCGGGTTCGCGTAATACCCAGGCTTCGCCATGAGCGTGCTATCGACCTGGAACTCTACAACCTGCTTACGCCCCGCCACCGAGGGGGCATCCCCGGCAACTTGCCCGCTGCTCACGAGCCAGTGCTTGATGGAAGTCTCAGCCCCGGTCGGTAGCCTGTCCCCGAACTTCCAACCCTTGGCGTCCAGCACCTTCGAGTTGAACTTACCCTTGAAGTCCAGGCTCTTGAGCGCCCTCACCACGTTCCCGTAGAGCCACGCAGGATTCTGGCTCTCCTTGGCCTCGTCCTTGATGGGGTACTCGAACGACTCCATGGTCCAGGTGTCTTCACCCTGATCCGCACCGATGATGTACTGCTGGTACACAAAATGGCGGGACGTCACAAAGCAGTGCTTGCTGTCCGTGCGACCGTAGGCCACGAAGCAGTTATCACTGCGGTGGAACTCGTCCGAGCTATACCCCATTCCCCGTTGTGCCGGGGTGACAAATAGCCACTCCACACCGCTCGGGATCCCAGCCTTGGCTCGGGCATCATCGAACGAGACTTCCTTCGGCTTGGGCTGCTCGTACGGCTTGCCGCGTTGCTGTTCCTCCGTGGGCCACGGGGTCCTGGAGGGGCCGGGGGATGGAGAAGGCCGCCGGTCGTAAGTAGGCCGGGCCTTGCCGTCCAGGATGTCCTTCGCGACGTTGATCTCCTTGATGGTTTCTTCGTCCCCGCCCCGATCAGGATGCGACTCAAGCGCCTTGCGCCGGTACGCTTCCTTGACCTCTTGAGGGCTGGGGTTGCTGTTCGGAGGGAAACCAAGCTTGGCCTTGGCCTCCTCCATCGACATCGCAAGCAAGAGGAATGCGTAGTGGTTCATGGCACCGCCAACTTGGTGTTAGTGTAACGGGCTTTCACTCGTTTTTCTCTGAATCTAGATGCAGTCATACTTGGAAGTACCGAACCACACGAGTGGGGGTGGTATCCTCCGAGGGTTTACGACGTTTGACGATCAAAGTGTTCTCGGAGATCACCCCAATACTGTCGCGTATGATGGCGAGGGCCGCCTCGGCATCGAAGTCTTTACACGAAAAAGTGTCTAGGGCGAAGTACCTTTGTAGCGGCCAAGCATGGAGAGATAAATGACTCGTGGTTATGGCGAGCAGGGTGGAAATCCCGCCCTCATCCTCAAAAACGCCTGTCTCTTTAACGCGCTCTAGGGTTCGTGGGTCCACGGGCACTTCATAAACTTGAACGGCACCTAACGGTTGCATCCGGAGAGCCACGGTGAGTTGGTTGAAGAGTTGGCACAACTTCTCTCTGGTAAAGACACTAGAGTCAGCGACCCTAGCATCCATCAAAATGTGCAACCCGGCTGAGTCGTTCATAGTATATTCTCAGAAAGCGAACGATACGCCCAGATAGGGATTGGAACGCCAGGAGCCCCAGGTTAGAGCATACCCGCTGTACACTCCCATGTTCTGAGTCAAGTCAGCGCCAACACCAGCTCCAAACGAACGAAATCCAACGAACGCATTGAGGTTGGCCCATTGAATGAAAAACGGCTCGACCAAGATGCCCCCATCAAGGGCCTCGTACAGCTTGTCTGCTGAGAAAGCGTCTGCCACCAATACACCAGCGGTGGCCTTGATCCGCAGCCTAAAGCCCCACGTGGGCTCGACCCGCTGAGCCACATCCAGATGGATCTCGGACGCGGCATCGAGCTGGTAGTTGCACCATTTTATGTGCAATTTGTAGGGCTTGGGACCTGTACCTGATCCGTAGACTCGCCCTTGCCGGTCCGCTATGATCACTACGGAGTCGGCGGTGACTGTCGGAGAAGTCTCAGCCCGGCACTTCTGCTCCCGCAAGAGCAGGATAAACGTCTTCAAATCCGCGTTCTCAACGCAAGTATAGGCACCACTTGGGCATGCAGGACCCAAGGGCTCTTCAACAACCACCGGGGCCGCCGGAGCCGCCGGTACGGGGGCTGGGGTTAGGGTTGGAAGAAGTAGAAACCAAGGCAAGAGATGCAGCATCTAGGGCCCCCGTCAGCCGTACTTTTTGAGCAAGTCATCGACATGCTTGGCCGAGATCCCAGAAGTGTCCTTCACCGTGACCACGAACTTCGTGGGCTTCACGACGATCACCTTCTCAACGTCTTTGGCTTTGACGCCATCCGGTAGCTTGATCTCGACCGGCTTGGTCTCGCCCGGAGGGGTGAACGTGACGTGATCCGGGTCCGCAAAGATCCCAGGGTTCTGGATCGGCACCACGACCGCTTGAGTCATCCCCTTCGAGTCAGGCTCACCGATTGGGATGATCTTGCCCTTGTCGTCCACGCGATCCTCGGGCACCGAATTGGCGGTATCGATCGCCGTGTGCTCTGGCTTCTTCTTGCCAAAGAGCATCCCGAGAAGGCCGCCGATCTGGACGTTCTTGATACCCAGGGCCACAAGCACAATGGCCCCTACAATCAGGAGCAACGCGATCCCTGGTGCCACAAGCACACGGGCAGCCCACTTGGCGAAAGCCGCTAGCTTGGCCCCTACGACCTGCCAGAACCCAGGCTCAGCGGGGGCCTTGGGTTCTGGGGGCATCGGTGGCGGAGGGGTTGCCGGAGGGTCCTGAAGCATCTCAGCTCGCCGGAGGGGCAGGAGGTGTGGAGTCATCGACCCCGGGCAAATCCAGGTCGATCCCTTCTTTCTTGGCAAGCCCTTTCAGCGTTTCGTAAGCCCAAACAGAAAAAGTACCAGCCATCGCGAAGTACCCCATGCTGGCGGCCAAGCCTTTGACACCTGCTTCTGGATCACGCCAGACCAAACCCAAGATCAGGCCAGCGACGATTGGATGCAGTGCCAAGGTCTTGCGGCCCCACCAGAACAACCATACGGGCTTGTTGGTCTTGTGGGCGTCTCTCGTAAAGATGTTTTTTGACATGACCTGGCCGATGATCATGAAGATCATCATGGCAGCCACGAACGGCCAGTGTGGGATCAGATTGGTGTTAACGAATTCAGCTATACCGTCCATGAGACACCTCTCCACTACCAACCCATAGGGAGAAAAGTCAGGCAGGTTCGGGCACAGGTTCAGGCATCTGGGCTAGCGTACCGGCTTCCCACATGTTGATCTTGAGTACCTGATCTTGAAGTTGCTTGATTTGGGCGGGAGTCAGACTCGGGTTGCCCAAAGCTGCCCGCAGTCTAGCCCGCACAACCTTGGCCCCTGCCTTGCGTTGCTCAATGGAGAGATCTAGGTAACTTCGATGGATAAGCGGCATACACCCCTAATGAATAGGGAAATTAATCAGTTGCAATGAGATCGCTAACCCAAGCTATGCAATGCATAAGGGACTCGAATTGCGGGAAAAACCGCGATGCCCCACCCTCATCCCCATACCCAATTAAAAATGAATCCCCAAAACGCCCGTGGTACCCCCCATTCGTTGCTAGCCTAGAGTTATTGCGCAACTGATTCGGGCGTACAGCACCGCTTTTCAACACCCCGCTCTGCTGATCTAGCTTGAACACAGGGCATTCAAGGCAGCACTCGGTACGGCACTCAGAGTGATGGACTAGCAGAACATTGGGAGGCCAACGTCCGTTTACCCTCCCTCGGTCTATATTCAGACCCCCAACCCCGACAGCGAGCAGGTTCTCCACAATAGTAGACTCCTGTAAAGGAATCCTGAATAAAAACAGGTACAAGGTAGCCGTTGGAGTCATTACCAGCAGAGTATCGCGCAATTCCCACCCTTTAGACCAACCCAAGGCCGCCCCACGCGGACTCCCCGCTAGTAAGGGCACATGTTCCCCAGGCCGCTGGGAAACCGGAACCGGAGTTTGGAGCTGGAGACTGGGCATTTGCGACCAACGATCTACACCACCGCCTGAGGCATCGAGCAAACCAGACCGCTTAGGCTAGAAAGCAGTAGGCAAGTCGGGTAAGCCCAATAAAAAAAGCAGATTATCTACGCTTTTTCCCGCTTTTCCAGTAAAATGATGCATTCAGCCTTGCTTCCAGACGATAAAATCAGTCTAATGCTGGTGTGCCGACGACCGTAGATGACATGGGGTCCCAAGCGCTTCGACTGCAAACAGCAAGCGAGGAATTTATCGAAGCCATCAAGATCTGCCATGAGGAAGAAAAGAAGCTTCGGGTACTGTTACCTGCGTCACTTTCTACGGCCCTCTTTATGGAACTGGCCGGTAAGCTGGCCGACCCCATAGAGGGTTTGGATTTCGCCAAGAGTCTCCTGACGGCCTTGAATACACCGTACAAAGCCGTTGAGGCTCAGGTAGTTGAAACTGCTGAGGTTCAGGCTTCACCTTCACCTTCGCAGGCGTGGGTCGAGGGTCAGGCTTCACCTTCGCAGGCGTGGATCGGGATTCAGAATGTTAGGACGGAGGTTGTTCAGAAGACTGCGAGAGCGGTCAGTCTAACCCCCTTAGAGGAGTTTAATTGGCTCCACGACCAGTTGACCCCCTCGCAACGGGCCTTGATAGTCAAGAACACGCCTAAGGGCCTGACTTTGGCTGCTGTCAACGAAATCCTACGTAAAGCCCTACGTAACGAAGCCGAGACCGCACCAAATGAGAACGCGGATGAAGAGGCGGACGACGCGGAAGGATCCCATAATAAGGCATTTGAGAGACACAACCACGCCTTAGGGGGACATCTTGCAGAAGTCCTGATCTCAATACAAAATCTTCCCGGTCTCGTTGAACGTAACAAGCGTCACCTGATAGCGCTCGAACGTAAGACTCGCAAAAAGGCGGACGGAAGCATGACCATGGGTCAGAAAATGGTCGCCGTGCTCGGCAACAAAATTATGACCCTTGGTGAAATGGCCCAGGGCCTCCGCGCTCTAGGCCCACCGCCCAGCAAGAACCTGAAAAGCTATATCAGCGTAGTCATGTCGAACACGGTGGACCAGTACGGCAACAAGGTCTTTGAGGCTGTGGAGCGCGGCAAGTATCGCGTGGTTACCCCGGTGAGTCCTTTGGAACAGGCGTTCACAGATATGGGGATAGATCTGAACCAGGCCCCCAAGGCTGAGGTTCCGGTAGTAGAAGATCGCAGGAGTGCTGCGGATCGTCTGATGGATGAGTTTATCGCAGATCTGGGTCCGGACCATGATTTGTTACAAAAACCCATCTGCACCATTGTCAGTGTACTTCAAACCATTAGACGGGCCCCAGATAAAGATAAGAACGAACTTGCGGAGTTGATGGGCACTTCTGCGCACAGTCTGAATATACACTTGGCCAACTTGAAGCGTTGGGGGTGGGTTATGGACGTTAACAACAAGTTTCAGACTACAACAAAAACTGGGTGGCCTATGTTGACCAAGCGCACCAAAGCCAGGCTACACACTTAGATGGTTCAAAAACGTACAGAAGTTCTACGAAACTTGAAACGTGATCTAACACCGCCGCTATTGGCATTGGTGTCAGATTATCGAGCACGTGCCCTAACTATGACTCAGGCAGAGCTGTACAACATGGAGACCGCGTTCCTAGACGGTTACCACAAAAAGCACGGTGGACGGTTCAAAGCTGAGGCGCACATCATCCTAGAGCAACTTCTGGGTGTCTTTACAACTAACGACTACAACTACCGCAGAGTCGTAATGCGTGCGGGGATCTCCGAGGAAAACAAAGCACGCTTGCTAAAGATGGTGGATAGCGGTGGCGAGAATATCTCGCACGCATACAGATTCATCGGGTTGAGCAACAAATACGCCCAACTGTCCGGGTTATCGAAAGACGATGCTTTCCTTGTAATCGAGAAGAGAATCTCAGAAGTCAAGAGTCACAAAGGCATGGGGCTCTACTCCAAAATCCTCGCCGACCAGCTTGAGCATGAAGCCATCACCCTCCACGAAACCAGGGCAGCAACCAGGGCAGCAACCACTCAAACTAAGCGGGCCAAGACTCCACGTAAAGTTGCTGCATCACTGCCCGATTCTGATACCGCTACGCGAGCTGCACCACTGCCCGATTCTGATACCGATATGCGAGAGCTTAGAGAGAAGTTCACGGTATGGGTCGATGCTCACCTAAACCGCATACCAGAACAAGAACGTTTGCACCTTCGTCGTGATTACCTGGAGGAGTTTAGGCTCACCACTTCTCACTTTAAACGAGCGATCATGCGCAAGTCCATGGGGCAGGCGATCGTCAATCGTAAAGCTCTGAATCTGGCTTTCGACCAGTTAGAGTTGGTTCCATTTAAATCCGGTCTTAGGATCGATCTGAAGCTGGTCTCAACCAAGTACAAACGTCTCGCTTTAGAGGCGCACCCCGATCGGGGCGGTAACGAAACTATGTTCCATGCAATTACAGATGCTTACGACCTAATCAAAGATCTCTACCAAAAGCACGAAGGAGTTATGCCATGAAGAATGCAGAGTTGCTGAGTCGAGTACAGGCTGAAATCGCAGATGGTGCTGATAGTGGACGGAAAGGCAAACAAGCGACCGCGAAAGTGCTGCACCACCCAACCGGTGTGTTGGGACGTCTTCAAAAAGACATCAAGACCGGCAGGCTCAGCGTCCCCGCAATGAGGTATGAGGGTGAGAAGATCATGTATGCCCTTGATCTTTGCGCGAAGCACTACCCCAAGTTGCCTATCCCCTACACTTACCTCTGTATGTTGGTCGCGGGACTGAGTGCAGTCCCCAAGGCCGATGGCACCAAAACTCAGGAGCTTCGCCGTCGTGTGTCGGGGAACAATAAGGCGATGCAGAAGAAGTACAAGCGCACCATCATCTCTCTTCCGAAAGAGCAAGCAGTCAGGGCCTCTGTGGATGGCGAGGACGTGTTCAACTGGTCAGGAGTAAGAGCGGTCAAGGGTGCCTTGACCGCTATCCAGCGTGCACAAGAGATCGAAACCCTTTTCGACGTCTCGACGATCAAGAAAACCGACGCCAACGCGGAGAACCTGGAGTGGTACAAGGCCCTCTCCCCCCTGCTCACCCGTGTATCAAAGCAAGCGCCCGCCCTCCCTTCAGGAGAAGCCGCAAAGCCGGACGCAAAACCTAAGAAAAAGTAGGAGTTCGCTTCGGAGGGGTTCAACCCCTCTTGGACAGCGGGATAGTCGCTGGATCCAGGTTCACTCGAACGTTGTTGCGAACCAAGGGGTGACCCTCGATACGGTAAAGGTCGGCAGCCGAGTACCCCTCACCAGTACCGTTGGTACCGATGAGCACTACCGAGGGATCCACGGTGCTGATCACGGGACGCTGGACGGTCGTTAGGATGAGCAGCATCAGCTCATCTCCGGCCGAAACTTCCGTAGCCCCCACGTTCGTGACCGTGTTGCGGACCAGCATAGCCCGGCCCTGCAAAACGTTGACGTGGTTGGTCTGAGCCAACGACGCCTGGTTCTGCAACGCCACGGTTCCACCAGGGTTCGCCCCTGAGGCCGTGAACACTGAGCCACCACGGGTCACGCGGAAGTTGGTCAGGAGCGAGTAGTTGCCTTGCTCCCCGTCCACATGCACCAAGAGGTCGCCTGGGGACCCCACACCCGACGATGCGGTGTTGAGCAGCACCTCGTCCTGGTCACCTGAGTGACTCGGAGCAAGGCCGGTTGCTGGGCCTGCACCAACCTGATCTGAGTAAATCAAGCTGGATGGCAAAGCACTGAACGACTGCCCTCGGAAGTCCTTGTCGCGGAACAGAGCGCCCAAGGGCAAGCGAGTTGAAGCGCCCAAGTATTCAGTCCCAATGTTCGTCAAATCCGCTGTCACAAAGTTGTTGGGCAGCACCTTGGGACGAGGATCAATTCCCGAGGTCGGCGGATAGACCGTCGGATCTTCGTAACCCACGTCCTTAAAATCTAGGGTCGTGGTGGTGGCGTCTCCCGAGTAGCGGCCAGTCCCAAGGTCCGTGGAGAAGCTCAGGGAAGCTAGAACCTCCAAGACCTTCTGGTTGGGTCGAGTTAAGGCATTGGGATCTAGATCCGTGGAGTCGATCTGGTACGCATTGCCCGAGGTCAGTGGACCTGGAGCGTACGGGATATCGGCGTAGTTGGTCTGAGAACCCCACGCATCGCCTTGGTAAGGCGTACGGGAGTAGTTGACGAGGATCTGGTCCGACGGTTCAGCCGGGCCCGGGATGATCGCTGAGGGTCCTGCGACCAACTTGTTGGTGTTGTTGAGGCGGTTTGCAGGAACCTGATCTACGGGGCCTGTGCCTACAGTGGTCCAACTACCAGATCCGGGGCCGCCTGCCCCAGGACGAGACATAACCAAACGGGCTTCCGAACCCAAGTCAAAAGTGCCTCGATCGAAACCGAACACGGAAGCTTCAATCACGTACTTCCCAGCCCCGAAGTTGGCAATCGGGTTCGGGGACTTCGTGATATCAATCGCGTTGGCGTTCAAGATGAACGTAGAGTCACCATCGGAATCGATCTCAACCCAGAAGGATGGCCCAGATCCTTGCGGCATCGCTTGCCGCAGCAGATTCGTTGCACCGCCGCCATTAGGTATGCGAGTCGCATCATTGAACGCAGATCCCACTGCTTTGTAATCCGCAGCCTCATAAACCGCAAAAAGACGGGCCACACCATAGAACGGCGGCAGCTCTAACCCTTGACGGTCAAGTCCACGGGTGTCTGTGAAGAAGCGCATTCCCGCATAGTTGTTGCCCGCGTGGGGTACTAGAGTGTTGTACGCAGCAGGCAGTAACCCAGGTGTGCTCAAGTCTACAGTTGAGAAAGCCGCGTAAGTATAGGTCGGGTTGGGGTTGTAGTTGACGAAGTTCTTGTCTGAATCAGCATGTGTTCCTGGGCCTGCTGTCCCGCTGTTCGTGATGTAGTTTAGGCCTTGGGTGAATGCCGAAGTA
>Ga0315288_10012145_pt1 | contig 10835 bp, 4 predicted proteins | sample YL17G11_20_MG_FD_203454 | JGI IMG/M metagenome (GOLD analysis project Ga0315288, IMG submission 203454) | Sediment microbial communities from Yellowstone Lake, YNP, Wyoming, USA - YL17G11_20 | ecosystem: Environmental > Aquatic > Freshwater > Lake > Sediment | place: USA: Wyoming | collected...
TCGACCTGCTTGGAGGTCATGTCGAGCCCCTCGAGGGCCCGCGCGTTGAGCGTGGAGACCGGGATCTCGAAGACCATGTACGGCTTGAGGGACCCGTCGCCGAGGGGGTTCGAGGCGTAGCCCGCCTTGGCCAGGTTCGGGGGCGTGAAGGCGTCGCCGTTGACGATGATCGCGCCGCCCTGGACCAGGTCCTTGACGTTGGTCCGGAGCGCCGCCGGGTTCATGGCGACCAGGACGTCGGGGGCGTCGCCCGGCGTGTGGATGTCGCTGGAGCTGAAGCTGATCTGGAAGCCGGAGACGCCGGGCAGCGAGCCCGCGGGCGCCCGAATCTCGGCCGGGTAGTCCGGCAGCGTGCTGATGTCGTTGCCGAAGACGGCGGCGGCGCGGGTGAACTGCGTGCCGGTCAGCTGCATCCCGTCGCCGGAATCGCCGGCGAACCGGATCGTGACGCGGTCCAGCTCCTGGACCGGCACCTCGTGGCCCTTCGTGGTCGTCACGGGACCTGGCGATCCTCCTGGGTCTCGAAGCCGGCGCACCGGCTGGATCGGCGCGGCGCTGGCCGGTCGTGCAAGCGTACCGCACGAGGCACCGGGCGTCAGGCGGGGTGCCGTGCCGCCGGCCCGGCGGCCGCCGTCGCCCCCAAGAACACGGGATTGCGGGGCATGGCTCGGCCCGCCCATAATCCCGACGCGACGCGCGGGCCAGGGACCACGGGGAGGACCGCCGGACGTCGCTCGTCGCACGGAGCGGGTAGATATGCGCACGCCCAAGGCCGGGGGACGGACGGCGCGGCGCCTTGTCGGTGCGCTCGCCGGCGCCTGGCTGCTCGTCGCCCTCCTCGCGGCGCCGGTTCTCGCCCACGAGCAGCGCACGGTCGCCGGCTTCGACCTCGAGGTGGGGCTCATCGGCGAGCCGGTCTTCGTCGGGCAGGAGAGCGGCCTCGAGCTCCTCGTGTCCCGCGACGGCGCTCCGGTCGAGAGCCTGGATCAGACGCTCAAGGCCGAGGTCATCCACGGCTCGTCGAAGCTCGAGCTCACGCTCGAGCCGATTGGTGAGGGCGAACCGGGCTACAGGGCCGCCTTCATCCCGACGGCCGCCGGGAAGTACACCTTCCACATCACCGGGACGATCGACGGGACGTCGGTCGATGAGACGTTCACCTCGAGCCCGACCGGGTTCGACGAGGTCCGCGAGGCGGCCTCCGGTGAGTTCCCGGTGACCCTGCCGACAGTCGCCGAGCTCGCCGACCAGGCGAAGAAGGGCGCCGACGCGGCAGCCCTGGTCCCGGTGGCGCTGGCCCTCGGCGCGGCCGGCCTCATCGTGGGACTGCTGGGCATCGGCGTCGCCCTGGCAGGACGGCGCCGGCCGGACGCGTGACCCCGGGAGACGAGTGACCTCGCGGCGCCGGCGGGTCATGGCGCGGGCCGCCTCCGCCGCGGGCCTGGCGATCGCCCTGCTCGCGCTCGCCCCCGTCGTGGGATCGCAGGTCGATCCGGCCGCCGGGTACCTCGTCGCCGCCCACTCAGCACTCGTGGCAAGCTCTCCCGGGGCGGGGGCGGTCGTGGCGACGGCGCCCGGCGAGCTCCGACTGGTCTTCAGCGAGCCCGTCGATCCCGGCTTCACCTCGCTGGATCTCCTCGACGGCAACGGAGCGGCGGTGCTGTCGAACGTGGGCGAGCCCGATCCCGCCGACGCGCGCGTCCTCGTCGCCGTCCTGCCCGCCGGGACCATCCCGGGCGCGGGGCTGTTCACGGTGCGCTGGCGAACACTCAGCGCATCGGATGGCCACGTGGCACGTGGCTTCTTCACCTTTGGGGTCGGCGACGTCACGGCGGCCGCGGTTGGTGCGGCCGATGCGGGAGGGAGCGGCGATCTTCATCCCGGCCACTCGGCCGGCATCGTGGCCGTCGAGATCCCGGGGAAGATCCTCGGCTACGGCGGGTCCATGCTGGCACTCGGGCTGGCGATCCTCGGGTTCCTGGTCCTGCGACCGGCGGCCCGGGGCGAGACCGCGGCGGCCGGCGGCCCCGTGGACCCCGCGACGCGGCGACGGCGACAACGCGGCGCGGGACGGCCCCCGACGACGCTCGCGAACGTCTTCCGGGCGGCCCCGCTGGCGGCCGGCTGGGCCCTTGTCGCGGGGGCCGCCGGCTGCGCGATCCTGCTCGCGATCGCGATCGCGACCGTGGTCGGCTCCTCCGGTCTTGCCGGCATCGCCTCTTTCGTCACCGGCAGCCGCAGCGGTGCGCTGCTCGCCGCGCGAATCCTCCTCGGGCTGCTGGGCGGGATCGTTGTCCTGGGGCTCTGCCGAGTGGGAGGAGTCAACGGCCCCGGGCGGGCGCTGGGGCTCGCCGGCCTCGTCGGGCTCGCCGGCCTCGTCCTCACGGCCGCCGGGAGTCACGCCGCGGCGTTCGCCTCGCCCGTGCCCGCAGTGGTCGACGTCGTGCATCTCGCGGCCGCCAGCGTCTGGTTGAGCGGGCTGGGGCTTCTCGCCGCGGTCACGGACTTCGGGAGGGCGAGCCGCCTGGCTCAGGGCGCCCTCCGGTCAGTCATCCCCCGCTTCTCAGCCCTCGCCCTCGTCTCCGTCGCGACGATCGCCCTCACCGGCGCCTATGCTGACTGGACGCTGACTCGTGACCCGTTCTCGGTGGGCACGCCGTACCAGCTCAACCTCGTGCTCAAGATCGCCGTCTTCGCGGCTGCCCTCGGGCTCGGCGCCGTCAACTATTACGACGGCGGGGAGGAACGCCCGTGGCTCGGCGGCCTGTCCAGGCGCCTCGTGGCGGAGCTCGTCGTGGGCATCGCCGTGCTGGCGATCGCGGCGAACCTCACGAGCGGCTCGCCGACCGCGCTGGATCGACCCGTGGGCATCGAGCCGGCCGCCAGCACGGCCGCCTCCGGCGCCTCGCTCTCGCTCGACCTCCTCCCCGGCCGGGCGGGGCCGAACCGCCTTGTCGTGGAGGGCCCCGCCCCGGGAGCTGCCTCGGCCCCCGGCGTCGTCGTGGAGCTGGTCCTCCAGCGGCTGGACGCGGAGGAGGGCATCACCCGGGTCACGATGCGGTCGGAGCCCGGCGCGGCGGAGCCGCGGTTCGTGGCAGACGCCAGCCTCGCGGAGGGCAGCCGATGGGACGCGACGATCGTCGCGAGCGACCCGGCCGGGACCGAGACCGGCCGCCGGCGCTTCGTCTTCGCTCTCGATACGCAGGGTGTCTCTGACGGTCGGGCCGTGCCGCCCGTCGACCCCGCGCTGCTCCTGGCGGTGCTCCTGCTGGCCCTCGGGGTCGCCGGCCTTGCGTTCGGCCTCGCGGGCGGCGTGCTCCCGCGCACGCTGCCGGACGCGAGCCGCGCGGCCCTCCTCGGAGCAAGCACCGTGGGCGCGCTCCTGGGCCTCGCGATCATCGTGGTCGCCGGGCCGCGCTGAGGCGACTCCCCGCGACGTAGTCCGGAAGCGGCGGACGGGGCCGGCCCGAAGGCCCGCCCCGTCCCCAAGGTGCGGCGTGAAGCGATCGACTACGGACCGGTGATCCGTCCGTCGACCACCGGACCGACCGGCGAGTTCGCCGTCACGTACTCGATGGCGACCTGGAGGAGGTCGTCGCCGGGCTGGAGCACGTTCGTGCCCTGGGAGAAGACGGTGTAGCCGTCGCCGCCGGTGTACATGAAGTCGTTGGTGACGAAGCGGACAGGGTCGCTCGGCCCGACCGGCGTGAGCGTGCCGCCCACGCCGTTCGGGGCCTTCCAGATGCCGTCGATAACGGGCAGGAGTCCGTCACAGTGGTACTGGACCTTGAGGCCGGAGATCTGCGGGAAGCGGCCCGTCGCGATTGCGACGTTGCACTTCGGCGAGAAGCCGTTGAGGAAAGCCTGCTCGAGCTGGGCCCCGGTGACCGTCTCGATCACGGTCCGGTTCCCGAACGGGAGGACGGAGAACATCTCGCCCCAGGTGATCTCGCAGGCCGCCTCGCCGGCGGACGCCGGCAAGCAGTTGAGGTCGGCCCGGAGGCCGCCGGAGTTCGTGTACGCGGCGTCCACGAGCGGGTACTTGGCGCGCATGGCGTCCGCCACCATGTTGCCCATCGCCGACTCGAACAGGCGGGTCGGGGCGCGCTTGATGTCGAACTGCTGCTTGCCGATGACCTGGTTGCGGAGCACCGCCGTCTGGGCGTTCGCGTCCTCGACGATCGCCGTCACGTCGGCGCGCGCCGCGACGCCGAGGTTCCTGGCCACCCGGGTGGCCGCCCCGACCCACTGCACGTCGCCGCCTTGGACGATCAGCTGCGCCACGGAGTAGCTGGCGCCCGCGTTGAGGCCCTCCGCCACGGTGATGCGGCCGCGGACGAAGTTGGTGACGCGGTGGGTGTGCCCGGCCAGCACGAGGTCGACCGTCGTGTCCTGGAGCTGGTCGACGATGGTCACGATCGGGCCGTCCCACGGGATCGGCGCGTTCCCGTCGACGGCGTTCGTGCCGTTTGCGGTTCCCTGGTGGATGACGACCACCTGGACCTTGACACCGAGCTTGCGAAGCCGCTCGGACTCGGCCCTGATGGCCGCGGCCTCGTCGCCGAAGGTCAGGCCGGCGGTCGCGCCGGCGCTCACGAGCTCGCGCGTCTCCTTCAGCTCGGCGCCGATGACGCCGACCTTGACGCCGTCGACCGTGAACACCTTGGACGGCTGCAGCCAGGCGGGCCGCGCCCCGGTCGCGTCCTCCACGTTGGCGGCGAGGAACGGGAAGGTTGCCCGGGCGATGTGCTGCTGGAGCCGGGCCACGCCGTAGTCGAACTCATGGTTGCCGAGCGAGGTGGCGTCGAGGCCCCACGCGTTCTCGACGTCGATGGCCGGCTTGTCCTGGAGCAGGCCGGAGTTGGCCGGCGAGGCGCCGACGTTGTCGCCGGAGGCGAGGAGCAGGCCGAGGCCCGGCAGCGATGCGAACTCCTCGTCGAACAGCGTCGCCAGCTGCGAGGCGCCGCCGACACTCGTGTTGCGGCCGTCGACGATGAACGTGGTCGGGTCCAGCTGGCCGTGGAAGTCGGTCAGCCCCACGATCGAGACGGGCTTGTAGCGTTCGCCGCCCTTCAGGACGTCGAGCAGCACCCTGCCCTGGCTCTGCTGCGGCTCGGGGATGCCGAGGATGAACGCGAGCGTCGGGGCGAGGTCGATCGTGCGGGCCGTGACCTGGCCCTTGGCGATGCCGGTGCCGCCGGCGAGGAACGTCGCCCGCATGTTGACGTTGGCGGCAAGGATCTGGACGTCCGGGACGTAGCCGTGCTGGCCGAAGAACGCGGAGCGGGCCACGAGCGTGCCGGGCGTCGCCGCGTCGAACTGGTACGGCGGATAGCTGAAGACGACGAGATCGCCGGTCCGGGTCGGGTGGGCCATGTCGGCGGTCGAGCCCGGGCCGTTCGGGATGTAGCGCGCCTCCGCCTTCGTGTAGGCGCGGTCGATGACCTTCCAGCCCTCGGGCTGGGCGTCGCCGGTCCAGTCGTTCGGGTCGGAAAGGGCCAGGAAGCCGGCCTTGATCGTGGCGACGGTCGCCGCCTCCTGTGCCGCGTCAACCTGCGTGAAGCCGCCGCCCACGGGATCCCTGCCGGCGAGGTTCAGGTAGACCTGGACGGTTCCGCCGGCCCAGCAGGCCTTCGCCTTGCCGATCGTCTCGCCCGAGGCGGGGCGGCAGTTGGACGTCTGCGGCTTCGAGAGGAGGCCGAGGCTCACGAGCACCTTGCTCGCGTCGATGGCGAGGAACTGGGGGGCGAACCCGTGGTCGGACGAAACGAACGTCGTCGGGTCCTTGCCCATCAGGCTGCGCGCCAGCGCGAGCGTGGCGTCGGATCCCTCGTAGGCGCGGCGGAGGAAGGCCTCGCGCTGCGCGAGGCGGCCGTCCGGCGTGCCATTGACCTGGACGTCGTCGTAGGCGGGGTTCGCTGCGCCGTTGGGGAGCGTCGGCGAGACGAGGCCGAGGAACTGGTGCTGGAACTCGTCGGTCGTCGGGTAGCCGGCGAGCAGGAGGTCCGGCTCGTACGTCTTCACGACATACTCGAGCATGGGCTGGTGGCCCTTCTCCCAGTACAGGCCCTGCTCGACGTAGGTCTCCTCGCTCACTACGCCGGCCTCGAGGACGGCGAAGTCGGCCGCGGTCGAGGTGGGGAACTTCTGGGCGAGGTACTCCTCGAAGCTGGTGACCCCCGGGTAGGCCGGGTCGCCCGGCCACGAGGCCCACGTGGCGTTGGCGCGGGCCACCGACGTGTGGAACAGGCGCACCTTCGACAGGTCCGACGTCATCTCCTCGACCTTGACGAGCATGCCGGCGGTCTTGCCGTCGAGGGTTCCGCCGCTGATCGAGACCTTGATGTCGGCCCACTCGCCCTTGCGCAGGGTGCCGACGGTGTCGGGCGCAGCGCCGCTCTTCGTCTTCGAGAACAGGACCTTGTCATAGTTCGTCGCGCCGTCGTTCGTGCCGTCGAACAGGTAGGCATTGAGGCCGTACTTGTCGACGCCGAAGTCGAGGACGCGGAGGCGCATCTCCTTCGCCGGACTGAAGCTGGCCGGCACGTTCGTCCAGCCGACCGCGAGCGCCGGTGCGGCGCCCGGGAAGGGAGCCTGGCCCGCATAGCCGGCCGGGTGGTCGAACTGGAGCCCGAAGCTGGCGATGAAGGCCGCGTCGTCGAACAGGGTCTGTCCCGCCGCCCCGATGAAGTTGGTCGCCACGCCGCGCCCGGAGGAGAACGACCGGAAGTCGATCGTCGGGCCCTGGATCGAGGAGTTGCGGCCGCCGGCCCACTCGACCTGGGCGACCTTCAGCCCGCCGCGCTCGGCGCTCTGGGCAATCGATTCCGCCTGCAGGACGCCGCTGTCGAACGAGCCGGTCCGGCTCGAGAACGCGGCGCCGTTGACGTGGAACGTGTTGTTCGTGGAGCCGGTCACGCCCGGCCAGGCGCCGGTCGCGAGGCTGTACCAGCCGGCGCCCGTGTTCGGCGGCGCCTCCGTCAGCAGGCCGTTGCCGGCGGCCGACGTCCCCTTCTTGAGGAAGCCCGCCATCGTCGGCAGGAGCCCCTGGGCCGCGTACTTCGCGACCAGGTCCTGGCGCATGCCGTCGCCCACGAAGAAGACGGCACGGTCATCGGGGCGGTGGCCGCCTCCGCGGTCGTCGCCGGCGGCGGCCGCCGGGAGCAGCCCGACGAGCAGGGCTGCGATGGCAAAGACGAGGGGAATCCGGCGAACGCGGGAACGACGTTGGGACGCCACGATGGGAACCTCCTCCGAACCACTGGGGACGTGCGGTTGTGGGGGTTGGACACCGGCTCGCAAGATTGCGGGCCCGTGTTGTGCGTGAGTGCGGAAGGTAACCGCCTCGGGGGCGCAGGTCAACATCGCGCTTCCCGCGTGTGGACGAGCGTTTCCGATGTGGACTCGTTCTGTACTCGTTCGGTACCTCCGCTACACATCGACCCCCACCGAAGCCAGGTACTCGGCATGCCAAGGGACTGCGGGCACTCCCCCTGGACGGACAGGGGTCAGTCAGCCGCAGCCTGCCGGGGGCAGGCGGTCTCGCGGACGGTCGCCCGGGCCCGGGGCTCCGCCTGACCGGCGTTTCCGGGCCTGGCGCCGCGGGGCGGCCTTGCGTCCAACGCACCAGCGGGGCGAGGGGTGGTGGCCCGATCGCAGATTCTCGACGGTCCAACGCACGGAACCCGCCAGCCGGGTGGCCCCGCCCGGGCCGCCGGCCCGGTCGGGCAGGAATACCGCCGGCCAACGCACGGATCCGGCCGTCGGGACCGCGGGCCGCTCGGTGGGGCGCGCGGTCATGCGTGCAACGCAAGGCCGTCAGGAAGCGGTCAGGGCGCGGACTGTCGCGCGGGTCCGGCAGACCGGCCACGCGGCGAGCCGGCAGGGCGCGGACGTCCTGATGTCACGGGCGGCGTCAGAGGTTTCCGCGCTGCGCCTGCTCGCGCTCGATGGCCTCGAAGAGCGCCTTGAAGTTGCCCACCCCGAAGCCGCGCGAGCCGTGCCGCTCGATGATCTCGAAGAAGAACGTGGGGCGGTCCCCGACCGGCCGCGTGAAGATCGGGAGGAGATAGCCCTCCTCGTCGCGGTCGGCCTCGATGCCCAGCTCCTCGAGCGTCGCGATCGGCACGCCGACGTCGCCCACGCGCTCACCAAGCGTCGCGTGGTACTCGTGCGGCAGGCCGAGGAACTGGACCCCGTTCTCGCGCAGCCGGCGCACGGTGCCCACGATGTCGTCGGTGCGCAGGGCGATGTGCTGCGTGCCCGCCTCGAGGTAGTAGTCGAGGTACTCCTGGATCTGGCTCTTGCGCTTGCCCGGGGCCGGCTCGTTGATGGGGAACTTGATGCGCCCGGTGCCGTTGGTCATGACCTTCGACATGAGCGCCGAGTATTCGGTGTGGATGACCTTGTCGTCGTAGTGGACGAGCTGGCTGAAGCCGAAGACGTCGCGGTAATAGTCGACAAAGCGGTTCATGTCGCCCAGCTCGACGTTGCCCACGCAGTGGTCGACTTCGAGGAGGCTGAGGCCACCCGCAGCGCGGGCAGGCTTCCGGATGGCCCGGTAGCCCGGGGCAAACGGACCGTGGTAGTCGCGCCGCTCGACGAAGGAGTGGACGACCTCGCCGTAGGTGTGCACGGCGCTGGTGCGCAGCACGCCATCCTCGCCGGCGTCCAGCTCGGCGGGCTCCCGGGCGGAGCGGGCGCCGCGGGTCGTCGTCTCGCGCCAGGCGGAGGCCGCGTCGTCGACCGCGAAGGCCATGTCGTGGACGCCGTCGCCGTGACGGTGGACGTGCTCGGCGATCTCGCCATCGGGCGAGAGCGGCGCGGAGAAGACGAAGCGGATGTCGTTCTGGAACATCACGTACGAGGCGCGATCGCGGACGCCCGTCTCGAGGCCAGCGTAGGCCACCGGCGTGAAGCCCCACAGGGCGCGGTAGTAGTTCGAGGCCTGGCGCGCGTTGCCGACCCAGAACTCGACGTGGTCGATGCCTTGCAGGGGCAGGAAGTCCCGGGCCTGGGCGGACGCGTTCGCGTCGGCGTGGGCGCCGGCCTGACTGGCGGCGCCGGCGCGTGGCCGCGTTTCGGTCATCGTCGGCTCCTCGTGTCGCGCAGTCGTGGCCGCGATCGTACGCCCGGGGCCATGGCTGGACGCTCGCCCGACAACCACGGGAAGATGCCGGACGGGCCGTCGGTCACGACATGACAAGGCTCCGCCTCCGGTGAGGGAGAAACGGAGCCTCGGTTGAATGCCCCGGGGATGGGGCGCTCGGGCGCGTCCCATCCCCGGCAGGTTGCGAAGGCGGGGAGCCCCCCGGCGCCCCCTACTTCCCGGTCCCCGTGAGGCCAACCGTCCCGGGGCTGTTGGTGGCATTGGAGCTCACGACCGTCAGCGTCGCCGCGTATGCCGTCCTGGCAGTCGGCGTGAAGGTGACGTTGAGCTTGCAGGTCTTGCCCACGGCGACCGGCGCGGAGCAGGTGCCGAGGGTGACCTGGGCGAACGGCGCGGCCGCGCCGGCCGAGGTGACGAAGAGCGGGTTGGCGCCGGTGTTGGTCACCAGCACGGTCTTGGTGAGGTTGGTGTTGATGGCCCGCTTGCCGAAGGCGATGGGGCCGGGCGGCAACGAGAACGTGGTCAGCGGGGGCACCGCCGTCCCGCTCAGCGAGACGATGGAGGGTGATCCCAAAGCGTTATGGGTGACGGAGACGCTGCCCGACTTCGGACCAAGCGTGGTGGGCAGGAACCGCACGTTGATGGTGCAGGACCCGGCCGCTATCACCGTCGCACAGGTGTTGCTGGCGATCGTGAACGACGTATCGCCGGTGAGCGTGACGCTCGACACGATGAGGTTCGCGTTGCCGGTGTTGGTGACCGTGATGACCCGGGTCGCCGAGGTCGAGACGGCCTGGTTCCCGAAGGGCAGCGACGCGGGGGCCACAACAGCGATCGGAGCCGGCGGCGGGACCGCCGTGCCGGTCAGCGTGACGCCGAGCGAGGATCCCGCAGCGTTGTGGGCGATGGAGACACTGGCCGACTTCGCGCCGACGGTGGTCGGAGCGAACGCGACGTCGATGGTGCAGCTTCCGGCCGGTGCGACCGTGCCGCAACCGTTCGCGATGGTGAACTGCGGTGTCGCATCGGCACTTGTGCTGGTCAGCGTGACACCGGACACCACGAGGTTCGCGTTGCCGGTGTTGGTGACCGTGATGGCCTGGGTCGCCGACGGGGCATTGACGAGCTGGTTCCCGAAGCTCAGCGACGCGGGCGACCTGCCGGCGATCGGGGCTGCGAGCGCGATGGAGGAGGTCGGGAATGGAGCATCGCGGAGGTCGCAGGCCCCCTTCACGAGACCTGGGGTAAGACAGAAGCTGAGCTGCTCGATGTTCCACAGCGTGTCGATGCCGTCGCTGACACCGACGCCACCGCCACCGCCACCACCGACGGCCGTGTCGGCGACCGTGACGCTGCCGTCCGCGTTGCGGGCGAGCGTGTAGTTGGACCGGGGTCCGGAGAACAGCGCCGTGTCGACGTTGGTCCCGGCGCCCGGATTGAGGATCTCCCGAACGGCCACGATGTTGCCCGGGTCGACGAGGCCCGCGAACACCGCCTGCTGCAGGGTCATGCCGCCGGTGGCGGCGCCGAAGGTGCCGGAGACGGCTGCGTGCTCCAGGAGGTCGGTCGAGCCGATTTCAGTGAGCGGGTCGATCTCGTTGGTGCGGACGCTGAGCCGAACGCTCAGGTACCGGTCACCGTCGAGGATGTCGTTGGCACCGCGACCCTCGAGGGTGTCGCTTCCGGCGCCGCCGAGGAGGATGTTGCCCTCGCCCCAGACCAGGCC
>Ga0315288_10012146_pt1 | contig 10835 bp, 7 predicted proteins | sample YL17G11_20_MG_FD_203454 | JGI IMG/M metagenome (GOLD analysis project Ga0315288, IMG submission 203454) | Sediment microbial communities from Yellowstone Lake, YNP, Wyoming, USA - YL17G11_20 | ecosystem: Environmental > Aquatic > Freshwater > Lake > Sediment | place: USA: Wyoming | collected...
CCAGCGTGGATCGCGTGCGCATCGGCATGCAGAAGGAAGGCGCTCGCTACTCCCGGAGCAAATACGGCATCAACTACCCCTACCTGTTTCCGGAACGAAAAGAGATCTTCGACAAGATCCCCACCATCGCCATCGCCAACTTCGGCATGCTGGATGGAAGCCCCTACCCTTCCTCCTCAGCCGGTCTCATTTACGTGATCTCCGACAGTCTGACCAAGATCCGTGGTAACCACACCCTGAAGTTCGGGGCCTCGTTTGAGTACTCGGGTCAAAACGACTTCGATCAGATCAACGTGGCAGGAGTTCCCGGCGGGAGCAACAATCAAAACGGCCGCTTCGCGTTCTCGGACACGCGCACCGGCGCTCCCACCAGCGGGTTGGCCATCGCCAGCGCCGCCCTGGGGTTGTTCGACACCTACGCCGAGATCGGGCAGCGGGGCTATACCCCCTACCGGGGCAAGATGTTCGAGTTGTTCGCCCAGGATTCCTGGAAGGCTACTTCCCGCCTGCGCCTGGAGTTCGGTGTGCGCTACACCATCATGACCCCGTTCTGGTACAGCCTGTGGCGGAACATGGCCGTGTTTGATCCCAGGCGCTACGACCCCGCCAAAGCGGTGGTGCAGGCCGCCGGGACCGGCTACATCCTGAGCGGTGACCGCTACAACGGCGTCGTGTTCCCGGGCACTGGCTGGCCCAAGGCAGCGCGCGGGCGCGTGGCCATTGCCGACACCGGCGAGTTTGACCGGCTCTTCAGTGGCGGCAGCCAGGCCTGGGGCGAGTTGCAGACTCTGAACTTCCAGCCGCGCATCGGGCTGGCCTATGCGTTCAGCCCGAAAACCGTCGTCCGTTCGGGATTCGGGCGCTTCATGGCCCGCCCCGGCATGAGCGGCAACATGCTGCTCGGGGGCAACCCGCCCTTGCAGCCCATGGCTTCGATCGCCAACGCCCAGGCGGACAACCCGGGCGGAGGGCGCGCTACGAACTTCCCCTTCTTCTTCATGACCACGGAGCCGGTCTTCAAGATTGCGACGGCTTACAACTGGAACCTGACTTTCGAGCGACAAGTGCCGCTGGGGACTACTGTCTCCGTGGCCTATGTCGGCCGCGTGGGCTTGTTCATGGAGCGCGAGCGCGACATCAACCAGCTCCCCGTCGGAACGCTGACCAACCCTGCCAGCCGGGGCATCAACGTCAACGTGCTCCGGCCGTACAAGGGCTTCGCCTCGATTGCCATGCGGGAGATGGCCGCGCGTTCGGCCTACCACGGGTTGCAGATCGAAGTGAACCGCCGCTTCGCGCGCGGCTTGAGCTACGGCCTCGGTTACACGTACTCGAAGGCTAGGGATGGCGGTTCGGATTTCCGTGCCGCGGTGTACGATGCCTACAACGCGCGGAGCTTCTGGGGACCCGCGGACACCGACACCCGCCACGTCGCCAGCATCGGCTTCATCTATGCGTTGCCGCTGTTCCGGAATCGCTCCACCCTGGCGGGCAAACTGCTCGGCGGCTGGCAGGTCACCGGGGCAACGCAGTTCCAGACGGGGACTCCGGTGACCGTCGGCACGGGCGACGACTACGCCGGCATCGGCTCTTCCGCCCTTCAACCCTGGGAGATGACCGGCGATCCGAAGCTCCCGCGCGGGGAACGCCGCTTTTCCGAGAGCGGCGCCGACCAGAATTTCTATTTCCGCACCACCACCCCGGACGGCAAGCCCATTTTCACTGCACCCGCCGCCGGAACCTGCTCCAAGACCCGGAATCGCAACAGCGCCCTGTACAACGTCGGCTTCCAGAATTGGAATGCCGCCTTGTTCAAGGACTTCGTCATCCACGAGACGCAGCGGGTGCAGTTGCGCGGCGAGTTCTTCAACTGGCCGAACTATGCGAACTGGGGCGCCGCCACCGTCAACCCCAGGAGCGGCACCTTCGGCAAGGTGTCCGCCAAGGGCGGCGGGCGCGATGTGCAACTCAGCCTTCGCTACAGCTTCTGAAGGAGGGCGGCCCCCGCGGACACCGATGCGCATCCGGCCGGCGGATTCGAGGTTGAGCTTCTGACGCCATGACTCATCTGACACGCCAGCAGTTTCTTTCGAGCGCCGTGGCGCTGGCGGCCCCGCTACGCTCCCAGCCCTCCACGCCCGCGACCGGCAGGCCCAAGAATGTGCTGTTCCTTCTTGCGGACCAGCACGCGCCGCGCCACCTCGGCGTCGAGGGCGATCCCTACGCCAGGACGCCGAACCTGGACGCGCTGGCGCAGAGCGGAATCCGCTTCCGCCAGGCTTATTGCACCAACCCGGTGTGCACGCCTGCGCGCGCTTCGTTGCTTACCGGCCTGTACACGCACAACCATCGCACCTGGAGCAACGCCACGCCCTGGCCCTTCGCGATCAAGACGCTGGCCCATCATTTCGGCCGGGCTGGGTACATCTCCGCGCTCATCGGCAAGATGCACTTCGTGGACGCGCAAACGCACGGCTTCGACTACCGCCTCGACTTCAACGATTGGTTTCAGTACCTGGGTCCTAAGACGAAGCTGTACGCGGATGAACTGGCCGTGCCGAACAGCGGCTCCGGCCTGCCGCAAATCGACGACCTTTGGAGGGGTCAGGGCGATCCTTGGAAGGAGGCGCGCGAGCGCGACACCCGGCAGGGTTCTGTTCACGTGGGGCGTCCCTCGAACATCCCGGAGGCGGATCACTTCGAGAATTTTGTGGCCCGCGAGACCATCCGGTTTTTGCAGCGCTTCGGCGGACAGCACCCCTTTTTCCTGATCAGCTCCTTTCTCAAGCCGCATGACCCGTTCATGCCCGCCGCGCGGTTTGCGCGCCTGTTTCCTCCGGGAAGCGTGGAATTACCGAAGACCTGGGGCAAAGTGGATCTGGCGCGGGTCCCCAAAGAGATCCGCGAACGGATCCAACTGGACCGGCCCACTCCGGAGTTGAAAGACCCGGAGATGGCCCGGACGCGCATGGCCATGTATTACGGCAACTTGGCCCACCTGGACGACTGCCTGGGCCAGGTGCTGCGAGCCTTGCGCGAACTGGACCTGGAGAAAGACACAACCGTGGTTTACAGCTCGGACCACGGCGAGATGCTGGGGGAACATGGCCTGTGGAACAAGTTTGTCTTCTATGAGCCCTCGGTCGGAGTGCCCCTCCTCATTCGGGCGCCGGGCGTTACCAAGCCGGGCACGGCGCAGAACTCGCCGGTCAGCCACGTGTCTCTCTTCCCGACCCTGCTGGAGCTTTGCGGCCTGCCCGCGTTCGCGGGCCTGGATGGTGGAAGTCTGGTGCCGCTGCTGCGTGAACCAGGCCGGCCGGCCGCGGGGCCGGTTTTCGCGGAGTACGCGCTGCGCACGCGCAACGCCAAGTACATGATCCGTGACGGGGACTGGAAGTACTGTCACTACGTCAACGACCTCCCCGAACTCTACCACCTGCGCGAGGATCCGCAGGAGATGGACAACCTGGCGCCGGACCGGAGCCGCCGCCAGACCATGGACGAGCTGAGGCAGAAGCTGTTTTCCTGGTACCGGCCGCCGGAGACCGCCCCGGGGTAGCGCGGGCACGCTTACTGGGGCTGGCGCCCGGGGGGCTGAGTGAGGTTTAATCAGGATTGGTGCCGAAACGGAGCGGAAGAGGAAGAAAAGCGGAGCCCGTGCCGCGCCAGCCGGAACGCAAGCTGGACACCAAAATCATCCATTCTCTGAACAAGGGGCTGGAGGTTCTGGAAATGGTGGCGGCGGACGGCGGCGAGGCGGCGCTGTCGGACCTTACCCGGCGTCTCGCCTGGGACAAGAGCACGGTGTTCCGCCTGCTGACGACGCTGATTCGGCGCGGGTACGTGGAGCAGGACCCGGACACCAAGCGCTACCGCCTGGGCTGTCGCATCCTGCACCTGGAGCGATACTTGTTCCAGTCCCTCGATCTGCCGCGGCTGTCGAGGGAGTTGCTGACAGACCTGGCCAACGCTACGGGGGAGGCGGCTCACCTGGCCACCCTGCATAGGGATCAGGTGATCATCATCGCCCAGCGCGAGAGCCCGGAGCGCATGGCGGTCAATGCCCACGTCGGCTCCATCGAGCCCCTGCATTGCACGGCGCTCGGCAAGGCCATCCTCATCCAGTTCTCCGAGGAGGCCTTGCAGCGCGTGGCCGAGACCATTGACTATACCGCCTACACGCCCAACACGCTCACCAAGCCCGTGGCCCTGATCGACCACATCGCCAGGGCGCGGCTGGCCGGACACGCCGTCGATGACGAGGAGTTCACCCCCGAAGTGCGGTGCGTTGCCGCGCCGGCTGTCATTCCCAGCTCGCGGCAATTCTACGCCATCGGCATCTCCGGCCCGTCCTCGCGACTGGTGCTGGGGCGCATTCCCATGGTTGCCGAGCACGTGCGGGCCGCCTCGAAGCGGTTCACGGACTTGTTCGGCGGGCCGGGCCCGGAAACCCCCTAGCCAGGCGAACCTCAGGCCTTTCCTTCCCAGAGGGAGCTAGGCCTGCCCGCGCCCCTTGGCGTTGGGGGCCAGTTGCAGGCGGGCCTCCCACGATTTCAGCAACCGGCGATGGTCTTCCAGCAGGCGCGCGTACTTGGCATCCGCGGCCACGTTGCGGGTTTCGCCGGGGTCGCCTGTCCAGTCGAACAACTGCTCCACTGGATCGTTGGGGTAGACGATGTACTTGGTCTCTTTGGTGCGCACCATGCGTCCGCCGCGCGCCACCTCCGCCGCCACCATCTCGCGCCATTCCACGTTGCGGCCCTCCACGATGGGGCGCAGGCTGCGGCCCACCACGCCGGAAGGGGCGGGCACGCCGGCGTAGTCGCAGATGGTGGGGGTGATGTCGATCCCGGAGACCAGGTGCGCGGTGTCCTGCCGTCCGGCGGGCGTCTGGCCCGGCCACGACACGAACAGCGGCACCTTGGCGGCTTCGTCGTAGAGATAGTTCTTGAGCACCATGTGGTGGTGGCCGCTGCCCTCGCCGTGGTCCGCGGTGAAGATGATGACGGTGTCTTTGGCGCGGCCGCAGTCTTCCAGCGCGTCGAGGATGCGGCCGATTTCGGCGTCCACCATTTCCACGTGCCGGTAGTAGCTCCAGAGGTAGTAGCGCCACTGCCCGTCGGACCACTGCGGCCGGCGCTCGCTGCGCATGGCGGAGGGCTCCTTGCCGTCCCACTCGAAGTTGGCCGGCAGCGGAGGCAGGGGTTCGGAGATGCGCGCCATCTTTTCCCATTCGGCGTCGCGCCTGTGCGAGCTCACCCACGTGCAGATGTCGTGGGGTTGCAGCAGCGAGGCGACCAGCAGAAACGGGGATGCCCCCGAGCGGCTGTGGAGCCACGCCTGGCAGGCGCGAGACACGGCGGCGTCGCCCATATTGCCCTGCCCGCCAATGCCGCCCGGCAGAACGGCGAACCCGGGAATGTCGGTGGTGTAACTCGCCGGCACGTGCCACTTTCCGGCGTACACCGTTTCATAGCCGCGCGCACCGAGCCACTGGCCCAGGTTGGGGATCTCCTTGCGGATGGGCAGATTGTTGTTGATGACGCCGGTCTCCGAAGGCATGCGCCCGGTGAACATGCTGCTGCGCGCGGGCGAGCACAGCGGATAAGCGGTGTAGGACTCGCGAAAGGAGACGCCGGCGCCGGCCATGCGGTCGAGGTTAGGCGTGCGCACGAAACGGTTGCCGTGGGCCGCAATGGCGTCCATAGACAACTGGTCGGCCATGATGAAAAGAAAGTTGGGGCGCGGCGAGGCGGCTCCGCGCAGCCCCAGGGCGGGAACGCCGAGCGCTCCGGCACGAAGGAAATCGCGACGCTTCATGCCCGCTTCCTCCTTCTGCGGCCAGCGGCATTCTGGCGCGCCTCGGGGTCGTAAAGAAACGCCCGCTGCCCTGCCACGGCGAACAGCAGGCGGCCTTGCGCGTCCCTCCAGTAATGCGTGGGCAGCACGCCGTAGCCGGTCTGCTCCCAGCAGTGCAGCGCCAGCCCGGCGCCGCCCGCCACCTGGATCGAAGTCTTACCCGCGTAGGTCAGCCGCTGCGCGGGTTTGAGCAGGTCGCCATCGTCGAGCAGCGTGAATTCGAGCGCCTTGGGCTGGTCCGGCGAGAGCCTCTGGAGGGCGTCGAACAGCCCCCAACTCGCCACCACCGGAGGCGCCGCGCGGGCGGTGCGCTGGCGTGTCCCGCGCGCGAACTCCACAGCGCGGCCGCGCACCTGCACGCGGGCGGATATCTTGGTGGCCGGCAAGGGCTGCCCCTCGGGCGTGCCGGAGACGCTCTCCAGTTCGAGCCAGCGGAGGGAACTCAACGTGTCCGCCGCGCATTCGAGCGCGGCGTTCTGCTGCTGGTAGCCGTTGAGATGCGCAATGCGTGTGGCCACCTTCAAAGCCGCCCCGTCCGCCGCCGGTTGCCGCTCGAATTCGAGGAACCCCACCGCTTCCGGGTCCCCCGCAAAGAGCCAGACGCCGTACGAAAGCCTCCAGGCGCCGCGCGGGTCAAAGCCGCCCGCCGGCGGAGTGAACTTTTCGAGGAACTCGGGGAAAGCTTCGAGCGAGCCGTAGGTCTTGTCCCGGCGAGCGTTCTTGGCCGTCCGCGGGATGGCTTGGGTCTGCATTCGGAGGTATGCCTCCCCATTAGTGTACAACGCGCGGGACTTGAGCGCGGGCCGCGGACATCCCCGCATGACCCCGAGGGTGCCTGCGTAACGGAGTATCGACATTCGGTGGTTGCACCCAGCTTGCATCGCCGAACTGTGGACCCGAATACCGGTTCTGCTGGTATGACGGCCCACTCGGAAGCAATCATTGAACCTTTCGTACCTTGGGCTGCGCCCGCATCCCCTACAAATCACAGCGCAGAGCGGGAGGCTCGGGCGTCCATCGGCAAGCGCCAGCGGCCTGGCGCCCGCCCTGCGCGCCTCTCACCTGGATCCGGCGCCGGCCCTGCGGTACGAGTGATCCTCGGGGGCGTCCCGGCGGGCGGCAGTGACGGCGGCGAGGGTCTCCAGAAACCCAGCGCGGGCGATCGGCTTGTGTTGGGATGGGACTGGTGCCTCCATCCGCGTTGATGCCTGTTGCAATACCTCGGTAAATATGCAAAACTACATAGGGATAGCAACATGTCTGCTGGTCTCATCAGCCAGAGGATTCTGCGGATCGCGGCCAGACGGCCAATTCTCCGGCCGCGGGATCTCGAGGCCAGAGGAATCCCGAGGGAGTACCTGCTCCGCCTGTACCGCAAAGGGCTGCTCGAGCGGGCCGGCCGCGGCGTGTACGTGGTTGCCGGGGCGCGGGTTACCGAACACCACGGACTCGCCGTCGTAGCCAAGCAAGCGCCCAAAGGGGTAGTCTGCCTGCTGTCGGCTCTGCGTTTTCATGGGCTGACCACCCAGGAACCACACGAGGTTTGGATCGCAGTGGGAAATAAGGCCCACCGGCCACGAATCCCGTGGCCGGCCCTGAAGGTTGTCAGGTTCTCCGGGCGGGCGCTCACCGACGGGATCGAACACCACCTGATTGAGAGTGTCCACGTTCGAGTCTTCGCAGTCGCCAAGACGGTCGCGGATTGCTTCAAGTACCGTAACAAGATCGGCGTCGATGTGGCGGTTGAGGCGCTGCGGGACGCCCTGCGACAGAAGAGGGCGACGGTGGATGAGATTTTCCGTTCTGCGAAAGTCTGCCGGGTTGCCAGGGTGATGCGCCCCTACCTGGAGGCGGTCGCCTGATGCCGAAGAAGGCCCGGAACGTGGCGGCCTCCCATCGAGCCAGGCTACTCGCCCTGGCTCGCGAACGGAGAGAAGATTTCCAGTTCCTTCTGGGCCGGTGGGCCATCGAGAGGTTTCTCTACCGGCTGAGCATCTCTGACCACAAGGATCGGTTCGTCCTGAAGGGCGCGATGTTTTTCATCGCATGGGCCGGCCAGCTCCATCGGCCCACGAGGGACCTGGATCTTCTCGCATGGGGAAGTCCTGACCTGGAGGAGGTGACGGCAGCGATCCGGGCGATCTGTGCCATGGAGTGCGATGATGGGCTGCAATTCGAACTGCACGGCGTCGAGGGCGAGCGAATCAAGGAGGACGCTGAATATGCGGGCGTTCGGGTGTGGGTGCCTGCGAGCCTGGACCGCGCGAAGGTGCGGCTGCAAATCGACGTTGGCTTCGGCGACGCCGTGGACCCGGAACCGCAACAGGTGACCTTCCCTGTGCTGCTCCCGCTGGAACCTCCCAGGCTTCGCGCGTATCCCCCGGAGGCAATGGTGGCAGAGAAACTCCATGCGATGGTCCTGCTCGGCATCGCGAACAGCCGGATGAAGGACTTCTTCGACATCTGGACGCTGGCGTCTTCCTGCCAGTTCCTGCTGCCGGTGCTCGTGGGATCGATTCGCAGCACATTCCACAGACGAAGCACGCCATTGCCGACCGGCACGCCACTCGCGCTGACAGACGAGTTCCTTGAAGACCCGGCCAAGACGGCCCAATGGAGCGCTTTCGTACGCCGGCTCGGACTACCGGGGGGCGGCCCGTCCCTCACAGACGTTGGCGGCCTGCTGGGCCGATTCCTGCTCCCCGCGCTCGCCTCTGCGGCCTCGACAGAGCCGCTCGACCGTATTTGGCACCCGCCGGGACCGTGGTGCGGAGTTGAGAACGCCTTCGGTCGGCTGATTGTGTGAGGTCTGGGCGGCCGGATGAGGCGGCGTCTCGGAGCGCGCCTCCCACTTGGACCCGGCCCAGGCGCGGAGGTACGAATAAACCGCAGCCGCGCGTGCGGGATATAATCGGCTAGCGATGAGCCAGCTTACGCGCAAGCAGTTTCTCTCGACGGGTGCGGTCGCCGCCGCGCCACCCCTCCCCGGCCCGGCGCGGGCCGCCGGCCGCCCCAAGAACGTGTTGTTGCTGCTTTCGGACCAGCACAAGCCGCGGGCGCTGGGCATCGACGGCGACCCGGTGGCGCGCACACCGCACCTGGACGCGCTGGCCCGCAGCGGCGTTCGCTTCGACAGCGCCTACTGCACCAATCCCGTGTGTACGCCCTCGCGCGCCTCGCTGCTCACCGGGCTCTACACCCACCGCCACCGGGCCTACAACAACTCCACCCCCTGGCCCTTCGAGCACAAGACCATCGCGGACGCTTTCCGCCGCGCCGGGTACATGACCGCGCTGGTCGGCAAGATGCACTTCGTGGACGCCCAGACCCACGGCTTCGACTACCGGCTGGACTTCAACGACTGGTTCCAGTACCTCGGGCCGAAGACCAGGCTCTACGCCGAGGAGCTGGGCCGGCGCAACTCCGGCTCGGGCCTGCCGCAGATCGACGACCTGTGGCGCGACTACGACGACCCCTGGGTGGGCGTGCGCGAGCTGGATGACCGCGAAGGCCCCGTGCACGTGGGGCGTGTCTCGAAGCTGGCCGAGCGCGACCACTTCGAGAGCTTCGTGGCGCGCGAATCCATTCGCTTCCTGCGCGAGCACGGCCAGCGCCAGCCCTTCTTCCTGCTGGCCTCCTTCCTGAAGCCCCACGACCCCTTCATGCCCGCCGAGCGCTTCGCCAGGATGTTTCGTCCCGAAGACATGCGTTTGCCGGACACCTGGGGCCAGGTGGACCTGGAGAAAGTGCCGCGCGAGATCCGCGAGTCCATCCGGAACAACCGGCCCACGTCGGAGCTGCGCGACCCGGAGAAGGCCCGGCAGCGCATCGCCTGCTACTACGCCAACGTGGCGCAGTTGGACGACTGCGTGGGCCAAGTGCTCGCCGCGCTGCGGGAGTTGGGGCTCGAGCAGGACACCGTGGTGGTGTACGCCTCGGACCACGGCGAGATGCTGGGCGAGCACGGGCTGTGGCAGAAGTTCGTCTTCTATGAGGCCTCGGTGGGCGTGCCCCTGATCTTCCGCGTGCCCGGCCTGACGCCGGAAAATGCCCGCGCGGCCACGGTGGCCAGCCTGGTTCAGGTCTCGGCCACGCTAGGCGACGTGTGCGGCGTGCCCGTGCCCTCGGGCCTGGATGGCGCCAGCTTCGCCGGCTGCCTGCGGGACCCGGGCAGGACGCTCGACACGACGGTGTTCGCCGAGTTCAATCTGCGCACTCCGCGGGCCAAGTACATGCTGCGCCGCGGGGATCTTAAGTACCATTTCTACGTCGGCGACATGGCCGAGCTGTACAACCTGCGCGCGGACCCGAAGGAGATGCGCAACCTCGCGCTCCTGCCCGAGTATCAGGCCAAAGTGGAAGAGATGCGTGCGCAGTTGTTCGCCTGGTACAGGCCTCCCGAGCTGGAGCTCAAGGCGGCGCCGAAGAAGAAAGGTGATTGACCATGCGGCATAGATGGCTGCTCCTTTTGCTCGTATTGGCGGCCTGAGCCGGCGCGGGGCCGTTCCCGGCCGTGGTCTACATCCACGGCGGCGGCTGGCGCACGGGCAACAAGCAGGCCTTCCGGCGCCAGGCGCTGGCAATGGCGGCGAAAGGCTTCGTGGGCGCCTGCATCGAGTACCGGCTATCCCCCGACGCCCCGTATCCGGCGGCGCTGCACGACGCCAAGGTCGCGGTGCGCTGCCTGCGCGCCAACGCCGCCCAGTACCGCGTCAACCCCGGCAAGATTGGCGCGGCGGGCGGTTCGGCCGGTGGTCACCTGGCGGCCATGCTGGGCACGACGCACCGGCTCCAGCAACTGGAAGGCGCCGGCGGCAACCCGGGCGTCTCCAGCCGGGTTCAGGCGGTGGCGGCTTTCAACCCCGCCCTGGACCTGGCCGACCTCGCCAAGAAAGACCCCGCTGCCCAGATCCGCATGAACCCCATCTACCTGTTCTTGGGGGCGCGCTACTCCGCGCAGCCGAAGCTCTACGCCC
>Ga0315288_10012147_pt1 | contig 10834 bp, 7 predicted proteins | sample YL17G11_20_MG_FD_203454 | JGI IMG/M metagenome (GOLD analysis project Ga0315288, IMG submission 203454) | Sediment microbial communities from Yellowstone Lake, YNP, Wyoming, USA - YL17G11_20 | ecosystem: Environmental > Aquatic > Freshwater > Lake > Sediment | place: USA: Wyoming | collected...
CTTCACGCCCGATGAGGCGGCTAAGCACAAGCCCAAAGTCGTCGTTCTCGACGAGCACAATAAAATAATAAAGCAGACACCCTGAGCCAACTGACAAATTGCATGCATAGCATCACCCTTCACAACCCGGCAGGCGCCACGCAATACCCCACACGAAATACGAGATACGAACCAAATGTTTCCTGAGCTTTTCGCGATACCGTTTACCCACGTGACGATCAAGAGCTACGGCCTGATGATGGTCGTCGGCTTTCTGGCCGCCGTCACGGTCATACGCCGTCTGAGCCGCACCTTCACGCCCGACCCGCAGCTCATCACAAACGCCGCCCTTTACTCCCTCATAGGCGGGGTCGTGGGCGCCCGCATCCAGTACGTTGTGCATTATCGCGACCAGTTCCGCGGAGACTGGCTGAACGTCTTTGCAATCTGGCACGGCGGCCTTGAGCTTTTAGGCGGCGTCATTCTCGCCATCGCCATAATCTTCGGTTATCTCTGCTATCACAAGTTTATCGCCCGGCGATACAACCTGCCCATCCGCCGCTACCTCGACGTCCTCGCAATCGGCCTGATGCTCGCACTTCTGCCCGGCAGAATCGGATGCTTCCTCAACGGCTGCTGCTGGGGCAGGCCAACGGACCTACCCTGGGGCGTCCGCTTCCCCTACAACTCCCTTGTCTTCAACAGCCAGATTAACGCCGACCCCCAAAGAAATCGGCCTGAACCATACTTCAAGCTGCCGCGAGATGAATACCTCAGCTTTACAGCCGATGACGGCAAATGGTATCCCAAACCGATGGCGGAATTGACCGAGGAGCAGAAATATGAGGTTACGAAAGGCAGGTTCCGCGCCTTGCCCGTTCACCCGACGCAGTTGTACGAATCCCTCACTGGCGGTATTTGCTGTCTGTTGCTCTACGGCTTCTGGCGAAGGGCGCAAAAACGCCGCAAATCCGCCACGTCCGGCGCGCTCCTTGCGCGGCCCGGTCAGACCTTTGCCCTTATGTTCATACTGTATGGCGTGACGCGATTCTTCATCGAATATCTCCGCGACGACAACCCATTTGAGTACGGCCCCTGGGCGATGCGCATAGTCTATGTCATTTACAAAGGCGGGACTATCTCGCAGAACCTCGGCATATACATAGCCGCCGCCGGGCTTGTCCTGATGGCCGTATTCCAGATGCTCAAGCCGGACGAAATCGCCGGCGCCGCCCCGCCCCGCCTCTAACCGTAACATTGCCCCATTTTATGTTTGAACATTTCCGCACGATTGCCGATACTACTATAGACCCTTTTGTTGGGGCGGACTCAGAATAAGGGCGTCTAACAAAATGGCGCCTCGCCTTCTGTCATTCCCGCGAAAGCGGGAATCCAGAGTTGCGGCGTTAGTCAGAACCTTATTTTGTTAAGGCTGCCAGGAAGAACGGCACTATGGGATTATACGATAGAGACTATACTCAATCCGACTTTCAGTCGGAACACCGCTACGCCCCGCGGATGCGGATCGGATTGCCCCAGCTTACGCCGGTCGTCAAGGCAATAATCGCCGCGAACGTCGTCATTTTCTTCGCAGGCATAATCATTTTTCGCAAGATCACGCTCGTTGATACCCCAGCCGGCCCGATTCCCGTTAATGACCTCGACAAATGGTTCTCCGTTTTCCCGTATTCGCTCGGCGCCATCCTTCAGGTCTGGAGGCTCATAACCTATCAATTCCTCCACGGCAACGTCATGCACATACTCTTCAACATGCTGGGCCTGTTCTTCCTCGGCCCGACGCTCGAACAGCACTGGGGCAGCAGACGATTCTTGATATTCTATCTCTCCTGCGGCGTTGCCGGAGCTTTATTCTACATCCTGCTCGTCGCGGTGGGCTCCTTGCAGCCGCTGCCTATGATAGGGGCCTCCGGCGCAATACTGGGAATGCTCGCTGCCTGCGCCATCCTCTTTCCGCACTTTGTGGTGTTCTTCTTTCTGTTTCCGGTGCCCATAAGGACCGCCGCAGTCATCCTGACGCTTGCGTATCTTGCCAGCCTGATTACGGTTGCCCAGAACGCCGGCGGCGATGCAGCGCATCTCGCCGGTATGGCTGCCGGCGCAGCCTATGTATTATCCCAGAGGTGGCGAGGGGCATTGCGATACAAGATCGAGACCCGCATCCGGCAAAAGAAGACCACCACGCAGCACAGCCTCCAGGCCGAGCTCGACGAAATACTTGAGAAGGTCCATAGAGAAGGTATCCACAGCCTCTCCCGAAGAGAGAAAAAAATCCTAAAACAGGCCACAGACGCCGAGCGAAGTCGAAACACACCCTGAGCATCCGCCTCCCACAACGGCGCACCGCCCGCCCGTCTAACGACACTTCGCCTCAGCCCCAAATACCATTGCTGTCAAATGTCCTGGCTATCTCAACGGCCACTTGTACGGACAATCCAGCAGCCAGTAGTCTGTCAGCGATTGCAGGTCGGCAAAGTCAATATCGTCGTCATTGTCCAAATCGCCGCTCACGTCGCCGAGAAGCCACAACTCTGCGAACCGCGCAAAGTCGCCGAACTCGACAAAGCACAACGGCCCGCCCGGCCAGAATCCGTCAAGCGTGTCCCCGGTATAGCCGCCACAATCATTCAGAAAGTGGCAAAAAAAGGCCTTTTCCAGCGTATCAAATGCTGAATGGCGATTTTTGAGCGATGGTTGCCGATTTTGTGTTTTTTTTGAGCGGCCTTTGAGTTATACTGCCGGGGCAGATACAGATATAGCCTCGAGCAGTCGGGATGGTGCAGCGCCCGTACTGCTGTGTTTTGAGCAATCTCTGTCTGTGGTTGAACAGGACTAAAAAGGCTTCTGCAAAATTGCAGGTTAGGCCTGCTTAGAAAAGAAAAAATCGTTTGTTGATTACCTGCAATTTTGCAGAACTCATCAGGACTAAATTGAAAGGAGACCAACCAATGAGTATAGAGAATCGCCAGAGACAACCGATACGGCATACGTGCTGCCCGTGCGGCTTGCCCCCAGGGGGCGGCCACGATTCAAGCGACGGCATTACCCGCCGCACCTTCCTCCAGGGCGCAGGCGGCGCAACATTATTCGGAGCAGCCTTGACCGGCCTGACATGGTCCACCATAGCAATGGCGCAGACCCAGAGCGAGACCGCCCCAAAGCGTCGGCCACTCATAGTCAAGCCCGTGCTGATTTATGACGTTCCGCAGCCCAGGAAGCAGACCAGTTGGCGGAGCTGGGGAGGGATTCAAACCGAGCAGGATGCCGAACAGGAGGTCGCTCGAATTCAGACCGAGTTGAACGACCTGACAAAAAAGGCGGACTTTCCGGTTAAATTCCTGCCGGTTTCCCGAACGCGAAATGCCGCGGGCCTCGCGGGCGTGACCGATTTGGACAAGGCCGATGCCTTCCTCGTCTATGCCGCTGGCGGCGGGATGGACACCTTCGACGCCCTGGCAAACAAGAGCAAGGATATGATTATATTCTGCCGTCACACATCCGGCCCGGTCTATCTCTGGTATGAGATTATCAGCCCGCGCTATCTCCGCCAGCATACCGATACGCTCGCGATCAAGGGCGTGGACGACGGCGACGTGGTTGTTGACAGCCAGGATGAGATCCTGTGGCGGCTCCGCGCACTATGCGGGCTTCGCAATACTATGGGCACTCGAATAGTAGCCATCGGCGGACCGGACGCCTGGGCACAGCCGGCGGGTGTCGTGCCCAAGCTCGTTGAGGACAAGTGGAAATTCGATATCCAAACCCTGTCCTATGATGAATTAGGAAAGCTCATCAAGCAGGCCCGGACCGACAAGCCCGCCGTCGAGCGCGCACAGCAGCGGGCCGCCAATTATCTAAAGTCAAAGGGCACAAAGTTGGAGACCAAGCGCGAGTTTGTCGATAACGGCTTTTTGCTCGACCAGGTCTTCCGCGGCGTGCTGAACAAGGCCGGCTGCGGCGCCATCACCATCAATGGCTGCATGGGGACAATTATGCCGCTCGCCGAGACCTCGGCGTGCTTGACCCTGAGCCTGCTAAACGACGCCGGGTACCTCGCATTCTGCGAGTCGGACTTCGTCGTGATACCCTCCGGCGTGCTGCTGGCCAACATCTCCGGCAAGCCGGTCTTCCTCAACGACCCGACCTACCCGCACGATGGCGTAATCACAATTGCGCACTGCACCGCGCCTCGCCGCCTGAGCGGCGACAAGCTCGAACCGGCCAGGATTATGACCCATTTCGAGTCCGACTACGGCGCCGCGCCGAAGGTCGAGATGCGAAAAGGCCAGACCGTTACAAACATCATCCCCGATTTCGCATCGAAACGCTGGGTCGGACTATTGGCCGAGACGATTGAGACTCCATTTATGGATATATGTCGCGCCCAGGTTGACATCCGCTACGACTGTGACGATTTGCTATTGGCCGAGAGAATGCCCGGTTTCCACTGGATGACGGGCTACGGCGACTATACGCGAGAGCTGGGCTACGCCCTTAAACGTGTCGGCATCACCTGGGAAAACCTCAGCGCATAAGCAAGGCCGAGCTCGATTTGCGATGTAGAGCCCGGGCCGCTGCCACCAGAGGAATTGCGCGTGAAAACGGCGAGCAGGACTATATTACGCCCGCTCTTCGACAGTGCAGCTTAACGGTATGAAGGAGAATAGTATGAGATTCCAACGTTGCCTCTTGGGATTGGCGCTTTCGGTATTACTCACCGGGTGTGCACAAGCAGCCACACTGTACGTTTCGCCGCAAGGCAATGATGCCTGGTCGGGTCGGCTGACTAAGGCAAACAACGAGCGCACCGACGGGCCCAAGGCGTCACTGGCCGGCGCCAGAGACGAAATTCGCAAATTCAAGGCGCAAGGCCCGCTCAAAGAGCCGGTCCAGGTTATCGTTGCTGCGGGGACATACACGCTCGCCGAGCCGTTTGTATTGGCGCCCCAGGACAGCGGAACAAAAGATTGTCCCGTCACTTACCAGGCCGCTGACGGCGCCAAACCGGTGTTCTCCGGCGGACGAATAATCACTGACTTTCAGCCCGGAAAGGACGGTATATGGCAGGCCCGAATACCGGATGTCGCCCAGGGCAAATGGTATTTCGAGCAGTTGTTCGTCAACGGCCAGCGCGCCACCCGGGCGCGCACGCCAAATAAGTGGTACCACTATATGGGCGAAACCTCCGAGGTTCCAATCGAGGGCAAGGAGGGACAATACCGCCGCGTCACGCCCGTCCGGCCGGATGCGCTCGAACCGCTGCGAGAACTCAGCCCCCAGGAAATCCACGACGTCACGCTTATGGCCTATCATAAATGGTGCATTACGCGGCGATACCTGACCGACATCGACACCACCGCCAACATCATCATCACCGTTGGAGAGCAGCTCAAGAGTTATTCAGGCTGGCCAGGTAATACCCGGTTTCATTTGGAGAACTTCAAGACCGCCCTCGACGCGCCCGGCGAATGGTTCCTTGCGCGCGACGGGATGCTGTACTACAAGCCGCGGCCCGGAGAGGATATGACTAAGGCCGAAGTAATCGCGCCGCTCGCCGAGAAGCTCGTCATTTTTGAGGGAAATGTCGAGGCCGGACAATTCGTCGAGCACATCACACTCAAGGGCCTGACATTCCACCACAATAGCTATCTCCTCCCGCCAACCGGCTATGCGCCCTTCCAGGCGGCTTACGCCACCGAAGCCGCCGTGATGGCCGACGGCACTCGCAATATCACGCTACAAGACTGCGAAATTGGACATGTCGCTACCTATGGCGTATGGTTTCGCCGGGGCTGCCGCGACTGCCGCGTTGAGCGAAGCTACATCCACGACCTCGGCTCCGGCGGCGTCCGCATAGGCGAGGGCGAAATTCGCCCGGATGAGCCTTCCCGCACCAGCCACATCACCGTCGATAACAATATCATCCGCACCGGCGGGCGGGTATACACCTCCGCCGTCGGCGTCTGGATCGGGCAGAGCGGCGACAATACCCTTACGCACAACGAAATCGCCGACTTCTTCTATACCGGCATCTCCGTCGGGTGGCGCTGGGGCTATGCAGAAAGCCTCGGCAAACGCAACACCATCCGCTTCAACAACGTACACCATATCGGCTGGGGAGTCCTATGCGACATGGGCGGAATCTACACGCTCGGCCCATCCGAAGGAACCGTCGTCAGCGACAACATCTTCCACGATGTCTATGCCTACTCCTACGGCGGCTGGGGACTCTATACCGACGAGGGCAGCACCGGAATCGTCATCGAAAACAACCTCGTCTATAATGTCAAGACCGGCTGCTTCCACCAGCACTATGGCAAGGAGAACATCGTACGCAACAACATTATGGCCTTCTCGAAACTCTATCAGGTTCAGGCAACGCGAGTAGAGGAGCATCTCTCCTTCAACTTCCAGAACAATATCGTCTATTACACCGAGGGCGTCCTCCTCTCCGGGCCCTGGACCCAGGTCAAAATCAATATGGACAACAACTGCTACTGGAACGCAGCGGGCAAGCCGGTGGACTTTGTCGGTAAGACGCTCGACGATTGGCGCAAAGAGACCGGCCACGACAAAACCTCAATTGTCGCCGACCCGCTGTTTGTTGACCCGCAGAATCTCGACTTCCATCTAAAGCCCGACTCCCCCGCTCTCAAGCTCGGCTTCAAGCCCTTCGATTACACCAAGGCCGGGGTATATGGCGACCCCGAGTGGATCAAAAAGGCCAACAGCATTACGTTCCCGCCGTTGGAAATCACCCCCGACCCGCCGCCCTGATACACTGCTCGTTCGCGTGATTGCCCCCAAATCAGCCACAAGGAGTGACACTGTATGAATCGCAAGCGCACCCGTTTGGTTCTGATGCTGGTCTTTGCCGGCGTCCTTGTCCTTCAATTCACCGACTCTCCGGCGGCAGCGGAATTCCGCGCTGCTATTGCCGTCCGCGATGTCACCCCTGACCCGCTCCTGCCCGTCTCAGGCGGCGTCGGTCCATCCAAACCCGTCAACAAGAAAATCGGCGTATTGACCGTCCGCGCGCTGGTCCTCGAGGCCGGGGACACCCGCGTCGCAATCTGCAGCGCCGATTTCCTCGGATTCCCCGGCGTCCTGTCCGACAAAGTTCGCAAGCAGGTCCCCGACATCCCGCCCGAAAATATCCTTATCGCCGCGACGCACAATCACAGCGCCCCCGATTGCTACGGCTTTCCCGGCCCCGATGGCCGCACCGCCGCCGACCTTAAATACCTTGACGGCGTCTGCACGAAATTAGCCGACGCCATCAACCACGCCGCCCGCCAATTGCAGCCCGCCCAGCTCAAAATCGCAACCGGCAAGGCACGCGGCAAAATCGCCTACAACTACTACGCCGAGAACCTTTACGACCCCCGCTGCGGCGTCATTCAACTCCTCGACCCCAACGAAAAACCCTTCGCCACCCTCATCAACTACGCCTGTCACCCCGAAGTCATCGGCGCCGGCCAGGGAATCCTATCGCCGGATTTCGTCGGGCCCCTCTATGACCGCATCGAGCAAAAAGGAGCAGGCACGGGCATCTTTATAAACGGTGCGCTCGGCGGAATGGTCACCGCCGACTGCCGAGGCCCCGACGGCAAAGACATCCGCTCTTGGGATGAATGTATCCGCATCGGCAGCCTGCTGGCCGACGAGGCCCTGCGAATCGTCGCCGATGCCACAATCCAAAAAAATCCCACACTCGCCTGCGCCAGCACACCCATCAAGTTCCCCGTCGAGAACCCGCTGCTCCGCGCCGTCCTGCAGCTCTCGCCGTTAGGCTTTGCAGCAGATGAAACAGGGTGCATCTCCACACGGCTCAACCTCGTTAATCTCGCCGACGCCCAGATCCTCACCATCCCCGGCGAGGCCCTGCCCAACATCGGTTACTATCTCAAACGCAAGATGCACGGCCGGCACAACCTCCTCTTCGGCCTGACCAACGACGCCTTCGGCTACATCCTCACCAAAGTCGATTACAACAGCTTCGACCGATACGACTACATCACCCGAACCTCCCTCGGCGAAATGACCGGCGAAATCCTCATCGAACAAGCACTCAAATCCCTCGACTCCTTCCCCCACCCACCCGTCATTCCGAGCCCGCCGTAGGCGGGTCGAGGAATCTGTTCAAACAACCGCCGCGAAGCGGCACCTTTATTGTTTACCCCCCTGCGTGTCATCGGGATCGCTCTTCCCGCCGCTCGCTCTCATTCGTCATCGCCGATTAGGATACGTGCGAAGCTGATGGTTGTCCCGGAGCCTTGCCGTATTCCCAGCAATTCCAGTGTCTTTGACGGCGGTGAGCCGGCCCGCACCGTCGCAGTGAAAAAATCGCTGAACGGTCGGTCCAGTGGAACGCGGACGGGCGGGCCTGCGGACCCATCCGCCAGGATTTCCACGAAGCGGTTCTCTGAAACAGGCTGGCCGCTTGCATCCGAACCATACGCGTAGAAAAACACGAACAACCGTTTTCCCGGCGTGATATGGAATCGGGCGCACCCGGGCCGTTCATTCGATTTGCCTTCCTCCGCCGTGAGCAGCGTGCGGCACGAAACCACTTTTCCTTTGCGCACCAGGGCGTAGTTCAACGAGTGACTCTGCTTTTCGTCGGGGAAGAACTTCTCTCGCAACCGCTCATCCAGGGCTTGCTCGGTCCAGAGGATGTGCGCCGCGCCGTCCGGACCCAGCCACAGGTCCCCCGGATTGATCCAGCCGCAGGTCTTCTCCCGGCTGGCTATCTCCACCCACGGCTCGAACCGCTTCGTTGTGATGTCCGCAGACCACGTATAGAACAGCCGCCGGAAATCGTAGTCCCACTCGTTCCCGGTGAGCTGCTTCTTAAAGGCCCGCCATTGCTCGTTCGGCTCGACGATATCGCTCACGCCGCAGAAGTGGACTTCACGCCCTTCCAAAACCACATTCGGATAGCATACGCGAATAGGCTGAGGTTTCGCGTACTCCGCTCCCCAGGGCCATTCGAGTCGGCCTTGCGCGCTCCATTGACCGTCTCGGTCAAGAAACACCCATTCCGCATGCGTGTAGCCGATATTCTGAAACAGGATCAGCTCATGGTTAGGCCCGTCAGCGGCGAGACTTCGATAAGAGTGTTCGGTGAACTCCGGGCTGCCCGCCCAGGCGGGCAGGAGCCTTCGCACAGGCCTGCCGGCATCTTCAACCGCAAACTCAAGCAGTTCCGGCCGTGCAGGCCCGGAAACCGCGTTGGCATCCGCGCTCACCGTCGGATTCGCGGAAAGGAATAGCCGGCTATCGGGAAAGCAGGCCAGTGGGCACGGCTCTCGCGTTCGCCCCGATGCATCGATGCATACCCTCCGCCAACCCTCTTTCCCGCGCTGGAACAGCATCCACCGGCAGTTGTTGAGCGGCTTGGCTTCATCGAGAGTCTCTATCCCGCTGGCGAATAGCTCATCGCCGACCCGCACTAAGCACGTTGACCCGTGGCACCACATCGGCCCGGCCCCGTTATTGGCCGGCTTGTAGCTATAGACGTCCTCTTCGATCTGGACAACTGCTGTTAGGGGCAGACACATTGCCGTGTTCGCCGGTGCCATCGCCCACAACAACAAAAACACCCTTACAACAGAATCTCTTCGCATCGCGGCTACCTCATTACTCGCACACACGCAGAAAAACACTGACCATAATCATCGACCACCGGCAGAGACGGTGGTATGAGGAACGCCCCTATAACGGGCCGTTATGTAAATAATACGTGGCTTGCCCTGGTTTGACGGTGGACGCCTTTGCTCGGCTTTTACCTTTCTGAGTCCACATTGAATATCGGGCGCAGTATACCGACAGCAAGGTCTTCAAAAAAGAATCGTTCTACAAACGATCCCGGCCCATCAAGTCGTACGTAACTCAAAGCCAAGTTATCAAGAGCTAGGGTACGTGTATCCGGATAATTTGGAAACAAACGATCTAAGCGATCACGTACTTGGCATGAAGTTGTCATACGCTTACAAATACCATTGACAGCATCAGCTTCTACGGTGCGCCGTGTCTTCAACTTTACGTGAAGACCAACTCGCTTGGCAATATCCGTGGCCTTCCCGACATACAGGGGTAATAAACCGTTTTGTGCGACCTCGAGTGAATCAAGTGTAATCTTCAACTCAAGGCTGATACCATGAGGGCCAGGAAAGTGTAGAGACTTATTTTGCAGTAAGTCATAGAAATTCTGTGCGCCCCGACGCCACCAGAATGCATACACACCGCCAAAAGATGGCCGCCCCGAAGCAGCATGGCACCAATCGAGCGCAATACTCTTATGTGGCAACTGTAATTCTTTGATTATCAGCAAGTCAGATATGTCTGTCACAGTTCATACTCGATAAGAGCCGAACAAGGATTATACAGTCTGCATAAAACAGCAAACACAGACTGTCTCTTTCCGTATAGGCCAGGTAGGGTGCGATGTTTCGCACCACTCTGACCCGAAATACGCCTCAGTGAGTTGCTTGCCGGTTGTGCTAAACAGAATAGCACTATCTCTCGGCACAGGAAAACCCAAAATCGACGGAATTCCAAGCCAATGCCCCAACATAGAGAAGGATCAAGGCACAAACGACGATGGCACCATACATCCCGACCTTGCCAGGAAGTCGCCGCCTCCCGACAATCCCCAAGACCAGCGCCAACACTTCGGCGATGAAGCCAAGACCAAGGCAGGTGTAAAAATAGATGACATCGGATGCACCGAGGCTGACCAGTAACACGCCGATGATGAGCGGCACCAACAGCCCAGCAATGAAGAGGACTAGGGAACACCGAGCGATGAACCAGTGCTCTCTATCACCGATAT
>Ga0315288_10012148_pt1 | contig 10833 bp, 9 predicted proteins | sample YL17G11_20_MG_FD_203454 | JGI IMG/M metagenome (GOLD analysis project Ga0315288, IMG submission 203454) | Sediment microbial communities from Yellowstone Lake, YNP, Wyoming, USA - YL17G11_20 | ecosystem: Environmental > Aquatic > Freshwater > Lake > Sediment | place: USA: Wyoming | collected...
GCGCGCACTCCATCGGCGAGGCCATGGAGATGATCGTGCGCGAGGCCGCGGACATCATGATCGCCGGCGGCAGCGAGGCCGCCATCACGCCGCTGTCGGTGGCGGGGTTCTGCGCCTCGCGGGCGCTGTCTCGCCGGAACGACGAGCCGGAGAAGGCGAGCCGGCCCTTCGACCGCGATCGCGACGGGTTCGTGATGGGCGAAGGGGCCGGGATCGTAATCCTGGAGGAACTCGCGCGCGCGAAAGCGCGGGGGGCGAGGATCTACGGCGAGGTGTTGGGCTACGGGGCCTCCGGTGACGCCTACCATATCACCGCCCCCGCACCGGATGGCAGCGGCCAGGCCCTGGCGATGGAGGCCGCCCTCCGGCGGGCGAAACTCCCGCCGGAGGCGGTGGATTACATCAATGCGCACGGCACGGCCACGCCGACCGGCGACCCCGCGGAGACGCGGTCCGTGAAGCAGGTATTCGGCGAACGGGCGAAGCAGATTCCCGTGAGCTCCACCAAGTCCGTGACCGGCCATCTCCTGGGCGCGGCGGGGGCGATAGAATTGATCGCCTGCCTGATGGCGATCCGCGACCAGGTGGCCCCGCCGACCATCAACCTCGACAACCCGGACCCGGAGTGCGATCTCGATTACGTGCCGAATGTGGCCCGCGCGTGTCGAATCAAAGTGGCGCTCTCGAATTCGTTCGGTTTCGGGGGGCATAACGCGACATTGATCGTGGGCGCACTGTAGGGGCGACCCGGCGGGTCGCCCAGGCCTGCCCCGAGCGAGGCGAGGGGGCGAGGCGCCGCCTCGCCCCTACGTGAGATGATGACCATCACCGCGGTAGTCTTGGACGTGGACGGCACCGTCGTCACCTGCCCCTATGACTTCGACGCGATGCGCCTCGCGGTGGGGGAGGTGGCCGCGCGCTATGGCGTGAACACCGCGGAACTCGGGGTGAGAGGCGTGCTCGAGCAGATCGGTGCGGTGGCGGAACGGTTGCGCGCGCGCGCGGGCGAGTTCCGGGCCAGGGCCGAGCACGCGGTGGAGGAGATCGAGGTGGCGGCGGCCGGCGCCGCGGGCGTGATCCCGGGGGCCAGGGAGGCGCTGGACGTGCTGCGGGGGCGGGGGATCGCGGTGGCGCTGGTCACGCGGAACTGCCGCGCCGCGGCGCGTACTGTGCTGGAGGGGCTGGACTGCTACGATGTGCTGCTCACCCGCGACGACGTCCCCAACGTGAAGCCCGATCCCGACCACGTGCTGCGGTCACTGGCGCGCGTCGCGCGGACGCCGGAGCGCGCGGCGATGGTAGGGGATCACGCCTTCGACATGCAGGCCGGCAAGGCCGCGCGGATGCGGGTGTGTGTCGGCGTGCTCACCGGCAACAGCACGGAGGCGAGTCTCCGCGAGGGCGGCGCGCAGGCGGTGCTGAACAGTATCTCGGACCTGCCGGAGTGGCTCGCGCGGTATGAGGAGAGCGAGCTGTGACCGGCGCGTCTTGGGCCGTCGCGGCCCTGGCGATGTTGCATCTCACGGGGACGGGCGCGCTGCCCAAGGAAGTGACGGCCGAGCAGGTGGCACGCTATGCCTTCGACCAGCCCATCCGCATCCTCGTCTCCCGTGGGTCCGACTTCCAGTCGAACAAGGTAGAACTAATCCCGCTCGAATCGTACGTCGCGGGAGTCGTGGCGGCGGAGACGCCGCGCAGTTTCCCCCTGGAAGCGCTCAAGGCGCAGGCGATTGCGGCGCGGACCTACGCGCTCTTCCATCTCGGCGACCACGAGGCCCAAGGCGCCGATCTCTGCGGGGAGGTGCACTGCCAGGCCTACCATGGCGTGCCACCGCCGGATTCGAAGGCGTACCGGGCCGCCCAGGAAACAGCAGGGGAAGTGCTGGTCTACAACGGAGTGTTGCTCGATGCGCAGTACAGCGCCGCCTGCAGCGGCCATACCGTGGCGGCCTGGCAGACGCGGCAGGGAAAGCTGCTGCCGTACCTGGGCGGGGCCGACGACCGGGCCGCGGACGGAGCGTACTGTGCGCAGGGTCATCATGCTACGTGGACAAGACGATTCACCTCCGCGGAGGCGCAGCGGCTGATCGCGCGGAACCTAAAGACGGTCCTGGGCGATCACAGCATTAGGCCGGGCAAGCTGCTCGCGCTACGCGTGGCCGAGCGCAACGGCAATCGGGTGCGTTGGTTCGAGGTGAAGACGACGACGGCGACGTATCGGGTGATGGGAGACGCGGTGCGGTGGCTGTTCGGGAACGGCTGTCCGGGGCCGAGCGGGCTGCGGAGCACGCGGTTCGATCTGAAGGTGCGCACGGATAGGCGCGGCCGACCGCGCGCGTTCGTGTTCACCGGGGCGGGACACGGCCACGGAATCGGGATGTGCCAGTGGGGCGCGCGGGGCCGGGCGCTGGCGGGGCAGACGGCGGAGGAGATACTGGGGGCATACTATCCGGGGGCGGAGGTGTGGAATCTGCGAAGAGGCGAAGAGGCGAAAGGCGAGAGGCGGAGGGAACGAGGATGATGAAGATCAGCTATGACCCGGAGGTGGATGCGGTCTACATCCGGCTGGTGGAGGGGCAGTTCGAGTGCCGCACTCTTCGGCTGAACGAGGAGATCGCCCTGAACATCGGCCCTGGCGAGACGCTGGTTGGCATCGAGATTCTCGACGCCAAGGAGGTGCTCGGTCACGGTCAGCTCCCGCAGGTCGTGCTTGAGAATCTCAGCCTCGCGCCCGCCGCGTAGCGGTTGCCTACGCGGAGCATGGACGCGTTTTCACGATATGCCGCCAAGGCCACCCGCACTGTCATCGGCCTCATGTCCGGCACCTCCGCCGACGGCATTGACGCGGCCCTGTGTCACATTTCCGGGACGGGGGAGACGTTGCGCGCGGAGGTGGTGGCGTTCCGCTGCTACCCGTTTGAGCCGAGCATTCGGCGGGAGTTGATGGCCCTGTTCACCCCCGAGGCGCCGGTGGGGGAGGTGGGCGCGATGAACGTGCTCCTGGGCCGGCGGTTCGCGGAGGCGGCACTGGATCTGAGGCGCGAGAGCGGGGTGGGGGAGGTGGACCTGATCGCGTCGCACGGGCAGACGGTATGCCACTTGCCTATGGAACGGCTGCAGGCAGGAGGCCTGCGCTCCCAGGGGGCGACGCTGCAGATCGGCGAGCCGGCGGTGATCGCGGAGCTGACCGGGGTGATGGTGGTGGCGGACTTCCGGCCGCGGGATATGGCGGCGGGCGGGCAGGGCGCGCCGCTGGTTGCGTATGCGGATTGGGTGCTGTTCCGACACCCGGAGAAGACGCGGGCGGTGCAGAACATCGGCGGGATCGCGAATGTCACGGTGCTGCCCGCGGGCGGAGGTCTCGACCGCGTGATCGCGTTCGACACCGGGCCGGGGAACATGGTGATTGACGGTCTGGCGGCGGCCTTGAGCGGGGGCGTGATCGCCTATGACAAGGACGGCGGGTGGGCGGCGCGGGGGAAGGTGGACGAGGAACTGCTGAGGGAGTTGATGCAGCATCCGTTCCTCTCTCGTCGGCCGCCGAAGTCAACCGGCCGGGAGGAGTTTGGCGCGGAGTTCGTAACTGAATTGCTGGCGCGAGGCGCGGGGATGGCGGCGGAGGACCTGCTCGCGACGGCGACGGCGTTCACGGCGGAGACGATTGCGACGGCCTCTCGGGAGTTCGTGCTGCCGGAGTTGCGCAGGGTGGGAACCCTTCGCTCCGCTCAGGGCAGGCCCTGCGCTACGGGGCAGATAGACGAGGTGATCTTGGGCGGAGGGGGAAGCTACAACCGGACGCTCAGGAGGAGGCTTGAGGAGCGGCTACCGGGGATCGCCGTGCTCGCGCATGAGGACTTCGGGATCAACGGGGAGGCAAAGGAGGCCTTGGCCTTCGCTATCCTCGGGAACGAGACGGTGCTGGGCCGGCCGGCGAATGTGCCATCGGCGACGGGGGCGAGGCGGGCGGTGGTGTTGGGGAAGGTGGTGCTGCCGTAGGGGCATGGCCTGCCGTGCCCTGGAATCTCGGTCATCGTCGCTATCTGCCGGGGCACAGCCTGCTGTGCCCGTGCCGCGGAAGAGAAACGCGAATGGAAGGGCACAGCAGGCTGTGCCCCTACGGAGGAGCTATGAGCAAGCGGACGAAAGGCGTGGTGCTGATCGCGGACGGGATGGCCGATCGGCCGGTACCGGCGTTGGACGGGAGGACGCCGCTGGAGGTGGCGGATACACCGAACCTCGACCGCATCGCGGCGGCGGGGCAGTGTGGGTTGATGGACCCCATCGGCCCTGGCGTGCGGGCGGGCAGCGATACGTCGCACCTCGCCATTCTCGGCTATAACCCCTACGAGGTTTACACCGGCCGCGGGCCCTTCGAGGCCATCGGCATCGGGCTGGAGGTGCGCGGCGGCGATATCTGCTTCCGGTGCAACTTCTCGACGCTGGAGGGAGAGCTGACGCTGCTCCCGGAGGGGCGCTTTGACGGCGCGGTGCTGGTGGACCGGCGGGCGCAGCGCATCTCCGAGGGCACGCGCGAGCTGGCCGAGGCCTTGGACGGGATGAAGATCGAGGACACGGTGTGCCTGTTCAAGGAGTCAGTGGAGCACCGGGCGGCCCTGCTGCTGCGCGGCCCCGACCTGGGCGCGAACGTCAGCGACATTGACCCCCATCACGAGGGCGCGGCGCCGCACGGCGCGGTCGGCGCGGACGCTCCCTCCCGCAAGACCGCGCGCCTGCTCAACGAGTTTGTGCTGCGCTCCTGGCAGATCTTGAAGGACCATCCCGTCAATCAACAGCGCCTCGCCGAGGGCAAGCGGCCGGCGAACGTGATCATGCCCCGTGGGGTGGGCTTGGCGCCGCGGCTGGAGGCGTTCCAGGCGAAGTACGGGATCTCCGGCGCCTGTGTGGTGGAGACGGGACTGATCGCGGGCATCGGGCGGTACTTGCAGATGGCGGTTCCGAAGGTGGACGGCGCTACCGGCGGCATGGACACGGACGAACTCGCGCTGGCGAAGGCGACGCTCGAGGCCCTCAAAGAGCACGACTTCGTGCTGTGCAACCTGAAGGCGCCGGACCTGGGCGGGCACGATGAGGAGGTGAGAGAGAAGCTGCGGGCGGTGCAGAAATTCGACAACCTGGCCGGGTATGTGGCCGAGTACGGCCCGGCCGACCTGCATCTCGCCATCACCTGCGATCACGCCACCCCCATCACCTTCGGCGACCACACGGGCGATCCCGTGCCGCTGGCCATTTGCGGGCCGAACCTGTGCGCGGACGGCGTGCACGGGTATGATGAGCGCAAGGTAGTCGGCGGCGCGCTGGGGCGACTGCGCGGGTGCGACGTGATGCCGATCATGACGAACTTGATGGGCGTGCAGGAGAAGTTTGGGGCATGAAAGCCGAGGAGGCGAAGAGTCGAGGAGTCGAACGGCCGGACGTGGGGGAGTGACGGTGAGGAGAGGGACGGAGCGTTGACGCTAGCGCTGGCAATACTCGCGATCTTCGCGGCGATGGCGGTACTGATGTACCTGAACCGCCTGCCCGCGCTGGTGGCTTTGCCGCTGATGGCGGTGGCGATTGCGCTCGCCGCGGGGGTGTCGTGGCGGGAGCTTGCAATCATCGTCAGTGATGGGAGTTTGCTGCTGCACAAAGTCATCATTACCGCTCTCCTCGGCGCGATTCTGGCGGAGATCATCTCGAAAACCGGGATCGCCGAGACGATGGTGAAGAAGGCGGCCGAGCTGGGCGGCGACCGGCCGCTGGCGCTGTCGCTGCTGCTCACCGCGGTAGTCGCCCTGCTCTTCACCACCCTGGGGGGGCTGGGCGCGGTGATTATGGTGGCGACCATCGTGTTCCCGATTCTGCTAGCGCTGGGCGTGCCGCAGCTCGCGGTCGGCGCGCTTTTTCTATTTGGGATGTGCCTCGGCGGGATCTTCAACCTCACTAACTGGCAGTTGTACCTGGAAGTGCTGAAGCTCCCCAAAGACACCATCCTCCGATTCGCCCTCCCTATGGCTGGGCTGATGGCGACGGCCGCGGTGGCCTTCGCCCTGGTCGCGCTGCGGCCCGGCAAGATGCGGCGGTTCTGGTCGGCCACCGCGCCGAAGGAGAGGACCGCCTTCGCCCCGTGGTATGCGATGCTCACCCCGGTCGTGCCACTCGTGCCGGTGCTGGCCTTCGGGCTATATGGCATTGCCATCAAGCAGTGGCCAAGCCAACTGCAGCATGTGCTGAACGCGATCGGGATTCCCCGCCCTGCCGCGCCGTTCGACTTCCCGATCATCACCGCGATGGTGCTCGGGATCCTGTATGGATTGCTCACCGCGCGCCGGCCGTCCCAGGGGCGCGTGCAACTGCTGGCCCGCAGCGCGATAGATGGGATCGGGGCGGTAGCCCCGGCGGTGGCGCTGATGCTGGGCATCGGGATGCTGGTGACCGCGGTCTCCCATCCCACGGTGCAGAGCCAGGTGCAACCCATCCTGGCGCGGGTGCTGCCGTCGAGCCCGGTGGGTTACGTCATCATCTTCTCCCTCCTCGCCCCGCTGGCGCTGTACCGCGGGCCGCTCAACCTGTATGGTATGGGAGCAGGACTGGCGGCGATGATGGCGGCGGCCCCGGGGCTGGGGCCGGCGGCGGTGATGGCGGCCTTGATGTCGGTGGGGCAGTTGCAGGGAGTCTGCGACCCGACCAACACCCACAACGTGTGGATCGCGAACTACGTCGGCGTGGACGTCCAGCAACTGCTGCGCCGCACCATCGTCTTCGTCTGGCCCGCGGCGGCCGCGGGGTTGGTGGTGGCGGCGGTGTTGTTTCTGAGAGGAGGAGTGTGAGGCCTCTGGCCATTGCGGTTGACCGCGCGCGCAGCGCGGCGTGCTGTCGCAAGTGGCGAGTGAAGGAGTTCGCCATCTTCGGCTCGGCCTTGGGGGGAGGACTTCCGGCCAGACGGCGATGTGGACGCGCTGGTGGAACTGGAGGAGGACGCCCCCTGGGACGCTTTCGACCGGGTTGACATGATCGAGGAACTGAAGGGCGTCTTCGAAAGAGACGTTGATCTCGTGGAGAAGACGGCGATCCGAAACCCATTCCGGCGCCGTCACATCCTGAGCCACCACGAGGTGATCTATGCGGCCTAAACAAGCGGGCGATGTGCGCCGCATTGTCGCTTGTTACCGGCCCGTGCTATAATCCCGCGGCGTTCTCGCGGTAGGAGGCTCTGCATGTACATAGCGTCGCGCACCGGTTGGCTGCTGGTCGCGTTGGGCGTCGTGGCGGTGGGGCTGACCGCCTCGCCCGCGCCGGCCGATCTCACCCCTCCGCTGGCGCTCCAGTGGGTGCAGTCCCTGGGGGCGGAGCCGGGCAACGATTTCGCGCCAGTCGTGGTGGGCGAGCGCGTGTTGGTCACGCATGATGGGAAGATGCTCTGTTTCGACACGCTGACCGGGGAGAAGCAGTGGGAGGCGAAGGTCAAGGATCAGAACGTGAGCACCGCGCCGCTGATCTGGAAGGGCAACGCCATCGCGGGCCTCGACGGCGGCCTGCTCGGGGCGGTGAAGCCGACGGACAAGTCCATCGTGTGGAGCACGAACTGTGGCGGGTATATCGCGCCGAACCCCCAGGTGATAGGCGACGCGCTGATCGTCGGCTCGGAGCAAACGGCGCTGGCGCTGGAGCCGGACTCGGGAAGGACCAAGTGGGCCTGCACGCTGTCGTCGCCGGCGCGCTATGGGCCTATCACCGACGGCTTGATGGTCTACTTCCGGTGCCAGGACGGCTCCTTGCAGAGCATCGAGTTGGCGACGGGGCGATTCCGGTGGCGCGCGCCGACGCCCTTCGGGCCGGAGGCGTTTCCGCCGGTGATCGCGGGCGGCCGGGTGATCGTGGTGGCGGGGGACACGCTCTACGCCATCGCGCGCACGGGGACCCAGGCTTGGACGGCAAAGCTGCCCGCGGGAGTGGGCGGACCGATCGCGGTGGAGGGGGACACGATGTTCGTGCCGTGCGTGGATGGTCACGTCTACGCCCTCTACGCGCGGTCCGGGCGAACTCAGTACGGGCCTACGTACAAAGTGGACGGCTCGGTGACGTCGCGGCCGCTACTTACGGAGAGCCTGATGCTCGCGGGCACCTCGGAGGCGCTGATCTATGCGCTGGACCGCGCCACCGGGGAGACCAAGTGGATCTACCGCTGCCGCGCGCCGGAGCAGCCGGTGGACGACGCCTCGGGGTTCGGCGTCTACGCGCCGCTGATGACGGCCGACGGCGCGCTCTACGTGGTCACCGGCGGCGGAGACCTGTACAGCTTCTCGGCGAATGCGGCGGACGCGGCCGGGCCGGAGTTCGCGGCGCTCACGCCCACCCCCGGCGACGCGCTGGGCGGCGACAGCCCGACCCTTTCGTTCGCAGTCTATGATGACGGCAGCGGGGTGAAGGGGGATTCGGTGTCGCTGACTGTGGACGGCAAGCCGCTGAAACTCGTCTTCGACGCCGCCTCGGGGGTCGGGACGGCGCGGCTCTCCAAGCCCGAGGACGGCCTCCACCTGGCCAAGGCCACCGCCACCGACTATCGGGGTAATACCGCGAGCAAGGAGTGGAGCTTCCTGACCGAGGCGAGCCTGACGCCACTGAAGGCTTCAGACCAGACGCGGCAGATCGGTCCCGGCGGTACCACCGCGCCCGGCGGTCAGCCGGGCGGCGGGGCGGGCAGGCGGGGCGGGGGTGGCGGGTAAGCGAAGCGAAGGGCACGAGGGGCGCCAGTGACGGAACAGCAGGCCTGGCTGGCGCTGAACGCGGCGGAGTTGCCGCCGCGCAAGGCGCTGGAACTGCTTGACCACTTCGGCTCCGTCGTCACGCTGATGTCCTCCACCGTGACGGAGTTGGCGCGCGTCGCGCGCCTGCGGCCGACGGAACTGGCGCGCTTCGGCGAGGCGAGGGAGCGCGATTTCTCCCCCGGGCTCGCGCAGATGGCGCACCTGAGGATGCGCCTGGTGACCGTGAAGGACTCGGAGTATCCCGCGAACCTGCGCCAGCTCTACGATCCGCCGCCCGCGCTGTTCGTGCGCGGCGCGCTTCTCCCCTGCGACGAGCGGGCGGTGGCGATCGTGGGCACGCGGCGCGCCACGCCCTACGGGTTGCTGGCCTCGGAGACGCTGGGGCGGGATCTGGCGGCGCGCGGGATAACGGTAGTGAGCGGGCTGGCGGTCGGCGCGGACGCGGCGGCGCATCGCGGCGCGCTGTCGGCCGGGGGCAGGACCATCGGGGTGCTGGCCTGCGGTCTGGATGTGAGCTACCCGCGGGATACGATGGAACTGCGCGAGCAGATCGTCCGCCAGGGCGCGGTGATCTCGGAGTCGCCGCTGGGCACGCCGGCCCAGCGCTCCCGGTTCTACGCCCGGAATCGCCTGATCAGCGGCCTGTCGCTGGGGGTGGTGGTGAGCGAGGCGCCGGAGCAGAGCGGGGCGCTGATCACGGCGAACTTCGCGGCCGACCAGGGGAGACAGGTGTTCGCAGTGCCCGGGAGCTTCAACAGCGAGTTCAGCCGCGGCGCGCACGCGCTGATTCGAGACGGGGCGCGCCTGGTGGAGTCAGTCGAGGATATCCTGGACGAGTTGCAGTTGCCGGAGGCGACGCCGCCGGCCGCGACGGAGGCGGCCGAGCCCGCTCCGCCCGCGGTGGGGCTCGCCGGGGACGAGCGCTCCATCTTCGCGGCCTTGTCGTTGCAGCAGAAGCACGTGGATGCGATCATCCACGAGTGTCAGATTCCCTCCTCCCGGGCGAGTGCGGGCCTCCTGATGTTGGAGTTGAAGGGGTTGGTCCGCCGGCTCCCTGGGAATATGTTCATGCGCGTCCGGTAGCGGGCGCGTTGTTGTTTTCCCCCGCGGTGTGGTACGGAAGAGCATCATGGCAAAGTCACTCATCATAGTCGAGTCCCCGGCGAAGACGCGCACCATCCGGCAGTTCGTCGGCAAGGAATACGAGCTCGAGGCCTCCATGGGCCACGTCCGCGATCTCCCCAAGAGCAAGCTCGGGGTGGACGTGGAGCATGAGTTCACGCCCCAGTACGTCTCGCTCCGGGACCGGAGCGCGGTGCTGAAGAAACTCGCCGTGGCGGTGAAGAAGGCCGACACGGTCTACCTCGCGACCGACCCGGACCGGGAGGGCGAGGCCATCGCCTGGCACCTGGTGCAGGCTCTGAAGATCAAGGACCCGCGGCGGATCGAGTTCAACGAGATCACGCGCCGCGCGGTCACGGAGGCCTTGGCGCACCCGCGCGAAGTGGACATGCCGCGCGTCAACGCGCAGCAAGCCCGCCGCGTGCTCGACCGATTAGTGGGATACACGCTCAGCCCTCTCTTGAAGAAGAAGTTCCGTAAGTGGGGCCTGAGCGCGGGGCGGGTGCAGTCCGTGGCGGTGCGCCTGATCTGCGAGCGGGAGCGGGAGATCCTGGCCTTCCTCCCCGAGGAGTATTGGGACGTCTTCGCGCAGGTGACGCCCGGCGACCCGGAGGAGGCGTTCGAGGTCAAGCTGCTCGAGAAGGACGGGGCGAAACTCAAGGTCGAGAACGAGGAGCAGGCGCAGCAGGTCACGCAAGAGATCTACGAGGCGCGGCTCACGGTGGAACGCGTGCGGGTGGCCGACCAAAACCGCCGACCGCCCGCGCCCTTCACCACCAGCACCTTGCAGCAGGAGGCGGCCAATCGCCTGGGGATGAACGCGCGCCGGACCATGCGCGTCGCGCAGGCCTTGTACGAGGGGATCGAGTTCGGCGCGGAGGGGCACGTCGGGCTTATCACCTACATGCGCACCGACTCCACCCGCGTCGCCGCAGAGGCGCAGGAG
>Ga0315288_10012149_pt1 | contig 10832 bp, 29 predicted proteins | sample YL17G11_20_MG_FD_203454 | JGI IMG/M metagenome (GOLD analysis project Ga0315288, IMG submission 203454) | Sediment microbial communities from Yellowstone Lake, YNP, Wyoming, USA - YL17G11_20 | ecosystem: Environmental > Aquatic > Freshwater > Lake > Sediment | place: USA: Wyoming | collected...
AGCGACCCGAAGCAACCGCTCTACGACCTCGCCGAGATCCTCCGTTCGAACCTCGAGAAGAACCTCGCCGACCCCGAGACCTTCTCGATCGAGCGCGAGCTTCAAGAAGACGCGATCGAACCGAGCCCCGACCTCGGGTTCCCCGTCGAGCTACCCGACCTGAACCCGGACGGTTCGACGAAGCCCTAACCGACGCAGATCACCGTCGCGACTTGGTACCGCTCGCCGTCCGACGACAGCTTGATCGCGACGCCGGAGAAGAACGAGTCGCCGTGAAAACCGTCGTACCCGAGCAGCGACAGGTCCCCCGTACGCATGAACTGGTCGAGGTGGTACCACGTCCCGCGGTAACACAAGAACCCGTCGACGACCTCCTCGGGATCCTGGTAGTCGAACTCCCGCTCGAGCACCGCCGCCGGCACCTCGGTCCTGTAGGTGAACGGGCGCCACTGGTGATTCGTCTTGATCAGCGTCTTCACGTCAGCACCTCCGCCACAGGCTCGACAGCCTTCCACACGTCGCGAGCCGTCTTGACCGTCTTGAACGCATCGATCGCGAGCGCACCCGCAGCCCCCGCCGGCGCACCGAACACCATCGCACACACGAACGCGAGCACTGCCGCAGCCGACATCACCTCCGCCGTCCGGAGCCCCTTCCCGCACGCACTCACCAGGCTTCCCACGACCGCACCTCCTCACCACAATCACTATCGTGACATTCTCGCCTTCGTTTGTCAAGAGAAAAGAGACGTCAGGCCGACATCACCTTCGACCCGTTATCCTCCGCGCTACCGGTCTCGTCCCAGTTGACCAGATCGAGCGTCCCATCCTCCCGCACCGCCGGTACCCGGTCGTATGCCTCGCGCGCCGACGACTCGAATGCCCGAACCAGGAAGTCGAGCACCACCGTCTCGCTCTTGCCCGATTCCTTGACGAGCCAGTCGACCCAATCCTTTCGGATCCGCACCTCGACCCGCCGGGTCGTTCTCACGACCCCGTCCTTGCTCATCGTCCACTTCACTCGAGCCATCGTTCAGCCCTCCTCCGCCATCCGCCGGCGAGCCGCGTGGAGCGCTCCCATCGGCGTCCCCTTCGTGGTGAGCAACCCGACCGACCGGCAGGCTTCGTGAGCCGCGGCGCCGCACGTCGTGCAGGGCTTCCGGCGCATCCACTCTTCCGGAGCGTACCGAAGAAAGGTCTCGGTGCCGTCCGACCCAACCCGGTACATCTCGAATCGAGTCGTTTTCTTCGACCCCTTGAACCCCTCGACCCGCTTCACTTTGAACGTCGCACCCTCGAGCGACGTGAACGTGAAGCACCCGGTCACCTCGAGCCACCCGTAACCCCTCGTTCGCATCGTCATCGCACCCTCCTCAAGCTGCCTTCTTCATCGGCTCCGCGTCCCCGTAGCAGGGAGCGTCGCAGAGATCCTCAGTCGAGTGTTTCCAGCAGTACCAGCTGCCCGGCTCCGGCCGGCAATCGCAACCGGCGTGACCGCAGCTCGGCTCCCCCGCCATCCGGAGACCGCTCTTCTTCGTTCCTTTCTTCATCGCGAGCCTCCTTCCTACAAAAGGAGTGTCTCATTCTCACGTACGAATGGCAAGAGAAAAACGACAAGCCGGTGTCGATTGTTTGACGCTGTGCGTCAGGCAGTCGCAGCGGTGAAGCCGCACACACCGGCAGTCGAATCACCCATCCCGAGCATTGCAGCCGCGGCAGTCTCGGCAGCCTCGGCGGCAGCCACCGCAGCCTCGGCCGCCTTCTTGGCGACGGCGAGCATGGCGGCGACCGCATACTTGGCTTTGTCCGAGCCGTCCGACTCAGCGGCAGCGGTGCCGGCGGCATCCGCGGCGAACGCTGAAGCCGACGACGACTCGCGAGCGATGTAGGCCAGAGCTTTCATCGCCTCACCCATCGACGATCCGCTCTTCTTCTTGCCCGCCATGACACCCTCCTTCCTACAGGAAGAGTGTCTCATTCTCCCGTACGCTTGTCAAGAGAATTAGCGCTGTTGCTGGTATCCGATCGCCTCGAGCGCCGCGACCTCGAGCAGCGCCCACTCCTCCGGCGTCTCCGGTCCCTCCGGCTTGCGCAACGCCGCGAACCGGTCGTCGCCCATGAGCTTGCGCCGCATCGCGCCCGATCGGCGCGCGAGCCAGACCTCCTCGGCGTGATCGTGAATTCGCTGGAACCGAAAGTCGAGCTGGTCCCATACCGTCGTCATCCGCCCGATCGACGCCATGTTGTCGACGACCTTGTTGCCGCAGTCGCTTCCCATCGCACCCTCCTCATCCGCTCGAGTCGTAGCTCGAGATCTCGCCGCACTTCTTGCAGCGGGTCACGTGCCAACACATCCCGAAGTGTTGCACCCCGAGCTTCCGCGCCTCGTCCCCCGAGATCTCTTCGAAGTCGTGCTCGCATGCGAGCGTGTGCCAGCAACCCTGGCACCGCGCCGGGTCGGTCACGTTCTCGTGATCAGGCGACCCGTACTCGATCAGGTGCGCCCGGCAGCTCTTGTGCAGCCGGAGCTTCGCAGCCGCAGCCTCAAGCTCAGCCGTGACACCCTCGGGCGTCAGCGGAATCTTGCCGCTCTTCACGTCTGCGATGAACTTGCGCCACTCGTCGCCCCAGCCCTCGATCCCGCGCACCCACTTGGCGCGACACGTGAGCTTGAAAAGCTCTTGCTCCTTCTGGTAGACGGCATACTCAGCCGCCCGCTTCGCCTCGAGCGCTCGTCGCTCCGCGGCTTTCATCCTCGGCTTTCGTGGCATCACACCCTCCTTTAGAAGCTGAAGTCGTGATACTTGCCGCGGCGCCCGATGCTGAGCCCTTTGCCGCCGCCGCGGAGCTTATTCAGCCGGCCGGTCACCGGGTTCTCGACCATCTCCCCCCACTTCCCGCTCGGAGCCCGCTTGAAGTAGAAGACCCGTCCGTCCGGGTTCGGGGTGAAAACGTAGTCCTGACACTCGCTCATCCCGTTTTTGTCGACCCGCTTGGCGTCATCTTCGACGACCTTGACGACCACCGAGCCCTTGTCGCGAAGGATGTCGACGATCGTCCCGGCGTCGCGGTCCGACCAGCCGCACATCGTGACCCCCATCCCGATCTCGGGCTCGGGCTGTCCGATGACGCTCCTTGAAATGATGTCGTTGGTGATGCTGCCGAAAGCCATGATGCCCTCCTAGTTCTTGCGGATGGTCTCGACGAAAGCGCGAATCGTCTCGCCGAGCACCGTGTCATCGACCCCGCCGGCGACTGCCGCCATGCCGACTTCGAAGACCTTGCAAATGTCCATCATGTCGATCTGAATCCCCGAGCACGTCGCGTAGTAGGCTTTACTGACGCGCGCCTCGGCTGCCCTGGTTTCCTTCTTTGTCATCGCTGCCCTCCTTCGATTGTCATCGTCTCATTCTCCGAGACGATTGTCAAGAGAATTTAGCGGAGGTAGGTGCCCCCGTACTCGGTCACCCCGAGCGCCCCCGTGAAGATGTTGCCGCGAGCGTGCTTCGCCGGCTTCTTCCACCCATCGGCCTTGAGCACGTCGCCGTTCGTGGTGTCGATGAAGCAGTGCACCGACCGGCTGTCGTCCTCGCGAACGACCCGGATGTAGCGCCGACCGGGGTCGAGCTTCAGCACCGGGCGCGTCAGGTTCGGATAGCGTTCGTGACCTTTGTCGACGATCGCCTGTGCTTTCGCGAGCCAGGTCTCGAGCGCCGCTGTGAACTTGGGATCCATTGTTCTTTCCTCCTCGATTGTCATCGTCTCATTCTCCGAGACGATTGTCAAGAAAATTGTCAAAAAAAGATCAGTCGGTCCTGACCTGCCAGGTGATGTTGAACCCATCCTCGCGCGCGACCTTGTCGGCGAGCCGCTCGCCCGCCGGCGTGAGCTTGCCCCACTCGTCGACGAGCCCGGCTCGAGCCCACTTGCCGGTGAAGTCGGCGATCGGCAGCGTCCCGCGAAAGGCTCGCATGACGACGATCATCGATCGTTGCGTGCGGGTCAGTTTGTCGGGATCGATGAAATTCATGGTCTACTCCCCCGTGCTTTCCAGAACGGTTCGAACGCGAACGGAATGTCGGCCCAGAGCTTGCCGTCGACCGCGCTCCTGAAATGGGTGGCGCCGTGAATCTCCCCGGAGCCGATATGCTCGGCGATGATCTTCTCGGCGATCGGCGTCGCTTCGACGTATAGGTCCGACTCGTGCGAATCGATCTTGCACCCCGCGCTCACCAGAGCTTCATACACACTTGCCATGATCTCCCCCTTCTTATGTCGCCGAGAGCCAGCTCTCGGCTGCTTTCGGAGTCGTCGGAATCGGCCCGACGTCGAGGTCGATGTCGACCCCACCGCACTTCGGGCAGCCCTCGCTCGAGGCGCGCGTCGCGCCGGCGACAGTCTTGAAAACGTGCCCGCACTCGAGGCACTTGTAACCGCTGGTGTGCTTCGTGGTTTTCATCGCTGGTCTCCTTCCCACGACGCTATCGTCTCATTATCCCTTCCGTGTGTCAAGAGAATTCGACTAGACCCTCGGTGCCATCAGGTCGCGCGCGAGCATCATGCACCACTTCGACCGGTTCAACATTTGCCGCATCCGCTCCCGATCGGCCGGCGTCGAGCCCGGGACCGCGACCAGTTCCTGCACGTCGCTCGCGATCCCCATCGCGAGCATGACCACGTCGCGCGCGTCGCTGAAGTCGGTCATCGTGCAGCCGGTCTTGAAATCGGCGTTCGTCGCGCCGAACATCGTGCGCTCACGCGCCTGCCGGCGCTCCGCCTCGAGCGCGTCAAGCTCATACGCCGCCACCTGTTTCTCACGCTTCATCGCTCTCCTCCTCCTCAGTCGCAGTTACACATCACCAGACACCGCGCGTAGTCGATACCCGACTCCTCGTGGAGCTTCGCCGCCGCGTCCCCGGGGCGACCGATCGTCGCGGTAGTCACTTCTCGGGCTCGTTCTGAAACCAGCCGCAACTCCCGGCTCAGCGCGTCGTTCGCTTCCGTCTCGAGCCGGTTAGCTTCGACCCCCGCTTCGCGCAGTCTCCACAACCGCGCCTCCACTTTGGCAGCCTCCTCGACGAGCTTCTTGAGCCGCGCCTCGGCCTTACTGCGACGCGCCCACGCCTTGCAGGCTTTGCGCCCTGCTCGCCGAACCCTTGCCTCCAACTTCACGATGCTTGCCATGTTGCCTCCTCGATTGTCATCGTCTCATTCTCTCATCCGAGTGTCAAGAGAATTCGACTAGCCCGTCGACCCTCGCAACAGCTTCTCGTACAGCGCTCGGTTCGGGTGAAGCTCCCAGAGCTTCGGCTCGTTCACCGGCCCCCAGACCATCGTGCGGCAGAGGGTTTTGCGAATCTCGTCCTTGGTGTACGTGTGGCTCTCGTGGTACTCGCCGCCGGGCGGCAGCGTCAGGTCGACGACCTTGCCGTTCCAGGTCAGCCAGGCGTGCTCGATCGGGATCCCGAGCAAGCTCGCTCCCGAGGCATACCCCTCGTGGTACTCGATGCCGGGCAGCTCCGTGTAGAGCACGAACCGCGCGCAGTTCTCGTAGCAGCTTTTCATCTTCGGCACGAACCCGATGCGCCGAATCTCCGCCTTGATCTCCGGCGGAAGGTGCGACCACGGCACCGGACACCAGCCGCGGGTCGAGTACAACTCGATCCGCCGGTCGGTCGTCAATCTCTTTCTCATCGCGCGCCCTCCTTCCTACGATGAGAGTGTCTCATTATCCCCTCCGTGTGTCAAGAGAATTAGGCGGCGACCGGCACCTCCTCGACCTTCCCGACCGCCTTCACCCGGGTCACCACCGTCTCGGTGATGCCGTTCCGGGTCGCGTGTTTCTTGACCGTGGCCTTCACTTTCCAGGTCTCCCCGACCTCCCCGAGCGTCCCGCCGGCGGAGGCGAACCACACAGCCACGTTGCCCTCGGGGGTCAGGAAGCGGTGGATCCGGGTCAGCCCGTACATGCCCTCGACGTCGAAGCGGTCGATCAGGGTCAGGGTCAGGTCGAGCCGCTTGCCGGGCTCACCGAACGCGACCGAAGTCTCGAGCCGCTTGCGCTTGATCTCGTTCCCGACCTCCTTGTTGTAGGCGGAGACGATCGAGGCGGCGATCCCGCCTTCCTTGTACCCCACGTGACCGAACCGGGCGACCAGCCGCACGTTCCAGAGGTAGTCGCTCGAGGCGTTCTCGGGGAGCCCGAGCGCCCACTCGGCGGCAGCCGCCGCGAGTTTCTCATCCTCGGGAGTCGGCACCGGGCGCGAACCCGGGTTCTCGCGCCAGTGGCGGAGCAGGTAGCTGTCGGGGTTCAGCGTCGACCAGACCGTGTCAGCCGTCGCGGTCTTCATCAGGTCCCGCGCCAGCCCCCGGCTCATCCACCCGTCCCGGCGGATGATGCAAGCGGTCATGGCCAAGAAGTCTACGAGCGGTGCCACGTTGTACCCGCCGCGACCGCCGCCCCCTTCGAAGTCCTCCGCCTCCCGGCAGAGAGCGTCGATTTCGAAGAGCACCTCGGCCCCCGCCGCGAGAGCTTCCGGGCTCTTGTGCCCCAGGAAGTCTTTCAGGCAGGAGCGGCCGACGAGCTTGAAGGTCCCGTCGTCGTGGGCGACCACGAAGACCTCGAGCCGCGAGCGGGTCAGGCGGCAGTGGTCGCAGGCGATCGGCGCGGTCCGGTAGCCCTCGGGGACCTCCTCACCCGGCACCGACCGGATGACGTTGCCCTCACCGAGACTGGCGACGACGGCGATGAGGCGCCACCCTTCGAACTTGGGTGCCTTGCCCTCGACGTCGACCTCGCAGAACTTCATGCTCGGGCGTTTCTTGGTGTCCGGGTCGACCTCGCCATACTCCTTGACGAAGGGCTCCCCGACCGTCCAGGTCGGAGGCTCGACCCCGAGCTTCGTCGCGCGCTTCACCAGCTTGCCGAGCCCGGCGACCAGGCGCGAGACGTTGTATTCGGGAACCGTGACTTTCATCGCCTCACCTCACGGGCATCGTCTCATTCTCTTGCACAAGTGTCAAGAGAAAAGTGTCAACCCCGGCCGTCCGCGGTGCAGCCAATCTGCCCGCACTCGTGGCAGTAGTCATCCTCTCCGATCTCGGTGCAGTCGGTCGCGTCGACCTTGTGCTCGTGATCGTCACCGACCATCACCATGAGCACCATCCCGCTCTCGGTGTCTTCGACCCACTCGCCGTCGCCGGTCTCCGCCTCCCACTCGTTGCCAGCGTCATCGGTCATCATAGCCATGTCCGGCTCCCAGACTTTCGGGTAGCCGGCGAAGTAGAACGCGACCCCGCGCCACCCCCTGACCATGTATCGTTTCGATCGATCCATCACCGCCTCCTTTTCAGTAACTGTCGGGGTAGCACACTGGACCCTCTTCACGGTCGGCGCACTCGTCGCACTGGTAGCCCTTGGCCTTGTCGGCGGGGGTCAGCCTGTCGGGCTTGCCGCAGGTCGGGCAGGGCAGGTTGCGCGGGTTGCTCCCGCTCGCGCGCCGCAGCGCCGAATTCCCGTAGGGTCTCCTGAAGTCGCTTCGTCTCATTGTGACCACTCTCCCTTCATCCTGAGAGTCTCATTCTCCATTCCGAGTGTCAAGAGAATTCGACAGGTCTTTTTCGCCGTCGTCGCAGTGTTCGCTGTAGTGGCGATCGCACAGCCCGTAGCGGGCGGAGCCCGGGAGGTCGAGGATCACCGTCGACGGTTCGTGGCAGCGCGACGCCGCGCACACCTCGACGTTGTCACGCTCGATCTTCTTTGCCTTCAGTCGCATGGTCACTCCTCATAGCCGGCGAAGTCGGTTCCCTGGTCGCTCTCCCAATCGTCGAGCCGGAGCTTCTGATTCTCCGCGTCCTGCAACTCGCCCGCGGTCCGGAGCCAGACCACGCGCACGCCGCAGTAGCCCTTGACCGTGCGCTCGCGCGCGACGCGGCAGGCATCGGCGTAGTCATCCGTGATGTAGTCCGCGAAGTCGCCGGTCGAGAGCTTGACCGTCACCGCGACCATCGGCTTCTCGAGCGCGAGGCGCCCGCTGCAAAAGTCGTGAAACTCGTCTTCGGTATCGTACCCGCAGTACGGGTCACCGTAGTCTTCTCCGAACATCACACCCTCCTAGCTGAGTGACACCGGGCGCGAATCGGTCTCGAGCATTCGGTAGTTGACCGGCTCGTCGCTCGTGAGAACGACGAAGTCCGAAGGCATGAACCATCGCATGAGCAGCTCGACTCCGGCGCGGGTCGCCTCTTCGAAGGTAGAGAACGCGCACCCGTTTGAGCACGCTGTCTCCTTCGTGCTCCCCGTACCGCCTCCGTAAACGCCAACCTTGAACGACATCGCAGGCTCCTTTCCGTTTCTCCCCACGATCGGATGGTCTCATTATCGTGTACGATTGTCAAGAAAATAGAGACACGAATCGACCGGGCTCGAGCGGAGCCCGCGCTACTTGATCGGCTTCGTCAGCTTGACCAGCCGCGCAGCCGGGCTCGAGCGCCCGGGAGGCAGCGACGCCTTCAACCGCGCCGCGCTCGTGAGCACCCTCTTGCCTTGCGCGTCGTACTCGATGAACTCCCCGGCGTCAGCCAGCGACAGCAACTCGGCGCCCTCGTCGACCTGCGGCTTCGTCATAGTCCTAGCCGTCCCTTCGCCACTTCGAACCCGGGGTCGCCGTCGCGCAGCGACAGCTCGCCTTGCCACGACGTGTCACCGAGCAGGAAGTCCTTGCCGACCGGTTTGCCATCGACCTTGATCGATGCGACCTCCCACGCCCGGTCGGCGTGTCGATCGGCGAGCGCCCGCGCCTCGGCCGGCGGCATCCCCGCCTGCTCGAGCACCTTCGGGAATTCCTGCCGCACCTGATCGGCGTGCTCCTTGTTCCAGTTGAACCCGAACCGCGCCCACGTGTAGCGACCGACACTCCCGGCCGCCATTGTCACCTTCGACACCCCGAGCTTGCGGTACTCCTCGAAAGCGTTGCGCGTGATCTCGGCACCGATGCCCTTGCCCTGTTGATCCTCGTCCAGAAACATCCCGACGTGGTGCACCGTCAACGCACCGGACGAATCGCGCGCGAACTGCCGCGTGATCGTGCCGACCTGTTGACCGCTCCGATCGTGCAGCGTCGCCGCCACTAGCACCGCCGGAGAATACTCCACCGTCGACCGCGGAGCCCCGAGATTCGAAAGCGCCTGATAGCGAATCGTCTCCTCGTCCAACATCTCCTCACCAGGATTGTCGGCGGCGAACCTCGCTCGCACCGAGTCCATAGCCATGCGAACCGTGCTCTCGTCGTGCGTTACGACCACGCGCTTGTCGGCACGCTCGTCATCCACGTGATCGATCTTCACCGCGTATCCGGGCGGGGGGCGCATGGTCTGCCGCAACTCCGCCGGCGTGATCTTCTTCTGAAACACGCGCTCGACGTTCTCGTCGAAATGCTCGGGATGCTCTTCAGGGTTCTTCGACTCGACCGCTGCCGAGCCCTCGCCCGTCAGCTGATCCTTGAACCCACCCTCGCGAATCCAGAACCGCTGCGTGTGCGTCCGTCCCGACCGCGTCACCGCGCGCTCGACTGCGACGAGTCCTGCTCGAGTCATGCTCGCAACCTACCTCACTCCGGCTCGATCGGCCAGAGCCCGAAGTCCCCGTCACGCCAGCCCCAGCTCGCGCCCTCGACCGGCACGCACAGCTCGAGCAGCGCGCACGCCTCATCCTCTTCGTGAGCGTCGTCGCTCATGTCGTCTCGCAGCGCCGCCGACAGCTCGCGCACCTCGTCGCCGTGACCCGTCATCGAGCAGAACGCCGCAAGCGCATCCGCGCACTTCAACCGCGTGTGCTCGTGCCCGAGCGCGCCGTCGCCGAAACACCCGCAATCCTTCACCGTGAGCTTCGTCCACCCTGCCATGATGCCCCCCCCTACTCCTCGCAGTTGCACTCCGCCGAAACCACCGTCGCCCCGAAATCTATTGCCTCCGCCCCGCCACACTTCTCGCAGCGAATGATGCCCGCCAGCAAATCGCGAAGCGTCCACTGCGCCTTGACGAAATTGCTGTCCTTGCCGCGCAGGTCGACTTTTTCCAGAAGCCGAATCACCCGACGCAACACCTCTCGTTCAGCCTGATCCATCACACCCTCCTCACAAGCATCCGTCGTCATAGTGGTCTTCGTCGAGCCCGGCCGCCTTCGACGTCTCCGGCTCCTCCGGGAAAAGCTCCGCCGCCGTGCAGCCATCCCACGTGATCTTCGCGTCACCATACCCGCCGACCGCGTAACCGAACGTCGCACTGATGTCGGGGTGCGGTCCGACGTACCGGTGAGCGAACTTGCGCGCGCCCTCGAGCGTCTTGAACTTGCCCCGCTTGTGGTAGTGGTCGATCGTCGTCAGCCGCACCACGATCTCCCTGCCCCCGGTCCCCTTCGTCTCGCTCACGTTAGACCTCCTTCCATGTCAACCTGTACTCCCAGAACCGACGCACCATCATCCCGGTCCCGCCGAACAGCCCGTGCCGATTGTGCTGATGGTCGTACCGCTTGCCCTTGCGAGCCTCGACCCTGCCCTCGGCGACGAGCTTCCGGAGCACCTTGCGAGCCGCGACCGGGGTCAGCCCCATCGCCACCGCGACCTCCTTCGTCGGGCACCATGCCCCGGCGCCAGCAAGAAACCCGAGAGCCTTCGTTCGCGCATCCATCGCCTCACCTCGAGCATAGCGTCTCATTCTCCCGACCGTTTGTCAAGAGAATTCGACTCGACTCACGCCGGGTAGAACCCGAGCACGAACCCGTTGTAGGGTTCGGCCATCCACCCCTCACCGCGCAGCCCGGTCGGGAACGGTCCC
>Ga0315288_10012150_pt1 | contig 10831 bp, 12 predicted proteins | sample YL17G11_20_MG_FD_203454 | JGI IMG/M metagenome (GOLD analysis project Ga0315288, IMG submission 203454) | Sediment microbial communities from Yellowstone Lake, YNP, Wyoming, USA - YL17G11_20 | ecosystem: Environmental > Aquatic > Freshwater > Lake > Sediment | place: USA: Wyoming | collected...
GAAGGTTGCATTGCTTTACAGGTTGCATCTTAAGTGCTTATAAGACCAAGATTTACGCCCTATGCTTGGTTTCGAACGATTACATGTGCTCGTTCAATTAACATAGGACACGAGGCAATTTACTGGTCATGATAATATTTGCTGCAACAGCGAGACAATCTGTTACTCTAATAACGCCTGGTTATAGACACGCAAATTTTTAATCTGCCCGTACTCTGCTTGGTAGCCTCAGATTCTTACCGGTTCTCAAGGTCTGTCGCCGTTTTCATTTAACGGCATCAATAATCAGTGAGCTTGGTCTAATGATATAATCGATTCTTGATACTATTCCAAATGCTTCTGGATTGATGATCGAGCGTAAAGATAGCTTATTACAATAATTGTGCTCGTTACCCTCCCTGTCCAAAAATCTGACGGGAAACACCTGAAATTCTGCAAGCTTCAAAATAAAGGTTAAAGAATAAACATTCCAACGTGTCTTGTGTTTGTCAGGATGGGTCCACGACATTTGACGACTAGGGAAACCTATGGATTCTGGTTTGTTTCTCAGGTCAGCATCTGGCACAACGGTTCTACAGACACCTCCAGAACATAATATCCGGTGGATTTCCTTAAATAGCTCATACCCCTCATCCATGAAGAGATGTTCGAAGAAATGTTCACTAAAAACAAAAGTTACTTCTTTATCAGAAAAAGGTAACCGACAACTTTTTTGCCAGAAAAATGGTTCAAAGTGGCAGTTTATTTTTGACCTTTTAAGTTTCCTTTCCAACTGAAGGGTTCTTTTAACCCAATGTTTCATCTTAGAGGCCCACTCTGGTGGTGGCTCAGGATCTCCCAGGTGAACCCAACAGGGTTTAATAAATTCCTCAAGAACATTATCTGGCAAGTACTCTAATCTACTTGTACCGAGTTGAAGGTAAATCACTTTGTGCCTTCCGAAAATAAAAGACAATCAATTCATTTTCCAGACTGGAGCTCGTGAAACCTTTCTCTGCTTTTTATATTCAACTACAGTTGTCCCCAAAGCGTAGTTAATACATAGGAGATTGGAGCCCTGTAAACGTAGCCGTTGGCCTGACAGGCTTGCTCAATGACCTTGTCTGGCAAAACCTTTCGTACAGAATTCAAAGTAATCTGCTCAATTTTTCTGGAAATCTTTTCAGAAGTTTTACCCGATGTGACGATACTTTCCTTAAACATTGTTATGGCTTCCTTTCCGATAATGTTGTCCATAACGTACTTATCGGCAGTGGAGACCTTTTTTCTTTACATCGCTTAAGGAACCGCAATTCAGTACAGTACCCTTTCGCTCGGAAAATCGTTGCTTGCACGCTCGCCAAACGGCCCCCTGCTACTTGGCTGGCCTCTCATCAGGTGAGCCTTTAATAAAAAGAAAATAGATTATAGTTAAGTATGCCGTATAAATAACAACCGGCCCTACGTAATCTCCTACAAACCACCCATCGATTCGAAAGCCCATTTGGATCCCCATAAACACGCACGGCAAAAACAGAAATTCCGACTTGGACATTACGGTGAGTCCCACTTTTGAAAGGCAAGCAAATAGTGCGCCAATGTATGAACACGCAGCAATAACCGTAAACCAACCGCCGTTCCAGTACGATTCGCCGAAAATTCCGATACCAGTATAACTGCCCGACTGTCCCAAGGCAAGCTCTGTGAATTCAATACCGACGGATGAAATTATAGGTTTTTCCGGATACAAAAACCGCGGGACAAACGTCCAAAAGGCTAACAAGAAAGTGTTACCTGGTCGACCATTATCATATGCATCCATCGCGAACGCTTGGGCGTTCGCATAGCACAGCCTCAACCACCACAGCCGTTCTGAATGGATTTGCTCGCCGCCGATCTGCCCACTACTAATTCCGTTCCACACAATGCGAAAACGGTCTCCCAGCGTTGCTCGATAATGCACACCGCTCTCTCTAGTGATCTCGTTTCTTCCCCAGCTAACAATCGGACTAACACAGATATACGCCCCTACAGTGACAACTGCACCTAATATAAGGACGCGCATATTTCGCTTAGCCCAATATTGCCCCATGGCCAAGAACACAAACAGCAAAAGAAATTGGGATTTATTGAACCTTAGAAACTCTACCAACACCTCCAGCGAAAATAGAACGACAAGAACAATACTCCAAGTTCCGCCTTTCTTGGACGATAAATATGCCAGAAGCAACAGGGCAAAGAGTACAAAATGCTCTAACATAAACACACTGCCCGGTAACTCGAAGCCCGAAAGTCTCAATTCATATGGAAGAGCCAGGAGATATTTTACCGGAACGCCTATCGCGAGAAAGAGTAAGACTGCCAACTTGACCTTTCTGATGTTGGAGCTGCTTTGCCTACTGGCCGGCAATTTGACGCGCAGGACCTTAAGCATTATCAGAAACGTTAGCGTAATCGTCAGAGTTCCAACTATATTCAACAAGGTTGTACGCCAGAGCCAAGCTTGGTCCACAGGAAAAATAAGGTTCATGTAAGCCACCGTCTCCGCATTTCCAAAAGTATATGACAAAGGCCCCATTCCAAAGTAGACCGCAGTTGCAGCCAGAAACCAGGGAAACGGCGTCCAGACTAACGTCGCATTATACCTGAGCAGCTTAACCGCAGTCCACAGACATCCGAGGAACAGCATCGACGGAAAAATCCAATTCAGAGCACTTTGCACGGTCTGCCAGGCCAACAAATCGCACAGGAGAAAAACGAACAAGCTCGTAAGAAGGAACGCCGAAAACCTTTTCAGTGTCTCTATGCAGAGAACTTCGTCAACTACCCTATTTTTTGCAAATCCGGCACAAAACTTGCCCGTTTGTCTATGCATAGGATAAACATATCCAAGGCCGAAACCAGGATTTTGTAAATGTTTTCGCGTCATTATAAAGATATCACCTTCTCCAGCATCCATTTCAGTCGGTCGTGATTGCTATAACCGTTTTTCAGGCAACGCTCGCGGCCTGCGACTGCGATTCGTTTGCGCTCTTCCGGATGGGCCAGATAATAAGAAACTTTATCCAGCAGTTCCTTGTTAGAACTGAAGAATTCAGCTTCCTTGCCCTCCTCGAATAACTGAAGGTGTTCCTCTGTTCGTTCTGCCACCATGAATCTACCACATGCTGGTATCTCGACGCTTCTTGTAGTCTGCAGATCACGACTTATTTTACGAAGAAAACATAAAACTATATCAAAGGAGTTAATTGCACGTGTGTAATCCTTACCCCAAAGCGGCCCACCTTCTATTTTTACGTTTGGATGTCGCAACTTATATTTTGTATCCCAATTCGGTCCCCACACCCGTACGGGACTGGAGTTTTCTGCAAGGTAAAAGATCGCCTCTGCTCTTTCTCGCTCGTAAGCACCAATGAATCCTACGGGTCCTCCAAACTTCAAGCGGTCTTCGTCAGTGACTACCATTGGCCGGTGAAGTATAGGGTCGTAGGCATTTCCTATAAAAACAGTCTTGGCGCACCCTAGTTTCTGCAACTCGTTAACGTTAAAAGATTTTGTGGTGAAGAAAATATCGTAAAGAGATATCCCCTTCAGAAAATTTTGTGATTGACTATATTTTGCCATCATATCATCAGGTGAGTATCCGACAATAGTCACCTTAGGGTATACCCGTCGAACAACGTTAAGTGTTTCTGGCCTTATGGTCAAAGCTTTATCTAACCATAGCACGTCGACATTATGCTCCTTTAATAACCGAATAATGGATTGGTTAGCTTTTCCTAAATCCAAAGGCCCAAACAATTTCTTTCTTACCCGGAAACCGAACCGTTGCTGTTTGTTCACCACATCTTTTGGCTCGGTATCTACCGGTATTACCTCATGCCCTAAATCTTTTATTGCCTGCATACGCTGAAGACAAGTACCGCCATACCATAATGGCCCAACATAAAGTATTTTCATTTTCTATTAGCTTTCCTTGATACCGGAAATAAGAAACACACGGGTATAGACATTACTGCCTATGCCGCCTGTTTCAGCAAGGTTCCATATCTTGAGGATAATACGTATTAAATGCCAAATTACGTATCGACCAAAAGAAGCCACTCCATGCACAACCGGGCCTGCTTCTCTGGCCTCAATGTGTTGAAAGCCAATCAGGTGCAAGAGGTTCCTCAGAGCATTGGGGTTGAAACAGATCTCATGTGTGAAATCATTGTATCTATGCATTAATCCCCACGGGCTATCTGCATTGGGTGTTTGAAGTATAAGACGGCCACCAGGTTTCAAGCTGCGATTACAGCCGTCCAAAAACTGCAATGTTTCATCCTTGTGGAAGTGCTCGATAATGTCCAACCCAACAATCAGATCGTATTGCTCTTTTGCGGATTCAAGGAAATCGAGAACATTGTCTTCCACCACGTTCTCGATGACCTGTCTGGAAAGTTGCACTTGTTCCGGACTGATGTCAACGCCGGTGAGGTTCTCATAGCCCCGGCGTTTGAAGAAATGCAGCAGCCACCCGCGCCCGCAAGCGACTTCGAGAATAGCGGCGCTCTTTCTTTCCGGCAGCCAGCCGCGCAAGTACCAGTCGTATCCCCGCCCCCAGCGTTCTGCAGCTACAGAGGCGAACTCGCAACCAGCATGTTGGAACTTCGAAGCATAGCTTTTGTAGATCCGAGCACGATAGTCACATGCAGATGTTCTTCTCATACCGACAACCAACACCAAGTATCTCCGGCCTTAGGCAAACCTAATTCATTTCTCCCCGCCATCCTTTTAGGCGCTGATTTGTTCGCCAGCGCGCACTATTCTGTAACGATCATCTTGATCAGTCACAATGACCAGCTTCCCATGGTTATTGAAGCCCGTCAGGACCCTCGAACTACCGAAGACAGCTTTATGTAGAAACAGAGATGAAAACAGATCACGAAAATCGCCTTCATTGCGGTTTAGTAAATACGCAAAGGTGTTGACGGAAAACATCATCCTGACATTCACCTGAGGTGTTCCCAAGTTCGTTAACTGGGATTATCTTTGGGCTGTTGAATCCAGCCTGCGAGACCATTTGACTAACCACTCTTGGCGATCTCTTGAAGCAGTTCAACCCAAATTCAAATTTAATTCTTCCGGAAATGGAGCGATCCTGATGCCACTCCGCCTCTGTGTGCCAGTCATCTGCATTTAGTACAAGGTGTACAACCGCAATACCCCCAGGTCTCAGCCAAGCAAACCACAACTTCAGGATGCTTTCAAAAACGGTGTCTGTTACATGTTGAATAACAGCGAACGAATAGATCAGATCTAGGCTCGACTTTTCAATAGGTATTACTGTGCCTTGTCCAATCACAAAGTACTTTATATTCTTAGCAGGGTTAAGAATCTTGGCGCAAGAAATCACGCCGCGTGAAATATCGCAGGCAAAACCTTTTCTAACATGACCAGAAACTTCTTTTGCGAGGTACCCTGCCCCACAGCCATAATCTAAAACAGTAAAACTCTCATTCAAGTACTGAGGTGCTAGAATTTTATCACATATGTTCTTGCGTGTTAAAGCGTTTCTTTGGTGCTCCAATTCCAAAAACTTGGATGTGGGCAAACTTAGGGGGTATTTATTCCTAAAGAAATAGTGAGGACTGAGGGACAGCACCTTCAGCGCGGTCTTTTGTTTTTTTTGCGGAGGGGTTAATTTCAGCAAGAGATCTATCCAATGTGCTCCTAGAAACTCTTGTCTCGTTCTGCCCTTCGTGATAAACCAGACAAATACTTTTCTGATGTTCTTTAAGGTTGCCACTTTGGTCTGAGTTTATCTTCTCCGCTCCGGCAGCCAGCCTCGCAAGTACCAGTCGTACGCGCGACCCCAGCGATCCGCGGCCACAGCATCGAACTCGGCACCAGCGTCCTGAAAACATGAGGCATAGCGTTCATAAATACGACTGCGATAATCCACTATACAAACTCCACGCCGTCAAATCGATTCATGTGATCTTTCCTGAGTGCAAGAAAATTTGATGTATGGATAGGGTCTCGATTCAACAGTGTGAATTGTAGACGCCCGTCATGTGTGATCTGGTAAACCTTGTATTCATCCCCGCCAATTTCTTGAATTAGCGAAAGAGACCGCCGCAGCGCTTCATTACCCAGAGCTTCGAATTCGATTATCGGTTTGTACTTTCCTATCAGCTCTTTGGCGCCACAAAAAACTGCCTCCTCGTGACCTTCGACGTCTATTTTAAGGAAAACGGGGGGAGATATTTCATTATTGTTTTCCAAGAAATTGTCTAGACTGGTGGCTCTCACTTCGATCTTGGTCCCCGGGAAATCGTCCTCCACAATCGATGAACAATCCAGCATTGTGTTCTCGGAAAAGAACACTGAACCATTAATGTCAGAAACGGCGCAGTTCACGCGTTGGACATTCGTAAAGGTTGAAGTTGCTTCTGACAGAAACGAGAAAGCTTTGGGACTAGGCTCAAAAGCGATAACTTGGCCCTCTTCGCCAACGCTTGCGGCATACAGCAGTGTAGTGTATCCGATGTTCGCGCCTACGTCCCAGACGCAATCGCCTGACTTGAGGAATAGTTGCGCAAGTTTATCCTCCGCGATCTGGTGTGGGTATAAACCGAATTTCCAAAGAGGAAACCAAATGGATTCGCGAAGATCCGCAAAAAGAGTGACTTCTGAGATCAAGGCAAGGCGAATTGGCCATCGCCGCAATGTAGGAAAGAACATTGCCAGGAGTCTGACCACGCGAAAACCCCCGCGCGGCAGAAGTCTTATCAGTCTTAGTAATTGCATGAATAGCGCCTCAGTCATGTTTCCGTCTCACTCTCGAAAAAAGAATCGCCGCAAGTAATGTGGCGCTATAGTAAATAGGACAAGCCATCGCCGTTCCAACCAGACCATACCGTGTCGTCAGAACTAAAACAGAAACGGCACAAGCGAAAGATCCTATGACATGGGTGAGCAACTGTAAATCTGAACGCTTATTGGCCAAAATGGCATTTTCAAAAGTATGGGCAATTATCTCAAGTGCGACTCCCGTAGCGATGAATGGCATCAAGGCGACAGCCCCGCTCCTGTACTCTTCCCCAAGAAACAGAGCGGCTATGAAACCGCTTAGTAATGATATGGCACCCACACCGAAGACCGCAAGCAAGATGACCAGCCCAATCCATGTCAGAAAGAGTTTCCTTTCCATGCCGCGATTGCCCTCGGACACCGAGTTGAAATATGCTGGTCGCAAAGTCTGAGTCAATATGCCGGTCACGATCATAAACGGCATGCTTATCAGCCCGTACGTAGCTGTGTAAATCCCAACTTCCGTCTCTCCAAGCAGGCTGGCGAGCACATATCTGGGGCTGAGGCTCGTTATCCATAAGAACAGTGACAGAGGGATGAGAGGCCTTGCGTATCGCAATAAGTCAGCCGCAAATGTCAGATTGGCTTTCAGACGTTTATCGCTCTGTCCAGTTCCTTCTTTCTTGATCGGGAGCAAATAGAATAACAATAGAATGCTTCCGACCGCCACCGCATACCCAAAAAGAATGTTTTCCGGAGTACGACCGAGTAAGAGTACGAGGATCACCGCCAGAAAAGGCTTGGCCCAGGCTTCCAAGCCATACCATGCAGCCCAAGCTTTCTGGCGGCGCGCAGCATTCAGGAGACTGATTTCCATTGTGCTAAACACTTGCGCGGCTGTAAGCATTGAAAGCGCCAGAAAGGGGATGAAATGCATGTCCCGAACACAGGAATAAACTCCGCCTCCCAGCCAAATGGCCAGGATCAAAATCATTGCAGAACGTTTTTGAATTCTCAGGATGGTTTGGCGAAGAAAAGGCAGCTTCTTGTCAGCAACGGCGTCGGTATAGAACCTTGTGGCGGAACTATTGAAGGGGGAGGCAAGCAGATTACAGCCGAGAGTCATGAGACCAACTAATAGACTTACCGCGCCGTAGACTTCCGGCGGCAGCATTTCCGTAAGCACTCGAACCCCCACCAAAGCCCCCAATGCAGCCACGACTTGGCCGATCGTGGCCCAAGCGCCATCCTTCACAAGTCTGTTACGTGCCGGCGATAGATTAGTAAGTCGAGTTGCTAGATTAATCACGTTATACTTTCAATTATCGTGTGCGGAGAAACAGAACTACTTCCGCCCTTTTTCAGTAAGTATATATTGGCGGTCGCCCGAAACGTGGGTAACCTCGCCATATATCCGCATCGGTCTCGCCACGGCGCTTTCTCCGTGTTCTCAGTGGTTGTTAGTTAACCCGGAAGTCGGACCGACCCGACAAGACGGAATAGGAGACGCAGCAACAATGAAGCAGAGACAAAGGGGCCCAGAGAATTGGTGTTGCGGGTAGCCATCATAAACATGCCAAAACCTGTAATGACCACGGTTGTGACAGTAAGCTGCAATCACGAAAGTCGGAACCCATATTGATACGAAGCTGGGATGAAAGAAGTTTTTTGATCATACTATACGCGATACGCTAACCGCTGGTTATTAAATCATGCTCCTCAATCAATCTGCTGAACAGCGTTGCGCGGTGGCCGGTTAAACCTATTCCCAACAGGCGCTTTTCGGTTCAAGATTGCACTCAAGCCAGCTCTGTGTAAATAGGGCGAAGTTTCCGAAATCGACTTTGCAGTCGCCATTGAAATCCATTGCTGGTTTTTCCAAGCAAAATGGCTCAAGACGATGCCACTCAATAAGTGCATTGTCGTAATCGCTAAACGTAATGACCTCCAAAAGGTCAGCGTCTTGCTTTGTCTTTAGATAGTCGCTTACGGCCTGAAAATCGGCGGTTAAAGTCTGGTAAGTTGTAGGAGCAGTATCAACAATTGCGTGAAATACCACTATGTAAAGTCCGCCTCGCCGTTCTCTTTTGCGCGAATTATCCGCCCAGCCACAGAGTTTAGTCGTTCGTCCGACATAAACCGACCATTTGGGTCTGGTTTAGTCACAACCGAAATATCGAGGTCGTGCCTTCGCTGCGACAACGGCCTGACTACAAGCAGATTCCTGTCGAATTCCGTCAACTGCATTGTCCCACGCACAGCTCCGTCATAATGCCGCTCTGTTCTCAAGCCGCGTCACGCTTTACCATCCTTTGTTTGTAAAGAGGATGGTAATGGTCTTGATTAATATGTAGAGATTCAGCAGAAACGACCTGTTCCGGATATACAACTGGTCGTACTTCGTTTTGTGCTCGGGCTTGAGGTTGTAGTAGCTTCTAACCTGTGCAAGCCCGGTCAGGCCCGGCTTGACAGCCAATCGCATTCCTCGAAGAGCCTTGTACCGACCCACAAAATAGGGCCGCTCGGGCCTCGGCCCGACCAGGCTCATGTGATTCCGCAGCACACAGAACAACTGCGGTAACTCATCGAGGCGTGTTCTTCGCAGGATCCGCCCGATACGCGTCACCCGAGGGTCATCTCTGGTAGCCCAGACCGGGCCGCTGTGCTGTTCGGCCTTGTCTATCATGGTTCGGAACTTGTACAGCGTGAATACCTTCCCGTTCTTGCCCACCCTCGCTTGTCCGTACAGAATCGGCCCGGAGGAGGCAATTTTCAGCAGAATGGCGATCACAAGCATCACAGGCGCAGCCGCCAGAAAAATCACAACGGACCCCACGATGTCCAGTGCTCTCATCAGCCATTCATCGAGGGCAGAGACCTCAGACCCCAATGCGAGCGGGCTGGGCAGGAATTGTTCGCCCAGGCTCGATCCATCGACAGACCTGTCGCCAATGACTGGGTCAAAACGCTCATCAAGACTTATCTGAGCACCAACTGATACCGTTGTTATTTCCTCTTTCTCAGCGGCCTCGACAACCTGTACTCCTTGCGCCATAGTAGATACCCCCACATTTAACGACCAGCCCAATATATCACTACATCGGGTGCTGAACTCGTGACCCCAACATACCCCGGATGTTGCCGGCTCCCAGCACTCCTGCAGAATCGGGCGTTAGAACGTCACTGCCTTCTCCATCGGGCGGCCTCTGTGAGCTGTCAACCGCAAATCCGGGCATACTCCGTCCCCGTCGGTGTACCGACAAGGGCTTGTTGAAACGGCATTTAATACTCGGCTTTCTCCCGAAAGCAGCACACGCCCGTTTGCAGACGCTATTCGGGCAACACAATCTCTTCATCGAAAGCGGCCGGACTGACCGACAGGTTCGCCACAAGCTCCTCGGCCACCTTGGACTCCGGCCTGAGCCGCAGGCATATCTTCGCCTCGCGCATCGCATCGGGCATCCTCCGGGTCCGGGCAAGCAGTCTTGCAAGCTCAAGCCGCCATTCGACGCACCCATAATCCATCACCAGCGCTCTGCGATAGCACTGTATCGCTGCTTCGTCGCCGCCCTGCCTTCTGTGGATGTCACCCAAAAAGGCAAACTCCGCCGCCGAGGCATTATCGCCCGAACACTTCGCCTCAAGGAGATTCTTCATTTTGTCTATGGTCTGTTCTGCGAGGTCTCTGTACTGCATCTCTTCGAGGACGCCTGCCACGTGGCGCAGTCGCTCGATGTCATCTCCCGCGGCAGAAATGGCCAAATGTGGCCGGCTGAGGTAATTGACATATACGCCCACAACGTCCCTGAATAACCTGCCGTCAAGCTGCACGGCCCGTTCAAGCTTCGGGACGCAATCGTCATCTCGCCCTTCCACAACATCAAGATAGCCGGCGACAAAGCACGACATCGGATCACAGGGTGAAAGACGAAATCCCATTCTTATCCTCTCCGCTCCACTATCGTCGTTGAGGACGAACTTCTCGATCTGGCCGACTACGCTGCAAGTCGCTCCGTAGGTGGGACACAGCAGGCGCGCCTGGTGGAAGTCGGCC
>Ga0315288_10012151_pt1 | contig 10831 bp, 4 predicted proteins | sample YL17G11_20_MG_FD_203454 | JGI IMG/M metagenome (GOLD analysis project Ga0315288, IMG submission 203454) | Sediment microbial communities from Yellowstone Lake, YNP, Wyoming, USA - YL17G11_20 | ecosystem: Environmental > Aquatic > Freshwater > Lake > Sediment | place: USA: Wyoming | collected...
CAGGAGCTAAAGGCAGGGCCACCGGGGGTGGCGCGACTTCCGAATTTGGCTCGACCGCCTTTTCAGCATCCGCCGCCAGCATCGCGCCAGCCCGCGCGACCGCGACAAGCTGGGTGCTACATTTGCCGCAGAACAAATCCTCTGGTGCCCAGACTGCCGCGCATTTGGGACAAACCTTCAGGGGGAGAGAGCTCGGAGCCGACACCATGGTAGCTGCGGGTGTGGCTGCCGCAGCTGTGGTTGTTCCAACCGCGCTCTTTTGCTTGTCCACACGGAGCTGTGTCGAGGGCTTTGGGGGCGCTTGCGGCTTTCCTTCCTGCAGTCGGTCGAGTGCCTTTCGGATCAGCGGAGAGCCGGACAAGTCATAAGCCTGATCATACAATTCTCTTGCATGCTGGGGGTCTCCGCGTGCCTCCGCGGCCTCTCCCCGGCGAATCAGAGCCTCGAATTGCAGGATCTCATCGGCTGTATCGGGCCGCTTACACCCTTCGGCAACAATCCAATCCAGGCAGGCGGCCAGTGCAAGGTCGTTCCAGGCCGCCAAGCGCTTTGCGCAGTCCGGCGGCAAATCCTCGCCCAGTGGCTCTCCTTCGCACATGTGCCATAACAGCCGTCCGCATGCGATCAGATCCTGGTGCCGCAAATCGGCGTTCAAGACAGACTCGGACGCAGCCGCATGGGGGAAATGCGTTAGCTGCACACTGCCGTCTGGCTTTACCAGAACACTCTCGGCAGTGAGGTCGCCATGGAAGATGGGTAGCTGTTGCGAATGAAGCCGCTGGAGATTCTGAAGGATGTTTCGGAACAGTTGGTTGGCTTGCTTTGCACTGATCGCCGTGCCCCCAGAAACCTTCGCCAAGCTGGGCCACGCTGGCGGCTCTTCCACCAGATAGAAGCGATCCTGCAGAGCGAAGGCAAGCAGCGGGGGCGTTAGGAGTGACTCTCCGGCTTTCTTGAGCTCTTTGCTCCAAGTGGTGAAGCGCCGCTTTGGGTCCGCGGTGTTTGCGCCCGGGTATTCACGCAGCAGGCAGCTTTTCCCGGTCTGGATATCGTCCGCCATCCAAGCGAGGCCCCAGGGCCTCGCGCCGGCCAGGGCCTTGATGCGGAATGACCCCTGGTAAAACTCTGCACCGGGCTGCAGCCGGCTGAGCAAGCTTTCGCAGCTCGCGCAAGCCGCCGCCCCGGGCGAGCCTTCTTGCTGGCACTTTGGGCACTTCATGCTCAGATCCCGAGAATTCCTCTGGAAGCAAGATTCCGCAATTATTCAAATATCATCACCGCTGCCTTCCGAACGACCCGATCACCCTGTCGCAATCCGCGCGTCACCAACTGGGCCACGGCGCCAGAACGGTCCGAGTCGCTGGAACGGCGCATCATCTGCACCATGGAGTGTTCTCTTGCCAGAAAGGGGTCGTTTCTTCGCGGGGCGATCTCCTCCACCAGGCAGGCTTGAAAGACGGCACGCAGGGCGTCTTGAATGACCGTGTTTTTCCGGTCCACATCAATGACGGCGTCGGCGAGGTCGGCCGTTTCCGCCGCCAGTCGGCCTCCCAGAAAAGTCAGGCGGTTCGTATAGGTCTGCAGCGGATTATCCAACTTCACCGCTTCTCGCTGCAGCCCGGCCGCAATACTCTGTGTCAGGGTCTGCTGCGCCTGCTGCAACGTCGAAAAGTCGGCGCAAAAGCTCAACCGGAGCCTGTGCTCGGCGGCGCCCGCCAGGAACTGCTCGATCTCGTCCCGAATCTGGCGCAGATCAGTAAGAACCGGTGCCAGCTTACTCGTCGTTGATCCCGGTTTTACCGCCCTCGCTTCCTGCTGGAAGCGCGTCACGGCTTCCAGTAGCTGTGTGGCCTGCGCCAGGAACGGTTCGAGGGTTTGTGGCTGGGGAACGTTCCGTAGGTAGCTGGCCACCGCCTCCTCGATCCGCTTCAAGACCACGGCTTTCTCATTCTCGGTGGATGGACCCGGGCCGAGCACCGCCAGCGAAAGCGAGCCAAGAAGATTCTGAAGTCCGTCCTGACCCTTGCGGCGAAGCCCTTCCATCTCGGCCTCGAAAAACGCAACTTTGTTGCGGCATTCGACAAGCTCCTCCTGGATCTGTCGGCCTGATTGGCTGAAGTGACGGAGCACCTCCTCCACACGGGGATTGAACTCTTTGATTTGAGCCAGCGCCTGCTCCAGATCTTCCCCAAGCTGCTGCCGGCTGTCTTCCAGAGCTTCCACCCTTGCCGAAAGAGACCTTTGCAGCGCGCCGACCGATTCGCGCAATTCTTGGACCTGACCAACCAGCACCGGATCGCTGCGTGGCAGATGCGCAGCCAGAGCTCCACCGGCTTTCTCTGGTTCCTCCCAGTCCGAGTTCGAATTCTCGGTCTTGGTCAACCTTTTCTGGCGATAGACCAAGAATCCAAGCCCGCCCAGAATCCCAACGGCAACGATTGCAAGAAGCACAAGTTGAACCCAGTCACCCAAACGGCTTTCCCGGGGAGAGCCGCCGGTAGCGAGATTGGCACCTTCGTGGCTCTCCTTCTTGCCCGCCGTCGCGACCAACGTGGTGGCAAGCCGTGGCGGATCGTAGTTGCCGAGATCAGCCTCGTTTAGCGCTCTGAGCTTCGCCTGAGTCTCATTGGCGATTATAAGCGGCAACTGAAACCCTTTTTCAAACGCGGCCGCGCCAGCCCGAATCTCCAGCGAACACTTACCCGAAGCCCCTTTCCACTCTCCCGGCTTCAGTTCTGCTTCGGTCAGGGCATCCCTACCCTGGGCGCAGTTTAGAAAAAGGATAACTCCGGAAGAGATGTCTTCGTAGCGAATTAGACGGTATGGGCCGTCGGACACGTTTATGGAGAATCGTCCCTTGTCAGTCGGGTCGGGCGTGAGCACGATTTGTGGCGGAGGTTTGCTGGGCCTATCGCCTCGGCCCAGCTTCAGGTCGGCCGCGAGGGCCGCCCATGGCATCAGCGCCGCAATGAGGTTGATCAGACCCCGCCGGAAAGGCAGTTGAAATCCCAAGAACCAGTTCATGGCTTTCTCTCCGTCAACCAGAACTTTTGCGACAGACGAAGCGCAGGGGCACCTCGTGGCCATCCGCCCACGCCGTCAAACTGAATTCGAAATTCCGCGAGACCTTCAACTCCACGCTGCCCGGATACTTCCTCCTGGGCTGCAACCATTCGGGCGGCGACTCCAGAACGTAAGTCCCCAACTCCGAAATGTCAGGATTCTTCTTGCCCATGATCCAGAGAGCGTCCTGCTCACCGTCGTTCTCGATCAGGACAATTTCATTAAGGCGCACCAAATAGGGGCGCCGCTCGCAGAGCCCTTCGGTTGGGATCGGCACGCCCGCCGCAAACCATTGCTGGAAGACCCGTGCGCCTCCGACGGCAATACTTTCTATTCCGATACGGGATGTCGTCGTTGTGAGATCAATGATATCAATGCACATGTCGGGAGAGTCTTGAAACTTCTCCAGGATGCAAGCACCCGACACAACGCACTCCTTGGGCTCTTCGGCCATGCGCAGACTGCAGTCGGGAAATCTCCGGCTCAGGACTTCCCGAACTGTCGGGATGGCGCTCGATTTGCCGGAAAGCGCCAGAAAGTCGATCTTCGAGTACCCGCTCTGCTTCAGCAAGCCAGCCAGCAGGTCGGCCAGGATCAGGACCTGACCCTCCAGGTAGCGCAACAGGTCTTCCTGGCTCGGCGTGATCCAGTCATGCTGCAGCTTCAGTTCTTCGACCCCGGCAGGAGTGAACACATTCAGTTTGATCTCGGGTTCATGCTGGTCTCCCTGCCCCACCAGAAGCAGCTTCGTTGCCTCCGCCCACTTCAGCAAGGCCGCACGGTTCCCCCGAGCCATCGGTCCTTTGCTCGGATCAGGTATCTGCTTCGGGTCGGTGAAGATTTCAGCCTGCTTGCGTGCTTCCTCCGCAAGCTTGCGGGAACAGCCCAGACCGTGCTGGAACACGAAATCCGTCAGGTTCTCGCCGCCGAACCACTTGCCGGTGGAGCTGACCAGCCGAACGCGAATCTCCGTGAACGCGCCCTGGCGGATGTTTTCCACGTGGAGGAGGCTAAGATCTGTGGTGCCGCCCCCAAAATCAAAAACTCCCAGCGTGTACCGCTCGTTTTCAAGCGCTTCGGCGCTAACGATGAACTCCAGGGCAGCCGCCACAGGCTCCTGCAGAGGCGTGATCTCGCACGTTGCGCCGAATGCTTCCCGAACCGCTTCCTGCAGGTCGCGGAGCTGATTCATCCGGAATCGCGCCGGATGCGTGATGATGATCCGCCGGAAGAGGGCCTTCCCGTGCTGCTCGGCCACCATGCGCACACGCGACAAATAGTCGGCGGTCACCTCCCGGGCGGAAAGCCGGGCTTCTTTCTCAGGCTTGTCATAAAAGCGCACCTCAAACTTGTCATCCTCCGCATTGCGACCCAAGAACCGCTTCGGGGAGCGAACGCTGGCGGCCACCACCCTCGGCTCGGGATATCGGGCTTCCACTAGAGCCCCAATCTCCACCGTAGGTTTGCCGTTCGCCTGGAGGTCTCGGTACTGGATAACCGTCGGAGTCGTGGTGGGGCGGTTACTGTGCGGATCAATGGGCAATAGAACGAAGCGGTCTTCGTGGCGACCCAGGACGGCGCAGCACGTATTGCTCGTGCCGAAATCCAGGGCGAGGATGCCGTCGTAGACCGACATTTCCTCCACGCGGACTTCAAAGCGAATCTCTCGCAGCGGCTCCGGAAGATTGGTTTCCAAGACGAGCCGGACGAAATGTCGCCCGATGGGAACCGCGGTCGCGCCGTCCTCCTCGCAGCCGTCTGTCAGGAAGCGGAATCGAAACTGGCGCATCGCGCCTCCCTCGATACGGAGCGCGCTGGTCAGCGGCTCAGCCGGCTTCAACCATGGGTTTTGCTTGCCGTCTGGATCAAGCACGGCGATGCTGCGAATCTCGAGAGTGGCATTTCCCTGGCCGGCGAGCGGGTCCCCGGGCCGTTTGTTTTGCATGCTGAGCGTCAGTTCGCCGCGCTGGCCCGCATACGCCTTCACGATGGGTTCACTTTCTTCCCAGGCCCAAAGCTCGGGAGGCCTCCAGCACACGATCCGGAACGGCTCGCACCATTCGAAGTCTGTCCCCGCCAGTTTGAGCAACCCGTCGTATTTCGCCGGGTAGGCGGTGGACCGCCGCGCCAGGTGCTCCTCATCCACGATCAGGCGCACCTCGAGAACGTTCTTGCTCCTGGCGTCCAGTGTTACCGGAAAGTGAACCTCTTCGACCGTTTTTACCCGGACCCATTCCGAAGGCTCCGCCGAGATGCCCAGCAGGGTGACCACGCCTTGCAAAACCTCGATTTGTGCGAAGGTCTGCTCCAGGTCACGGTTATCCAGGAAAATCTCGTACTCCTTTGTGTGGATCCGTACCTCCGGCGGCGGGACAATCTCTACGCTTGCTCTCTCCGTGCCAGCGCTGGACTGCACGATCACCAGGCCGGTGGCATATTGCTCCTCCAAATCGAGCGGGTCGACCTCCACGCGGAACCGCTGCGACCTGCCTGGTTCGAGGGAAAGCGGTAGTCGCGTGCTCCCAAGATCCACTGTCAACCACGGGATGCTGGGCGTTATCTGCTGAAGGATTACAGGGTTCTTGCCGCCAGTATTTTGAATGGTAAGCCACGCAGCGCCCGTGTCGTCGTGGCTGAACCGGTTGGGCTGGATTCGTACATCGAGGCTGATAAACTTGTGCCCGCACCAGGAGCAGTAGTTGTCACTCTCCAGGACTTCCCAAACTTTGCAACCGGGACATGTCATGGGAGCAATGTCTCCTCCGACCCAAGCCTTTCTTGCGGGGGCCTCAGACCGTTGCCCTGGCCGCCAGCTTCTCCCACACCTCGATGTTCTTCAACACTGGACAAATGCAATGCTGCCGTCCCGCCGGGTCGGCATCAGCCACATCCAGTTACCACCATGGCCAATGCTCCTCGGCCAACCGCAGGTTAACTGAGGCCGGCCGCGCTAGCTGAAGGCTTCTCCCAGACTGCGAGGGCTTTCAGCGCCGGATGATCGTCCACCGTCCATTCCAACGCAAAATCTTCGCGGCTGCGGATGCAGCTGAAACGATTGGCCGGCTCACCAATCTGGTCCGGGTCGAGCTTCGCCTCGTCGATTCCCAGTGTGATCGCGCGACGATACATTCCGTCCACTTTGTTGGACAGCAGGGTATGCTCCGGCGTCTCCGGCAAGACTTCCGGGCTGTTCTTCATCGCGTGCAGCGCCCAGTAGTAGGAGACCACCTGATCCGGTGTCAGCTTCTCTTCCCTTTGCAGGATGGCCTGGGAAAGAATCTGGCGCAACTGCTGGTCGCGCTGGAGCCTGGCCACCGCCAGCCGCTTTGCTCCGATGGGAACCATGTCGCGGTGGGGCATGCCGCGCCGGTATTGGTAGAGTAGCCGGTCCTTGTCCTTGCGAACGGTCAACACCTTGAGGATCGTGCCGAACACGAAGATCGAGGTCACCTCCACGAGAATCTTCGCCTCCGCGTCGTCGTAGACTTTCAGGTCGTCCAACTTACCTTCCCATCGCTGCGAGAGATGTAGCGGAATCTGGCTTTGTGGCGCTCCCTGCTGCCCCTCGCTCAGCTTTTGATAGAAGTCCAGGTAGGCTTCGTGACACTCGTCCTTGACGATCGGGAGCGACGGCAGGGCATAGGCGTAATTCGAAAAGTACAGGTATATCTCTGCGGGATTCCCCGTGGCGAGCTTCTCGAGTCGGTAGTTGTATCCGCGAATTCCGCGGACCAGTTGCTCAATCTCCGCCACGACGGTGCGGTACGGCTCAACATCGGGATTGTCGATCCCAAGATAAGCGAAGCGCGGCGCTTCGACGTGCGCCGCTCCCATCGTTCCAGTTTGCCGCAACATCGGCCGGGCCGAACTGACCAGCCGCTGGATGAGCTCCACGCGGCGGTCCTTATCTTTCATGAGCGGATGATCCATCACGCTCACCAGCCGAGGGTTCACTGTGAAATCCTGCCAGAAGCGCTCCTCGCAGTAAGCGCTCACCCGCTTCTGGATCTCCCCGCCGCCTTCTCGCTCAAAGACCTCGGCCATCTCCAGGATGCCGGCTTTGGTTGCTACCTTCTGCTTGAGCAACTCTTTATATTCGCGAACGGCCACCACGTCCTTCAACCTGCCGCTATCCTCGTCCTTGTCCAGCTTGTAGAACTGCGAATAGTCCTTGTCCCTGTCGAAGAGCTGCACGAACAACACGTGCGCGGTGAAAGTGAGGAAGGCCTTGTGGCGTTCTTTGACTGCTTTTGAGAGAACCTGTATCGCTTGCTCGAACGCGTCCAGGCGCTTCCGATGCTCGCTCAGGGAATCGCCCACCCCCCGGGCGACCTTCTTTGCGTTGTCGTAAAGGCACATCTCGGAGCGGACCAGCAGGTACTGCTCCTCGGCATCTTGCAGCCGCTCGAGCACCTTGTGGATGGTCCAATCCTTGGCGGCAAAGGCCGTCACCACTAGGCTCTTGAGCGCTGACCTCAACTCGGCGAGCTGCTGCTTCTTCCGTTGCTCCAACACCCTGGCATCCTCTTCCGATTGGCCGCGCAGAACATCGAATTCGGCCTTCGCGCCTGCCTCTGGCGGCGAGTGGAGCGCGCGCACGCTGGCAATCGCCTGGTGCAGGTACCCACCGTCTTTCACCGTCGCCTTCAGGCCGCGGCCGTCGTTCTCCAAGCAGGCTTCCCCCAGCAACTCGACCGCGGCCTGTCGGCCTTCTTCGGAGACTGCTTGAACCCGGCCCTCCAGGTGCTTGATGATGTCTCCCATCTTGGTCTTGTCCGCAGTGTCAGAGCGCGTCAACCGGTCCTCGAGCTTGCTGAGCTCCGCCTCCAGCTCGTGGATGTGCCCCTCCTCCTGGATGGCCCGATTGCGGAAAACCGCCTCGACTTGGCGGCGAATCATCTCCTTCCAAGTGGCGCCAAAGCGGTCCTGGATGCCGTGCTTATCCAGGCGGTAGGTCGCCAGGTCCGTTCTGACATCGGGCTTTACATTGGCGTCCTCCCGTTCGCGCAGGATGTAGTCGAAGATCTCCGACGCCAGGTGGGCTGCGCAGGCCCCGCGGATGGCATCTACCGGCACGGCGATTTTGGACAGTCCGCAGGCAGCATACCGGCGCGAAAAGTATTGGGGCAGAACAACGCTGCCGGAGCTGCTATTGGCCCCGGCATGCGAAGAGAGATGGCCCGTAATGTTCGAGTAGTCGGAACGCTTGGCATTGGCATACGCCCCAGGGAGTAGGTCCAGAAACAAACACTCGGCCAGCATCGAAAAGAGGTCGGCGCGGTTCTGCTGGGTTACCGAGACACCGGCCTCGTTCTTCATCTCCACCAGGTACGTGGCGCTGAAGGGAGGTCCCACAATCCGCCTTGGCTTCTTCTGTTCCCACTCCACCAGGTAGTCGATTGTCAGGTCTCCGCCCTCGACTTGGTCCTGTTGCGCCCGGCGCCGAGCGTAGAAATCCAACTCTTTCAGAGCCGCGTAGGCATTGCCGAAGGAGCGTCCGGCCAACTCCCCGGTCTTGTTCGTCTCGTAATACACATTGGGCAGGAAGAGATACGCTAAGAGCTTGTCGATCTTGGCATTGCTGCTGAGGTACCGCAGCAGGAAGCTGAGATCCAGGAAGGTGCCGCAGCCTGTACCACCGGCCACCGAGCAGATTACATACACGACCGAACTGGTGCCGTCCACGATGGCGGCCTGGCCAAGCCCGTGTTTGCGATAGAAATCCTGTGTGTCTTGCGCGGCTTCGTGAGTGTTCAGACTGGTGAGCTCCTGATTGACGCGCTGGCTCAGGTTGGTGAAGGCGTTAAAGAAGGTGAGCCGCCCGACCGCCCGGACGCCGCCGGCTCCGTCGGCAATCTCCTTGCCGTACTGCTCGACCTCGCCATAGAGCCAGTCGTGAATGAACTCCCAGCGGCTTCGGTTGATGAAAATGTCACCGGCTGTTTCGCCGACGCTGCCGGTCAGCAAAGGGAACTGCTCCTCCGGCTTGAACCCCACGGCCGCGAACGCTTCATCCAGTTTCACGCCGCGTGCATCGACGTCTCGGGTATCGGTGTCAATCCATAGGTAGCGGGTGCAGGGAAGCCCCTTTTCGCGGAAGCGCTCCCAAAAGCGGCGGCGCAGGCGCAGCAGCACCTCCTTGCCAGTGCCTCCCAGGCCGAGAAACAGTGTCGGGCGGATGGGATGTTGCCCTTGCCCTTGTTGCGCAACGGGAGTAGCAGCCATGGTCGTTCACTCCTTCCCTTGTGGTCAGTCTGTGAGCCAGGGTTGGCTCGGCTACGAAAGTACAAAAAAGAGAATGGCACCGGCCGCCAAGCCCAGAACGATCACCAGGGCCGCCGCCAGTGTGCCGACGACGCGGTTCAATCCAAACAGCGTAAACAAGCTCAGGACGATCAGCAGCGCCCCTTGCCAGATCCAACTGATGCCGCCCAAAAACGCCACGCCGGCGAAAACCAGCAGCAGGTAACACATCAGAACCAACGCTGCTGTCGCTGACTCATCAACCGAGATTTCTTCGTCAACCAGTTGCCGGTACATCCAGTGGCCCAGTCCCCAACTGGCCCCGAATCCAATCACCAGGAGGAGCAGCCGGACCCCCATGCCGACATCCTCCGGCAAAAGCTGAGGCGCCTTGCCTTCCTTAAACGCCGCCAGCAGGGCCAGCGCCAGCAACAGTACGTTAATCAGGAAGAACACGCCGAAGATCGCCACGACCATGGGGCTGCGTTTCGCTTGTTGGACAGCCGATGCCATTTTTCATCTCCTTCTGGGCGTGCATGCAACAGCCGCCTGCGCGGCCTCCTTTTTCTCCAAGAAAGTCAAAATCACCGCCCGGCGAGGCATCTGGATCTTCAGCTCCAGGCCCGCACTGAGCGGCGCCCGATCAGCGCCGTTTTCCAGCGCCACACCGCGGGCGGGCAGGAAGACGTTTCGGTCAATAGTCCCCAGCGGGTCTCCCTGGACTATCACTTCGCCTTTCTCGCAGCGAGCCTCCAGCGGCGCGCCGCGATCCGTGGTTGCTCGCACGTCCCACTCCCTAGCCGGCTTCAGGTTGATCTTGCCAGCCCCGACTACCATCAAAACGATCAGCCCGCCGCCCACCAGAAACAGCAGGATCCAGAAGAACGCGGGCCACCAAGGATAGTTCACCCGGAAGACCAGCGGACTCTCGACGCGGATCGAAGTCAGTTGTTCACTCATCAGCCGGGGCAGTTGGTTGAGAGCATACACCTTGCCGGTGGCCTTAGCCTCACTAAGGCTGGCGGCGTGGAAGTTCTGCAGGAACTGCCTTCGCAGTTGGAAATTTTGCTGCGGCACCTCGATGAGGAAAGCCAACTGGATTACGGCCTCCTCGCTCGATTTCCCCCACGCCGCCCGCCACAACGAAGCCATGTCGCGCTTCAGCCGCAACTTGCCGAGGTCAATATCCACGACGTAGACCTGCTCGGTCTCATCGCCCGCCGCCAGCCGGGCCACCTTCTGCGGGCTGATGGAAATGCCCCGCCGCTCGGGAACCAGCAGCGAGCCGGCGCCGAAGGACGGCTTGCTTTCTACGACCCGGATCCCAGCGTCGGCGATCTCCAGGTGATCGAATCGTGACCTGAACCGGATCTCGAGCTTTTCGCGGACCGGCCTGCCGGTGTCGTACAGGATCTTGCTGGTTTTCGAGTCCACATTGGTCCGCAGGAAACTGATCTGCACAGTGTCTTTGTCCAGCGGCTTCATCCGCAGCGCATCGGTTTTGATGATGCCCTTCGCGCGCTGT
>Ga0315288_10012153_pt1 | contig 10830 bp, 9 predicted proteins | sample YL17G11_20_MG_FD_203454 | JGI IMG/M metagenome (GOLD analysis project Ga0315288, IMG submission 203454) | Sediment microbial communities from Yellowstone Lake, YNP, Wyoming, USA - YL17G11_20 | ecosystem: Environmental > Aquatic > Freshwater > Lake > Sediment | place: USA: Wyoming | collected...
TGCTGACACGATGCACCCGAGTCATCACATCACGCCCCACCAAGCTCCACCCCGGCCATGGCTTCCAACACCCCGATGACCGCGGAGTTGTCCAGCTGACCCATGCCGAGCTGCAGCATCGATTCATAGAGCTGCTGGCTCACGGCCGTCATGGGGAGCGGCATGCCGTACGTTCTGGCCGTGTCCATCACGATTCCGAGATCCTTGCGCTGCATGTAGGCTTTGAACCCAGGGCTACGCTCTCCCCGGAACAGTCGTTGAGGTTTGTTGTCCAGCGTCCAGCATTGGGCCGCACCGCCGCGGATGGCAGCGATCACCTGCTGGGGATCGACTCCACACTTCTGCGCCAGCAAGATCAGCTCCCCCATGGCGACCATCTGCGCCGCGACCATGACCTGGTTGCACGCCTTGGCTACCTGCCCGGCGCCGCTCTCCCCGACATAGGTGACCACTTTCCCCATGGCTTCGAATATGGGAAATGTCCGATCGAAGGCTCGGCGCGACCCGCCAACCATGATCGCCAGCGTGCCGGCTTTCGCACCGACATCCCCCCCAGAGACGGGGGCATCGAGCGCGTCCATCCCCACCGCGGCCAACGCGCGGGCGACTTTGCGCGCCGTCTCCGGCTTGATCGTGCTGTTGTCGACGAACACCTGGCCTGTTCGCGCACCCTCAATCACGCCACCCTCTCCGAAGACAACCTGCTCCACATCGGATGAATCAGGCAGGCTAGCGAAAACGAAGTCGCTGTTTTCGGCCACCTCGCGCGGCGTTCCGGCGCGCTGGGCGCCCTCGGCAACAAGCTCGCGTACGGCTCCCTGGCTGCGGTTGTGAACGACGAGGCTAAAGCCAGCCCGCATCAGGTTGCGCGCGATCGGCTTGCCCATCAACCCCAGCCCAATATACCCAACGCGTTCTTTCATGAGACCTCCTGAAAGCCCTCGAGCTTAGAGAGACGACCGACTGATGAGCTCTGTGGACCTGTTCCACAAGGTGAACAGACGTCCGGACACGTGCCGGACGAGGGTGACCGCGACTCCGCCCAGTGCGGTAGCGTTTTCAGAGGCGGCACAGGAACACCCGCGTGCCGCCCTAGTCCACCGCGGCTGTGACTTCAATCCTCGCGGAGGATCCGTCCAGGTCGGGACCCCCCGTCTGCGTCACCGATTGTATCGTGTCAGCGTCAGTGTATCAAATCGGAGCTCAGGGCAAGGACGCACTTCTCAGCTCTGGAGTGGCGAAATGGGAAACAGGATGGCCAGCAGGCGGACGAGATGCCGGCGGAGCTCGACCGGCTGGTGCAGATGGCGGCCAAGCAGTCGTTGAAAGCCCGCGTGCTCAAGAAAGCTCGCTGGGCGACGAACCGCCATGTGAGAAATGATGCATCGGTGTCCGGCCGACAAGCGGGAGATCATCCACGTGATCTAGCAGTCTGCCTTGCCCGTGGGGCGAACCCTGCACTAGCTGGACGTGCCCCGCAGCAGCTTCCACCGCTGGTACCAGCAGTGCCAGCGAGACGGGGAGAAGGGCCTGGAGCCGCAGGGATCGAAGCGGCGGCAGCGCGGGAAGCGGGTTGCCCAGCCGGTGTGCGACCAGATCGTCCAGGTGGCGCTGGCGCAGCCAGGGACGTCGGCCCGCGAGATGGCCCGGCCGTTCACAGACCGGGAAGGCTGCTTCGTCTCAGAGACTCACGTGTTCCGGCTCCTCAGGCGATCCAGCCTGGTCTAGAGCCTAGCCTTCCAGCTGGTCACCACTGACGGTCGGCTTGCCCATCCCACGCAGCCGGTAGACCGCCTATGGCAGACCGACTTCACCCACTCGGAGGGCCGGGGGTGGCACTGCCTGTCCACCGGGCTCCACACCAATCCCGGCAGATCCTGGCGTGGAGATCTAGCCCCATGATGGCAGCCACCGACGTCCAGGAAACGCCCGAACAGGGCCTGGCGCGAGGCAAGCTCGATCGGGGATGCGGGTGGGGCCTCGCCCGCGGCTGGGTTCCGATAACGGACCGTGCGGAGTGTCGGACGAGCTGCACCATCTGCTCGGAAGCCGGGGGATCGAACACTCCTGTGGTCCGTCCCCCAATCCGATGAGGCGAGATAGGAACCTGCTCTGCGGGAATCGGAAGGATCGAGCGCTACCACGGCTCAATCAGGAACCTGGTTCAACCGTGGGCTCTCCACTTTCACTGGGATCGAGAGCATGAGATCACCGGTTACGTCGACCACTGCAACCGCCGGTGATACCATGAAACTCCAGGCAACGTCACGCCAGCGGACGTCTCCTTTGGGGGAGCCGGAGAGTCGCAATCGCGATCGGAGGGGGTCAAACGCAGTCCAACTGGAGGCGCGGCGTCAATGGCACACGGAGATGCAGCCAGTAGCCGTATCCCGTCCCGGCGTCCTCTCGGGATGACCCTTGAGACCGAAGCGGTCCGCCCCCGGTGAGCACACCAGTTTGTTCCGCTCCTGCAGACACGATACATGGGCGCGTCTCGCCGCACGATCACCAAACGCAGGCGGCTAAGGCACTCCTGAGAGAGGAGGTGCAAGTCCACATGATCCCTGATCGGGACAACCAGATGATCGAGCTGCGCCTCTGGCGGGATCACACCCTCGCCTAGTCACTGGCTCTCCCTCTGGCCCGCGTCGCACTCCACCTATGAACTCGTCGAGCTTCCAGCTTTCAACTGCTCCCAACCGCTATCCGCCGGACTGCCCGCTCTGGCCTCTGTCGTACGTTTCGGCCGCCTTCTCTCCCAACAAACTGGCCGGAGAGCTGTTCGTACCCGGTCTGATCCTGAACCTGAAGTTGGCATTCTGTCTCCACTATACGGGGAGCCAGCCTCAATCGGGATCATGGCACAACATCCTCGGTGACAACAGCAGACACCCGTGCCGGGCGCGCTCAAAGGTGAAAGGGACGCGCGCTACCCGCCGGGCGACGGAGTAACACCGCTTTGCGGCCCAGGCGTGAGCAGAACCGCTGGCGCATGCAGGTCATCTCCCGCATTGGAGTTACGGCCCATGAGACGATCCCTGTAGGGGCTTCGGGGCAAAGCTGCGGTTGCTCACGGCTGCGAACGCAGTCAGTCGGCCGCCGGGCGGGAGGATTGGGGAGCAGCCGGGCTGTGGGCCCGGCATTAGGAAGCCCCCGATGGCGGTAGGGCCCCCCCTCAGGTGGCAAACCCGTCGAGGGTCATTGAGCATGACGGGGGATTCGGGTCAAGGCAGTCCGTTCGCCGCCAGCGATCGTAGATGCCGACATCCGTGAGCACACCAGCCAGAGGCGGGCTGCCTCAAATGGACCCGCACGCAGCTCGTCATTCCGCTGGCCCGAACTCACTGGTGACCTCGTCCATCACCTCATCGGACATGCCGTAGCTGTGTTCTTCGTCCGGGAAGACGCCCTTTCGGACTTCGTCCCTGTATTGCACGAAGGCCTGACGCATCAGCTCGTTGAAGTCGGCGTATTTCTTGGCGAACTTCGGTGTGAACTGGTCAAACATGCCCAGCACGTCATAGGTGACCAGCAGCTGGCCGCTGCATCCCGGCCCTCCCCCGATGCTGATCGTCGGGACTTTCAGCTTCTTCGTGACATACGTCGCGAGCTTGGCAGGCACAGCCTCGAAGATGATGGCAAACGCCCCGGCCTCCTGGAGCGCCAGCGCCTCACGGACGACTTTCCTGGCCGTCTCGATTGATTTGCCCTGCACCTTCAAGCCGCCTAGCGCTCCGACAGCCTGGGGATGAAGGCCGACGTGACCCATCACGGCGATCCCCATCGCGACAATGGCGCGCGTCTTCTCAATGTGCCCGGGCGTGGCTTCGAATTTCACACCGTCGACGCGCGCTTCCGTCACAAACCGCGCCGCGTTGCGCATCGTCTCCTCGACAGAGTACTGGAACGATCCGAAAGGCATATCGGCAATGACCATCGTCCGGCTGCAGGCGCGGGCAACCGCCGCGCAATGGAGCACCATCATCTCCATCGTCGCCTGCAATGTGTTCGAGTGGCCGTGGACAACCATTGCCGCCGAATCGCCCACCAGGATCATGTCGATCCCGGCGTCGTTGATCTGCTTGGCCGTTGGGTAATCGTAGGCCGTCAACATGGTGATGATCTCACCATGATCCTTCATTTCCTGGATGCTGCGGACATTGAGCTTCTCTTCGGTCATACCAGCCTCCTGTGGTCCTTGGTCTCAGGGTCCATGGCTAGAGTCTTGCCCGGCGCTCTCTGATGATGTCGAGCACCCGGTTCCAGCTCTTGAGGAACGCGCTGCGGAAGAGCTGGACTGGACCAAACGCTGCGTACTCCTCTACGGCCAGCCCATCCTCCAACCAGCCGCGCCGAAAATCGGGGAGTTTCTCCAGCAGCTCGTCAATGACCTTCGCCGGTACTGGATTGAACAGGCGATAGACGACGGGCGGATCCTGCTCGATCAGCCGATCGGCAGTTCCCTGCCAGTTGATTGTCACACAGACGTGCCCTCCGACCATTTCGGTGAAATGATGCAGCCCACGCGCGCCGCCCGCGATGAAGACCGCATGGTAACCCCGCTCCATCATCAGGCTATACGCTCGGCGCGCCACCGCCAGGCCGGCCTGGTGCAGGACATCAGGAGAGATCTGGACATCGTTCTTCTTCACGTAGTCACTGAGAAAGTCGTCGTAGATGCCTGCAATGTGGGACATGTAGGTCATCGGCCACCGGCCGCTCTTGCGCGCCAGTTGTTCGTAGGATTCGCAGAAGGATATCATCTGGCTGACGCCGAAGATTTCGGTGGCGTTTAGGGGCACGGACTTGGGAATCAGCTCCCCCATGGCGTTCAAGCCGGAGGCGATGGTGGGGATCTTGCAGCAGATGTTGGGACTGATCTCTCGGTTTTCCAGCGATTCCCGAACAATGAGGTCGGTGTCCTCATCGTCAATCGGGTCCCCCTGGATGCTCACGTACCCGTGTTGCCCGCCGCTTTCCTCAAAGGTGGGCATGAACCTGGCGGCGATGGGGCGAACCATCTCTGCCTGGAAGACCACCGCCGCCCGGCGGTCGTTGTCGATCCGTCGAAGTACCTCATCCAGCACCTTCAACGCGTACTCGTGCTCTTCCGGGTGATCCAGCATCTTCTGGGTGTAGGAGGGATTGTTGGTACATCCCAATGCGCCGTTCTCAACCGCCAAGTCGGCCTGGTGCCGGGTGGGATTGTTGATCCAGAACATGGTTGGTGTGTGCTTGGTGACTCGGATGAAGTAGGGTTCCATCGGACGCGTCCTTTCTTCTAGACAGGTGACGATCCAGCCCCGGGCCCCGATAGACCCGCGACAGCCACCTCGTAGATCCGTCAGCAGGCACTCTGCAAACATGTCAGGGCGTCGATCGCGTCACCCTGAAGCAAGATCTGATCCAGTGCTTCCTTTCCGATCCTTTCGATGACGCCTTCTGCCCACATCAGGCTGCGGAAGGTCGCGGAACAGGTCTTGACCGCATCGAGACGAAAGGGCGCCACGTCCGAGACCATCCATCCCGCATACCCCAGCCGCGCCAGGTAGTAGACCAGTTCAACCAGGTCCCAGCTGTTGACGGAGCCAGGGATCATGTCCCAGTCCCAGTTGCGATAGTTGTCATTGACGTGTACCAGGAACAGCTTCCCGGCCTGCGCAAGCAAGCAGGCCGCCTGAGCTGTGCTCTCGGCAGCGTATAGGGCGTGTCCCATGTCCATTGTCGCTCCGACATTGGGCATCCCGACCTGCAGGCAGGCGGCGAGGGTGGTTCCGGCGTTGGGGATGATCACCCGGTGACGCGGCTCGGATTGCTTGTACTCAAGGGATAGTCTGACGTCACTATTGTGCGCGGCCGCCTCGCCAACACCTTCCAGGAACCAGCCCCAGGCACGCGAGTACTCCGTCTCGAAGGCGTAATCGTAGCCGTCGGACAGTGGGCAGCAGGTGACCAGGTTCGTGCCGAGCTGGGCCGCGACCTCCATCCCCTTCTTGACATAGGCGACCGCCTCGCCTCGGATCCCAGGGTCGCGGCTGGTCAGGGCGCCGAGATGGAACTTCGATTCGGCCTTGATGTTCACGTTGACCGATGAACAGGCCAGGTTGTACTGGCTGAGTAGCCGGCGGGTCTCACCTATGTCCGCGAAGTCAAATGGGAAGACCAGCTCCAGACCCTTGAGGCCTTCGATACGCGAGGCCAATTCGAACTTGCCCGCCAGATCTCTTCCTTCTCCATATGAACTGAACCGGTCGGTCAGCTTCCCCAGGAACCCGAGGATGACGGAGTACTTCCAAGCACTCATGATTCGATCCCCTCCCCTGCCTCAACCTTTGACGGCCCCCGCCGTCATTCCTTTCACGAAGTACTCCAAGAAGAACATGTACAGGATCGCAATGGGAACTGACCCCAGCAGCGCCGCAGCCATGAGAGAGCCCCAGAAGTAGACGTCGGCTAGCACCAGCTGACTGACAATGCCGACCGGCAGCGTCTTGATAGCCTCGGTCTGCGCAAGCGTCAGAGCATAGACGAACTCATTCCACGACAGCGTGAAGGCGAAGAGGGCGGCCGACACAATGCCCGGCAAGGTGATGGGTAACACAATCCTCACCAGGGCCTGCAGCCGTGTGGCCCCATCCACCATGGCGCTCTCCTCCAGGTCCTTGGGAATCCCCTTGAAGTACCCCATGAGGAGCCAGGTGCAGAACGGGATCAGGAAGGTGGGATAGACGACCATCAAGGCCACCGGCTTGTCGAACAACCCGAGACTCCGAATGACGTAGGCCAGTGGAAGGAAGATCAACGTCGTCGGGATGAGGTAGGTGATGAAGATCGACAACCCGAGAGGACCCGCGCCCCGGAAGCGCAGCCGAGCCAGGGCATAAGCCGCCAGAGTTCCGACGGTGATTGACAGCGACGTCGACACCGTAGCCACCACCAGGCTGTTCTTCAGCCACAGCAGGAAGCGCGTGTTCTCAAGGAGGTAGCGAAAATGGTCGAGCGTGAAAGACCGTAGCAGCAGCGGGGAGGCGGATAGGCTGTACAGCTCAGAGTCAGGCTTGACCGATGTCACCACCATCCAGTAGAACGGAAACAGCAGGAACACGAGGAAGACCGCAAGGCCAATCCAGACCACAGTTCTGTTGACGACCTTGCGCACGTGCAGGCTAGATCTCATCGGGACGCCCGGCTACTCCTGCTTCTGGAGGTATCGCAATTGCAGGATCACGCATATCACAAGGATCGGGAACATGAACAGAGACACGGCGGCGCCCTCACCAAGCCTCCCGGCGAGAATGGCCGTCTGGTACGCCAATGTGGCAAAGAGATGAGTGCTATTGATCGGCCCGCCTCGAGTGAGCACGTACACGATCTGGAAGTCGGCAAACGTCTGCACGGTGGAGAACAGGGTCACGACGATCGTAACCGGCATGAGCAGCGGGAAGGTTACATTCCAGAATCGCCGCCAGTAGTTGGCGCCATCGATCTCTGCGGCCTCATGCAGCTCCTGAGGGATCGACTGCATGCCCGCCAGCAGCGAGATGGCAAAGAACGGGATCCCTCGCCAGATGTTCACAAGCTGGATGGAGAACATGGCCGTGGCAGGAGTCCCCAGCCAGATGACCTTCTCATGCAGGATCCCCAGGTGGAGGAGAATCCAGTTCAGTACACTGTACTGCGGGTCGAACATCCACAGCCAGACCAGGGCGCTGAGGGACGTCGGGACGATCCAGGGAAGGAGGACGATGCCGCGGAAGAAGTTCTTGAGGAACCTGATCTCGTCCAGGATCAAGGCAAGTACCATTCCAAGGGCTAGCTTGAAGAAGACCGATACCAAGGCGTAGTTGAAGGTGTTGACTGTCGTGCGCTGGAAGATGCTGTCGTTGACGAGCCTGGCGAAGTTCGCCAAGCCGATGAAGTTGCCTGTTTCGGATCGGGCGATTACCCTGTCGGTCAGGGAAAGCCAGATGGCGACCACGAAAGGATAGGCGATCAGCGTCACCAGGATGAGAACCGCCGGGGCGACGAGGGCCGGGCCCAGGACGCTCTCCTGGTTGCTCCAATTGCGCCATCGCTCTCGGATGCTCAGGGGGCTTGTGATATCCGCGCCCATATCCTCCCACCCCGACAAGAAGGGACGAGACGCCGAACCGGAAGGCGGCAGGCCTACCCTGCCGCCTTCCATCCAGCGACCTCTGGCTCCTAGCTGTAGCTCTCCTCTAGGAGGGGCACAGCCGTTGCGATGGCTTGGTCGATGGTCGCCATTCCGCCGCAAACGCTGGCGAACATGTCAACAATCACCCACTTGACGTAGGCGTCGTTGCCGCCGACGAAGTTCTGGCTCGGATAGCCGGGCAGGTGAGACACCTCGGCGTAGTCCTTGAATGCCGCGATCTTTGGATTGGTGTTCCAGGGCATCAACGGATCATCCTTGTAGACCCTCAGGGCGGGGAAGGCAAAGCTGTAGTTGGGCATGGCAAACAGCATCAGAGGCTCCCGCTCGTTCAGGTAGGTGATCAGGGCTTTGGCGGCTTCGACGTTCCTCGAGTAGCCCATGATCCCTTGGGACATGAACTCGGCATAGGTCACCGCCCCGGCTGGCCCGGCCGGATAGACGAAGTGATCCATCAGATCGGACAGGTTCCTCTCGTCGCCATTGACATCCTGGACCTTGATCACCTGATTGCGGGCGTTGATGTAGATGCTGGCAGCGTTGTTTGTGACGCTGATGGCACCGGCATTGAACGCCCGGTTGTTCGAGGAGTCATCGTAGGAAAGCGTATCCGGCGGCATGGTTTCGTCGAACAGCTTCTTCATGAAGGCCAAGGCTTCGCGGGTTTCCGCCGAATCGATGGCAATCGTCGCTCCGTCGGACGCGATGTCCGAGCCGCCATACGACCAGAGCACCGAGTAGTTGAAGTCGTTGCCATCGCCGACAGCGTGGCCAAGCGGGAAGCCGATCTGCGGCAAGCCGGCGGCCTTGAGTCCCTTCCCGATCTCGTACAGCTCCTCCCAGGTGGCGGGGACACCCGCACCGATGGCCTCGAGCACGTCGGTCCGGTAGTTGATGGCATGCGACGGGTAGTAGCGGGGCACCGAGCGCCACACATTGCTGACCTTGCAGGCCTCGATGGCCGAGTTGTACCAACCTCCGTAACGGGATCCCAGATCCTCGGCGACGTCGCTCACATCGGCCAGGACTTGTGCATAGGTGTGAGCAGACGCCTGGTTGAGTTCGATGATGTCCGGGCCCGCGCCAGTCTCTGCGGCCGTGGCGGTGATTGTCTGAATGTCATTCATGCTGACGATGTCGACTGCAACAGGGATGTTGTTGTCGGCGCCCCATTGCTCAACCGTGGCCCGAAGGATCTCGTTGGCCTGGGGGATGAACGAGGCACGCAACTTCATCGTCAGATTGCCTTCAACCGACAGGGGCACCGGCGCCGGGGTCGCGGTAGGGAGGATCGGTGCCGCCGTGGGCGGCACAGTCGCGGCTCCCGTTGGAGCCGAGGTGGGGGCGCAGGCAGCCAGCGCTGACATGACAGCGGAGCCCGAGAGGCCCGCAATCACGCTCAGCTTGATGAACTCGCGGCGTGAGAGCCTTCCCTCGGTTAGGCGCTTCTTCAGATCCTCGTGCTCATCCATCTTCCTCTCCTTTGCGGGGTTTCGTCTGTCTCTTGGAGGACTGAGTGTTTCGTCGTGGAACCGTTGTCTTTGCCGGGCCCACCTCCTCGACCGATCATCCCTCGGTCGTATCGCCCAGGAGGGCGTGCAGAGTCTCGACACATTCCTGCGCCACGCGCTGGCTGATCTCATGTGTCAGGTCAATCGCCTTCTGGACATACCCCTGCTCGATCGCCTTCAGGATTCCCAGATGATCTGCAATCACAGTGCCGGGCGTGTAGTCCGGCATATGGCGGAATCGGAGATTCAGCAGCATCTGACATTGGGCATGCTGCTCATACCAGGCCTTGAGCAGTCGAGAGTGATCAGCCTTGATGCAGATGTACTCATGGAAGCTCATATCGAGCGCCGCCAGTTCGTCATGCGCCTGCCTGTTGATGGCCTCGCTCTGCCGATCGATCAGATCGTGCAAATGCTGGATGTCTTGCGGTTCCATTCGCGGGACCGACCATCGAAAGGCCATGGATTCGAGGCCCGACCGAAGGCTGAAGACCTCATTCACGTCCCCGTCCGTGAAGGAGACGACATGCCAAGCCCGGTTCGCCCGTGTGACGATCAGGCCCTCTTGCTCGAGCTTGCGCAATGCTTCACGCAGCGGTATCCGGCTTATCCCCATCTGGCCGGCGATTTCCGACTGGTTGAGGGCCCGGCCTGGCGCGAGCCGGCCAGATACGATCGCTCGACGGACGCTCCCAAGCACTTCCTCGTCGATCGTCCGCTGCGGGATCTGTTCGAAGGTTCCCGGCTCAAGCGGGGAATATCGGATGCCGCTCCGCATCACCTATATACAGTATACGATATACAGATCGGAGTCAAGTCCCTGAGCCGGCGTGTGATTTGAACTTCAAGAGTGGACTCTTTTCAGTTCAAAACTGGACCGTTTTCACTTCAAAGCTGGACTGCCCATTCTCGTCCCCTCATCGCCTTATTGGGAGAGGCAAGATAGGAGGAGCCGAGGTATACTGTCCTTGTGGGGGAACGCCTCCTAACGGTGCGGGAGGCGATTATCGTCAAGCCGCGCGAGTTGTACGTTATGTCAATCGGCCCAACGGGGGGATCTCGTGGGCCGTGGCAGTCCCCTGAAATATCGAACGCGCCCCGGAGGAAACGGCTGATCGGATCGCCGTCCTCTGCTTCTCTCGCGAA
>Ga0315288_10012154_pt1 | contig 10830 bp, 12 predicted proteins | sample YL17G11_20_MG_FD_203454 | JGI IMG/M metagenome (GOLD analysis project Ga0315288, IMG submission 203454) | Sediment microbial communities from Yellowstone Lake, YNP, Wyoming, USA - YL17G11_20 | ecosystem: Environmental > Aquatic > Freshwater > Lake > Sediment | place: USA: Wyoming | collected...
CCCTGACCGGCTGTGGTTCTGATCGCTCGGCTTCAGGAGGACCACCGCCTGCGCCTGTACCTGTGCCTGCACCTGTGCCTGCGCCAGAGCCTATACCTGATCCTGAGCCAGCACCTGAACCTGCACCTGATCCTGCACCTGATCCTGAGCCAGCACCTGAACCTACACCTGATCCTGAGCCAGCACCTGAACCTGCTCCTGAACCTGCGCCCGAGGTGGCTCAGTTATATTTAGAAATTAACGCGGCACGAGTGAGGCAAAACGCACAGGCTGCGCTTGATGAGGCGGCTCTGCGGTGCGCTGCTGCTAAGCATGCTGCGGACATTGGATCGCGGCGAATCTGTTCACACACGGGGTCCGATGGCTCTAACTTTGTAGAGCGCGTTGCTGCTTGCGGCGGCAAGATTAGAAGTGGCGGAGAAATTATAGCGTGCGGTCAAACGACGCCGCGCTTAGCAGTTGACGCATGGCTGAATAGTCCCGGTCACGCGGCGATCATGCTTGCACCTGACTACACAAAGATGGGCGGTGGAGTATCCGATAACTATTGGGTTGCGGTTTTCTCTAATGGCGATAGCAATCCATCAGTGTCGCCTCTTTCAGTGAACAAAGGAAAGATCGTCAATGAAACCGGTGAAGCGGTTCAACTGCGTGGCGTTAGCCTTTTTTGGAGCCAATGGAGCGAAGCATTTTGGAACGCCAAGGCTGTCGGTAATAGTGTCAGAGATTTTAACGTGACGGTCGTTCGCGCTGCTATGGGAGTTGAGCAAGGCGGCTACTTACAGAATCCAGCAGCGGAGGAGGCGAAGGTAAAAGCAATCGTGGAGGCTGCGGTAGCGAACGGTATCTACGTCATCATTGACTGGCACGCTCACGACGAGCACCTAAGCGAAGCGAGAGAGTTTTTTGCGAGAATGGCGCGGCTGTACGCAAAAACACCAAACGTAATTTTCGAGCTATGGAATGAGCCACTTAACGTGCCTTGGGAAAAAATTAGAGCCTACTCGGTGTATATTGTTGAAGCTATCCGCAAAGAAGGGGCCGACAATATCGTAATCGTGGGCACGCCAAATTGGAGTCAGGATGTGGACGCGGCAGCAGAAAACCCTCTGGTTGGAAAAAACATTGCTTACGCTCTCCATTTTTATGCAGCTACGCATCGGCAATCACTTCGTGACAAGGCTCAGCGAGCTATCGACAAGGGCTTGGCGTTGTTTGCGAGTGAGTGGGGCACAGTGGAAGCCTCGGCGCAAGGAGCAGTTGACCGGGTTGAGAGTGATAAGTGGATGGATTTTCTCGATGCCAACAAGATCGGATGGTCTAACTGGAGTCTTTTTAACAAACCAGAGGCATCCTCAATACTGCGTCCAGAGGCTTCCTCCACAGGTCCTTGGACAGATAAGGATTTAACGGAATCAGGACGCTACGTCGTCGCACGACTGAAGGGCCTCTAGCTCTAGTTCTAAAGCCCCTTCCCCCTTAGGGGGAGGGGGCATTTCTCCTCCCCGAACCCTCCCCTGTCGATGACGTCAAGATTTATTGGTGCTCTGGCTAGATGGATCTAGTGAAAACGCTAGATGGATCTAGCACGCCATCGGAGAGAAGGAGGATCAATTGATGAGAGTACCGGGGTTTCGGGCGCAGGTTGCCGCTGAGTACCAAATCATTTCTAAGTCTGACGCAGGACCACATTACGAGTCCTACTGGAAGAACCGCAAGTTTGCTTCGGAACAAGAAGCTCGTGAAGCTTTTGTGCGCAACATTGAGCACTCCAACCAGCGGCACGGCGGTATTTTTGGCAAAGACGATCCTCGGGAAGAACTGAAGCACGTGAAATTTGTCAAGGTCGGCAACGCTTGGAAGATCAAGTCGGCTTATCCAAAGGCACGTGCTCCTCGCTTGCCACGAGAAACTCCCGACAAAATCCAGATAGGTAAGCGCCAGTACAGCAAGATCAAAGGTGGCGTCTGGAAGAAGCTTGACCTTATCCAGGTTGGCAACTCCTATTCTTCGATCAGCTCTTCTCTCTATAATTGGGAAGAGCTACCAGACCTCATAGAGGTCCCCTACAGCGAGCTTCCTGATCCCACTAAGCACTTTGGCAATCGTAAAGACGACATCGAGCGTGCTGAAGACCTGGCTCGTGAGATCAAGAAGAATAAAAAGATTGAGCCTCTGATTGTTGTCTTCGACAAAGACGGTCCCTATATACTCGAAGGTCAGCACCGTTTCGTCGCTCTACATCTACTCGGGTTCAAGGCGCTACCGGCACTAGCTGTCATCGACGAGGACTCCCAACCATGACTCAGTGGCAGGGCAAGGGAAAGCCTGGTGCTAAACAAAAGAAGGCAAAAAAGGACCCTAAGGTCGTCAGCCTTCTCGATAAGATCCAAGAGAACCGGGAAATTCTAGAAACGGCAGTTGGCGATTCTGATGGAGCGATGCGTATCCGAAGCGCTTTATCAACGATTGTGAATTTAATGAATAAGGTTAACGAATTTAGCGACGCTGATCAAAATTAGTTCACATGCTTCTCGCTAAAGGTACGCTACTCCACAAGACATCCTATTCTTGGATGTTATCGAAATCACACACTAAGATTTAATTGAGCAATCAGACCCGTTTTTTCCTGTGGGTCTCGTCATTAGTAGTCATTAGGGGATTCGTAAACAGCTTTAAGGAGAGAATATGGATAAGCTCAAAGCTGAACTAACGCGTCACCAGGGTAAGAACGGGAACAGTTCATTAGCAACAGAGATCGTAGCTCTCCTAAGCGCTTCGCCGCCCAAAGAGACTCCACTCGCCCTTCGTATCCTGGCGTTAGCAGCAGCGGAAATTAATCGAGGTGACTTTGAGTATGCCCACAACTGCATTGGGGCTGCCATCGAAGCTCACGGCCAAAAGGAGCCGGTAGAGGTCGATGCAGCCTTTGAAGCCAAGTTGCAGGGGTGTGAGGTCAAAGCCAGTGACAATGCGTTGAAGATTCCGTTACCGGATGTCAGCAACGAGGAGAGTCTGTCGTTTGGGGATGCTTCCGACGAGTTAGTGACTGCGTTTGCAGACACGCTCCTCAGCGGGGGTTATACGGCTGAGGCAAAGAAGTATGTTGGGGCATTTAACAACTTAGAAAAGGAGAGTGAAATGGATAAGCGTAGGGCGCTTCAGGATTTGCGGAAAGGTTTTAAGAAGTCTGGTCGTTTTGACATGGTGCGTGCGGCTGACGAGATGCTCGACAGTTTGGAAGAAAGCAAGGCTGAAGATGAGATGGAAGAGGTCGAGGAGCCTAAAGCTGCTGAGAGCCGAGCGACCACGATGCTTGATGAAGCCAAGGGTTGTAAAGACGACAGCGTCAAGTCTGCCATGATGAAGGCGTCTTATATGATGAAAGCGGCAGAAGATATGGAGAAGGACGGTATGGATGCTAAAGCGATGAAGGACGAAGCCGATCAACAGATGGCTAAGGCTCGCGACATGCTCAAGGAGCAACAGGAGCCTCAGGAGTACGCTTCGGCTAGCGCCAAGCCTACTTTGTATGTTGAAGCTGCCACCACCAAGGAGAAGCGCCTGCGTTCCGACGCGAGTCGTTTTGCAGCGGCTGGCGACCTACGCAAAGCTAAACTGGCTCTTGCCAGGGCTGAAGGTCTTGAGCGCTCGCGTTTGATCGCGGCGTTGATCATTGCCGGTGACTCGGATCTGGCGATGGACGGTTTGAAGGAAGACGACGGTGAGCAGGGTGGTTATCCTGCCAAGGCGTATGACGAGACTGAGAAGAAGGAAGAGGAAGAGGAAGTGACCAAGAAGGCGGACGAGTCTGAGATGCCGCCTGCGGCTTTGGACAGTGAGGAGCCTTCTAAGGAGCCTGAGCTTCCTGCCGAGCCTGATTCTGAAGAGAAGATGGCTGAGGACCTTGAGAAGAAAGTTGAAAGTGCGGTTAGGCGCGGCAACCTGCGTGCAGCCACTGTTGCTTTCGTTAAGTTGAATGCTCTTGATACGGCGGTTACTGCTGGTGTCAAGCTTGCCAAGGACAGGGCAATTAAGAAAGAGGGCTTCCAAGTCTGGAAGAAAGTCCACAAGTCGCTTCTTACGGCGCACGCGGTGCTTGCCGAGAAGGAAGGCGACGAGGGCGAGTTGGCAAAAGCCACTGAAGGCTTGGACAAATTGGACGACGAGTCTACGGCTAAGGAAGACCTCGACATGGCGCTAGAGGACATGGACGAGTCGAAGGCTGCTGAGATCACTAAAGACTTCATCACGCCTCCTGGTGGCAAGCCTGAGTCGGCACCGGGTGCCGAGTTGGCTCCGGCTCCAATGCTCGAATCTGAAGAGCATGAGGAAGAAGAAGAAGAAGAAGAAGGAGATGTGGCTGAGTCTATGCATTACGAAGTTCTACAGAATGTTGATGAGATCAAGGCGATGAAGGTTGACCGTAGCGCACTGGCATTCACGTACTGGGAAGATGACAAGGGTCGTAGTCCTTTCTATGTGATCCAGGCGGCTGGTAAGCCGATCGGCGAGATCCATCTTGTTGACCAGGACAATGCTGATGAGGTCCGTGCTTACTTCTGTGACGAAGCGAAGTACACCAAGTCGTTGGCTCAGTCGGTTGAGAACACGTCGCTTTACGAAGTGCTTCATGGTGTGCATGCTCGGTTCTACGCCAATGTGGTGAACAACTCTTCGTTTGCACAGAAGATGCGTCAAGAAGCCACGGCTTCGGTTGCTGAACTGCGCACTGAGAAGTTGGCGACCTTGCGTAATGACTTCACTGAGGCGATGGTTTGCGCCTCTGAGGCCTTGAACAAGGGCTTGTACGACAAGCCGAACGCGCTGAAGAGCACGTTCGTTAAGGTCTTGTCGCAGTACGGTGTTGTGAATCCTGCGATTGCCGTGGAAGCCGCGTTTAAGGAAGCTGGCGATGTGTGGTTTGAGCAAGTGATGGACGGAGCTACTGAGTATCTGGAAATGCCTAAGGAAGCTTTTGCTCACGCTAAGAAGATGATCTCGAAGGCGCAGAATGTTGCTTACGCGCAAGCGAACAACTTTGCTGACATGTCTTTGGGTCAGCGTCTTGCGCAGAACAGCCTGCCGTTCGCGGCGGTTCCACAGGCGCAGCCAGCTCCAGTGGTCGCGTCTACCCGTGAGATGTCTGAGCGCGCTCGCGTTGACGACTACCGGAAGGCACTGCAACTCGGTCGTAAGTTCTAAGGTCCTCCAGGGGTTCACCTCCCTTTCGGGGAGCCTCGCAAGGGGCTCCCTTTTCTTTTGACCTAGACACAAGAAGCATTATGGAGTTATCGTTTTTCTTGAGGTTCAGGTGTGGGAGGTGGGCTTAGAAGCAGCCATCCTTTAAAGAGTGGGTGTTGGACGTGGGATACGGTAATGGAAAAGCTACCTTTCTTAGATGCTTTCCCCTACTAGTCGCACTTCATGCTTGAAGGTAAAAGTATGGATTGGGTAGTAGTTCGAGACCCGTGAAAGGCGTTTCACAGGATACATTTTGTTTAGGCACTTGAGACGTTCGGTGCCTTAACATTAAAAACGCAGTTTACCTTGCGGGTATAACCCCTTTGGCGTAACAGCACACCACCCCTGGATCTCATCTATTAGTAACCGCCGTCTGCACCCTACGCAGACGGCGTTATTTTCGACCGAAAGGGATGGCGCACTCGTCATGTCCGCAGATGTTTCTTGGGAGAATGCCGTAAGAGGCGAACCAATGGAGCGCCGCCGCCAGGGCAGCCTCCTGTCTGGTTGTAGCTCACCGTAAGATTCGATGGCAATAGCGACGCCCTGTTCGGGCTAACGCCTTGCCATAATGCTTTTCCTGCATGATAAACACGCAGATCAAGGTATGTCAGTTGAACCACCTCGCCGCTTTTTGCGATCACCAAGTGGTACCCAAAGCCCCCGCTAAGCAGTGATTTGTAGATTCTTTGCATCCCTACGTCTCCGGTGTAGTGGATCGTAACGCCGACAATAGGGCGCAGAGGCCCTACGCCCATCTTGTCTGGCGTTAAGATCGTCGTAGCACCGTGGTAGAGACGCGGGATCACTTCGTTATAACCGGAGAAGTAAGGGCCAAAAGAAGCTGCAATGCACGCTGCGAGAACTCCGCGAGTTGTTCGGTAGTAGCCGCATTAAACTCATCGTCAATCTTGTCGCCACCCTCGATTGCAGCCTTGGCTTTGCCAATGACCGGAGCAAATTTAGGGAGGTCCATCCAGTTGATATTTCCATCTTTCTTGGCTTCGGCAAGCGCCTTTGCAAGCGCCTCGCATAACTCTAGTAGCTCGTTCGCCTCTTTCATTTGCCTTGTCTCCTCTAAAATATTTCGTGACCAGCTAATCATCCCGCCGCAAAGAGAGCAGCGTCTCCACGGTCCCGAGCTTCGCTGCCTTCGCGTGATACTGGGAAACCGGCTTCGATGTATGAATTTGAAGAGACGAATTAACTCTTGTTGATTCAATACAACTATTGAATGATTCAGAGGGCACAAAGACTTCATCGTCTTTGATCTCGGCATCCGAGACTGCTCTAAGCCTATCGTTAAAGCTGTCCCTGCCCTTCAGGTAGTAAACATCTTCAGCATGGAGATCTTCTAAAAACCCGTCCTGTTCGGTTAGTGAGTTGCCTTTGCGCCAAAAACTGATAGGAGTTTTTAGTTTCATCTGCTTCCTCTCGGGGTCTCGGGGTTAAGTGGCTTGTCTAGGCCCAAGAAGGTAGCGTGTTTCGGCTTGTAAGGGCAAGTCTTTCCGAACAGGCTTAGGGAAGGGAGGATGTCAAATTTCTGGCTGGATCTCGATGACATCCTGGCTGATGGCAAGTCTAACGGTATAGGAGCCGTGAGCCCATACCTTGTCACGTAGGTCTCTCACTTGCTCGAAGTCATTCATCTCGTCAACGACTTTGCCTTTTGCAACAAGGTAAACGTGGTAGCCCAAGCGGAAGGCATCGCGCACTCGGTTAAACCAGAAGCTTTGCCACTGTTCCGTCTGCTCTTTGTCGGTGGCAATAACAAACCCGCTCTTAGGGAAAATGTGCTCAAAGAACACATATCCCGCAAAGGACGTATATCCTTTGTAGCTACCAGTATACTTAGATGAGCTGTCACGCCACACCAAGGATTGGAACAACACAGGTTTCTTTGAAACCTTGGTCGTCCCAATAGACACGTAGTATTCGACAGCCTCACGGTTTTCGTTAACCAACGCAAAAAAGTCACCGCCAGCAACGAGGTATACTCCCTCGTCTATCTTTGCAACCTTATCTTCCTCGTCAGCATATATAAGCTGTCCGTAGACTTCCCGATTCTTTTTAGCGTTATCAAAGTCTGTTTTTAATGGCTTCTTGCGGAGATGTATGGCGCGTGCCTCTCGCTCTACCACATGGTATTTAGCTTCGGTCTTGGTTTTTAGATCTGACATCGTATTCACCCCAAACACTTAATCTCATGGATCTTATCGGTACGATATGAGAATTTCTTTAGCCTTAGATTACGTCACTTTCCCTAATCTTTTCAATCCATTCCATTAAGACCTTAGGCGCTACGGCTTGCAAAATATGTGAGCAGATGGCGCACTCCTCGCTGGTAGCTGGGAAACCGCAGTACCGGCATGGCCTCTCGGCTGGCGTCTCTCTGCCGCCGCCACACCCGCACGAGGTGGTGTGCCCGCTTTTGAGGCTCTGCGCCCGCACCAGTGTCTCTTTGCCACAGGCACAACGGCAAAGCCAGACCTTGATGCCATCGGCTCGTTTCACCGGGTTCAGCGCCAAAAGGTGACCGTAAGCTTTACCGGTTAAGTTAGCTCCGTTACGGCAGCCACAACTGCGTGAGCGGCCAGCACGCAGAGCACTCTCGTAGACCTCGCGCTCGCGTCCACACACGCAACGGCAAAGCACGCGCCTCCTGCCGAGCTTGAGTGGAGCCTCGCCGATTATCTTCCAGTAGTTTGTTGTCATAAATCACCTCGCAACCAATTTGTAACATTGTAACCGTTTTCAAACGCGTCACATAGATTAATTTGCAGAGGGATGTCCTCATTTATTTAATTTATTTACAAGGAGAAAGTCATGATTGATTGGAAGCGTACATATTACGAGCGCGCCGATGCTACCCCGATCGTTTTGGGTTCGACGGTGAGCAAAGTTGGTCAAGGTTTGGTTAGCGTGTTGATTGGTGGAGAAGAGCACGTTCAGCCGTCCGCTGGCCTTGCTGGTGAGACGTTTGCTGGTTTTGCGCTGTTCCGTCAGCTCAGCTATTCGACCGCTCCTCAAGTGCAGTCGGTTGTCGTTCCGGGTTCGGCTCCTTATGAAGTTGAACTTAAGTTCAACAACTTGGTCACGGGTCAGATCCGTGTTTATGATGTGTTGAACGCAACGGACTTATTCATCGTTGGTGCTCCTCCCGCTGCTGGTGATGTTCAACCTAACTACACTTCAGGTAAACTTACCTTCAACGCGGCGGAAGCTGGCTTGGAGATGACGGTGTACTACCGTTGGAAATTGACGGTTGCACAAGCTGAAACCCTGTTCTACCAGGCTCCTACCAACTATCCTGATCCCAACTACTTCGGTCAGGTCAACGTCATGAAGGGCAAAGGTCGCCTCTACGCGGGAGACTATGACGCGTCTCTTGACTGGTCTGCTCTTGTTCTTCCCATTCGACTTGGTGCAGATGGCATCTTGACGACCAGCGGTGCAGGTCCTCTGGTCCCCGGCGCTCGCGTGATCCATGCGCCTGCCGTTGGCGTCTCGCCAGTGGCTAGCTCGCAACTGCTCGGCATCGAGTGGATCGGCTAATTTCTAGAAGCTAGGAAGCAAAAAAGGAAGGGGGCGCAGGCCCCCTTTTTGCATCTTTGGCGGGGCAGGACCTTTGCAAAACACCTATTATTACTATTGTTTTTGTGGGCATGTCGTACAGCCATACTGGTCTTGACTGCCTTGTCGCCTAGGTATACAAGGGGAGATTTTCAGGAGTTTGCCTAATGTCAGATTTTCAGTCGGAATTTCTTAAGCGCTTGAATGCTAGGTATGTGGTGTCCGCCGCTCCCCAGCAGGTAGATGACTTTGAACACGATGTTAAAACGGATGAAGGCAATGCCAAGATGGCAGCCTGGCTTAGAACACGCACGGCGACAAAGCTAGCAGATATACCAGGCGTGGGCACTATGATCCTCTATGATACAGCGATTGTCACATTATCACCGGACGCATCGCGAGTGTTATCATTAGTTACCTTTGAGCATACGACATTTAACGGTCAACGTGCTGTATTGTTGAAGCACTTGTGGAAGGATAGCGCTGTAAAAGCGCCTTTGGCGTCCGACGCGCTCTTTCAGCATCTTGTCCCTAAGTTCAAGATTGTCGGTCTGGGGGAGCAACACACTCTCGATGGCGAGCACTGGGCGAAAAGGAGAACAGAGGAAGCTCTGAAGAACGGCTACCATGTCTATCTTACAAATGAGCATGGCACCCTTTTTGAAGCCCATACTTTTAAGGAAGTACTACAGCGTCCCATGTGGGGCAAAGGCGTGAATTACCGGAAGCGCCTTATTGTTTTGACTGTGGACGAGCTGTGACCTTTAGCTCTTAGCCGGAGAGGCGGCTAGGTGATGTCGTATTTTGCTTTCACTTTGTCTTTGAAGCTGCTTGCTACCTCGTAGTCTTGATGTGGCGCGGCCCGAGCAAATTGAATGTCTTTAGGTCCACTACCCGAGGTGCCATGCCTTCAAAAGTAATTACCACCTTGAAGTCATCAGAAACTACAAAGTCAGTTATTGGAGGTGCTGCTTTCATTTCTAGCTCCTTAGCTTAACACTAACACCGTTGCTAAAACTGTTCCATACCATTGCCGCTTTGTTGTAGTTTACAGCATCCGCTAACCATTCCACTACTTCCTCGATACCACTCATCTCTTGGTCAGTAACCTTGTTATACTTAGTGATCTTATCCGACTTAAAATTGTACCACGCTACCCGCGTCGCACCTCGGTGTATAGCAAGATATGGACCACCATGCACAAGGGAATTTATTGCCTTTATCGAGAACACCTGAAGTCCAACACGGTTTTTAGATCAACTGCCACTTTCCTGGCCTCTTCGACCGTGAGCACCACCTTCATATAGTTCCCAAAGTGACTGCCGTCGCTGTCGGTACGAATGATGATCAGCTCGTTGATGCCTTTCTCGGCGTGATACGGCTGGTCACTGCTTGGATTTGACAGACGGACTACTTCGATCACGACTTGATCTCCAAGATTCCTAACAGATTTAGTGACATGAAACTTCACGCAGATGCCAAGCAAGACGCAAAGTTACAGGCTACTATCCGGGACTGGTGGAAAGCTGTCAACAGCTTCTTGGACAAGAACTACGAAGCCATTGAGTGGGATACCTACGATGCGCCTAAGTCACTAACCTTAACGCAGCTTAAGGGACGTGGCTGGGGGTGGACCGAGAAGGGAAACTTAGTACTTTCGGCGGAGAAAATTCTAGGTGAGAAATTCTTCATGACCCTAAGACCTACGGGTGATAAGCATGGGTTTCTTGCCGAGCATAAGCACCTTAAAGCGCCGATGCTGATCTTCTCCGTACTCAAAAAACCATTCAGCACCGTAGGTCTGGCAAGCCGAGTGACGCACACCATATTTGCACATGAGGTTACACATTACTTAGATGAGCTACGAACTAAGGGGCATAAGCAGTCTAGCAGTAAGAAATTTGATGCCGGGGATGTGGGTGCCTACTTCAATGATCCCTACGAGTACAATGCCTACTACCAGGAAGCGCTGACCACTATCCATAGTCTGCTAGAGATGGAAGAGGTCCCACT
>Ga0315288_10012155_pt1 | contig 10830 bp, 17 predicted proteins | sample YL17G11_20_MG_FD_203454 | JGI IMG/M metagenome (GOLD analysis project Ga0315288, IMG submission 203454) | Sediment microbial communities from Yellowstone Lake, YNP, Wyoming, USA - YL17G11_20 | ecosystem: Environmental > Aquatic > Freshwater > Lake > Sediment | place: USA: Wyoming | collected...
GCCCGCAGCTCGTCGCTCTTCGTCATGTGAAGAATCAGCGGCTCTTCGCCTTCGACATCATCGAAGGAAATGGGAACCGCCGCCGTACGCTCTTGTAGCTGTTCATGCACGGCTTTTTGATCTGGGATCCGATCTGCCAGGGGCCCGTCATGTGCACCGTGGCTGGTGAGCGGATGCTAGCGAGCACGCGTAAGGCCGCGCCATGCACGGCTTCTACAACGAGTGCGGGCATCTCACGTTCGATATGGTGCTGCCGTCGTTCGACTGGACGATCGAGCCGCAGGAATACAAGCGCGCCTTCGTGCTCTGCGTTGCAGGGCGTGCAGGGAAGCCTCCTGCGAAGATCGAGCTGCTCACCGACTTCGCGAACGACCAGCCGCTGGATATCGAGCGCTTCGACGTGACCGACGACAACCGCAGTACCTGGGGCGAGCTGCTGTTTCGCAAGGTGCTCCGCTACTACCACGCGCCCTACATTGTCCTTGGGCAGCAGTTCGAGGCCGACAAGGCTCGCCAGGCGCTTGGCGTCGAGAGTGTGGACGAGCTTCGGAAGAAGGAGGCGTATGTTCGCAAAGCAAGATCCGCTCGCGCTCTCGTACGGCATGGGTGTCGACTCTACGGCCGTGCTCGTCGGCTGGTGGCGTCGTGGCATCCGGCCGCACTGGATCGGACACGCGCAGGTCGGCAACGAATGGCCCGAGACGTACGCGTACCGGCCGGTCATCGACAAGTGGCTCGCCGAGGTCGGCTTCCCGACGATCACGGACGTGCAGTACGTCGTGCAGCGGCCCAAGAATGGGCACTACGCGACGCTGGAGGAGAACTGCCTGGTCAACGAGACACTGCCGTCACTCGCGTTCGGCTACAAGAAGTGCTCGCTCAAGTGGAAGGGGGAGCCGCTGGACGCCGCGTGTGCGGACTACTTCTCCGCGCACCTCAAGACGGGCGGCAAGGTCCTGCGCGCCATCGGCTACGACGCCGGACCGAAGGACTCTTGCCGCGGCGGCGTCGAGACCCAGGGTCCGTGGAGCTGGGTGTATCCACTACGCGAGTGGGGCTGGACGCGCGAACGTTGCATCGAGGAGATCGCCAAGGCGGGTCTGCCGGTACCTCCCAAGTCAGCGTGCTGGTACTGCCCGAGCACCAAGCCGGCCGAGCTGATCCAGCTCGCGAAGAAACACCCCCACCTCGCGCGGCGTGCCGTCGCGATGGAGGACAACGCGCGACACCGCCTGACGAAGATCGAGGGTCTGTGGGGCACCGGTTGCAAGGGGACGCGTGGCGCAGAGAAGCGTCCGGGATCTTGGCGCGTGTTTTTGGCCGAGCACGCACCGGAGGTCTTGCCCGATCTGCCGAACAAAGACGAGGATGCGGCATGAAGACTCGTCTCTCGATTGGCCAGATCGTTCACGACCGCACGCGGCCCCAAGGTAAGGGGCCCGCGATCGTGATCGACATCAAGGCAGCCGGCCGCCTGCGCATCTGCTACTGGCGCGGCCGTCAGCAGCACTGGAGCTTGCCGCACGCGGTCGACAAGGCGCAGGTCCAGCCGATCGTTGACTGGACGCTCTTGCCGCTCACGGAGGCCAAGCGCTTCGCCGCCGCCGCCTTCGAGCGCGGCTATCTCGTGCGTATGATGGCGGCGGCGGAAGGGACCATCGGCGACGCTGCGCTCGCGGCGGGTGTGGATCGCTCGAACTTCCGTCGGCTGCTTCAGCGGCACGCGCTGGTGAAAACGCCGCATCGCCCCAAGCGCGCGCCGAAAGCCACGGTGCGCCACAAGGCGGTCAAGGCGGCCAAGACAACGCGCAGAACCAAGAGGTCGCGAGGGTGACAAGCGATGACCGGAGCAACGGAATGAGCCGTGAGCTTCCGCAGTGGCCCGACGAGGCCGTGGCGGAGTCGTTCCGGGCCGAGATCCGTGCACGGATGGAGGCCCACAACGCTGCCTACCGCGCGCGTGAGGCGGCCGAGCTGGACGCCGTGCTTCGCGAGCATCCCGAGCGAAGGGGGACGCCTGGCTTCGAGGTTCGAGATAGCGGCGCATGGGAGATCTACCAGGCGAGTGAGATCCGGATCGATCGTAATTCGGTGACGGTCGTCCTGCCGACCTTCTACGCGATCGGTACCGATCTCGTGCAGCTGTTTGACCACACGACCGTGGCGTGGTCGCGTCCGACGATCGGGGCAACCATCGTCGATGGCGAGCCGCGGGTGACGATCGGGATCACGCTCGTGGCGACCTGGACGGACGAGATGGACGCGAAGTGGCGCGCCGAAGGCAATGATCGCCGCTGCGTGCTCGTGGAGCTGTTCGAGGATGAAGTGCACGCACTTCGCGCGCACATCGACGACGAGCGCGGGCCGTTCTGGTTCAAGCTTGTCGAGCGCCTGAATGTCTCCCTGGAAGCGCTGCCGTGAGCCAGGGCTCGTGGATTCACGACGAGGTCGTGCGGCACTTCGGCAGTCCGCGCCTGACCGCTGGGTGTACGCAGTGCGCAGCTGTACAGGCCGAGGAGATCCGGATCGCACAGCCGCCCGCGCGTCGGAAGACGATCCCTGATGAGGCGCTCACCCAGATGTGTCCGGCGGGTCGGGCCATCTACAGCGCGTATTTGCGCTGGCTCGCGGAGCCTGATGAATGACGTCGCTGTTCCACTCCAAGCGCGACCTCGCGCTCTACGACTACGCGATCCGTTGCGAACTTGCCGCGCTCATCGGCTTTGCGGCGGCGCGCGGGCGCGGCTGGTACCACTACACCGATCACGCTTTGATCGTGGCCTCGGAGATCGTGCTTTGACGAAGGCGGATCCATTGACCGTGCGCTGTCCGCAGGAGGCTGTGTGATCGATCGGCAATTTCTCTACCCCACGAAGCTCCAGTTCCCCTTCGACGCGGTCTGTGGCCAGATCGTGCGCGCTCTCGAAGCGCGCGCGTGGAAGGTGCCCGGATTTACCGTCGAGCTTCGCGAGTATGGCAGCGGGCAGCAGCTGCTCCGGCACGTCAGCTCGATCAAGAGCGATCAGTCGGCGCTCGATCTCGGGCAGCACGACGTGCGGATCGAGTTCGGTCGCCCCCAGGGTCTTCTGCCCGAAGGTCGGTACAACGACTGCGCGGCCGTCAACGAGATCCAGCTCGCGCGTCGCTCGCTGCGCGTGTACGAGGACGAGTCGGGCCCCACGTACAACGTCTACGTCGGCGATGCGTGGGAGCGCGATCGATCGACCTGGTGGACGCGGCCAAATACACGGCTGAACAAGGAGCTGCGGCTGTGCGTGAAGTATTCGGGATGGCGGCCGTACGCGGGACGTGCGGGGCGGCTGGCCTGGGATAAGGACGGGCGCGAGTATGGGCCGGAAGGCGGCGAGCCCGAGACGCTCGACACGCACACGATCATGGAGGAGTTCCGCAGCTGCCTTCAGGATGTCGTGCTCCCAGCGATCGAGGCGCATCCCGTTGCCGATGCTCCGGTCGTCTACGAGGAGCCGGCGGTGATCCCGATGCCCGCGGGTGTCGGCGCCCTTTTCGCGTACGCGGATGGCGGCGCCAGAAATTGGCTATACGCGGAGCACACCGTTGTTGCGCGCTTTTCGCTTGTCCCAACGCCACGGGTGGACACGCGCGCTGCGCGGCAGCGCGATGATCGGGACCCGATCCACCTCGATCACGAGACGGCGCAGCTCGGCTTTCTTCAGCGCGTCCCAACGTACCCGCGAATCGGGGCAGCTCACGTTGCAGACGCGGTACGCGAAGCGTGGCCGCGTGGGGCTCACGAGGTAGTCGCCAACCCGCGGCACCGCGCCCGTCCACTGCGCGCGCAGCTTCATGAATCGCTTGCCGCGGCGACTGCGAGCAGCGGCGGTTGTGTGATTCGTGCGGCGCGCACGGGACAGGCGAGATGAACATGGGCGGGGCAGAAATCGCGACCGCCACGTTGCTCGCAGTGCCAGTTCCCGTCCTTCTTGTTCTCGGCGATCGCGCGGATGAGGATGGCGTCGCGATGCAGCGAAAACGCTTCTTCGCAGCGATGATCGAACTGCATCGTGTCGCCACAGGTCCGGCAGACGATGTCGGAAACGGCCGCCGCGCTGCCGATCTCGGACTGGCAGCGCTCGCATTTCAAGATCGACGCGTCGCACGAGATCGTCGTTACCACCACGACGCTCACGCTACGGATCTCCATCCGGCAAGACAAGAAATTTTCATGGGGATCGTCGCTCGCCGCGGGATGTACAGCAGAAGCGTGCCGTCTAGCAAGAGCATCCGGTCACCGCCGTTTTTCGAAGCAGGCGTAGCTCACCCATCGACGGGTTCCGCAAAACGAACACTCGCAAAGTACCCGGGCTTCAGCGCGAATCGGCACCCAGGAATGCCACGTGAAGGCGCAGAGCAGTCTCTTGAGAAAGCGCACGGCTCATCCGCTCTCCGTGAGAATCCGGGCGGCCTCTTCACGATCGATCTGCATCCAGTGGGCAGGGTTCTCGCCACCCTCTGGATCCTCGTCGGTCCACATGGGCATGGCTGTTTGGACCATTGCGTGACGGTGTTTGGCGTCGGTGTCGTAGCCGACCCATAGGGTCTCCGGCAGCCCGGCCTTGAGCATACGCAGGGCTTTCGCGTGCTCGGCGTCATCGTCGGTCTCTTGCGCGGTGTCGACGGCGGCGCGCGCGGCGTGGTTCAGCGGGATCTCTTCCAAGATCGCGGCGGCGATCTTCCGCTGCACGTCACGACTGAACGGACGCGCGCGCGTCTTGATCTTCTTCGGCGGTTTGATCGCCGGCTTGGTTTCGGCGAGGGCCGTCGCGATCTCCTGATCGAGTACCTTGTCGCGCTGGCGCGCTGTCAGCTCGACCACCGCGCCGCCAAGATCCCTCGCAAACATGTCCGCGGTCGATCGCGCGTAGATCCAAGATGCACGTGCATTGCCTGGTATCGCGTCGTCGGGAACCCACACCGATCCGTCGGGCAGCCGGACTTGCCACACGCGCTGGTTAGTCATCGTCGAGGCTTTTTCGCTAAGGCTGCCAGAGCGCTTTCCTTCACATCAGCGCGCCAGATCTTGAAGAGACCGAGCGTTTTGTTCTGCTTGCGACCCTTCGGAATGGGCTCGACCTCCACCGTGGGATTTCCCCACTTGTCTTCACCGAAGCCGACGATCACTCCGCGTTTGTTCTTGTACTTTCCCATCAGGACGATGTCGCCGATCGCGAAGTAGGGTTTCGTGAGTGCTTGCGCGATCTCGCGATCTAGCTGTGCGGACGTCTTCTTACTCGTTTTCACGACAGCCCCGGATTTGCTCGCAGCCCACGGTACAGTAGGCGCATGACCGTATTGGAAAGCTCAACGCTGCGCTGGATCGCGGGGGCACTCGCGGGCGCCGCCTCGGGGTACGCGATTTCAAAACACCAAGGGAGCGAGGGAACGTTCATGAAAACGCTGGCTGGCGCCGGCCTCGGTACGATTGTACTCGGTGTCATGGGCGATAAGATCGTCGAACAATACCAGCGCACCGGTGTCTTCTCGTTGCTGCCGCTGAGCTGGACAAGCCGAGGGAGCTTTGGATCTGGCACGCCGTGTCCCGTGCACGGTGGTTAGCGCTTCGCCCGTTTCTTGGCGCGGGGCCGATCTTCTTTGAACTCCGTAGCCGCTTCGCGAAGCGCCTTCTCCTGCCTGGCCGTCAGTTTCCGCGGGACCTCGACGACGAACTTCACGTAGTGGTCGCCGCGTCCATGATCTGCGACGTGCGGAATGCCCTGCCCGCGACGCATGACCTCGTCACCCGATTGCGTTCCAGGCCGCAGCTCAAGAATGGCCGTGCCGTTGCAGCCCTCGTCGAGCGTGTCGATCTCGATCTCGCCGCCGAGCGCCGCTTGGAAGAAACTGATCGGCACCTCGCTGATGATGTCGTCGCCATCGCGTTCGAAGCGCTCATCCGCGCCGACGAGGAGGACCACGAAAAGATCGCCTGGGGTGCCGCTCGCAACGCCCTCGCCCTTGCCGGCAATGCGGAGTGTCTGGCTGTCGTCGACACCTGCGGGCACGGTCACCGTCAGCGTGGACGTCTCGACCCGAATGGCGCGGCCGTGACAGTCTCGGCACGGCTCTTTGATCGTCTTGCCGGCGCCGTGGCACTGCGGGCACGTCGACTGCACCATGAAGAAGCCCTGCGCGTGGACGACTTGGCCTTTGCCCTGGCAGTTGCGGCACATCTCCACTTTCGTTCCTGACGCCGCTCCGGTTCCGCGGCACGTCGGGCATCCGGCGGAGCGCGTGATCTCGACGTCCTTTCGAACACCCCAGACGGCTTCCACGAACGTGATCGACAGCTCGATGCGAAGATCCGCGCCACGACCCGCTTGCCGCGCCCGTCCGCGGTTGGCGAAGAAGTCGCTGAACAGATCACCGAACGCAGAGAAGATGTCCTCGACGTTTTCAAAGCCGTTGAATCCGGGGCCGGGACCAGGTCCAGCTCCGGGCCCGCCGCGGCGCAGCCCGTCGAAGCCATAGCGGTCGTACGTCGCGCGCTTGCCGTCGTCGGACAAGATCTGGTAGGCGTTCGCCGCCTCCTTGAACTTGTCCTCCGCACTCTTGTCCCCCGGGCACTTGTCGGGATGGTACTGCTGCGCGAGACCTCGGTAGGCCTTCTTGAGGTCGGCCGGCGAGGCGCCACGCGGGACACCGAGCACCTCGTACAAGTCGCGCGTCACGTTCGCGTTCATGGGGCCTCATCCTGCCGCAAGATGGCGCCACGTTCGAGCTGGGGGATCGCCAGCTCGCACGTGCGCAGCTCGATGATCAGATCCCGTGGAAGAGATTGCCCCTGGGCGAACACCTCGTCGACGACGCGCCGCGGTTCGATGACCGCGGTACGGAGCTTGTCCAGCTCTTCGGTGCGCTCGGGACTGCCGGGCTTGGTCGCCGCCGTGAGGAGCATGCAGGTCTTTGCCCACGCGACGGTATCGATCAGACGATCGAGGACCTCAGGGGATGGACGATTCGGGGAGCAGGCAGGCATCGTGGGTACGAGTGTACTCGCGGAAAGGTAGATCCTGACGGGCAGGGATCTTTACCGCCGCGCACGGCTGCTAGGTGTGCGGTTCCCACAAAGGCGCCTCGCGCCCGCGATCATCGAGACCCAGGGAGCTGACGAGGAGATCTCTGCGCTTCAGCCGGTCCAGTGCCGCGCGCACCAGCTCGTAGAAGCGCTTCTTCCCGACGTTCAGGTCGTCCGGGCGATGGTACTGCGCCGCCTCGTCAGCAAGGCGCGCCGTGGACCACCGCGGTTCCGGGTACACGCCGCTGCCGTGGCGTGCATTGTTGTTTCGCCACGTCGCGTAGCTGTCGCGCAGCGTGTCGAGGAGTCGTTGCTCTAGCCAGGCGACAGACGCGGGATCGAGCGCGGCGCGGACACGGCGCGCGGGCTTACAGAGTTCGAACGCTCGGGCAAGCGTGACCGCGTGCTCCTTGGCCTGGCGCGCGCCACCGTCTCGCGCCGTCTGCGCGACTTCGAAGACGCCGTCGTCGAGATCGCTTCCTACGGCCTCGGGCGAGTAGTGCCGGATGCTGTAGATCCAGGTGTGATCGATCGCATCGCGATGCGCGCGCGCCTGCGGATGATGCCACTCCATCGGGCGCAGCGTGATCCAGCACGGACCGATGTGCGCGATCCATGTGCCGTCCGCGGTCTCTTTCCACGCGACGCGCATCTACGTCACCACGGCCCGTAGTGCTTGTTGCGCGCGAGATGTTTCCGCGCCTCGTCGGCCGTGTAGCTCTGGACGTCGCGAGGGTTCCACCAGCGGTAGAAGTCCGCGATCGCCACGGGCGCAGTCTTGCGGACCTCGGCGGTCTGCCAGTCGTGCACGAGACCGTCCTTTTCCGCCCACGCGTGCCAGAAGTCGTTCTTGTCCCACGGGTGCGTGACCATGGCGTGCTTGAGCGTGCCGCCCTTCGTGGTGACGAACTGGTACGCGTACATGAAGCACTCGCCGCAGACCACGGTAGGCTTGAGCGCGTGTGCGATCTCGCGATCGAACTGGGCAGACGTCGTCTTCTTGGTGGCGTGCCCACGTTCGGTTGAGAGCTTTTTTCGAAACTCGCGCTCCGACGGGCGGAGCACTACGTGGATCAGCTGCTCGACGGGAACACGATCGCCATGCGCGATCTGTGTAGCGAGGCGCAGCGCCTCAGCGCGGGAAGATCCGCGCTGTGCGCGCTCACGCCCTTGCGCGACTTCGACGACGCGCCAGGCAAGGTTGAGCCATTCCGCTTCGGGCGAGACGCGCGCGGGTCCCATGGGCAGGGCACGGATCTCGCCCGAGAGCCTTTTCGCAACGGCTTCCAAGTCCGGCGTTGGCATGCACTACGCTCCGTAGCTCTCCAGCCGTGCGTAATCAGCGGCCCTCGCGTACCGCGCACGCTCGCGAAGCGTGCCGGCACGAACGCCCGCGCCTGCTTCTTCATAGAGGTCGGCAGCTACGTCCAGCTCGTCGGCGACGTTCTTGAGAAGCGTCCGATCACCGGCCTGCTTGTCCCAATCCCAACCGAAGGCGCGATGCTTCCGCTTGGCGAGTAGGTCCTTGATCACGCGCTCTGCTTGCGACACGGCACGCGACGCCCTTTCGATCTTGGGATCGTCGTACTTCGCGCGTGGCGGTTCCTTCGCGGGGCCTGTTGGCCGTGGACCGCTGTAGCCGCCGGGCGGGTCGTAGCTCAGGTGCTCCTTGGCCTTCGCGTAGACGTCGTACTCGCCGCCCACGAGCTTGCGGCCGACGTCGCGCTCGACGAGATCCGCCGCATGGCCGCCGTACAGCCCCTGTTTCTTCGCGGTCTGGACGGACGCGTAGATGCGCCGCACGACGTCCTCGGGGACGCTGTGCGACCGCGCGATGTCCTTGTGCATCCAACGCCCGGACGACGCCGACGCCGTCTTCGTCGAGTGCTGCCGGCGCGACACGTTCACTGCACGCCGATTCTTCAGGTGCACCTCCGGAAACCCGTCGCGATCGTTTCCGTAGTCCATCGAGCGGGGGCGCACCTTTTCCAGCGCTCTTGCCAGCGCGAGCGCGTCTTTCTTTGCGGCAAACTCGTATACCGCACCGCTGTACGGTCCCGACGTCACACGGATGTAGTGCTTCACGAGATCCTCGCCATGGTTATCCGTCCTCGCGTGTGAGGTACTGCTTGAGCGGCTCGGGCAAGAGCGCGTGGCGGAGCTTGACGAACGCAGCCTCGATCGCTGTCGCCTCTGTCGGCCCCACGCCCTTGTAGAATCCGGTCGCGTGGTGGACGCTCGCCTCAAGCACGCCTTCGAGTGCCTCGCGTCGCGTCGACGCGGAGGCCGCGTGGTCGAATGACGGAACGACGCGGATCGCGATGACTTCGAGGAGCAGCCGCTGTTCGCGCAGCTCGCCGAGTGTCGTCTCTTCGGTGATGTTCTTGGGATCAGTCACGACTCAACGCTCTCTCACCGCGCTGCACGGGACAACTTTTCGCATCATAGCCGTCCCCCAGCCGGGGAGTAGGCCCACATGATCAGCGCTAGGTGGCGCCTCGACGGCGATCCATCGAGGTCCCAGAGGATCTCGTTTCGATCTTTGACCTGAGCCATGTGCCTCGCGATGAAGGCTGCGCGTTTTCGCTTCCAGGCGTCAGAGAGCTTGGCCGCTGAGCCAGCGCGCTTGTACGCAGGTAAGAAGCCGCGAGGGCTGCGGGCGACTTCGGACACGCCTTGCTTGCGTGCGCGCGCCTCGTAGCGCGCGATCGTGGAAAGTGGAAGGAAACGCGGGCTCACCAATCACCCTCCTGCTTCCACTCGTCCTCGTGCTCGTCTTGGCGGTCATGACTTCTTCTGTACACCATGGTCAGCGAAGACGTCGAATCCGCTCGTTGGGCCACTCTTCGGTCACGGTCTCTCCGTGCCTTGTCATCTTCACCCACGCCATGCGCTCATTTGGGTCAGGGTAGTTGTCGCCGGTGTACACGTGCTCAGCTCGAAGTTCGTCCTCCGACGGAACGTGCCGGATGAAGAACCAGAGTGGGCTGACCTTCTCGAACATCGGCCGTACTCTGAATTCGCCGTCTCTTGTCAGCCAGATCGAGTGCCGATGGTGGGACTGCTCTGTTTTCGCGCGCGCCTTGGCGACAGCGTCCTCAAGCGCGCCAGGCTTTGCTTTCGCGCGTGCTTCGGCGAGGGCCTCTTCAAGCACGAACGGCTTGGATGTCGATGCGGCGGCCGACTTCGCGAGCACCTCGTCGATTTCACGTTGAAGCTGGGCGGGCGACTTCTTTTTCGCGTGATGTCGGATGCTTCCGTTCCCGTTATTGCTCTCGATCAGCGTCAACCATTCCAGCTTCTCCCAGGAAGGATCCGCAAGCCCATCCCATTCGACCCAGGCCCCGCCCCGTCGCCACGCGGCAGACCGATCCCAGGTCCGCGCGGGTGCTTCGACAAGCGTTCCTTCCAGTCCGATCGCTTCTTCGTTGTCGCCACCTGTGAGACGAACGCGTGTTCCCGGTCGAAAGGCTGAGCTTTTCTTCGTCGCCATATCACGCGCCGATCGTCTTGTGGCGAACCACGTCAAAGCGGGCCATGAGGCCATGGTAACAAAAGCACTGGATTCTCGTCCATTTTGTTACCTTCTGCCCCGAAGGCTTCAGTGCCCAGAACCAGCAGCCTGCGGTAGCGGGGATACGGGTCATCCAATACTGCGCCTGCATGGATACGGGTATTTTTCTACCCGCGGTGCGCAGACAAGCGCTTAGCCGCTTGAGAATTGGCCCAGCGCTCGCACAACATCCCAGCATGCGCTTCGAGAGCATCCTTGAGTG
>Ga0315288_10012156_pt1 | contig 10829 bp, 12 predicted proteins | sample YL17G11_20_MG_FD_203454 | JGI IMG/M metagenome (GOLD analysis project Ga0315288, IMG submission 203454) | Sediment microbial communities from Yellowstone Lake, YNP, Wyoming, USA - YL17G11_20 | ecosystem: Environmental > Aquatic > Freshwater > Lake > Sediment | place: USA: Wyoming | collected...
GTACTTGGGCGGCTGCAGGGACATGCCCAGGAAGTACTGGACGGTTCGCACAGCATCCTTCACGTCCTTGGGGTTGGGGATCATCTGCAGCGGCCCCGTGCGCTGAAGCACCAGGACTGTGAAGGAGACGTAGGCCATATGGTAGATGCCATCGAAGATCATGATCCCGCCGGCGATGCGATGGACCAGACGCACCGTTTGGATGCCGCCCATCACGTCCATGAGCCACTGGCAGACCTCGATGGATGGGAACTTCTGCGGAAACCCGGTGACGACTAGAGCCAGGAAGCTGCTGATGAGGAGGATGTGCTGGATGCGCTCGTGGACGTCGAAGCGCACCACATAGGCTTCTTCCAGAGCCTCGTCGGGGAGGGCGGCGATGGCCTCGGCGGACAGGGCGGGGGAAGCCGCTTCGCTGGTTGCCTGCATTCTACTCTTGCCCTCGCTTGCGCCGTAGCCAGTTGGCCAGCCAGCGGAAAAAGTCGAGCTCGACGTGGACAATGCCGATGCCCACCATCACCGCGGTCAGGAACACGAAGAAACGCTCGGTGAAGTAGACGATGGGGAACCGAGTGGCGCTGGCGCCGCGATGGCCCATCCAGGCGGCGGCAAAGTTATCCGTGGCCCCCCCGTGGCAGTTGCGGCAGACAGTCACAAGCAGCGCCGATTTGGTGAGGTTGGCCTGAGGGTCGTCCACTCGCTTTTGATCGTGGGCGCCATGGCAGGTGACGCAGGTAGCAGCGCCCTGCGGGTCGCCGAAGCGTACCACCTTGGCGTGGGATGTCTCCAGATAGGTGTCCAGCTCGTGGCTGTGACAGCGGCCGCACTGACGGAAGATGGCGCTAGGAGCGACCACGGCCTCCGGGCCTGTGACCGGCCGGATGGCGTGGCCGGATGAGCTTTCTGAGTGGCAGTCGTAGCAGGCGGAGCTTTCGCTCTTGCCGGAGAGCAGGGCCTGGCCGTGCGCGCTCTGGCTGTACTCTTCCCACACGGTGGCATGGCAGCGGGAGCACTCCTTGACGGCCCGCGCGCGGTAAGCCATGCGGCTGGACATGTCGATGCCGGCGTGGGGGTAGGCGCCCTTGTCCGAGTGGCAGGTGGTGCAAGAGATGTCACCGTGGACGGACTGGCGCAACTCGGTGGCGTAGACGCTTCCTGCTACATATAGAGAGAGGAGGTTGCCGTCTCCCAACCTTACGGCCATGTCGGGGTTGCTGTGACAGTTGAGACAGTAGGAGTCGCCCACTGGCGGCTCCTCCTCCGGTAGCTGGGGCGGCGGACCGGGAGCGTGGCAGGATCGGCACATCTCGTCCTGGAAGTCGGCGTGGGAAGGGGGGGGTGGCCGCACCCCCTCGGTGCCATGGCAGCGGGAGCACTCGCTGTGCCCCTCCATCAGGTGAGGGATCTCCGGGCCTCGTTCCGGTTCTTGGGCGCTGGACGTTGTGGTGCTGATGCCGAGGGCGAAGAGGCCCGCGCCCGCCCCCAAAAGAGCCAGCGCCAGGGCGAGGCCCCCCGCTTTGGGTGGCCAGGAGGCGACCATCGGGGTGTACCGCCTCACCGCCGAGCCGCCCAACCGCAGGGAACGGCCATGGGGATCTTCTCCCTCCCATTTGTTCAGTAGATGGTGGAAAAGGCCAGGTAGACCCCGGCCAACGCCATAGCGGTCCCGACCAACATCAGGGTGATCTCCACCCCCACCGCAGCCGATCGTTGCCATCCGGGCACTTGTGCGACAGCCGGCGCGAAGGGTACAGCCCCTGCCCGCCCGCGCAGAGCGGCGAGCCCCGAGAAGCCAAGGAAGAGCCCCAGGGCGGCCAGCGACCAGCAAGCCACGATGAGGACAGCGGTAGCTACGATATGCATGAGCCCATCACCGCCGGTACGTCCCGAGCGTTAGGGCGTGCCCCTTCGTCCCGTCTCCCACACGGGCCTTTGCGACTTTCATCACAAATTCCGCCTTACAATCTCCTACGTGTCCGAAATATCAAGACCACTACTATCGTCGCCGCTTTGTGGAGTTGGAACAGATGCCGTAGATGTCGAGAAGCTGCAGGCGCGTGGCCTGGAGGCGGTCCTCCATGATGCTCGCAACGCGTCTGATCACTTCGTAGCCGAGGTGGTGGTCCGCCTCGCATTTCTCACGCAGGCGCTTCCCGTCCAAGGCAACAGCGCGTGTCAACTCGACGGCCCGCGCATCGAAATGCCAGCGGTACGGCGTGATCATCCACGACCAGCCCAAGAAGTCACCCTTCCCCGCTGTCTGGAGGATGATAGAACCACGCTCGGGGGTGGGTATCTCAAGCGCCACTCTGCCGCGGCGAATGAGGTAGAACTGGTCGGCCTCTTCACCCTGTCGGAAGATCAGCTCGTCCGCGTTGAACTGGACATTGCGGGCGCAGTCGGCCAGCAGTCGAATGTACTGTGGCTCGCATCCTTCCAGGAGGGGATGGTCTGCCAAGACCCGCTCAAGCATCTGCGGGGCCCGTACGTTTTCGAGAGTCCTGGCTTGCGCCCCCATTTCTGTCCTCCTCTTTGGTTTTGATGAAGTATCGGCTTCACGTCGCTGGCGGGAGCTGGAACTCGAATAGGCCCGCGAACCGGTCCACAACGTACAGAGTGCCGCCTACCGCCTTCAGGCCACTTGGCCACTGGAAGAGCGAGTCCGATTCTTTGTTCTCCGGCTCCTGCCGGCCGATGAACCCAGCGTATTCGCCTGTGGGCAGGAAGACCTGTACCGCTACCATCAGGGCATCACTGACAAAGATGTTCCCGGCGCTGTCCACGGCTAGGCCCTTGGGGCGCGAGAAGCTGCCTTCGGTGTCGCCTGCGCCGCCGATGCTGAGCAGGAACTGACCATCCGGCGAGTACTTCTTGACCACCGAGTTGAGCATGTCCAGCACGTAGAGGTTGCCCTCGCCGTCCAGCGCCACCGCGCCGGGGGTGTTGAAGCCGTAGTCGCCGGAGTCGCGCTTGCCTGATCCCAGGCTGGCGACGAGTTCGCCTGTAGAGGAAAGGCGCAAGACGCGGTGGTTGTCGGGGTCGCTCAGAACGAACTGCCCGTCGGAGGCCACGGCGAGGCCGATGGGCCGCAGGGCATGCTCGCCGACTTCCACCTGCGGTGTGATGACTTCTTCCACTCGGCCCGATGGGTCTACTCGTAGCACCGTCCCAGAGTTAGAGTTGGCAATGTAGAGCTTCCCCTGGTGCTCCGTCATCGCCATAGCGCCCTTGATCGTGAGCTTCTCGTCCGCGCCTTGGTCGAGAACGCGGGCAACCTCGCCCTGAGGGCCCAGCTCCAGGATGCGGCCGTTGTCGGTGTCGAGCACGAAGACGCTGCCGTCGATAACAGCAGCGTCAGCCGGCATTGCCGCGGATTCGGCGGTGGGCTTTCCCTCTTCGTCGGTGTGAGTGAGGACAATGCTAGTGGTAAGCTGCGCCGGATAGAACTTGGAACTGACCTGCCCTAGGGATTCCGGCTCGGGTTGATAGGGCGAGAAGGCCTCCTTTGGCTCGCCGCCGCCACCCCCACCGCCGAAGGTGAGCCCCCACAATATGTAGATGGTAGCGACCAGCAGCGCCGCGGAGATGGCGCCTAGCCCAATATCTCTTGCCCTTCTCCTCCTACCCACAGCGCTACTCCCCTCGTCATGCCCCCACCTAGAGGCACGCTGGTGGGCGGGGGAGAGGAATTGTCCCCCTCCCCACCCTGCACCTAGTTCAGCTATTCGTGACAGTTATCGCAGATAGGCTCGCGGCCCTGTGCGCCGTCCAAAGCCATGGTGTTCAGCTCAGTGTCGGCCAGGGCAGCGTGCGGCACGTGACACGTGCCGCATTTGATGTAGCCATCGCCCGTGGACACCACCGACGTACCGGCCGAATCCCAGAGCTGGGTGCCGCTGAAGTCGGGTGGCGATGCGTACGGATCCCACGTACGGTCTTGGGGCACGTCGGTCAGCTGGTTCTGGGGATGGCTAAAACCCGTGTTGTGGCAGAGGCTACACAGGTTGGCATTCCGATAGCCGACGGGAATCGTGTCTGCCGTAAACTTCCAGTTGTCGCCCTGGTGAGGCTCGTGGCAGCGGTCGCAGTCCTGCCCCGCTATTCCGGGATTCACATCATGGCTCTTGTAGCTAGGGTTGCCGATGAACCACTTCTTAGCGATGGTGTCGTCATGGCAGCCGAGACAGAGAGCCTGGAGGCCGGACATGCCCACAACAGGGGGCTTGGCCCACAGGTAGGGCGCCAGGGCGTTGTGGGGGATGTGGCACTGCTGGCAGGTGGGGCTCCCGGCCGACCCGGTGTCATGCTTCGAGCCGTAGATGTCGGAGACCCCGGCGTAACTGACCCCTGCCGCCAGAGCGACGCAGAGCACTCCCACAGCGACGATGAGAAGTGTGAGCCGTTTGATCATGGCGCACCCCCGCTTCGATTCAAAGCCACCAGCCAGATTGCGCTTGGTTTCACGATCCAACATACGTCTCTGCTGGTTAATAAGTCATAAACACCGTGGTGAATAGTTGTCCACTTTTGGATATGAACCGCGGTCTCTGTCTCATCAGACGCACTGGCTGTCAGGCAGGATCCGCAGAGGTGCTTCGACGGTGGGGTAGGCCCCGTCCTCCGAGCCGTTGGAAGGCTGCCGTTGTTCCAACCGATAGCCTGTGCCGTAGTGGCTTACGATGTAACGGGGGCGGCGAGGATTCTCTTCGATCTTCTTGCGCAGGCGGTAGATATAGGTTTTTAGGTACTGGGGCTCGTCGTGGTACTGGGGGCCCCATACCTTGGCCAGCAACGCGTCGTGAGTGAGCACGTGGCCAGCGTTGCGGGCCAGGTGCTCCAGCACCTCGTACTCCTTAGGGGTCAGCTCCAGCCGCTCGCGTCGAATGACGGCCTGGCGACGAGCGAAGTCGACGGTGAGATCGCCGGTGCGGAAGGCCCCCGCTTGTCCGTTGAAGGTCGCCGTCCGCGCGCGGCGTAGCAGGGCGTCGATGCGCGCCATGAGTTCGCGATGGCTGAAGGGCTTAGTGATGTAGTCATCGGCGCCCGCTTCCAGACCGTAGACGATGTCCCCCTCTCGGTCTCTGGCGGTGAGCATGACGATGGGTACACTGCTCTGCGCACGGATGCGCTGGCAGATCTCGAAGCCGTCCATGTCTGGTAGCATGACGTCCAAGAGCACGAGGTCGGGGGAGTCTTTAGCAACCGCGGTCAGGGCATCCTTGCCATTGTGGGCGGCCACCAAGGTGTAACCCGGCCGATAGACCTGGAAGGCCATGTCCAGGATCCTGAGAAAGTCCTTCTCGTCGTCCACCAGCAGGATCTTCATTGCTCCTCAATCCTCCTCTTCCTGTCACGCGGGATGGTGAAGGCGAACTGGCTGCCTTGGCCCAGGTCGCTTTCGGCCCAGATCTCGCCGCCGTGGAGGCGCACCAAGCGCTGGGCGATGAGGAGTCCTAGGCCGGCGCCGCCGTTTCGCCCGATCGGCCGAACTGTCGTGTCGAAGAGACGAGCCAGGCGCTCGCGCGGTACGCCCGGGCCATCGTCGCTAACGTCCACCTGAACGGCCCCTCGCTTGTCCGCCGCCCGCACCACGATGTGGCTATGAGGAGGCGTATGGCGAGAAGCGTTGCTTAGCAGATTCAACAGCACCTGCTGAATGCGGTCGGGGTCCGCCTGCAGGACGAGCAGACGCGCCGGGAGCCTGACATCTAGGGTTTGTCCCTTGGCCGAGATCAGCGGCCTTGTGCTCTCAGCGACCTCGCTCACCAGACGACGGATGTCCGTGGGCTGCGGCTGCAGGCGGAAGTCGCCCGCGTCCATGCGGGCGAGGTCCAGCAGGTCGGACACCCGCCTCTGCATGCGGTCAATGTTCTCGGCCACGATCTGGAGCAGCTCGCGATGGTCGAAGTTGGCGGGCTTGGCGCCATTCTCCAGCATAAGGTCGGTGGAGCTCTTCATCAGAGCGAGCGGGGTGCGCAGCTCGTGGGAGGCCATGGCCAGGAACTGGGCCTTGGCCCGTTCGATCTGGCGCAACTGAGCAGCCAGGGCATTGACTACCTGGCCCAGGCGCCCGACCTCGTCGGCGGAGTCGACGTTTACCTCCTGCGATAGGTCACCGTCGCCGATCTTCTCGATGGCCGTCACTACGCGCTCGACGCGTGCCGCGATGCGCTGCGCGACGACGAAGCCCAGGGCCAGGAGCACCAGCGCCGCTGCCAGGACGGCGGCTGAACCCACCGCCACGAACCGGTCAGCGGACCAACCCTCGGATTTTGGAAGGAAGACACCCATGATGGACATGGTCTCGCCGCTCAGGGTTGGGCGCTCGTAGGCCACGCTGTAAGCCTTGCCCGCTACCACCATCCCCTTCTTGAGCGGGCCGCGGGCATCGACGGGCAACGTCGGCGCCGTGCGCACCTCAGGCGGCGGCTGACCGTGCTGGCTGGGGAAGGTGCTGGCCACCAGCTGGCCTTCGCGATAGACGGAGAAGTGGACCGATGAGTTATAGCGCATCTTCTCCAGCTCGGACGAGAGGGATTTCCCCACCACTACGAATCCGCCCGCGGCGGGCTGGACGGCCAGCATGATCGGGCCGGCGCCAGTGACCGCGAGACCAGTGGCGCTGCCGCGAGTAGTGGCCGTACGGCGCAAGGAGCTCCAGGTGGCCACATCCAGCGGGCCGAGGTCGCCGAGGTCGTAGAGGACGGCCCCATTCTGGTCGTACACCTGGATGGCATCGGCGGCCATCTGCGATGGAAAGGCGCCCAGGAGGCCGGATAGGCCCTGGGTGTCACCAGCCTGGAGGGCGTGGGCCACCTCCGGGCTCTCGGCCAGAATGGCGGCGGCGCTGCGCAGGTGATCCTGCTGGTTCGCCAGCGCCAACTGAAGGAGCGAGCGGGCGTTCTCCAGCTTCAGGTCGTCCTCCTCCTCGGCCGACTTCTGGGCAAGGGGGAGACCAAACCCGAAGGCCAGGACGACGACCGCCATGATCAGGATGGAGAAGGGTATGGCGATCTGAAATCGCAGGGGCAGATCGAAGAACCTGGTCTTCATGTTAGTCGCCGCTCAGAGCGCGTTTCGGCGTGTCACCCCCTCTAGAACGCCGAGTAGTACAGCTTCTGTGTCCAGGCGTTGATGTCCGACCAGCGGTCCGTGAGCAGAAGAACACCCATGCCCATTACCAAGAGACCGCTCAGGAGGCTGATGGCGTTGTAGTGCCTTCGGGCCCAAGAGACGACGCGCAGGGCAGACCCGAAGCCAAGGCCGGCCAGGATAAAGGGAATGCCGAAGCCCAGAGAGTAGACGAACAGGAGCAGGCCACCCTGGCCTGTCGTCTCGCTGGTGCTGGCGTAGAAGAGGATGGAGCCCAAGACCGGACCCACGCAGGGCGTCCAGGCCAGGGCGAAGGCCATCCCCAAGAGCACCGGCGTCGCCGGCCCGAGCGCGTCCTCAGAAAAGCGGACCTGCCGCTCCTGATAGAGAAAGGGGATGCGAACCAGGCCGGCGATGAGCAGGCCCATGAAGATCATCGAGCCGCCCGCCACCTGGTACAGGGTGCGGCGGTGCTCCTGAAGGAAGCTGCTGACCAGGGAGACCGACGTCCCTAGGGCCACGAAGATGAGGGTGAAGCCCAGCATGAACAGGGCCCCGGTGGCTAGTACACGCGCGCTGTTGCGGCGGAGCGAAACGTGCGGGCCGTTCACCGCGGTGCCCGCTACGTAGGCCAGGTAGCCGGGTGCCAGCGGTGCTACGCAGGGGGAGAGGAAAGACACCATCCCTGCGGCAAAGGCCACGCCCCAGCCCGGCTCCGCCACTACCGTGTTCACTGCAACAGCTCCTCCACAAAGGCGGCCAACGTCTGCTCGTCCAGGGGTCCGACGTACTTGCGGACGATAATGCCCTGCCGGTTCACGAAGAACGTCTCCGGGAAACCCGTGACGCCATAGGTGTTGTAGATCTTCTTGCCCTGGTCGGGGCCGTTGCTGTAGGTGATGTCGAATTCCTTGATATAGTCCAGGGCGTCCTGCCGGGCATCGGAGACGTTGACCCCTACGAACACCACACCCCTATCCTTGTAGTCCCGCCAGACCTTCTCCACGTCGGCCGCCTCCTCACGGCAGGGGGGGCACCAGGACGCCCAGAAGTTCACCAGCACCGGCTGGCCTCGCAAGTCCGAGAGAGTCAGGGCATTGCCATCGAAGAGCTCTATCGTGAAGTTGGGCGCCTCGTGGGCCAGCAGAGAGTTCCCCGTATTCCCCTGTTTGCTCGCCAGCCCGTAGCCCAGCATCAGCACGAGAGCCAGGACAACCGCCGCCACGAAGCCGAAGCCCAGCATTCGCACCAATCTACTCGCAGGCGGCCGGTCAGCGGGGGTGGCTTGTTCCAGGCCTGGTAGACGTACGTCTTCGTCGATGGTCATGACTACGCCTCGCCTGGCGCCGGCTGACTCGCGGCCAGCCTCTCCGCTGCTAGGGCTTGGGGCTCTTCGTCGAACTCCGGCGCGTCATCCCACTCGGGCTCGTCGCGGCCCTCCGTGGCGAGAACCTCGCGGAGTAGGTTCAGCTCCTGGCCCAGAGCGTGGGCTTGGCGCGACAGGTGGAAGAGATAGCCGAAGAGTCCCAGCCAGATGATTCCGTAGGCCAGAGCCAGATACCAGACGTCAGCCATGACTGACCTCCCCACCCAGTTTGAAGGCAGCCTGCCTTTTCATCTCCTCCAGTTGCTGGTGCGAGCGCTCCAGGGCGGTGCGCAGCGCCAGCAGAGAGACGAAAACAAGGCTGAAGGCCGCCAGAGACAAGAAGAACGCGGGATACATGGCGACGTCCAGGTCCATGCCCCTGCCGCTCACGACGGCGGGATGGATGCTGCGCCACCAGCGGATGGACATGAATACGATGGGAACATCTACAAAGCCGGCAATTCCGAAGACGGCGCTGAAGGTCGCCCGCCTGCTCGCCTCGGGGATGGCCGAGCGGAGCATGAGGTAGGCCACGTAGATGAGCCACAGCAGCAGCGTGGTCGTCAGACGGGGCTCCCACTCCCACCAGGTGCCCCAAGCGTGCTTGGCCCAAACGGAGCCGGTGAGCAGGGCGATGCTGGTGAACACCACTCCGATCTCGGCGGCGGAGACGGCCAGCACGTCCCAGGCGGTCTTTCGAGTGCGGAGATAGGCCAGGCTGCCGACGAACACCAGGAAGAAGGAGAGGAAGGCGGTCCAAGCGCAGGCCACGTGGAAGTAGAAGATACGCTGGACATCGCCCAGGTGCTTTTCGGTGGGAGCCTGGACGAAAACCGCCACCAGGGCGGCGAGGATCAGCACCAGAGCGACAGCCCCCACCACGCGATGACCCCGCTCCATCGGCTCGAGCGTCGTTCCCAGTAATCCCTTCACGACCCCATCTCCTCCATGACGTATTGGAATAGCCAGGGGCAGAGGACCAAGAAGACAGCGTCAAAGGCAGTGAGGATAGTGATCCAGGGGAGCATGTCCGTCCAGGGCTTCCCCTCGAACCCCACGCGGGTGCCCTCGATGGCGGCGACGATGATGGGGATGGCCACCGGCAAGAGCAGGAGCGGCAGCATCAGCTCGCGGGTGCGAATGTGGACGGCCATGGCTGAGAACAGCGTGCCTACGGCCACGAAACCGATGGTTCCCAGCACCACCGTCAGGAGCAGCGGCGGCAGAAAGACCGACAGGTCAGTGAACAGGGCGAAGAGGGGCAGTATCGCCACCTCCACCGCCGCCGTGAGCAGGAGGGCGGCAGCGAACTTGCCCACGTAGATGGCGCTGCGGTCCACTGGGCAGAGGAGAAGCCCCTCGATCCCGCCCTGCTCGCGCTCTTTGCTGAAGACGTGGCCCAGACCCATCATCGCCCCCAGGGTGATGGACACCCAAAGGATCCCCGGCCCGACAAGCGTGCGGTTGTCGCCGGTGCGCAGGTCGAAGGCGAAGTTGAAGATGACCAGCACCAGCAGGGCGAAGATGAAGGTGCCGCTGGCCACCTCCTTGGTGCGCAGCTCGGCGCGCACGTCCTTGGCCGCCACCGCCATCGCCTGCGAGGCGAAGGAGGCGAGCCGGCCCTCAAGCCGTGGCACCGGTATGGCGACCGTATGCTTCCTTAAAGCTTCCCACATCGAGATCATCCCGCCGGGCGGAGAAGACGATCCGCCCGCGGTTCAATACCGCCACCCGATCGGCCAGATCGAGGCTGCGCTCCAGGTTGTGCGTGGTGAGAAGGGTGGTGCCTCCCTGGGCAGCCCGCTCGGCTACTAGGTCGCTCAAGACACCCGCCCAACGCTGATCCAAGCCGGTGTCCGGCTCGTCCAGCAGAAGGACCAGCGGCTCATGGATGATGGCCCGCGCCAGGGACAGACGCTGCTGCATGCCGCGCGATAGGCTTCGCACTAGGGTGTCCGTCTGCGCCTCCAAACCCACCAGTCGCAGCATCTCCCGCGACCGCTGGGGTGGGTCAACGACGCCGTACATGCGAGCATAGAAAAGCAGGTTCTCCAAGCAGGTCAGCTCGCTGTAGAGATAGGTCTGGTGGCAGAGGACGCCGACATTGCGCCGTACCTCGCCGGCCTCGGAGCGGATATCGAAGCCGGCCACCCGCGCGGCGCCGGCCGAGGGCCGCAGGAGCGTGGCCAGGATCTTGAGGAGGGTGGTCTTGCCCGAGCCGTTGGGCCCAACGATGACCGCCCGCTGTCCGGCAGCGATGCGCAGGCTGAGCCCCCGCAGGACGGGCACGCTGCCGAACGACTTCCACAGACCTCGGACTTCCACGTCCCAGGCACCGTTCCCGCACACGTCCGCCGGGGCGGCCGCCGTC
>Ga0315288_10012157_pt1 | contig 10827 bp, 9 predicted proteins | sample YL17G11_20_MG_FD_203454 | JGI IMG/M metagenome (GOLD analysis project Ga0315288, IMG submission 203454) | Sediment microbial communities from Yellowstone Lake, YNP, Wyoming, USA - YL17G11_20 | ecosystem: Environmental > Aquatic > Freshwater > Lake > Sediment | place: USA: Wyoming | collected...
AAATATGGGCCATTTTCGCTGTGTTACGCCGTAGATTGTTTCACGGACAGAAATTTTCGTCTGACTAAAAAGAAACGCAATTACTCGATTTCTCAAATTATTCAAACGCTTTCTTGGGCGTGCGAAAGTGGTTTTGAAACAACCTTTGCCTACATTGTCGGTTTGGACCCGCTAAAAGATATTTTTGAATGGGTCAATAAGCTCCAACACGATATCAATCGCTTCCCGATCGTAAACACTTATCAAATTCAACATCCAGACCAGAAAAAAATTATCACGCCCGAAGCGAATAAATTAGATTATTTTCTAAAGGCAAGAAAAGTTTTTGAATCTATTTTTCTGCCAACGCTTCTAAGGCCGCGTAATTGGGAAAATTACCGCTCGCTGTGGACGCATTGGTTTGGAAATGAGTTCTTAATTGAATGACAAAACGGGTCTCTTCACGAGACCCATTTTTTTATCATTTGAAGTTGACCAAGAATAATTTTTCTTCTCTTTTCGCCATCAATTGGAACGACTTTATTTTTTTCTATCATGTTGAAAATTTCTAATGTAATCGTGTCTGCTTTTGATAATTCGTTCAATTTGGTTAAAATTTCACGCAAATCAGAAAAGTTGAAAAACGGCAGGTGATCTTTTTGTTTTCTACAATAATGAAGATGAATGTGTTTTATTTCAGAAGCAAATAATTTTACATATTTTTTAAAACCATCGCGGTTTTTGATATTCGCATGACCAATATCAAGAGTAATGCCTAATTTAGAATTATCGTTTAACAAATATTTTAATCCTTGAGGATTATTAAATGGAGGCGACATTGTGTTTTCAACTAATAATTGAATGCCTTTCTTTTTACAGATAGAATAAGTTTTTCTTAGTGATTCAGAATTAAGCCGTTTATCGCCAGACGGGTGTATGGTTATTTTTTTTGCTCCTAAATAATCAAAAATTTTAATATTTTCAATAATATACGGCATCTCGTTTGGATTTTTTAAATCTGTTTCCCAATGAATATGCCCCAGCACCTTAAACCCATTCAAAATATTTTTAACTTGTTTCAGATATTTTCTGTTATATTGCGACAAGTCGCGTTTTAAGGTCATTTCGACAAAATCAAAATGCCTTTTGGCGAATTTAATTTCTTCCAACAAGTCGGCCTTAAAACTAGGCATATACCCGATTAGAATTTTTTTTGAATATAACTTTGTCATATTGTTTATTTAATTATATATTGAATTTATATGCAAATTACAAGCCCAATGTGATATAATTTAGATATGGCCAATCAGGAAATCGCCAAAATATTCCAAAATATCGCTTTATATCTTGAAATGCAGGACATTGCTTTTAAGCCCCAAGCGTATGAAAAAGCGGCTTTGAATTTGGAAACTTTGTCAGAAGATGTTTCGGAAATTTATAAAAAAGGCGGCATTAATGCGCTAAAAGAAATTCCCGGCATTGGCGAGAATCTGGCTGAGAAAATTATTGAATATATTAAAACCGGAAAAATCAAAGAGTATGAAAGTTTAAAAAAGAAAATGCCGGTTAATATTGAAGAATTGACTTCGGTTGAAGGCATTGGCCCCAAGATAGTCAGGGATTTATATAAAAATCTGAAAATAAAAAATCTGGCTGATTTAGAAAAAGCCGCTAAAGCAAAAAAAATTCGCGGCTTGCCGCATTTCGGAGAAAAAACCGAACAAAATATTTTAGAAAGCATTGAATTTTTGAAAAGAAGCAAAGGCAGATTTCTATTGGGAGAAATTTTGCCGAAAGTCCAAGATATTATTGAAGAATTGAAAAAATTAAAAGAAATTAAAAGTATTTCTGAAGCGGGTTCGGTGAGACGCCGCAAAGAAACTATCGGCGATGTTGATATTTTAATTACCTCTTCTAACCCCAAAAAAATCATTGATTATTTTGTTTCAATGCCGGGAGTGATTAAAGTTTGGGGCAAGGGCCCGACCAAGGCATCAATCAGATTAAAAGAAAATTTTGATGTTGATTTAAGGGTTTTACCGGAAAAGCAATTCGGCTCTGCTTTGCAATATTTCACCGGTTCAAAAGAACACAATATTGTTTTAAGAAAAACCGCCATTGATAGAGGTTTAAAATTAAGCGAATATGGATTATTTAGAGCGACAAGAGACAAGCGACAAGAGACAAGACTCGCCGGAAAAACCGAAAAAGAAATTTATTCTGCTTTGAAAATGGCTTACATTGAGCCAGAACTTCGCGAAAACACGGGAGAAATTGAAGCGGCTCTTAAGGGCAATCTGCCGAAAATTATCAGTTATAATGCCATTTTAGGCGACTTACACGTTCATTCAAATTGGGATGGTGGCGAAAATTCCATTGAAGAATTAGCGAGGCAAGCGATAAAAATGGGTTATCAATATATCGGCATTTCAGACCACACAAAATTTTTAAGAATTGAACACGGCTTAAACGAAAAACAATTAATTCAACGAAATAAAGAAATAGACAAAATAAATTCAAAATTCAAAAGTCAAAATTCAAAATTTCACATATTAAAAGGCTGCGAGGCAAATATTTTGTCTGACGGCTCAATTGATATTAATGACGAAACTTTGGCGAAAATGGATTTTGTTATTGCCGGCGTTCATTCGCAAATGAAAATGCCAAAAGAAAAAATGACTGCCAGAATTATCACCGCCATGAAAAATAAAAATGTGGATATTATTTCTCATCCGACCGGCAGAATTTTGAAACGCAGGGACGAATACGAAATTGATTTTGATAAAATTCTGGAAGCGGCAAAATATACAAACACAATTTTAGAAATTAATTCATCTCCCGATAGATTGGATTTAAAAGATATTAATATTAAAAAAGCAAAACAAGCTGGAGTAAAAATGGTAATCAATACCGACGCTCATCACATAGACCATATGCGACTTATGGAATTCGGGATTTCTCAAGCCCGTCGCGGCTGGGCTGAAAAAAAAGATATTATTAACGCTTGGCCGATGGAGAAAATGTTAAAATAAAAAATATGCGGGAAATTTCTGCTGGCATCATTATCTATCGCAAAACTCCAGAGGGGCTGAAATTTTTAATTCTTTATCACGGCCGCAATTATTGGAATTTTCCAAAAGGGAAAATTCAATCAGAAGAGAAAAGTCTTCAAGCCGCTTTAAGAGAAATAAAGGAAGAAACCGGTTTATATCCAAGCGACTTAAAAATTATTAATAATTTTAAAACCTACGAAAAATTCTCTTTTTGGAGAAAATTGGGAAGCAGAAATGTTAAAGTTTTTAAAATTATAATTTTATATTTAGCAGAAACAAAGAGAAAAGTCATTGATATATCCGATCTTAAAGAAGAAGGCGAACCGCACGAAGGTTTTGCTTGGTTTAGCTATCATGAGGCGTTAAAGGTTTTAAGTAAACACAAAAACAGCCAAAGAACCCTAACTCAAGCCGCTAACTTTCTTCATCACGAGCAAAAACAAAATCCGCGCTGATAGGCGCGGATTTCTATTTCACTTTCTCAATTATTTTTTTAAAAACTTCCGGCTCATTTTGAGCCAAATCCGCCAAGATTTTTCTGTCAAGAATAATATTTTGTTTTTTGAGATCAGAAATCATTCGGCTATAAGTCAAACCATTAGTTCTGGCTCCGGCGTTAATCTGCACTTGCCATAAACGACGGTACTCTCGTTTTTTTTCTTTCCGGCCGCGAAAAGCGTGTGTCCAAGCATGAAGCAAAGCTTCTTTGGCCGCTCTTTCTTTTGATTTTCTTCCCCATTTGAAACCTTTTGTATATTTTAAAAGTTTTTCTCTTTTCTTATTTGAAGTTTTTCCGCGTTTAACCCTTGTCATATTCCTTTATACTTTTTAACAATTTTTTTTCCGAAATCAAGTCCTCGTAATAATTTTTTTCTTTTAATCTGAACGCTTCTTTTTTTGGCCAAAAAATGACCCTGCGCCATTGCCCTTCTTAAAACTTTTCCGGTTTTCGTAATTTTGAAACGATCAGAAATAGATTTACGCATAAAATTCTAAATTCTAATATCTAAATCCTAAACAAATTCTAATGTTCCAATTCTCCAAATTCCAAACGGTTTGAAACATTGGGATTTGGAATTTGGGATTTGTTTAGAATTTAGGATTTCGGATTTAGGATTTCGGATTTAGGATTTCACTTTTTACTTATCTGCATCACCAATCCTTGTCCGCCAAATCTTGGTTCTAAGGTGATTTTGTATTCCACGCTAATCATTTTTAAAAATTCTTCCAATTTATAGCGAGCCCAATTTCTGTTGTATTTTTCCCTGCCTCTAAGCCGGAGAAAGATTTCCACTTTATGACCCTTATCAAGAAATTCCTCAAGCTTTTTAACTTTGATTTCCAAATCGTTTTTCGCGGCTCTGGCGCTTAACTGAATCCGTTTTAATTCGCTGATTTTTTGCGTTGCTTTTTGCTTTTTGGCTTCTTTTTCTTTCTGATAGCGGAACTTGTCAAAACTGATGATTTTAGCTACCGGCGGTTTGGCGCTGGCTGAAATTTCAATCAAGTCCAATTCTGCACTTTCAGCCAATTTTAATGCCGCCTCGCGCGGCATAATTCCCAGGTTTTTGCCTGTTTCGTCAACGACTCTGAGCTCAGCAGCTGTTATCTGATTGTTGATGCGATAATTAATAATAATTTATAATTAACAATTTTGTGGAGATGGGGGTATTGAAACCCCGTCCAAAATATTTTTCAAAAAACCTCTACAGGTTTATCCCTTTGATAAACTCAGGGAAAATTTTTGCTCTGTTTGATTTAATCGAGCATATAACAGAGCTTATGTGCTCGGCGAGTCTAATTTATAACACCAGCTAAATCCCTATTAGGCATCAGGGCTGATGGCTCTGGTTTAGGCAAAAGCAAAAGCCGGAGCGAACGCCAAATTTTTGTTGGCAGTTATGTGTTTTGATTAGTTTAATGAGATAATCAGCTCAACCTGCTATTTTTTGAAAAGAACTTTTGTCGAAGCCTTACATCCCCATTCTTTTTATTTCTCTTTCTACTTCGCGTTTCTTTATTAATTCTCTTTTGTCCGCTTTCTTGCGGCTTTTTCCCAAGCCAATTTCCATTTTTATCCTGCCGGTTTTGCCCTTAGTATATACTTTTAAAGGCAACAAAGTCAAGCCTTTTTCCTGAACTCGGCCGATTAAATTTTTGATTTCTGATTTTTTAAGCAATAAACGGCGCGTTCTTTTTGAATCATAATCTTCCGGCATATTTTTCGGTTGATAAGGAGGAATATCCGCGTTTAAAAGCCATATCTGATTATCTCTAATAATCGCATAAGAGCCGGCTAAATTTATTCGGCCGGATTTTATGGCTTTAACTTCAAACCCTCTTAACTCAATCCCCGCTTCAAGTACTTCCAAAATCTCGTAATCAAAATAGGCGCGTTTGCTGGTGGTAATAATACCCATAATTAAAGTATAAACTATTTTTGAGTTTGATTAAAATAAAAGGCCCACCCAGTAAATTGCTTTTACTAAGTAGGCCGCAGAATTCATGCTTTTAACCTCCTTTAGACTTGCGCCTGCAATTCCGGACACCAGAACGCACATACCTGCCTGGTCATGTTGTTATGATTTTCCACCGCTTTTTGCAGAAATTCCGCAATGTCTCCAGTGGGCATAGGCGATAATCCTTTTTTGCGAAGAAACATATCGATTTCGTTCCCAAGAGCATTAAGGTCAATTTCCTCAGAAATTATTGAATTCTCTTTCTCTGTTAAATTCTCTTTGTCGCGCACACGCAGTGTTTTTATAGTCACCATAATCATTCACCTCCCTTTTTAAAAAATGTTTTAGAGCTATTAATATAGAAGCAAACTTTATTTTATCTGTCAAGCTTTAAATTTAGTTATAAATCGGCTAAACTTAATATAATGATTAAATCAAAAATAGAAGATTATCTCAAAAAAGCCATAAAAGAAAAAATTCCGGTGGAAGTTTTTGTGCCGGAAAACGAAAAATTCGGACATTATTCCACTAACATTGCGCTAAAATTGCGCAATACGCGGATTTTCGCGGATAACAAGCAGATTAACGCGGATAAATTAACATCAATGGATATAGCACGAAAAATTGTTGATTCTGTGAATAAAATCGCACCGAAAAACTTTTTTGAAAAAATTGAGGTTGCGCCGCCGGGCTTTATTAATTTTTTTATCAGCCAAGAATATTTGGCCGAAAATTTAAAAGAAATTCTTAATAAAAAAGATAAATTCGGCCAAGCTGAGCCAAAAAAACAAACCATTGTCATTGAATATTCTTCGCCTAACATTGCCAAACCATTGGGCGTGCATCATCTTCGTTCCACGATTATCGGCCAAGCATTGGTAAATATCCTGCGTTTTGCTGGCTACAAAGCAATTTCTCTTTCTTTTCCGGGCGACTGGGGAACACAATTTGGATTGTTGATTGCCGGCTATAAAAAGTGGGGCAGCTCAGAAAAAATAAAAAAAGAACCGATTAACGAAATGCTGAGATTGTACGTGAAATTTTCCCAAGCCGTCAAGAAAAATCCCAAACTTCTTGATGAAGGCAGAAAAGAATTTAAAAAACTAGAGGAAGGCGATAAAGAAAATCACAAACTCTGGCAATGGTTTTTAAAAGAATCTCTCCGCGATTTTGAACGGGTTTATAAACTGCTGGATATAAAAATTGACCATACAATTCCTGAAAGCTTTTACGAGCCGGAATTAAAATCTCTTATTAAGAACGCTTTAGATAGGGGTATCGCCAAAAAAGGAAAAGACGGCTCAGTAGTTATTCCTATTCCCAATAGTCCAACGCCGGAAATTATACAAAAATCCGATGGAGGCACTATTTACACCACCCGAGAACTAGCTGCCATCAGGCACCGTCTTAAAAAATGGAAAGCTGATAAAATTTTATATGTAGCGGCTAACCAGCAAACCTTTCATCTTAACCAGGTTTTTCGCTCGGCCGAACTCTTAAGATTTGCCAAACCGAACCAATTAGAGCACGTTAAATTCGGAATGATGCTAGCTCAGGGCGGCAAAAAATTTGCTACCCGTGAAGGAAGACTGATTCCGCTTGAAGAGGTTTTAAAAGAAGCCGTTCAGCGCAGTTTAAGTGTGGTTGAAAAATTGAACCCTGAACTTTCTAAAAAAGAAAAGCAAAAAATTGCCGAAATCGTCGGCATTGGCGCGGTTAAATTTTTTGACTTGGCGCAAAACCGCGTCTCTGACATTGTTTTTGATTGGGATAAAATGCTTAATTTAAAAGGCAGTTCAGCCCCTTATATCCAATATACTTATGCCCGACTGAAAAGTATTTTAAGAAAAGCTCCCCGCCTGAAAAATTTTGACCCCTCGCTATTAAAAAATGAACACGAATTAGCAATTCTTAATTATCTCCTTTATTTTCCGGAAATTATTGAAGATTCAGCTATTTATTATGAACCGAATCGGCTGGCTAGCTATCTTCTTCGCCTGGCTGAAAAAGCGAATTTATTCTACGAGACAACGCCAGTCTTAAAAGCCAAACCAGTGTCGAGATATAGCCGCTTGGCTTTAATTGGGGCCGCGGCTTTAATTATTAAAAGCGGCTTAAAATTATTGGGTATTAAAGCGCCGGAAAAAATGTAAATTATTGAATTTTATTAAACTCAATATTATAATCCCAAACAATGTTTAAAAATTTTAAATTTTTTAATCCGGCAGAAATTGAGGAAAAAATCTTAAAATTCTGGCAGGAAAAGAAAATTTTCGAAAAATCCCTTAAAAAGCTATCTCCTAGGGGCGACTATGTTTTTTACGACGGTCCGCCGTTTGCCACCGGCTTGCCGCATTACGGCCATATTTTGGCCTCCACTATTAAAGATTTAATCCCCCGCTATAAGACAATGCAGGGATACTTTGTCAGGCGCAGATGGGGCTGGGATTGCCATGGTTTGCCGATTGAAGAAATCGTGGAAAAACAGCTGGGTATTTCGGGCAAAAAAGAAATTGAAGAAAAAATCGGTATTAAAAAATTCAATGAAACCTGCCGCAGCAAGGTTTTGGAATACGCCGACGAATGGAGCAAAACCATAAAAAGAATCGCCCGCTGGATTGATTTTGATAATTCCTATAAAACAATGGACCGCGATTATATGGAATCTGTCTGGTGGGCTTTTAAACAAATTTACGAAAAAGGTCTAGTTTACGAAGGCCGAAAAGTTTTGTTATACTGTCCGCGCTGCGAAACGCCAATTTCTAATTTTGAAGTGGCGATGGATAACAGTTATCAGGACGTGGAAGAAGAAACAGTGACGATAAAGTTTCAGGTGAAGAGCGCTGACCCGGAGTGGCAAAATACATCTCTTTTGGCTTGGACAACCACGCCGTGGACATTACCTGGAAATGTCGCCTTAGCTATCAATCCTGAACATAAATTTGTTTGTCTCCCGAACCCTTCTCAAAAAGATCAGTGGTTGGTTTTAGAACAAGAAGCTTATAAAAGATTGGCAGGTAATGGTCAATCACTTGCCTCTCAAAATTTGACCGAAGGTGAATTTGACATTTTTAGCGGCAAAGAGATGGTTGGTTTAGAATATGAACCGCTTTTTGATGTGCCGGCCGTTAAATCAGATAAAGCTTTTAAAGTTTATCCTGCAGATTTTGTTTCTACCGAAGAGGGCACCGGCATTGTTCATATTGCCGTGGCTTATGGCGAAGAAGATTTTCAACTCGGCCAAAAAATCGGCTTATCAGTTGTTCCTCTTTTAGACGAGAAAGGCAAATTCAATGATAAGGCGCCTGAATTTTTGCGTGGCGTTTATTTCAAAGACGCCAATTCGATGGTAATCTCCGACTTGGAAAAACGCGGTTTGCTTTTTCAAAAACAAAAACAAGTTCATTCTTATCCTCATTGTTGGCGTTGCGATAATCCCCTTTTCTATAACGCCATTCCTGCTTGGTTCATCAATATCCAAAAAATTAAAAAAGGATTGATAAAATCCAATGATAAAGAGATAAATTGGTATCCGGAGCACCTTAAACACGGCCGCTATAAAAAAAGCGTGGAACAGGCGCCTGATTGGAATATTTCCCGCAATCGCTATTGGGGAAACCCAATTCCGGTTTGGAAATGCGAAAATGGCTGTCCTCCGATAGTAGTCGGCAGCATCAAAGAATTGGGTTTAAGTTCCAATAGTTTTTATTTTAGCCGCCACGGTGAGGCAAAGGTGAATGTTTTAGAAATTCTTTCCTGTTACCCAGAAAAAGAAGTTTACGATTTAACTGAGGTTGGCTTAGAACAAACCAAAAAACTAATTAAGCAGATTAAAAATAAAGGCGGAGTGGATTTGATTTTCGCTTCTGATTTACTCCGAGTTAAACATACAGCTGAAATAATCGGCGAGGCATTAAACGTGCCAGTGGCTTTTGATGAACGATTAAGAGAATATAATTCGGGCGAATATAATGGCAAGCCAGCCGAAGAATTTGGCGCGGCTTTTCCTGAAAATATGCGATGGACAAAAGCGCCAAAAGCTGGAGAAACCTGGACGCAAATTCAGGAACGAATGATAAATTTCATCAAAGAAACCGACAAAAAATACAAAAATAAACGAATTTTAATCATCGGCCACGCTGACCCGCTTTGGTTGGTTGAAAAATATTTTGGTTCAGAACGCGGATATCCAAATTTTGCCGAACTTTTTGAAATCAATGTTGGCATTGACGACATTCATCGTCCTTACATAGACGAAGTGATTTTAAAATGCCCAAAATGCGGGGGCCAAGCAAAACGAATCAAAGAAATTTTTGACTCTTGGACAGAAGCCGGCTCTATGCCCTTTGCCGAATATCATTATCCTTTTGACCAGAAAGAAATTTTTGAGAGTCGATTGCCAGCCCAATTTATCGCGGAATATATTGCTCAAACAAGGGCGTGGTTTTACGTAATGCACGTTATTTCTTATATTCTTTTTAATAAAGCGCCGTTTGAAAACGCGGTCACAACCGGAACCATTCTTAGCGAAGACGGTTCCAAAATGAGCAAATCCAAAGGCAATTTCCCTGACCCACAGGAAGTGATTGAAAAATATGGCGCTGATTCTCTTCGTTTTTATCTGATGAATTCGGTCGTGATGCAAGCGGAAAATTTGAATTTCAATGTTCGGGATTTGGAAATTGTTTATCGTCGGGTGGTGATGATTTTATTAAATGTTTATAATTATTTTGAAATTTACGCCGATGAGGCGGGTTGGAAATTTGGTGGAGAAAAAACAAACCAAGAAAAAAACTCTATTTTAGATAAATGGATTTTAGCGCGGCTGGAAGAATTAGTTGGCGGAGTGACTGAAAATCTGGATAATTACAATACAGTCAAAGCCACTCGCTTGATTGCCGAATTTATTGAAGACCTTTCCACTTGGTATGTGCGCCGTAGCCGAAGCAGAAAAGACGAGTTATTTTTTGGCACTCTTTACAAGGTGCTTGTGAAAACAAGCCAGATAATTGCGCCGGTTGTGCCCTACCTCGCCGAGTTTTTATATCTGAATTTAAATGAAAAATTTGGGAATGGCGAACATCAGGAATCGATTCATCTAACAGATTGGCCAACCACTCAAAAAGAGAACTTAAATAAAAAATTATTAGAAGAGATGGCAGAAATCCGACGCTTGGCTTCTCTCGCCTTAGCGAAAAGAGCCGAAATCGGTATTCGCGTCAGACAACCACTCGCTTCGCTAAAAATAAAAACTGAAAAGCTAAAACTTAAAGACAACGAGGAGTTATTAAAAATTTTAGCCGATGAAATTAACGTCAAAAGCATTATTTTTGATT
>Ga0315288_10012159_pt1 | contig 10827 bp, 7 predicted proteins | sample YL17G11_20_MG_FD_203454 | JGI IMG/M metagenome (GOLD analysis project Ga0315288, IMG submission 203454) | Sediment microbial communities from Yellowstone Lake, YNP, Wyoming, USA - YL17G11_20 | ecosystem: Environmental > Aquatic > Freshwater > Lake > Sediment | place: USA: Wyoming | collected...
TGTTGATATGCAGCGTGACGCATACAGCGCCGGGCTGAACAAGACGATAAGGACGTTACATTGCAGCAGAAGCGGCGAAAACCGAAAAGCAGGATAGAAGAGTACTCTGTAATGTTGCTACAGTCTCTTTATTATTGACTATTTACTACTCAGCTTATATTCGTTAGATATATATTATACTATATACGGAGTTGTGTGTCAAGTGAATTTCAACCACAGCTTTCACAGATTTTCGCAGATTAACGCAGATTTTGTTGGCGGAGAGAGAATGAGTGGATGGGGGGAGAAGAGAAGTGAACTAAAGTGGCTAAAGTGAGCTAAAGTGAGCTAAAGTTAGACCTGCGATATTGATTGTTTGACAGGGGAGCGGGGTTGTGTAGAATTGGTGGGGGTCGCCGGGAAGACAGAGAAATTCTTGTTGTGAGTTTTTTGGTTTTGTTTGTGGGATTTTGGGGGTAGAATGGATTTGGAAATAATGCTCTGGACTTGCAGGACTTTCGTGGGTTGACGGGAATTGTGGATTTGGGTATTTGTATGATTTGAAGGTCTTGACTATTTTTGAGATGTGTGGGCCGGGTCAGTGGTAATTTGGCGATGTAATATTCAGCTGCTAAAATGGGAGTATAGTAATGACTACTTATGGCAACATGGGGGACTTTTTCCCCAAGGGTAAGGAGATCCGGCGTAAAGTGTTCATATCTTATCATCGGGACGACCGAAAAGAGGTAGATGGGTTTGTCGAGACCTTTGACCATGAGCGGAAAGTGTTTATGTCACGCGTACTTGGGGTTGACATGGAGCAAGATATTATCGACAGCGACGACACGGAATATGTCATGAATCGAATCAGACAAGTGTATATGAAAGACTCGACTGTGACTATCGTGTTAATAGGTAATTGTACATGGGCACGTCGTTATGTGGACTGGGAGATTCAGTCTTCGCTTCGGCATGGGGAGACAGTCACACCTAACGGATTGTTAGGGATTGTGCTTCCTTCGGCTGGTCAAAAGCCGATTGCACCAGACCGCTTGCTGAAGAACCTCAAAGGTGAAAAGAGTGACGAGGGATATGCCCGGTGGTATTGGTATCCTCAGGGGAAGGACACTTTGGCTAACTGGGTTGAGGACGCTTTCCAGGCGCGCACCAGTAGGGCGCATCTTATTGTCAATCCCCGAGAGAGGTTTAAGTATAACAAGGAATGTCCGAAAGGGAGGGACTAAGGATGGCGAAGCTTAAAAGTGTGAAGGTTAACCTTAAGTTACCTTATATCGGAGGAGTTGAAGGAACTTGGGAACCGGATGAAAGTGAGAGAAGCGCAGCTTGGGAAATGTATGTTGAACTGATTACTCGAATTCCTGTAGCGGAGCTGATGCCAGAGGAGGGACTGCTTCGGGAGGCACTGTCTTCGCTTCACACACTGTTTGACACAACCAGAAAAATCCTCTGTAAATACGGTCCTTCAATTGCTCAGCCGAAGGGCAAAGATAATCTATCGTTTGGATATCTTGCTGTGGCTATCCTGAATGTTGTGCTACGTCCAGTCTTAGCGAAGTGGCATCCTCTGCTCCTTGACTACGAAAACACTAAAGAGAGTTTTGGTTCTCCAGTAGAACACGAGCAAAAATGGGATAAGAATAAGGAACTTCGGAAGGTTTTGAACAATGTTCGGGGCGTACTTATCCAATACACGAACTTACTTGCTCAGGTAGCAGACGTCCCTTCATTGATTATCCAAAGAACCCATTAAATATGGTGGGAGCATCGGGGATAAGGTGCCAACGGCAAATTATCCACGGAGATAATGAATGACGGAAAATATCTTATACTATGGCGATAATCTGGATGTTCTTCGGCGGCATATAAAGGATGAGACGGTTGACCTGATTTACTTAGACCCGCCTTTTAAGAGCAACCAGGACTACAACATATTATTTGCGGAACGCAACGGCAGCAGGGCGGCGGCGCAAATCAAGGCGTTCGACGACACATGGCGGTGGGACCGGGCGGCAGCCGCGGCATACGAAGAAGTTGTGGAAAGCGGGACGCAGCGAGTAGCACAGGCGATGCGTGCATTTCGTACACTCCTTGGCGAGAGCGATATGATGGCGTATCTGGCGATGATGGCTCCACGACTGGTGGAACTGCATCGGGTGTTAAAGTCGAGTGGTTCGATTTACCTGCATTGCGACCCAACAGCAGGTGCTCATCTCCGGCTTCTCATGGACGCTGTATTTGGGCCTGTGAATATGTTGAATGAAATTATATGGAAACGTACTCATGCCCATGGCGGAGCAATAAGATTTGGCCCAGTGCATGATGAAATTCTATATTACTCCAAAACACGCGACTATAAATGGAATCCACAACACGTTCCATATAGTCCAGAATACATATCAAACTTTTTCAAATTCAGTGATGCTGATGGGCGAAGATACCGTTTGACGATTCTTACCGGTTCAGGCATTCGGAAGGGATCTTCAGGTCGTCCATGGCGAGGTATAGACCCGACGAGTATTGGTAGGCATTGGGCAGTACCAGGTTATGTTCGCAAATTACTGCCAAATCTGAAAACTGACGAAGTACAGGAGGCTTTTGATCATTTGAATGAGATTGGTCGAATTGTTTGGCCTAAAAAAATTGGAGGTACACCGGCGTTTAAGCAATATCTCGAAGATATGGAAGGGGTAGGCATTCAGGATATCTGGACAGATATTCCTCCGATCTCTTCACAAGCACAAGAACGGCTTGGTTATCCTACGCAAAAACCCGAAGCACTTTTGGAGCGGATAATAAAGGCGAGCAGTAATGAGGGCGACATGGTGCTGGACCCATTTTGCGGATGTGGCACTACGATTGCGGTAGCTCAGAGACTTAATCGGCAGTGGATAGGGATAGATATTACGCACTTGGCGGTTGCGTTGATGAAGCACCGGCTGCACGATATGTTCGGGGATAAAGTTCAATATAAGGTGGTTGGGGAGCCGGTGTCTTTGCCGGATGCGAAGGCATTGGCGGAGAACGACCCATATCAGTTCCAGTGGTGGGCACTGGGGCTTGTTGGGGCAAGGCCGATTGACGAAAAGAAGGGGGCGGACAGGGGTATCGATGGTCGGCTTTATTTCCACGATGAGCCGGACAGTAAGAAGGGGAAAACAAAGCAGATTATGCTGTCGGTGAAATCGGGGCATGTCGGAGTGAAAGATGTGCGGGATTTGCGCGGAGTTGTGGAGCGTGAAGAGGCGCAGATTGGCGTATTGATTTGTATGGACAAGCCGACGCGAAATATGCGGAGAGAAGCGGCAAGTGGAGGCGTCTATAAGTCGCCCTGGGGTACACATGCTCGCCTGCAGATTATCACGATAGAAGAACTGCTGGCCGGGCATAAGATAGATTATCCGCCTGCGGGGCAAGTGAATATAACCTTTAAGAAAGCACCAAAAGCAAAAGGACGCGGGGCGAAGCAGTTGGAGTTTCCTGACGCCTAAACAAGCGTGATAAGTTGCGGGTTATAGGTAGAGTTTAGCGATGCCGGATAGGGAAGTAGAGACGGTGCGGGATTTGATTACCTCCTACCACAGGGGTAGGGGGTAAATATGCGTCGCTGTGCCGGCGACTGCTAAACGGGATTGCGGTCCTGACAAGTCGGGGCGGGTGGTTCAATAGATTCCTCGAGAAGCCCGCCTCGGCGGGCAAGCTCGGAATGACAAGGACTGGTGGTGGGAATCTGGCTTCGGTTGGGGGGTGAGGTGATATGGAGAAGGGTCGGACAAATCAGACAGGTTGGACGAGCTGGACAGGTCGGACTGATGGGAGGGCGCGGGGTGGGGGGTGATGTCTTTTTAGAGTGGTGGCTAATGCGGATTATCAGGAGGAGATTGAGGGCGCAATTGGTGCGGAGTAAGGATGGAGAGAGAACAAAAGAAGAGCGGGGGATGGATTGTGGGGTATATAGTCGGCCCTTCGGCAAGCCCGCCACGGCGGGCAAGCTCAGGGCAAGCTCTTCGACTCCGCTACGCTGCGCTCAGGATGACTTGAGTCAGATTGCCGCGGCCATCTCCCCGAAATAGTGCGGTCTTTTGAAAAAAAGCTTGTCTTTGGGCCGAAGGCGCGGATAATGCTCAAGGTAAATGGATTTTGTGATTTTTTGGGCACGGTTAGCTCAGAGGGTCTCCGCGAGCGAAAAGTGGCTCTAAGGGGCCGAAGAACAAGGAAACAGGCCATAAGGGCGACAAACGATACTATCTTGGTGCTGGTTAAGTTCGAGATTCGAGGGAATCTAAGGTTCCTCTCGCACGCAGAGACGGTCAAAGTACTCCAGCGAGCTTGCGCAAGAGCGGGTGTGGAAGTGCAGTATAGTGAGGGTTTCAACCCCCGTCCGCGGCTGTCGCTGCCTCTGCCCCGGCCTGTCGGCGTCGAGTCGGATGATGAGCTGCTCGCGCTTGTGGCAGGCTGCCGCGACGACCGGACGCCGGAAGAGCTATCTGAGCGGATTAAAGCGGGTCTTCACGCCGAGCTGCCCCACGGCTGCTCGGTTGTTTGCGTCGGTGCGGCTCGGGGCGGCAACGCGCCGCAGCCTTCCTCGGCCACCTACGTTTTTGCGGTCAGGCCCGATTATGTCAATGACGAATTAAGCAATGCAATCAGGCATCTGCTGACAAGTGACACTTTAATAATCCGCCGACAGACAGATGCCAAGGCTTCAAGATTCAAGGATATGGATGTGCGAGGCTTTTTAAGGTCGGTCGAGCTGAAGGATGGATGTGTGTCCGTCGAATGTGAAATCAGCTTGGCCGGCTCCGTACGCGTGGAGGAGATTCTGCAGCTCCTGGGGCTGGACGTCGAGAAACTCGACCGGCCCATCAAACGCACTATGGTGCAATGGCGGAGCTCCTGAATCCAAACGCTAAGGGTGAACAACAAAACAACCGAATGTAAGGGACGAGAAAATGGCAAGAGAAATGCTTATTAATGTGGCAGAGAGTGAGGAGTGCCGTGTCGCCGTGGTCGAGGACGGCTCGCTCGAAGAGCTCTATATGGAAAGGGCCAGCGTCGGCTCACGAGTCGGCAACATCTACAGGGGCAAGGTGGTGAATATCGAATCGGGAATACAGGCCGCGTTCATAGACTTCGGCGTCGGCAAAAACGGCTTCCTGCATATCAGCGACCTGCACCCACGCTATTTCTCGGGCGTTGACGAGAAGCGCGTTGAGAACATCGGACGAAGAAAGTCGCTCAGTGAGCGGCCGCTTATCCAGAATTGCCTGCGCAAAGGCCGCGCGATCGTCGTCCAGGTCACCAAAGAAGGAGTCAAAACCAAAGGCCCCACCCTCAGCACGTACCTTGCCTTGCCCGGAAAGTATCTCGTGATGATGCCCTGGATGCGAAAGCAGGGCGTCTCGCACAAAATCGAGGATGAAGATGAGCGCAAGAGACTCCGCGAGATTCTCGAACAGTGCGACCCGCTCAAGGGCCAGGGCTTCATTATCAGGACAGCCGGCCAGGGATGCTCCAAGAGGGACATCCAGAACGACCTGATGTATCTCAATAGGCTCTGGCGCGCAATCGAAAAACGCATCGACGCCGAAGGTCCGCCCGGACCCCTCTATCAGGAGTCCGACCTCGTCATCAGGACGCTCAGAGACGTCTTCGACAGCAAGATAACAAAAGTCCTGTGCGATTCGGAGAGCGTTGTCCGAAAAATCAAGGACTTCCTTTCGATAGTCGCGCCTCGTTTGAAGCGAAGAGTCAGCTTCTACGACGGCAAAATCCCCCTCTTTCACAAGTACAAAATTGAGGAAGAGATCGCAAAGATACAGTCTCGCAGAGTGGAGCTGAAGGGCGGCGGCTCAATTGTCATTGAGCAGACCGAGGCCCTCGTCGCGATTGACGTCAACAGCGGCAGGGCCCGCGAGCAGAAGGACGCCGAGCAGACCGCTTTCCAGAGCAATCTCGAGGCCGCCAAGGAAATTGCCCGCCAGCTCAGGCTCCGCGACCTCGGCGGGCTTATAGTCTGTGATTTTATTGATATGCGCAATGCAAGGCATCGAAAAGAAGTTGACAGGGCCTTTCGGGCCGCCGTCAGGATGGATCGTTCCCGTTCAAAAATATTGGGTATAAGCAGATTCGGCGTCGTTGAGATGACGCGGCAGAGAATGCGCCCCTCCCTCCAATCGAGCACCTACCTGGCCTGTCCCCATTGCGGAGGCGCCGGCTTCGTCAAGAGTCACGAATCGCTGGCCATTGAGATGATTCGACTGCTCAATCTCTCGGCCTCGAACGAACGCATAAAAAGCATCGAGCTGTCCGTCTCCCCGGAGGTCGCCGACTACCTCCAGAATCAAAAAAGGGCCTCCGTCCTCGAGATTGAGCAGCTCAGCGACAAACGCATCGTCATTCACTCGGTAGCCGACTACTCCGGCGAAAAACACGACCTCGTCTGTTACAACGACCGTGGAAGCGTGGTGAAGCTGTGACGATTGCGATTGATAAGTCGCAGGTGCTAATTGATAATCGAGCAGTCGGCGCTTGTTGGAATGCCGGCTTGATTCGGAGCTGGTAAGTGGAATTTGATCTTGAATATGCACGCAGTGTGATTGAAGCCGAGGCCGATGCAATACGTTCGGTTGCGCACATAGTCGATGCGTCTTTTGCCCGGGCCGTTGAGATGATCTTCAACTGCAAAGGCTCCTGCATAGTCAGCGGCATCGGCAAGGCTGGCATCATCGCACAGAAGATTAGCGCCACCATGGCCTCAACCGGCACGCCCAGCCATTTTCTTCACCCGGCCGAAGCCGTGCATGGCGACCTGGGGCGGCTTCGTAATGACGACATCGTAATGGTCCTCAGCTACGGCGGCGAGACCGACGAGATTACCCGCCTGATAAACCTCGTAAAGCAGTTGGAGATTAAGCTCATTGCTCTTACCGGGCAGGGCGATTCGACCCTCGCCCGGCATAGCGACGTCGTGCTCTGCATGGGCAAAATGAGCGAGGCCTGTCCGCTCGGCGTTGCTCCGAGCGTCACGACGGCCTGCATGCTCGCCGTGGGCGATGCGATTGCCTTCACCGTTATGAAAGCCCGTAATTTCAGCGTCGAAGATTACGTCCGCTTCCATCCCGGGGGCTCGCTCGGCGCAAACCTGATGACAGTCGAGCAGTCGATGATGTTCAAGCCCGGCGAAAAACTGCCGCTGGCGACCGTTGATGACACCGTTAAGCAACTGCTTCAAAAGACCGGCGACGTCAAACGCCACGGCGCCGTAATGGTAATCGACAACGACGGCAGGCTCGCCGGGATAGTCACCGACGCCGACCTCCGCAGGCTGATGACAAAGCACGGGCACAGGGCCCTCGATCTCAAGGCCGGCAATGTTATGACCGCCGGTTGCAAGAAGATAAGGGTCGATGCCCTTGCGGCCGAGGCCACCGCCATCTTCCATAAGTACAGAATCGACGAGCTGCCTGTCGTCGATGCGGATAATCGGCCCATCGGCCTCATCGACGTCCAGGATATTCTGACCATCAAGGTTGTGGGGTAGGGCCGGCTATGGCGAATCTTGCTGATATAAAACTGCTGGCGATGGATGTTGACGGCGTCCTCACGGACGGGTCGATAATTGTCAACAGCGACGGCAGCGAGACCAAGTCCTTCAGTGCCCTTGACGGCCACGGAATTCGTATGTGGCGAAGGGCCGGCCTGCAGATTGCCCTGGTCAGCGGCAGGTTATCGGCTCCGACCGCCCGTCGCGCCGAGCAGTTGGAAATAGAGCACCTCTTTGAGGACTGTCATTACAAGCTGCCGGTCTTCAAGCAGCTTCTTGAGCAGCTTGGCCTTTCGCCGGAAAATGCCGCCTACATCGGCGACGATCTGCCTGATTTGCCGGTCATGCGGTGCGTCGGATTCGCCGTCGCCGTCGCCAATGCCGTTGACGAGGTCAAGCAATACGCCGACTACGTCACGACCCGGGCCGGCGGCGGCGGCGCAGTCAGAGAAGTGATAGAACTTATTCTCAAAAGCACCGGCAAATGGAACGAGCTTATGAAAAGGTATCTGCCTGACAGTTGAGCCTGACCGTTATGTCCTTTTTCCGAAAACTACTTGTAGGCGTTGTCTCCCTGACGGTTGTGCTTGGGATATACCTGGTTTACACCGGGTTGAACAAGACCCCGCCGATCGATATTGACAGGCGTGTCGGTGTGGCCGACAGCAGCATCGACGGCCTCGCCGGAAAAGGCGGCAGGATCGGCGAGGTTGGGATCCCTCTGCTCAAGAATCCCGTTTACCAAACCCGAGGCCCGAACAAGGAAATCGAAAGGGAGTTCGGCTTCGCCGAGCTTGTTCGCACCATGGGCGACGTCTGGGAAGTGGACAAGCCCTGGATGAAGGTATATCAGCGTCAGCTCGAATTCAGCATCAAGGCCGACAAAGGCACAACCGAGCTCGAAACGGTCCTGGGCCGCTCCACCCCCAAAGACGCCACGTTTGAGGGAAACGTCGTCATTCATATTGTCCCTGCCGCCGCCAGCGCCTATAAAGAGAGCACCGTCTATCTCGATAATCTGATTTTTCTAAGCGACAAGTCCCAGTTCTCGACCCCCGGCCCTGTAAAAGTTGTCTCGGAGGACATCCGGATGGATGGCAGGGGCGTGCAATTCGTGTACAACGACCGCACCGAGCGCATCGAATATCTTCGCTTGACGCACCTGGACAGTCTGCGGATAAAGAGCACCGAGGAGGCCTTTCTCTCCAAGATTCGAGGCCGGCGCGCTTCCAAAAAAGACGGGCAAACCGAGACCCGGACGGCCGCCCCTATCCCGCAGCCCCCGGCCCAGCCTCCCCCGGATGCCCAATCTAAGCGCGCCGAAACGCCAAAGCCGGCCGGCCAGGCGGACCCGAACTGCTATAGGTGCATTCTCAGCAGCAATGTCGTCATTGATACGCCCAACCACTTGGTTTTCGCTGAGCAGGACGTTTCCATTAACGATATCCTCTGGTCTAAGGTCTCAGCCGAACAGAATCGCCCGGCCGATGCCAACAGTACAGCCAACATCAAGGCCGGTGATTCGAAGAAGACCGATTCCTCTTCTGCGGATGGCGCAAAGCCGCTTGCCGCACCCTCGCCGCAGCCCCCGGCTGTTCAAGCCGGTCCCGGCGTCAAGGACGCTGCCACGCAGGGACAAGCCCCTGCCCAGGAACCGAACCTGCCCGGCCAAACCGCCGCGCAGACGGTCGAGATCATCGTAACCTGTGACGACGGCATGCTGCTCGTGCCGATGGATTCTCGAAGAACGCTCAAAGATTTCCCCTCGGCTGGTCTCCCCTCCGTGCAGCCGAAAGAGCTTGATGTCGCCGAGGGCCAGACCTCCTTCTTTACCCGGAGAATCGACTACAGCGCCCTGACGGAGGATACCATTGCTCACGGTGCATCGAGACTCACGTTCTACAGCGGCGACGTGATGGCTGCCGATGCCAATGCGACAAGCGTCCCCGTTACGGTGACATCCAAAGACGGCGCCAAGTTCTTCAAGGCCTCGAATCAGGCCGTCTTCGAGCGAGATTGCCTTTGCACGATGCCTCAGCAAGGCCTCGTGCAGCCGCGCGACGTGCGGTTCTCCGGCTCGAAGTTCACCGTGAACCTGCCCCAGGCCGGCCCGGTAGGCCCGGATGCCGCACCGGAGATTATTGCCGCTGGGCCTGTTGAGCTGACATTCTGGAAGGAAGACTCCAACGCCGCACTAACCAAAGAGCCTCCCCTCCCCGTCAAGGTCACCGCGCAGCGCTGGGCTAAGTTTCTTCCCGACGCAAATCAGGCCATATTCGACGGCAACTGCCTTTGTACGATGCCGCAGGAGGGCCTCACGCCCGACCACAGCTTCACGCTTGCCTCGTCTCAGCTTATTGCGAATCTGCCTAAGAAAGGCGTCAAAACGCCGTCCGACGCGCCGGATATTCTTGCCCTCGGACCCGTTAAGCTCGATTTCTACGTGGACGCCTTTGACAGTAATGAGCCGAATGCCGTCCCGCTTCCTGCGAAAGTGACCGCGACCAAACATGCCCGTTTTCTACCCTCGAAGAATCAGGTTCTCTTCGAGGGTGATTCCAAGGCCGTAGTGGTCCGCCAGGACCCGAATTACGTTGAAGAGTATATACTCTCCTCGCAGCAGATAGCCGTTGATCTGCCTGCCGACGCCAACAGCCGCGCCTCGGCCTCGCCGATGGGTATTGAGCATCTAAGGGCCGTCGGCGGAATTGTCACCCTTGCCACCAAAAAAACCTCCGCCGACCTGCTGCTCAGCGGCATAGAGCTTATATGCCGACAATTCGATTACGACCCCAACCAGCAGCTTTATTCCGCCGTCGGGCCGGGAATTATTAAGCTGGCCAACGCTGAAGCGCCCGCCAAGACCGATCCCAACGATAAGTCCCCAAAATTCAGCCTCAACAAGCCATGCTGGGCCGTTATTCAAAACTACGACTCTTTGCGATACTTCCAGGCGGAGAACCGAATCATCGTCGATGCCGGATCCGCCGGCGCTTTGGTCGTTCAGTACTTCCCCATCAAAAATGGCAAGTTCAGCGACCACATCATAGTCACGGCCAATCACATCGAGGCCAACCTCATCGAGACCGCCCCGGGCCGGACCGACCTTTCCACGCTGACCGCCTCCGGCGGCGTCACCTATCAGGCCAAAGACAACGAGTTCATCGGCGGCCAGCTCTTCTACGACCACGCAAAGCAGCTGATAAAGGTCATTGGCAGCGAATCCTTCCCCTGCCAGTTCAACGGCCAGCTTGCAGACCAGATCGAATACGACTTGAAGACCG
>Ga0315288_10012163_pt1 | contig 10826 bp, 5 predicted proteins | sample YL17G11_20_MG_FD_203454 | JGI IMG/M metagenome (GOLD analysis project Ga0315288, IMG submission 203454) | Sediment microbial communities from Yellowstone Lake, YNP, Wyoming, USA - YL17G11_20 | ecosystem: Environmental > Aquatic > Freshwater > Lake > Sediment | place: USA: Wyoming | collected...
GCGCTCGAAATCCCCGCCGCCCAGGTAGCCGATCCCCCCGTTGAGCAGCGCATGCAGAAACCCGTCGTCCTGCGGCGGAATCCCCCACGCGCCCTTCCCGAATGACCACGGCACCACGATGGCGTCGTGGTACACCAGCGAGAACAGCGGGCACGCGATCCCCATCTGCCGCCGGTCCTTGTCATCGGGCGAGGGATGCTGCGCATAAGGCCCATGGTGCACCAGGTCCAGCCGGTCGAGCGCATAATCCACCGGCTCCTCGCTGCTCACCACCAGCCCCCGCGCGCGGCATTCGGAGAACGCCAGCCCCCGCCAGTGCGCGCAGTCTTCGCGGGTCATCGGGTGCTCCGGGTGCGCGCACTCATCGAGGTCGGCGATGGCGAACACGTCGAGATAGATCCCGGCGAGGTCCACGCCTCCCGCCGCCAGGCCATCCAGGTTGCGCCGCAGGAATCCCAGCGCCGGCGCCGCGCACAAGATGCTCTGGCGCCCGCCGTACCAGGTGGCGTGCTCGGGGTTCGAGCCGTCGAGTTCGCGAATGCACAGGTCGCGATCAAATGACGGCGCGTCAAAGTAGAAGTCGCGGTAGTTATCGTGCGTGGCGAAGATCCAGCCCACCTCGCGGCAGGCCTTCGCCACCTCGCGCATCCCCTCCCAGCCGCCGGCCTCCGGGCAGGGCGGCAGCACATCCGGGTGCAGGTTGTCATAGCCGCGCCGGCCCCAGCCGTCGAGATGCACCTCGCCGCTGTGGATGCCCGAGCGCTCCACCAGGTCGCGGATCTCGCGAGCGCGCTGCGCGAAACTCACCCAGTGGTGGTTGGCCTCCGGTTTCTCCTTGTTGTAGTAACTGCTCTCGGGCTGGATGTGGGTCATGATCCCGGTGTGGATGATGGCGCCGCCGTGCAGCCGCTCGATGCGCGGATTCCCCGCCGCCTTCTCGGCCAGCGAGCGCCATCGCCCGATCGCCTGCGCGTAACTGCGGTAGCGCTTGGCGAGCGTCACGTGCGTGCAGTCGGCCATGAACGCATAGCGCAGCGACCGCGGGTAACGCAGGTGCCCCAGCGCGCCATACCACAGCGGCTGCGCCACCGTCGGCCCGCCCGCCGGGTGCCGCAGCGCGCAGCCGGCGTCATAGGGCGTCTCGATGATCGCGATGTATCCCTCGCGCCCGCGCACCTGCCCCCACCAGGGCATGTACATCCCGCGCGTGAAGCACAGGGCCGGGTACCAACCCGCCTTCCCGAGGTTCACTTCCTCCGGCCAGTCGCTGGGCACAAGCATCCCGGCCATGGTGGGCGCCACGGTGTAGTTGTCGCGTCCCGCCTTCTCCAGCGCGAATGCAAGCGGCCAGCGCACCTCGCGTACGCCCACGCCCGGCCCCTCGTCGGCGATCACCTCGCACACCAACTCATGCGCCGCGGTGTCCACCTTGGCGATCAGCGTGATCTCCGCGTTGATCGGCCCCGGGAAATCGCTCAGCCTTGCCCGCACGCCCACCGCCCAGCCGGTGCGGTAGGCTTCGAACGACTTCTTCGCAGCGGCCGTGAGCGCGCACCGTCGCTCCGCGCCCTCCACCACGGCGGCCAGGCCGTCACCGCCGCCGTTCAATGAGCGCCAGGGCGCGCAGCCCGCGCGTGTCACTTCGAGTGCCAGGGTGCGCTCGTCAAACGCGACCTGGAGCGCGCCGTCGCCGAAGCGCCAGGTCGCGCCCTCGCGCCGCACTGCTGGTTCGGATGGCTTGCCGCCTGCCATGGCTCCCTCCGCGCCCCGCGGCGCCCACGCCGCCAGGGCGATGATCGCGCAGATGATGACTCGCATCGCGCTATACGATTCGGCCTGGGCCTCCCCCTCTCCCTTTTAGGGAGAGGGCTGGGGTGAGGGTGCAGTGGTGGGACAGGTTCCTAACCTGCTTCGCCCTGCCTGCCCTGCCTGTCCTGAGCGGAGCGAAGGGAGCGAAGCGACGGGAGAGGGCTGCGGTGAGGGTGCAGTGGTGGGGCAGGCTGCGCCCTTGAGGGCTCGAGCCCGAAGGGTTAGCAACCTGCGCAGGGCCTGTCGGGCTCACTGATGTGGCACGGCCGTCTCGGCCGTGGACCTCACGGGTCGTCCCGGTGGCACAGAGCCTGCCCTGAGCCCGACGCAGTCGGGGAAGGGTTAGCAACCTGTGCACCACACCCCATGGGGGCCTGCGATGAGCGGGTCTGCCATTCCGAACGGAGTGAGGAATCTCGCCAACGCACAGGGGGAGATAAGTCGTATGTCACCGCATCACCCGAATGCAGTCGTTAGCCATCCGCCGCCAGCAGTTTCCGGAAATCACCACCAAGTGCAAACTGCGACGAGTATCTGTGCTCCACCCCGATCCAGTTCGGTTCGGGGAAGTCCTGGAGTTCCCCGGTGACGGCATGGTGGAGGTCGGCCCACCAGGGATTGGCACCTCGGAAATCGGCCCACTCGTACTCGCCTCTGGTCGCCAGTCCGTTGTCATAGACATAATCGGCCAGCACCGTCTCCATTTCCGTGAAGCAGGCGAGGCGGCTGCGCACATCGGTGGTGTCCCGGAGGCGGGTGATCAGCGGGGCGATGTCATCCGCCAGGACGGGCAGATGGCGGACCACCCAGGGGAGCCAGCGATCGTAGGGGGCATAGCGCTTGTTGACGAGACAGAGGAAGTGGAGCACCTCGCGCACTCCTTCGTACAGCATCAGGTCGGCAGCCACCGCTTCGCCGTGGGCAAGGCAGCGCTCCATCCAATACCGCTGCGTACTGATCCGCATGGCCCGCCCCGCCAGTTTGAAGCGCCACACGCTATCGGGAAAGTAACCGAACGCCTCCCTCCGTTTCGAGAAATCACCGGTGGGATCATGGAAGACTTCGCCATTCGTCACGTGGTACAGGGCTTCGTCGGCGATGAGGAGCCACTGACGGTCCTGAGCGGGAGGGGAGGCGAAAGACGTCATGGATGAGAAGAACTCGTCCACCGTCCACGCCCGGATCGTGTTCGGCGATCCGCAGCAGTCCGAACGCTGGAACCCATGAAACTCCCAGGGGAGGTCCTCGAACAAACGTGACTCGATCTCCTTCAGCCTATCCCGGGACAACCGGTCGCTGAAGATCTGGAATCCGGGTTCCCAGCAGTGGTCCCGAGAGAACTCGTCATCCGCGCCCAACCGATCCGAGCCGAACCCCACCGACGCCACGGCGAGCAGCGTGAACTCCTCCGGGAACGCCTGCATCAGCAGCGGCTTCCCGCAGTCGTTGAAGAAGCTCCTGTGCAAATCCAACCCTTTCATCTCTCGCGTTCTCCTCGGGGCTCAGGCAGCAGTGCGCTCCGCTGCGCGTCATTCCGGAAACCGGAAACAGTCACCTCTCTTGTCCCAGGCAACGATACCAGTTCATAGGGCTCGGACTGGTCGGCGCCCCAGACGAACCAGGGGCAGGAGGCGAACTTCGATCCTACGAGCTTCCCCTTCCCCCCTCTGCCACTAACAACTAACAGCCAGCAACGAACAACGCCTTCCCCCTCCCCCCAGTCATCATTCATCACTCATAATTCGCAATTGCCTTCCCCCTCACGCGCACCGCGCCTGGATGGTCTGCGCGATCCCCTCGGCCACCTGCTGCACCAGGGCCAGGTCCAGCCCCTCCACCATCACCCGCACCACCGGCTCGGTCCCCGATGGCCGCACCACCAGGCGGCCCCGCTCCCCCAGCGCCCTGCTCGCCGACTGGATCGCCTCGACGATCACGGGGTCGGCACTCAGGTCGGCCCGGCGCTCCACCGCCACGTTGATGCAGGTCTGCGGCACCCGCTCCATCACCGCCAGCGCCGAGAGGCTCTTGCCCTGCCGCCGCATCAGGTTGCACACCACGATCGCCGTGAGCAGCCCGTCTCCCGTCGTCGCGTGATCGAGGAAAATCGTGTGCCCCGAGGGCTCGCCCCCCATCACCGCGCCCCGCCGCTGCATCTCCTCCAGCACGTAGCGGTCGCCCACCCGCGCCCGCGCCAGCGCGCACCCCATCTCCCGCAGCGCGATCTCCAGCCCCAGGTTGCTCACCTGCGTCCCCACCACCACCTTCCCCGGAAGCGCGTCGCGGCTCACCCGGTCGGCCGCGCACATCGCCAGCACCTGGTCGCCGTCCACGATGCGGCCGCGCTCGTCGCTGAAAATCACGCGATCGGCATCGCCGTCGAAGGCCAGCCCCAGGTGCGCGCGATGCGCGACCACCGCCCGCGCCATCGCCTCCGGGTGGAGCGCGCCGCACCCTGCGTTGATCTCGTCGCCCGAGGCCTCGGCGTTGAGCGCGATCACCTGCGCGCCCATGGCCTCGAACACCCGCGGCGCGACGTCATGGGCCGCGCCGTACGCGCAGTCGAGCACGATCCGCCGGCCCACCAGGCCTTGCTCGGCGAGTGAGAGCAGGTGCCGCTCATAGCGCGCGATCGCGCTGTCCGTGCTCACCTCTCCGCGCAGGGTCGCCCCGGGGTGCGGGGCCTCGAGTTCGGCCTCGATGGCGGCCTCGATCTCATCGGCCAGTTTGAAGCCCCGCCCATCGAAGAACTTGATCCCGTTGTACTCCGACGGATTGTGCGAGGCCGAGATCACGGCGCCGGCGTCCAGGCCGAGCGCGCAGGTCGCGTAGGCCACCCCCGGCGTGGGCAGGATCTCGGCGCGGATGACATCCGCCCCCGAGGCGCAGAGCCCGCGCACCAGCGCCGCTTCCAGCATGGGGCCCGAGGGGCGCGTGTCGCGCCCGACCAGCAGCGTCACCTTCCGCCTGGCTGCCGCCGCGATCACCCGCCCGGCGGCCGCGCCCAGCCGCTCGGCGAACTCCTCGCTGAGCGTCTCGCCCACGATCCCCCGGATGCCGTCGGTGCCGAAATATCTTCCCATTTCCAGGTCCTCACCCCCGTCGTCGGGCGGCCATTCACCTCCCCCCTTCGTGGGGGAGGGTAGGGTGGGGGGCAACGTCCCGACTGCGTCGGGATGCCCACCCCCACCTCGATCCTCCCCCATCAAGGGGGAGGGCAATGTTCGGCGCACATGGGCGTATGAGACAACCTCCGCAGGGCCGCCCCTACTCCACCGTCACGCTCTTCGCCAGGTTGCGCGGCTGGTCAATGTCGCGCCCCGATTCCAGCGCGCAGTAGTAAGCCAGCAGTTGCAGCGCGACCGCCGCCGCCACCGGCGACAACAGTTCGCCCGTGGCAGGGATGCGGATGACGTGATCCGCGAGCGAAGCGATCTCTTCGTCGCCCTCCTGCGCCACCGCGATCACCGGCCCTTGGCGAGCCTTCACTTCCTGGATGTTGCCCAGCATCTTCTCGTACACCGGGCCCGGCACGGCGACGGCGACGGTGGGCACCTCGGGCTGGATGAGCGCGATCGGCCCGTGCTTCATCTCGCCCGCGGCGTACCCCTCGGCGTGGATGTAGGAGATCTCCTTGAGTTTGAGCGCCCCCTCCAGCGCCGAGGCCATGTTCACGCCCCGCCCCAGGTAGAGAAAACTCGCGCAGCCGTGATACAGGCGCGCGCACTCGCGGATCTCGGCCGCGTCGCCCAGGAGCGCCTCGGCCTGGTCCGGCAAGCGGCTGAGGTCACGCACGATCTGGCGCGCGCGCTGCTCCGAGAGCGTCCCCCGCAGCCGCGCCAGGCGGATCGCCAGCAGATACCCCACCATCAATTGCGTGGTGTAGGCCTTGGTGGAGGCGACCGCGATCTCAGGCCCCGCCTGCGTGTACAGCACCGCGTCGGCGTCGCGCGCCACCGAACTCCCCACCACGTTGGTGATCGCGAGGATGGTCGCCCCGCGCGACTTCAGTTCGCGCAGCGCCGCCAGCGTGTCCGCCGTCTCGCCCGACTGGCTGATCACGATCCCCAGGGTGCGTTCATCCACCAGGGGATCGCGGTAGCGAAGTTCCGAGGCCACCTCCGCTTCGACCGGGATCCGCGCCAGGCTCTCGATGGCGAACTTGGTCACCAGCCCCGCGTGGTAGGCGGTGCCGCAGGCGATGATCACGCAGCGGTTGACGCGCTTCAGCAGCGCCTCGCTCAGCCCCAGGTCGGGGAACTCCACCTCGCCGTCAGGGGTCACCCGCCCGCGCATCGTCTCGCGCAGGGCCGTCGGCTGCTCGTGGATTTCCTTGAGCATGAAGTGCGCGTAGCCGCCCTTCTCGGCCATCTGGGCGTCCCAGTCCACCTGGAAGATCGGCCGCGTGATGCGGCGGCCGGCCAGGGTTTGGATCTCGGCCCCGGCATCGGTGACCGAGGCGATCTCGCCATCCTCCAGCAGCAGCACGCGCCGCGTGTAGGGCAGCAGCGCCGGGATGTCGGAGGCGATGAAGTTCTCGCCCTCCCCAAGCCCGATCACCAGCGGGCTGTGGCGCCGCGCCGCCACCAGCCGCCTGGGCTCCTCGGACGAGAGCAGCGCCAGCGCGAACGACCCCTCCACCCGCCCGAGCGCCTTGCGGGCCGCCTCCAGCAGGTCGCCCCGGTACTCGCTCTCAACAAGGTGGGCGATCACCTCGGTGTCGGTCTCCGAGGTGAAGCGGTGGCCGGCGGCATCCAGTTCGCGCCTGAGCGCCTGGTAGTTCTCGATGATCCCATTGTGCACGACGGCGATCCGCCGGGAGCAGTCGAGGTGGGGGTGGGCGTTGGCCTCGCTGGGCCGGCCGTGGGTGGCCCACCGGGTGTGGCCGATGCCCACCGTGCCGCCGTTTGTGCGGTCGCGCAGGGCGGCTTCGAGTTGGCACAACTTGCCGACCGCGGTGGTCGTCTGGAGCCGGTCGCCGGAGAGTACCGCGATCCCCGCCGAGTCGTAGCCACGGTATTCCAGCCGCTTCAGGCCGTCCAGGAGAACTTCAACGGCCCTGCGCGGGCCAAGGTATCCGACGATGCCACACATGGGATAGGCGCCTCGCCGCAGCGAGACAGCAAGAAGCATACCATAGACATAAGTATAATGCAATATGTTTATGACAAATCACACGCCAACCACGAGTATTGTTGCTCAAATTGTATCCATGTGGTATCATGCCCAGCGAGGCGTCAGAATGGCCACAGAGGGCGAAGGCAAGGCGATCCCGGTCACCAGCCACTATCCCGAGGCCCTGGTGAGGTTGCTCGAGGACCTGGCCGATGAGACCGACATCCCAAAGGCCCGCCACCTGCGTGAGGCCCTGCGGCAGTACCTGCGCGCCCAGGGCAAACTGCGCAAACCGCTGTTTGATATTGAGGCGGCGCGGGTTCCGGTGATCATCTCCGCCCGCTACCAGCGGCACGCGAGCCTGCCGGAGATGTATGCGCTCATCGCCATCGGCAAGCACCTGCACCCTGCGGCCATTGACGTGTACCTCTCCAGCGACGAGGTCCTGCGCGGCGGCAGGACGCTTGAGGGGAGTTTCGTGCTCCTGGGGGGGCCGAAGAACAACCCCATCACCGCCGAGGTGCTGGCGGCCCTGGACCGCGACAAGGCGCTCACGCTGCGCATGGAGGTGGACCCGGAATCGGGCCGCGCCGAGATACTCGACCAGCGCACCGGCGAGCGCTTCAAGTCGGACCAGGCGGTCGAGGAGCAGGTTCCCACCGATTTCAGCGACTACGGCCTGGCGATCAAGGCGCCCCATCCGGCGAGCGGCAAGACCATCTACATCTGCGCCGGCTGCCACGCCTTCGGCACCTACGCCGCGCTGCGGGCGCTCATCGAGCCCGAACTAGCGGATGTGCTCGTGCGGCGCCTCTCGCGCCCCAACGCCGCCTTCGAGTGCCTGGCGCACACCCGGGTGCGCAACTTCGTCCCCGAGACGCCGAGCATCGTGGACCTGGTGGAGCGGTGACGGTGGGCGGGCAGTTGTAGGGCGCGCATTCCTATGCGCGCCGTCTGCGGCGGGCTTGGGAAAGCCCGCCCTACAGTTCCTCCCCCTCGACGGGGGAGGGTAGGGTGGGGGTGAACCGCTCGCCGGGATTCTTCGCCTTCGGCTCAGAATGACACTCGCCTGTCAAAGCAAGCGAGCGCCTGGGGAGGGGCCAAGGTGCAGAATGCACCTGCGGGCGCACCGGACCTGCACCAAGACCCCCACTTCCCCCTGGCAAGGAGTGCGACTGGGGCGGGGGGTTGGTGCATGCACTGGGCATGAATGGCGCGCGCGATGCGGTGGGGTGCTGTGATTGTGGCTGCGAGGTGGGGGGTTTCCCTACTGCTTGGTATGCATCCCTCCCGCGATCGAGTGCACATCCGGTGGTGGGGCTAAAGTGGGTCGCGGATGCACAGCGGAGTGGTATGCGGTGGGGGGTAGAGTGCGCCTCGCCCTGGGGGTGGGGGCATGGTGAACCCGCGATCCGCGCAAGAATCGGCTGTTTTTGCAAGCGGTTGGTTGTATGGTGAGCGTGAAGAGAGAAGAGTGAAGGGTGAAGAGCTTGCGGCGAATGATGAGTGATGCCTGCCCGCGCCGGGCAAGACCGGCCAGGGAATTATGAATGGGGAGGGGGAGGGGCGCGGGGCGGAGGGGAAGGCGTTGTTGGTGGTTAGTTGTCGTTGATAAGTGATCGGAGGGAGACAGGGCGGATTGCGGTTGGGGGGCGAAGCGGCTGATGGGAAGTTCTTAGTATTTCGCGATTGTGTCAAGGGGCATGCCCAATGTGGGGACGGGCGCCCTCGCCTGTACACCACCAGCGCCGAAGAAGCGGCGCTGACACCCCGACAGGTCGGGGTGCCACATCTCAACATGGCCTTGCTCTGATGCAAGAAATCTCTGGTTCCGCGGCAAGCACTGAGAGCGCATCAACGCTTGAACCGACGGTTGAGTGCCAGGATGAACAACGCAATGAGGGGAGGGCCGATCACCCCCTCGGCCACCGACAGGTAATGCCCAGCGGGATGCATCGGCTGCAATGGCCGATCGCCTCGCAGCAGGAAGCACATGAGAGAATACCAGAAGCGCGACCAGAAGTTTTGCATGGGTAGCGATGCAGCCGAAGCGGGGCTGGGCTGAAGAGCGAAAGTAGCGATGTAGGCGAAGGCGAGTGAGAAGGCCACGATCACCCCTATGATCCAGAGACCGGCCAAGATGTAGTCCTCGCCATATCCGCTGATCCACCGATAGAACGCAAGGAAGGAGAGGTTGCGCTTGAGGAAGCGCCAGAACCCGTTCTTCCACGGGTTGGAAAGACGGCGCATATGCATCTCGCCGAAGTGAAAATCGCCGGCGGTGATGTGATCGCGCTGTTCCTCGTAATTGTGCTTCAGTTGACGGTAGAGTTTGCCAATTAGCGCGTAGTCCTTCGGTTCGTCTTCGACCTCAGGCGCCAGCTCATCCCACACCGCGCAGCGTGTCCGCGTCAACGGACGGGTAGCCCACTTGACGTCGGTGAAATCCAGGCGCCTGACATCGGCTCCGACGAATCGTGCCTGGCCCAGAAATACACGCTGGAAGACCACTTTCTCAGGCTGATCGAAGTGGGCCGAGCTGAAATCGGCTTCCAGTTCCGGTTCTCGCGAGAAGACCCCGTTCGCGTCCGATCCAACGAAGTGCGCTTCACCGTGGAACTGCGCATCCGAGAAATGTACCGTACCGCGGAACATCGCAACCCGGAAGACTGCGATGCCCGTGAAGGTCGCCCCCATGAAGTCCGCCTGGCCCTCAAAGGTTGCTAGGTGAAAGAAAGCCTGGGACTGGAAAGTTGCCTCGTCGAAGTCCCCGCGGCTCTGGAAGGTGGCGGATAGGAAGCGAGCCGCGCAGTGGAAGGCAGTCTCGCTGAAGTCCGCTGCGCCCTCGAACGTCGCCGAGTCGAAGGCTGCGTCGCCCTGGAACGTTGCTCTGCTGAAGTCGGCATCCCGGAACACCGCCGTTTGGAACTGCGCTTCACGCCGGAATTGCGCGCTGCTAAAGACTGCCCGACCCTGAAACGCCGCTTGCTTGAAAACTGCTTCTCGCACGAATGTAGCATCCCTGAACGAGGTTTCACCGTGGAATCTCGCATGGTGGAAGTCGACCGGCGTCTGAAACGACACTCCCACGAAGTTCGCTTCGCGCTGAAACGTCGCTCCTCGGAACTCAGCCTGAGCCCGGAACTGGGCTCCCTCAAAGGTCACCGGGCCCCAGAATGTCGCGTCCGCAAGCCAAACTGGCGCCTCGAAATCGCGGTGCACAAAGTCCGCGCTGTCCGGGAAGACAAACCGGGTGAAGTCGCATTTGTTCTGCGATAGCATCGTTTCGATCTGGCGGGCGAACGCCTCAACGTCCTTATCCGGCCTTTCCGAGTGGCACACGCAGAATCCCTGCGCGTCGCACGCGTCCCGCTCGCAAGGGCTGCCGCCATGCATCAGGACGGGGCATTTTGCAGCGGGTTTGTCGGTTTCAGGGGCGGGCATGGCTTCGTGGATCCCCCTGTCGAAGCAATGCCTTCGCCGGCTCTATGTGACGTCCCTGCTGCTGCCGAGCATGGCAGGCGCTCAATGGGTCGTCCCTCTCCGGCCCCTGGCGGGGCCGCGGCGCGACAAGAATGTCCCACCCACCGTACCACAGCCGAGGCGGCTGTGCCACAGGCACGCGGACGTGGGAAAAGGCGCCCTTGCCGCACCCCGTCAAGGGGGAGGGAAGGATGTAGGGGCCGATTCTCAATCGGCCCGCGACGGGCCCAATAAGATTGGGCCCCTACAGAAGGCGCGCAGGCACCCCCACCTCAATCCTCCCCCATCAAGGGGGAGGCGCGGAGTGCGGGCGATGACAAGCATCGCCCCTACCCGGCCCCCTCAGGGGGCCGCGGCGCGACAGGCCTCCTTCGCCAACCCTGCTCTGCGAAGCGCTACGCAGGGCGAAGCAGCGGGCT
>Ga0315288_10012165_pt1 | contig 10825 bp, 6 predicted proteins | sample YL17G11_20_MG_FD_203454 | JGI IMG/M metagenome (GOLD analysis project Ga0315288, IMG submission 203454) | Sediment microbial communities from Yellowstone Lake, YNP, Wyoming, USA - YL17G11_20 | ecosystem: Environmental > Aquatic > Freshwater > Lake > Sediment | place: USA: Wyoming | collected...
ACACCTACCTGGAGCTGCTGCAGGCGGACTACTCGGAGACGTGAGTTGTGTGGAGGGTGGAAAGAGAGCGGGGCTGTGCCCTTTTCCGCCGCCCTCCTCGGCCGCCGCCGCCACCGCCGCTCGCTGCGGACCGAACACTCCTTCTCACCGTGTCTCCCGTTTTTCTCCATTTTCCTTTTTCACTCCCAGCGACGCCCTCGACGCCCTCGGCCTCACCCGGTACTGCTGCCGCCGCATGCTGATGACGCACGTCGATCTGATCGAGAAGCTGCTGAACTATAACACGCTCGGTGAGAGAGGAGGCGGATAAGGGGCGCGAGGGCGGCACCTGTTTTTTTTATTGTCTGAACACGTGCTCCATTTCCCCTTTGTTTGCCCTTCTGCTCACACGCACCCCCTTTCATCCCCGTCCCCCCCCACACACACACACGACAGAACGCGCCGCCGAGGCCGGCCGGTGATCGCGCCCTGCTCTGGTTGTATCCTCCTCCCCCGTCCTTCTCTTTGTAAACCCAAGACCCCCTTTTTCAGATGAATAAAAAAGGAACTGTTTCCGAGCCTGCCCCCCCCTTCCATCACAGCCGCACCACCTCCACCCGCGCCCGCCCCTCCAGCGCGTGCGCCCGGGCAGCGCCCCGCCCCGCATCGTCCTCCACCTCCATGGCCAGGCCCTCATCGTCCTCAGCAGCGGCGGCGGCGGCGGCGGGCGGCGGCGGTAGGAGGGGGGCGACGTCGAGCCAGGCGAGGCTGCCCCCGCCCCCGCCCGGCCGCACGCACCGCCCTGGGTTGACGGCGACCGCCCGGACGGGCGCCGCCCCCGGGGCCCCGGGCCCCGCGGCCGCGGCCGCCACCCGGGCAAAGGGCGACAGGTCGGAGGGGAGGAGGAGGAGGTCGGGGGAGGCGCCGCCCGGAAAGGCGATGCCTGGCGAGGGGCGGCGCGGGGGGGAGAGGGGCTGGCGCCCTCCGCCGGCCCGCCCGCCGCCCGCCGCCCCGGCGTGCCCCCGCGCCCGCCGGGCGTCCAGGCACGCGCCCGGGGCGGGCGGGTAGGCCGGGTAGAAGCACCGCTGCTCCAGCAGGGCGGCCGCCAGGCCGCCCATGCGGTCGCCGCGGACGCCGCCCCCCGGGCCCGCGCCCGCCTCGCAGCCCGCGATCGCGAAGAGCGGGTCGGACGATGTCGCGCCCACCACCACCTCGTTCAGGGTGAAGGTGGCGGGGTTGGGCAGGGCGTGCACGCAGGCGGGCGTCCCGGCGGGCAGGGCCAGGGGCGGGGTCGGGAAGGTGGGCAGGGCGGTCGCGTCCCGCACGGAGGGAACGAGGAGGATGGGCGGGAGGTGGGTGGCGCCGCCGGCGCCGCCCTGGAGGCCGGCCGCCGCGCGCGCGTCGACAAAGGCGGCCAGCCGGCCGACCACCTCCCGGGCGAATATGTCGTCAAAGCTGGCGTCCGGCGCGGCCGGGGAGGTCCATGCCGGGTGGGCGCTGTCGATGAAGGGGCCGATGAGGACGAGCGCGTCGGCCGGGCGGCCCCCGCCCCCCGCCCCGGCGGCCGCGCGCAGTACCGCGTCCAGGGGCGCAAAGTCGGTGCCGTCCCCGTCGGGCGGGGTGAAGGGCCCCGCTGCGACGAGGACGCGCATGCCGGCCGGCCCCGTGGCGGCGGCGGCCCGGGCCAGCGCGGCGCCGCCCGACGCCGACGGCGGCAGGGGCAGAGAGGTGTGGAGGGCGGCCGCGACGAGCGTGTGGCCGGCCGGGCACGCCCCAACCGCCGCGACAGCCTGGCCGGGGAAGAGGCGGTAGCCGGGGCCGCCGGCGCCCACCAGCTTGGACACGTCCAGGCGGACCCGGCCGCCGGAGGAGAGGGCCGCGCTGCCCTCGAGCACGACCGAGGCGGCGTTGAGGCGGCCGCCGGCCGCGCCCGCGCCCTCGCACACCACCCGCCCGGCAAAGACGGACGCCTCCGCCTGGAGGGCCACGCCGACGGGGGCGGCCGGGGGCGCGCCGGTGGCGGCCTCGAAGGCGGCCGCAAAGGCCGCGATGCGGGCCTCGAGGAAGGCCGCCCGGTCGGCCAGCGAGTCGGTGAGGAGGCGGGAGGGGCCGCCGCCGGCGGCCGCGCCCTCCTCGGCCGCCGCCGCCCCGACCAGCCCCACCCCCACCCGCGGCGGGCGGGCGGGGGGCGGGGCCGGCAGGGGCGCCCACCCGGGCGGGGCCAGGGTGGCGATGGCCTCGCCCGACCCGGCCCGGGCGGCAAAGGCGGCGGCGCCGGGGGAGGGGAGCGGGGCGCCGGGCGTGGTGGCCGCGGCCGCAGCCGCGGGCGTGCGCGCGGCCGGCGCCGCCGCCGCCGCCGCCGCGACCGGCGTGCCCCGCCCGCCGCCCAGCACGCCGCCCCTCTTCACGGCCGCCGGCGTCGTGTGCGCCGCGCCGACGGAACGGCGCAGGGAGGTGTTGGTCCCGTCGGCGAGGGCGGTGGCGGTGCTGTGTGGAGATGCAGGTGAGAGAGAGAAAAGGGGGTTGAGGTGAGAGCAGGGGCGCCCGCCGCCCGCGTGCGCGGCCCCATCTTGCCCCTGCTCGCTGCTGCTGCTCTATTCTCAAAACTCACTCGTCCCATGACAGCCCCCCAAACGCGGCACGCTTGGCCGCCACCGCGGCCGAGGCGGCCTTGGTGGTGGCCTCGAAGCCGGCCACGGCGGCGGTGGTCAGCTCGCCGCGCGGGATGTTGCTGTGTGCAACGTGTGAACAGGAAATTGGGTGGCGATGTGAGAGCGTGAGTGGAAGAGAGGCGAGGGAACGCGAGGGGGCACGCCCGCGTGCTCTCTATGTCCGCTGTGTGTAGCGCCCAGCGCACAAGCCAGGGGGGTTGAGAAAAGCCAGGAAGGCGAGGGCGCAATTTGGCGAGCGCCGCCGGCCCGAGCGCAGAAAATCAAAAAAAACAGGCGCGCGCCGGTTTGCCCGGCTCCACGCCCGCCCCGCCCTCCCTCCCCCCTCAAACACTCACGTCTCCATCGCGTACGCCTCAAAGGCGAGGGCCGCCTTGTCCGGGCCACCCGCCGCCGCGGCGGCCGCCACCAGGCGGGCCCCCAGGTCGCCGCCGTCCGGCACGGCGAAGCCGCGCCGGGCAAAGGCGGCGGCGACGTTGGCCATTTGAAAAGACTGTGTTGCGTGTGCGTGCGTGTGTGCGTGTGTGCGCTTGTATGTGGGCGCTCTCGCGCGTGTGTGTGTATATGGGTGTAGCGAGAGGCGTATCGGCGCAGAGAAACGGGTGCGCGCGGAGAGAAAAAGGCGATGAGAGTGTGAGCAAGAGCCACGAAAAAAGGCCTGAGCAAAAAAACTCGACCTCGGGGCGCACACCACACGCTCACCACACCCCACCCCCGATCCTACACCGGGGGTGGCGACGCGGCACTAGAAATCCTCACCCCCGCCACCCGGTCGACGCCAGATAGGCCGCGTACGGGTCCGCCGCGTCCAGCACGCCCGTCACCCCGATGGGCGCCCGCAGGATGTGGTCCGGGATGGCAAAGGCGGCCACGAGCGGCAGGGCCTGGCCCGCCAGCCCCGCCCGCAGGCCCTCCAGCAGGCGGGAGATGGCTTTGGCCTTGTCGGCGCCCACGGACTCGTCGTTGCGGTAGGTGACGTCGGCCTCGATGGCGGTCAGGGCAAAGGTGTCGGCCATGGCTTTCAGGGCAGGGCGGGCGCCGCCCGACTCGGGGGCGGCGGCCGCGGCGGCAGAGGCGGCCTCAAAGATTTGGCACTCGACGTGCGCGTTGGCCAGGGCCAGCAAGTGCGGCGCGCACCGGTTCCACGCCCCGAACGCGCCGCCCGGGCCCCGGGCATGCTTGCGCAGGCGGGCGGCCGCCGTGAACAGCAGGCGGCGGGTGCGGTGGCGGAGGGCGGACTTGAGGAACTCCGGGTCCCGCAGGTGGCGGGGCGACGTGTCGTGCGCCAGCAGCGGGTTGGCGGGCAGCGCCCCGCCCGCCCAGGCGCGCAGGAAGGCGGTGCCGGCTGCCAGGGGGTGCCCAGAGAAGCGCTCCCTGTACCGTTTGAGCAGCGCGCCCGCGACCTGCATGCGCAGGACCGTGTTGTCGCCCTCAAAGGACACAAAGATGTCCTGGTCGGACCGCCACCCGCCCAAGCGGTTGGCGGCGGCGTAGCCGTGCCCGCCGCAGGCCTCCCGGCAGGTGGAGAGGGCGCGGGCCGTGTAGGAGGTCGCGTACGCTTTCAGGCCGGCGGAGGTGGCGTGCACGTCCGCGGCGGCGGCTTCGGCCGCGGCGACTGCTTCGGGCGGGGCGCCCGGGGCAGAGGCGAGCTTGGACGCCGCCTTGCTGGCCTCGTACGAGCCCACCAGCGCCCGGCACGCAAAGTGGAGGGCGTAAGCCGTCGCCAGCAAGGGCACCAGCTTGCCCTGTTGGGAGGGGTAATCCAGAACGGCGACCTCGGGCCCCCCCGGCGGCCCAAACTGGAGGCGGGTGGCCGCGTACCGGATGGCAATGGTGACCGCCCCCTTCAGCACGGACACGGACGTCCCGGCCAGCCCCACCCGCCCGCCCGTGAGCTCGCCCAGGGTGGCTGCGAACCGCCCCGACGGGGAGAGGGTGGAGGTGTACACGCCCCCGGGCCCCACCTGCGCAAACCGGTCCAGGAGGTTGAGGCGGGGCACGCGGACGCCGCTGAAGCGGAGGGCGCCATTGTCCACGCCTTGCAGGCCCACCTTCACCCCGCAGTCGATGACCTGGACGCCGGGGAGGAGACCGTCCGGGCCGCGGCGGCCGTCGCGCAGGGGCACGATGAAGGCATGGACGCCGTGGTCGACCAGGCCGTCCAAACCCACGGGCGGTTGTTTTTGTGTTGGTGTTTGGGGGCGGTGGTGGCCCCCGACAGCGCTGGAGGTGGAGGCGCCGCCGCCGCCGCCGCCGCTCGCCGGCGGCACTTTGAGCCGGGCAAACACGGTCGCAGCCTGCCCGTCCTCCGCCGCATTGCCGATCCACCACTTGAGCGCGCCGTCGTCCGGGGTCGTGATCACCCACTCATCCGCCGCGCCGTCAAACACGGCCTCCGTCTTCAACCCCGCCACGTTGGAGCCGTGCCCCAGCTCGGTCATGGCGAAGCAGCCCGGCATGCGGAAGGCGTCTATGGCCTCCGCGTACGCGGCCCGGTGCCGCGCCGTCCCCAGGTTGAGGACGGACCCGCCCCAGAGCGAGTACTGGACGCCCAGCTTGATGGTGGCGGACAGGTCGACGAGGGCCAGCAGTTCACCTAAATAGAAGTAGGCGGGGATGTCTGTGTCAAACAGGCGGAGGGGATGGTACCTGGAGAGGTGTGTGTAGGGTGTGGGGGGGGGGGGCGGGGGGAGAGAAAGGGGGGGAGGAGGTCGTGTATATGTGTTTTCTGTGGCGTAGCAGGCGGCGAGCGCACGAGGCGCGGGGAGAGAGATGGAAAGAGGAGGGACGGAGGTCGAGGGCGGTCCGCGCGCGCGTGGGTGGCGGCACGGCCCGGTCCCCTTTCTTCTCTCTCGCTGTCAGATTGACCGCGCGCACGCTCCTGCTCTTTCACTCTCCGCCATGTTTTCACACTCACCCAGCCGCCAGCACGGTCATTAGGATGGAGCGGACGAGGTCCCGGTGTTGAGCTGAGGGGAGAAAGGAGGAAAGAGGAGGATGAATGGGGCAGCGCGACCGGCGGCCGCGTGACACGAGAGCCGCGCTGCGCGTGCGACCCGGCCACCCTATGGATCCCGGTCGCCCCGCAGGACGTGAGCAAGCATGATGACGCACCCAGGGCACGCGTGCCGGGGTCAAAAAGGAAAGCGGATGGGCCTGTGCTCGCGTGGCGGAGAGAGAGGCCTCCCCCGCCCACATCCCCTTCCACCCAGGCGCCGCACGCTCGGGAGGCACAACGGCCCGCCGTCTCCTCTCTCCACTCGCGCGCACCTTTCGTCAGCCCCTCCGTGCATGGCACCAACAGCTCTGGGTGCGCCCGGAACACCTCGTAGACGGCGGCCTTCATGGCGCCGCCGCGGGGGCCGTCCAAAATGGCTTCGACCGCGGCCGCGTTGACGGCGGGCAGTGCACCGCCCCGGGCCGGGCGGTAAAAGCCGGCCGCCGCGGTGGGGGAGGCGGTGACTGTGGTGGTGGTGTCAGGTGGGGAGCCGGCCGCCGCCAGGTGGCGGCGGAGGACGGCGAGGCGGTCCATTGTGTTTGGAGTGCGGACGTGTGGGCTTTTTGAGAGTCTCTGTAGAAGAGGGTTGAAAAGAACAATGACGAAATAGCGAGTGAGCGAGCCAGCAAGAAGCACTCTTTCTTTTTTCTCACCCCGCTCCTCCGGGAGCACGGAAGCCGCAGTCCCGCAGAGCCTGGCAACCCCCTGGCCTCCCGCTTTCTCATCCCCCTTAGTGCACCGCAGTGCGGGCAGGCAATAGCAAGGAAAGGGGCTGGTTTTTAAAATCTCAACCCATGCCGTCCGCCATCGTCACAGGCGCTGGCCGCGGCATCGGCGCCGCCTGCGCCCGCGCCTTAGCGGACGCCGGCTACAACCTGACCCTGCTGGACCTGATGGCACCGGCCGATCTGGCGGCGTCCCTGGCCGAAAGGCACCCGGGGCTGACCGTGCGGGCGGCCGCCCTCGACATCACTGACGATGACGCCCAGGCAGCCGCGTTCAGCGCTGCCGCCGCCGCGCAGGGCGGCCGCCTCGACGTCGCCATCCTCAACGCCGGCATTTTCGAGTCCGGCCCTTTTTTTAGCAGTGGCGCGGGCAATGACGACGACCGCTCCTGGCAGCGCTGCCTGGACGTCGACCTCCGCGCCACCCTGGCCGGCGTCCGGGCGGCCGCGGCCGTCATGAGCCGCACCAACAATAACAAAAACAGCACCGGCGGTGCCATCGTTGTTACTGCGTCGGCAGGCGGGCTCTACCCCATGCCGGCCGCGCCTGTCTACGCGGCCTCCAAGGGCGGGCTCGTCCACTTCATCCGGTCGGCCGCGGGCGGGCTGCACAAGGCGACCCGCATCCGCCTGACGGCCCTGTGCCCGGAAGCCGTGGAGACGGCGCTGTACCGGGGGGCGGTGGCGGGCGGGGCGCCGCCCGGGTCGGCGCGGCGGGTGGCGGCGGCGGAAGCGGCGGCGGGGAAAGGAGGCAGGGGTGGCGGTGGCGGGAGGGGCGGCCCCCCGGCTGACGGGGAAACGCGGCCACGCGCCACCCCGCGCCTCGCCGTGCCGGTCCTTGACCCGGCCGACGTCGCGGCCGCGGCCCTCGCCCTCGCACACGACGCCACCGCCGTCGGCACCGTCCTCATGGTCCACGCGTCGGGGGCCCGCCTGGAGTGGACGCACCCCCGGGGGAACCTGACTGACGCGGGCGCGCGCTTTGGCGGGGGTGGCAGGGACGGTGGGGACCCCCCCTCGTCCCGTCACGCCCCGGCCTGGGCGGCCTGGGCGGCGGGTGGCGTCGACCCTGCTGGGCGGACCGCCGTTGTCGTCACCGTCCTCTCCCCCGACTTCGCGGCCGCGACCGCCCTCCGGCCCGCCCCGCTGCTGCCTGGGTCGCTGGTGCGCGTGCCCCGCTCCCCCTTCCCCGCCTGGGCCGGCCTCCCGCCCGGCCACCTCCTCATCCGCCGCACCTTTGCCGGCGTGAACGCGTCGGACGTCAACTACAGCGCCGGCCGGTACGCGCGGGCGGGCGGCGGGTCCGCCCCGCCCTTCGAGGCCGGGTTTGAGGCCGTCGGGGTGGTGGCTGCGGTCGGGCCGCCGCTGCCTGAGACGGGGCGTTTCCCCTCCCCTGCCCCTCCCGCCCACGCCTGGCGCGTGGGCGATGCGGTCGCCGAACTCGGGTACGGCTGCTACTCCGACTGCGGCCTCGTCCGGGCGGACCGGGCGCTGTCTCTGGGCGCCCTGCCCCCCGGCCCGGCCGCCGTCGCCCTCCTCACCTCCGGCCTCACCGCCGAGCTGGGGCTATCCGTCTCCCTGGCGGGGCGGCCCCTGCGGCGGGGCGACACCGTCCTCGTCACTGCGGCCGCGGGCGGGACGGGGCAGTTCGTTGTCCAGCTGGCCGCGGCCGCGGGCGCGCGCGTGGTGGCCGTCGTGGGCTCTGAGGCCAAGGCAGCCCTGGTGAGACGCCTGGGCGCGAGCGAGGTCATCAACCACCGGGCGGCGGGCACGGCGCCAGGCGGGCTGGCGGCCGCGATCCGGGCGGTGGCGCCGGGCGGGTTGGACGTCGCTTGGGAGTCCGTGGGTGGGGGCGCCTTTGAGGCGGCCGCCCGTAACCTGAGGTCGCCGGGCGGGAGGTGCATCGTGATCGGGATGATGGACAGCTACGCGGTGAGCGACTGGGGCAGCAAGCCTTCGTCCGGCCTGGCCCTGCCCGAGCTTCTCCTGTGGCGGGGCGCGTCCGCGACCGGTTTCTTCCTCCTCCACCACGCCCGCCGGTTCCAGGGCGCGCTCTCGAAGCTGACAAGGTTGGTTGCGGAAGGCAAGGTGAGCGTGGCGGTTGATGAGGAGCGATTCGTGGGGCTGGCGTCCGTCCCGGCCGCCGTCGCCCGCCTGCAGAGCGGGCGGAGCGTGGGCAAGGTGGTGGTGCAGGTGTGTGAGGGGCTGCCGCCTGGGGTGGCCGGGGTTGGGGAGGAAGAGGCGCGGGCGAGGTTGTGATGGAAGACGAAGAAAACTTTTTTTGTTCTAAACACCAGCCGCCTCTCTCATCTCTCTCCGTCCTCCGCCTCTCTCTCTCTCTCACGGAATGCCGTGCTCCCGCACGTACGCCTGCAGCGCCACCACCTGGGCCCGGTGGTCGGGCGGCAGGCCCGCCACGGCGGCCGCGTCCAGGGCCATCACCTGGCGGAGCATCGCCCGGTGCCCCTCTGCCTCGGCAGGGTCAGCAGGGAGGGCAAAGCCCGAGGGCGGCGGCCGGTGCGCGGGGAGCGGGGCCGCCGGCGGGGCGCGGGGTGGGGGAGGGGGCAGCATGCCGCCCAGGCCCGCCCCGTACGGCAGGGGCGGCGGCGGCGGCGGCGGCCCGGGGCCGGGCACGGGCGGCGCGGGCGCGGGCGGGGCGGGCGCGGACGCTGGGGGGGGAGGGGGCACGACCAGCCCGACCGCGACCTGCGCCGTGAAGAGCGCCTGGGCCAGCTGGGGGTGCGCCACCAGCAGGTCCCGGGCCGCCCGGGGGCCCTCCCGCCCCGCCAGGGCCCGCAAGCAGGCCAGGGCCCCCCACAGCTCGGCCCGGGACTTGCGTGCGAGGACGGCTGTGACCGCGTCGCCCGCGGACCCGGGTGGTGGGGGGCCGGGCGCGCCCAGGAGGGCCGCCGCACCTGCCGCCGCCGCCCGCGCGGTGGACAGGCCTAAGGGTGGGTCGCGCGCGCCACCACCCCCGCCGTCCGACGAGGGCAGTGCCGCGCCGCCCGGGCGGCGGGGCGGGGCGCCAGGCTCGTCCGACTCCTCCTCTGCAAAATTCACACGCAGCGCCCGGCCCATCATCTCCCGCCCCGACAGGTTGCGGGCCGCCGCCGTGGCGGTGGGGATGTCGTAGAACTGGACGAAGCCGAAGCCCTTCATCTTGCCGGTCTCCCGGTCCATGGCGATCCTGATGTGTGAGAGAAGAGGAGAGACGGACAATGAAGAGAGAGAGGAAATGAATGAGGTTGGTTGATGGGATGGAGGAGAGAGGCGGGCGCGGAGAGAAGAGAGAAAAAAACACGGCGCGTCTCAATTCTTTGTGTCTCCCAGTACTCACCGAGACGATTTGACGGGACCCACCTCCGAGAAGATTTCGGCAAGCATCTCCTCCGTCATGCCGAAGGGCAGGTTGCCGACTGTGTGGAGAGAGAGTGTGCGTGGAGAAATGAGGACACAAAAGGTGGCGGCGGCTTTTTCTTTGTTGTCGTGGTTGAAGCCGACGATCTACGGCGCTGCGGCCACCCATGCACACCCCCTCACTGAGCACAGGGATAGGATCACGCACCGAAGACCGTCCTCGAGGGTGGCCTGGACGCCATTGCGTTGAGGCGGGGTGCGACGAGTTTTTTTTCGTTAAGGAGTGAGCAACGCAGGAGTGCAGACCTTCAGCTCACCTCTGCACTTTTTCATTTTCTCCCGCCCAGCGCGCGCACGCACTTCCTGTCTCTCGGCCCTTTCAAACACGATGGACTGGCTCAAATCCCGCCTGGAGACCGCCCAGGCCGAGGCCACCGCCGCCGCGAGCCGGGCGGCCGCCGCGTCCCGGTCCCTGGCCGATAAGGCGACCGCGGCCGCCCGGGAAGCCGCGGAGGCGGCGTCTTCCGGCGCCCGGGACCTGGCCGCCGCCTCGGAGCGGGCGGGCGGTGTCGCTGCCGACCGTTTCACGGCCCTGTCGGCGAAAGCCCGGGCGGGCGCGGAGGCGGCGGCGGGGGACGTCGCCGGCGCGGCCCGGCGCGTGCGCGAGTCCGACGCGGCGGCCGCCCTGCGCGCAGGGGCGGTCACGGCCGCCGCCAGGTTGAAGGCCCTGGACCTATCTAGCGTGGGCGGGGCGGCGGCGGGGGCACTGGCGGGGGCGCTGGGAGCGCCGCTACCGCCAGGTGAGACACAAAAAAAGCGAGAAAGCATTGGGCGCGCCCATTCAACCCGCCGCCCCCCCCCCCATCCTCTCTCCCTCCTCACTCCTCCGTCTCTCTCCCTCCCCGTTGATAGACGCCATCCCCCCCACCGAGGCCGACTACGTCGCCGCCGGCCTGACCCCGCCCGTCCGGGCCTCCATCGCCGCCTTCTCCTACGCCTCCTTCTGCGAGGCGGCGGACGCCCTGGCCGCGGAGGCGCCGGGCGGGAAGCTCCCCGCTGCCTGTCCCCCACTCTCGCCCTGGCAGGCACGCCACGCC
>Ga0315288_10012166_pt1 | contig 10825 bp, 5 predicted proteins | sample YL17G11_20_MG_FD_203454 | JGI IMG/M metagenome (GOLD analysis project Ga0315288, IMG submission 203454) | Sediment microbial communities from Yellowstone Lake, YNP, Wyoming, USA - YL17G11_20 | ecosystem: Environmental > Aquatic > Freshwater > Lake > Sediment | place: USA: Wyoming | collected...
TGCCGCCTGCTCGGCAAGGCTGTCGGCTCTCCCCCGCGCCATCCCGCCCGGCACGCCGAACCAGCCTCCCCTCTCCCTGTCGCCAGAACACTCACCAGATCATGGGCTTTCCGGCCGGGTTTCTAGGACGATGCCCGCGCTGACCGGCAGGATAGGCCCTGCCGCCATCCGAACTCCGCTTCATCACCTCATCCGGAGATTCCCATGAGTCTGGTTGCCCGCGAACGCACCATCGTCCGCGCTCTGGCAGAGAAGCTGGCCGCGATTGCGGCGTTGCCCATCCAACACGAGAAGGCCGAGATGTGGCGACGCCTGAACCGCCTTGATCCGGTGCGGCCGATGGTGTGGCTGCAGATGGCGGAGGACAGCGCGTGGCCGGACACCGGCATCGCGGACACGCTGGAGTGCACTGACCCGTTCCTGCGGCGGCAAGAGTTGGTGCTGTGCCGCCTGCTCTACCAGTGGGAGCACCAGGCCGGGGACATGGTGTTCGAGGCGGTCGTGCATGTTCCCATAGCCATCCGCGATACTGGATTCGGCATCGACGTCAAGGCAGAGAACCCCGACCACTGGTTCGGGGCCTCCCGGTACCTGGCCGTCATCGTATCGGAAGACGACATCGAGAAGATCCAGACGCCGCAGGTCAGCATTGACCGGGAGGAGACGGAGCGGCAGCACCAGCAGCATTGTGACCTCTACGACGGCATTCTGGAGGTGCGAAAAACCGGGCGGCGAGACTTCTGGTTCTCGATCTTCGACACCTATATCCAATGGCGAGGCCTGGAGCAGGCGTTCCTGGACATGACCGATCGGCCGGAGTGGCTGCACCGGGTGATGGATCGTATGACCAGAGGGCACATCGCCGAGATCGAGACGCTAGAGCGGCAAGGCGCGTTGAGCTTGAACAACGGCAATGTGCGGATCGGCTCGCAGGGCTTCGGCTTCACCGATGAACTGCCCCAGTCTGACTTCGACGGCGAGCATGTGCGGATCAAGGACCTGTGGGGGCACGCCTCGACGCAGATCTTCGCCGACGTATCGCCGGCAATGCACGAAGAGTTTGCCCTGCGATACGAGGCGCAACTGCTGACGCGCTTCGGGCTGAGCAGCTACGGGTGTTGTGAGCCGCTGCACCGGAAGGTAGATGTCATCAAGAAGCACCTGCCCAATCTGCGGTGCATCTCGATGAGCCCGTGGGTCGATGTAGAGGTCGGCGCGGCGGCGGTGGGCAGGGACTTGGTCTTCGCTTACAAGCCCAACCCCGCCATCATGGCTGGCGACACCTGGGACCTCAACCAGGTACGGGCCGATCTGCACACCGTGCTCGAGAGGACGCGAGGTTGCGCGGTCGAGATCCTGATGAAGGACCTGCACACCTGCAACGGGCATCCCGAGAGGATGTGGCAGTGGGCGCGGACAGCAGTGGAGGTGGCGGAGAAATTCGCGTATTGATGAGGGCTACGCGCCGGACCCCGGCCAGTGACCCCGAGCCGAGGGGGTAGCCGGAGTGGAGGGGTCTCGGGGGCCATCGGGGAGGGTGATCCAGCGAGCTGTCTCACCGGTCTAGCGTGAATGCGGAAGTACGAATGGGGGCAGGTCGGCGCTGCGCTGTGTGGAAGGCCCTGGGTAGAGCCCCTGGGTTCGGACAGCAGGCTTCCGCGAATGAGCGTCATATCGGCCGTGTTTGCTATCGCCGCTGCCTTCGTCGGGCTGTGCCTTCCCGCGTTCGCCGCCGACCGCTATGTAGCGACCTCAGGCAGTGATACCAACCCAGGCACCAACACCCATCCCTGGGCCACACTCCAACACGCCGTGGACAGCGTTAGCCCGGGCGATACCATCCTGGTCGCCGCCGGGAGTTACGCCGGTTGTCGCATCACACGCTCAGGGACGGCGCCAGCCCCCTGCACGCTCAAGGCGCAGCCCGGCGCGAAGGTTCTGGTGAACTCGGCCAGGCCGAGAAGTCTGTATGGGAGCTTCATCGAGGCGCAGGCAGACGAGGGAGTGAGCTACTGGACGATTGAGGGCCTGGAAGTGGCCGGCTCGGGGCGCTACGGCGTTGACCTGCGGCGCACCGACCACATGACAGTGCGCAGGTGCTACGTCCATCACAGTCGGGTCACAGGCCTCTACGACTCCCACAGTGACTACACCTCGTTTCTCGACAACGAGACCGCGTACAACGGAGAGCACGGTATCTACCACGCCAACAGCGGCGACTATCCCGCCCTCCGCGGCAACATCTGCCATCACAATGCAGGGTGTGGCATTCAGATGAACGCGGATCTCTCGATGGGCGATGACGGGATCATCCACTCCGCTCTGGTCGAACGGAACGTGATCTTCGAGAACGGCGCAGGCAACTCAGGCTCAGCCATCAACGCTTCTGGGCAGGATCACAGCGTCTTCCGGAACAACCTGATCTACGCGAATCATGCCCGGGGCATCTCGCTCTTCGCCGGTGACAGCGCCATCGGGTCACGCCACTGCCAGGTGCTGAACAACACGCTGGTCTTTGGCGATGACGGCAACGATCTGGTCATCCTTCCGGAATCCACCGATCCGGCAAAGCCCAGCCCAGTGGACAATGTGGTGATGAACAACATCCTTTACACGGCCAATGCAGGGGCGGTGGTGATCCGTGCCTACGGGCCGGCAGCCTTCGCGCCAGCCGGGTGTGACCATAACATCGTGGTGGGCCGGTTGCGCATGGGCGAGGGTCCGATACTGGGACTGACCGAGTGGCAAGTCTACGGTTTCGACCTGCACTCGCGGCCGGCCGAGCCGGGATCGCTCTTTGCCGATCCCGCCCGGCACGATTACCACCTCAGGCCGGGCTCAGCCGCGGCCGGAGCCGGAATCGCTTTGCCCGAGGTCACGGATGACCTGGTCGGGAGCAAGCGTCCGAGGAACTCGCCTCCCGACATCGGGTGCTACCAGGAGTGAAGTGCCTGATGCCGCCTGTGGGTGTCGAGGTCACGTGAGGCCGCTCGCGCTGAAGCCGTAGGTACCATCTCGCCCCCCTGAGCTCACTTAGCGCGCACCAGGACGACCGACGCCAGTCCCCGGCGAGCCCGTCACGGATTGGCGGGCGCGGCCTTTGCTGGCGGCTCGGCCTCCACCACGACCCTGAAGACAGGGACCCCGCCCTCCCAGAGCGACCCGTCCTCGCCAGCGGCGCCGTGCATGTTCGGCCGGATGAAGTTGTAGTGGTACCCGCCCCGTGCCTTGTGCATCGGCCCGGTGCTACCCATCTGAATGGAAGCATCGCCGCGGGCTGGGCCCTTCTGGTCTACCTGCTTCTCCCGAACGTTGTCCGCCTTGTAATCGGCTGTGATGTGCCATCCGGCGCAGAGCATGTCGTACAGCCCCCACGCGTTGGGCTTCATCGTTCTGACCGGTTGCGGATTCGCTTCGCTGCCGGCCGCGCTTATCCGGTCAGCGTATTTCTCCTTGAAGCAGGGATTGGACGTCCCGACCCGCGCCGCGTATTCCCACTCGGCGTCGGTCGGCACGCGGACCGTCCGTCCGTTTCTTTCGGAGAGGATGCGACAGAACTCCAGGATGTCCGGCCACGTCGCTCGCTCTACGGGGAACTGCGGTCCTTTATGATCACTCGGGTTCTTGCCCATGACGGCCTCGAACATCTCTTGCGTCACGGGAATCTCGGACATGTAGAAAGGCTTGGTCAGCACCACCTCGTGCGGGAACTCATCCTGGTAGCGCTGCTGGTAGAAGGGCGACCCCTGGAGGAAGCTCCCCGCCGGTATCGGCACGCAGGTGAGCGTCAGCGTGTCGGTGACCCTGAGGGTCATAGGCTTACCTTTCGACATCACGAATGGCTTGTCTGGCGCAAGCATTTCTGCCGGATAGCCAGGATTGGCCTGTTCGTACTTGCTGACCGCAATCCACTTGTGGCCGTCTTTCTCATGGAGCACGCCCGTCAGGGCCAACACCTGCGACCCCCATTCAACCTCCTTGTGGAGCTTGTCCGTGAGCGGCCCCGGCGCCACATAGTACGCGAGGCGGCGGCTCCATTCGTCCAAGAGCTTCTGCGCGGCCTCGACGTCAAGACCTTCAGGCGGCCAGTACTTGTCCATCAGGCCGGCCACCGTAGCCGCGATCTCCGGCGTGCCTTCGAACGCATACACCACCGGGAAGTGGTCGCGGTCCTGGCTGGTGCCGTCCCACGGGGAACCCATCGTGGCGCGGTGGCAGACGACGTTCCCCTTGATGGTGACCTCGGGCCCCTGCGGCGCCGGACCTACCTCGGCCGCACAACCGCAGCCGTCGGCCAGTGCCCAGAGCACAACCGCCGCCACCGCGCTCAGAACGCACAATGCCCTGGACATGCTCAAACCTCCTCATTTCCCGGCCTTAGCCAACGCGCACAAATGGTCCGCGCACAACGAAGGGCTGGCGCTCGCCGTCGGCCAGGGTCATTTCCCCCCAAGCCTCCACGCGATAGAGGCCCTTCGCCAGCCGCACCTCGCCCGCTATCGGAGCCCCATCGGATGTCCCGCCTCCTATCTCCCGCACCGTTCTGCCGGCCAGATCGGTCACCGTAACGGTGGCCCAGATATGTCGGGGCGCCTGCTGGAAGCGGCCACGGAGCGTGAGGGTCGCTTCCACCTGCACCGGCAGGTTGGGGACGGCAGCGCCCTCGAGCAACTGACCGTTCTGCCGCAGGCGCCAGTCCACTGCCGGCGAGCCATGCGGCAGGTAGGTCGTGCCCCGAGTGACGCCCTTGCCCAGGTCAGGAACGTACTCGGCTGCCACGCCCGCCTGATACTCGAAGATGATGAACCCGTCCGCGCCCTCCGCACGGGCAATCTGGATCTGGTCGATCACTTGGCCCAGAGGCAGGCCCGGAGCCGAGGCCCCCACCCCGGGGTAGAGGGGGATGCGCCCGCCAACAGTGTCACGCTGGACCTGCACCCGCGTGCGGAACTCAGCATCCGAGGCCGAGTAGTCCATCGGGCAGACGAAGTCCAGGTAGCCCTGCTGCACCCAGGCGCCCCAATCCTGACCGACCTCCTCCCGGCACTGCGGCCAGTCGCTGAAGACAGCGGCCGAGATCTTGATCCACGGCTTGATGCGGTGAGCCTCCTCGCTCACTGCCTTCACCAGGCGCGTGATGTTCGAGCGGCGGAACTCCTGGTAGGCAGAGAAGCGCGGACCGCCCTCCACTACATCCCCGGGCCAGTCCGCGACCTTCACGCCATTGCTCTCTTCGAAGCGCTGGCGGCACCTGTCGCAGTAGCAGTTACCCTGGTCTGGGTAACGGATGTAGTCGAAGTGTATGCCATCCACATCGTACTTACGCACGACTTCCAGCATCGAGTCTCGCTCGAGCTGGAAGTTGGCCGGATCGGAGGGGCACAACCAGTTCGTCTCGGCGCCGGAGCGCGTGTGCTGCAGCCGGCCCTCGGCGCGCATCCGGTCAACGAACTCCTCGGGAGCGTCGGAAAGATTCCAGTTCACTTTCCAGACGTGCACCTCCACGCCGTAATTCCTCCCCGCCGCCACGGCGAGGGCGATCTGATCGCCCTCCTTCGCCACTCGGTCGCGCACCGGAAGGAGCTCGCTCTGGTAGTCAGCGATGCCCGCCCTCATCGCGTTGACCACGATGGCGTTGAAGCCGTTCTCCTTCAGGCGCCGAATCGACTCGTCCCAGGTCAGGCCAACCACGCCGTAGCCCGAGTGGCACCAGACGCCGCGGAACTCGCCCTCCCGGGCCGGCTGGCAGCGTGCATAGGCCTCGAGCAGCAGCAGCCGTGCCTGCGCGGCCTGCTCGAGCCCCTCCGGATAGCGCTTTGCCTGCACACAGGCCTGAGCCTCGGCATACGATCGGCTTGCCTGCGCCAGATCCCTCTCGATCGCCCCCAGCTTGCCGGCCGCCTGCGCGGTCTGGCGGATTCCCGCCTCGGCGTCGGAGAAGGATGCCCAGCGCGCTACCGGCCCTGGGTTGGCTAAGGCGTTCTGCGCCATCTGCTCCCAGATGTCCGGACAGAGGTAACCCAGCAGCGCGCGCAACAGACGGTCTTTGTTCACCAGGTCATCGCTGAGAAGCACGTGAGAGATGTACGCGCCGGCATCGCTCACGACGACGGCGGGGTAGCCGGTATCCCGGCCGGAGGTGTCCAGCCACTCCGCTACCACACGCGCCCCGGGTATCGCCGGCCGCACCTTCTCGATGTTCCAGGAATCCTGCCTCGCCTCGTCGGGCACGCCGGGAGGACCGCCGGGAAGAAGGTGCATGCGCGCGAACTGGCCCGGGTACTCGGCGGGCTGGTATCCCTGGCTCTCCAGGCCGAGGAGAGCTGCGAGCCGGGGGGACAGCGAGTAGCATGCCAGCACACGACCGCCCTCCTTCACGAAGGCTTCGAGGGCATCCATCTCCTTGTCCGAAGGCTGCGGGTTCCATGGATAGACGGCGATGCGCTTGCCCGCCAACACGCCGGCTTCTACGTCCGAATCGTCTACTGTGCCGGCGTCGATGCCTGCGCGTGCCAGCGCGCTTGCCATCTCGCTGGCGTAGCCCTCGACCTCCCGGCCCGCGCGTGGGTTGCGAACCACAACCACGTCGCTGGCGATCGCCTCAAGTCCGCCGAGGTAGATGGCAGCCTGGCGGGGCTGTCCCTTCCAGAAGGAAACGCGGATGCCCGTGATGGCGTTCCAGCCCTGCGGCGTGTCCTCGGTATTGAAGCTTCCGCGATCGATCACCACCCGCTGCCAACCCTCTTCGGGCAGGCCGAAGCTCGTGGCATACCAGCCGGTGCCAGAGCTGAAGTAAAGGCTGCAGTTGCCAACGGCCGACCGGTCCCCTTCGGCCTTCGCCCAGAAGGCTATACGGCCAAAGCGCGACAGATCCAGCGCCATCGCGCGGTCCCAATAGGCGCGCTCCTTCAGGCGGGACATGTCGAACCGAAAGGCGACGGCCGGCTCGCCGTCCGGTGTGCGCTCCGGCGCCGAGACGACCGGCTCCGATTCCTCCATGGGCGTCCAGGTGGCAGACGCTGACGCGCTATCGGCAACGGAGAACGCATCATTATGAAGACGCTCACCTGCCTGCGCCGCCCTCGGCGACAAGCAGGCCGTGAGCAACAAGCTCAGCAGCACGACCCAACGCATATAGTTACCTCCAAGCCGTGGACTGCACAGCCGCCCCGGCAGGACCTTCTGTAGAGAGCAGTTCGCACTGGGGCCGGCGCAGCCCTCTTGTGCTGGGCGAGGTGGTCGCGTACACTGACAGCGCGCACGCACTCATTGCGGTTAATCAGGCATGGAGATGCGACTGGGAACCTGCGGCTGGTCCTTCCCCGACTGGAAGGGGACGTTCTACCCTCCCGGCACGAAGGATGAGCTGGCCTACTACGCCAGCCAGTTCGACGCGGTCGAGATCGACAGCACCTACTACCGGATACCGTCAGCCAAGACGGTGGACGGCTGGCGGGAGCGCACTCGGCGGGGATTCCTGTTCTGCCCGAAGCTGCCCGGAGAGATCACCCATGAGAAGATGCTGGAGGGGGCCGATGAGCAGGTCGCCGCGTTCACCGATGTGATCTCCCGGTTGGGCGACAAGCTCGGCTCGGTGGTGATCCAGCTTCACCCCAGCTTCGCCCACGACCAGTTGCCGAAGCTGGAAGCATTCCTCTTGCGGCTGCCGACGGGGTTCCGCTACGCGGTGGAGTTCCGGCACCGTTCCTGGGTGGATCAGCCCGATGCTCTACAGCTGCTGCACTCTCTGAACATGGGCCTGGCGATGGCACATCACCCCTGGTACGCACGCATCCGTGAGGCGACCACCGACTTCGCCTATCTGCGGTTGCTGGGCCGGCGCGACGTATTCCCGGACTTCGGCCGTGTGCACACGCCCCAGGATGACGCCCTGAGAGAGTGGGCCGGGTTCCTGAAATCACTGCCGTCGCAGGTCATGCGCGCATTCGTCTTCGTCAACAACCAGTTCGAGGGGCACAGTCCAGCCACGGTGGCACGACTGCGGACGTTACTGGGGTCAAGCGGTGCAATAGGATCATAGGGCTGGCTGTGGCGCCATGAGCGCGAGCGCCGATTGCGGTGAGTGAGGTGCCAGCGTCTCCGGTCTCCCGCTGGAACTCGGGCGCCGTTCGTGGCAAGCAAGGGCAGGTCACGGGTCTTGGGACCGCACTCGCTACGGCGGCTTCATCCTCCCTGCATCTTCCCGCCCTATCGGTCCGCGGCGGGCAGTCCGAGCAGGACGTCGTCCATTCGCCGCCGAATGCACCGCGGTAGAGGGGCAGAGATGCCAGATCCAGTCGAGACTTACTTGACGGATTTGCGGGACATCCATAGCACGGGGGCGGGGGTGGAGGAGACCTCCTACTACACCGCGCTCGCGAACCTCCTCGCCGAGATCGGGAAGAAGCTCAAACCGCGCGTACGCTGCATCATCAACATCCAGAACGCGGGGGCCGGCCTCCCCGATGGGGGGCTTTTCACTCCCGACCAGTTCCTACGGTCGGCAGCTGGCGAGCCCCGCCCAGGCCAGATGCCTGCGCGGGGGGCGATAGAGGTCAAGGGCGCGAACGAGAACGTACTCGCTGTCGCGGAGACGCGGCAAGTCCAGGACTATCTGAGACTCTACCGGCAGGTTCTGGTCACCAACTACCGTGAGTTCCTGCTGGTGGGATATGACCACGAAGGCAGGCCGGCGAAGCTTGAGAGCTATCGCCTTGCCGATGACGCGCGGAGCCTCTGGTCGGCCGTCGCCCACCCACAGAAGATGGCGAAGGAGCATGGCGAGCGCCTGATCGAGTACCTCAAGCGCGCCATGCTCCGGCGTGTCGAACTCGTCGAGCCCAAAGATGTCGCATGGTTCCTCGCCTCCTACGCGCGGGAGGCGAAGGCACGGGTCGAGGCCCGCAGAGACCTGCCGGAGTTGGCGGCCATCCGCTCGGCCCTTGAGGAAGCTCTCGGCATGAAGTTCGAGGGCGAAAAGGGCGAGCACTTCTTCCGGTCCACTCTCGTTCAGACGCTGTTCTACGGAGTCTTCTCGGCCTGGGTGCTGTGGGACAAGCACCACAAGGGCGACCCCGCCGCTCGCTTCAACTGGCACGAGGCCGGCTGGTATCTGCACGTGCCCATGATCAGCGCGCTCTTCCAACAGATCTCCTCGCGCGCTCAACTGGGGCCGCTCGACGTCGCCGAAGTGCTGGACTGGGCCAGCGAGGCGCTCAACCGCGTGAACCGGGGCGAGTTCTTCAGCAGATTCGAGGAAGGGCAGGCAGTCCAGTACTTCTACGAGCCGTTCCTCCGGGCATTCGACCCGGACCTGCGTAAGGAGCTGGGCGTCTGGTACACCCCGCCCGAGATCGTGCAGTACATGGTCGAGCGCGTCGATCGCGTCCTGCGGGACGAGCTTGGCATCGCCGACGGCCTGGCCGATCCCAACGTCTACGTTCTGGACCCATGCTGTGGGACGGGCGCGTACCTAGTGGAGGTGCTGAAGCGGATTCGCCAGACGCTGGAGGAGAAGGGCGGCGATGCACTAGTCGGGCAGGACCTGAAGAAGGCCGCAATGGGAAGAGTCTTCGGCTTTGAGCTTCTGCCCGCTCCCTTCGTGATCTCGCACCTGCAGTTGGGACTGCTGCTTCAGAACCTCGGGGCGCCGCTCTCGGATGAGGGAGGGGAACGGGCGGGCGTGTTCCTGACGAATGCCCTCACCGGATGGGAGCCGCCGCAGGGAGAGAAAAAGCGCCTGCCGTTCATCGAGCTGGAGCAGGAGCGCGACGCGGCGGAGAAGGTCAAGCGGGAAGTGCCAATCCTTGTGATCCTCGGCAATCCCCCGTACAACGGGTTTGCGGGCGTGAGCCCTGAGGAGGAAGGCGGGCTGGTCGAGCCTTACAAGGAGGGACTTCGGGAGTGGGGGATCACGAAGAACTACCTGGACGACCTGTATGTGCGGTTCTTCCGGCTGGCAGAACGGCGAATCGCGGAAAGAGACAGGCCCGGGCGCGGGGTCGTCTGCTACATCTCGAACTTCTCCTACCTAGACGACCCGTCGTTCGTCATCATGCGACAGCGCTTCCTCGGCGGATTCCAGCGCATGTGGTTCGACTGTATGAACGGTGATAGTCGCGAAACCGGGAAACGCACTCCAGACGGGAAGCCAGATCCAAGTGTATTCTCATCGGACCACAATACGCAGGGCATCCGCGTTGGCACTGCTGTTGCGCTAATGGTGCGGCACGGCCAAGGTAGCGGGACACCCGCCGTGCTTTATCGAGACTTCTGGGGGACCGAGAAACGTGCCGAGCTTGTGGCCAGCCTTACGGGTACGAACTTCAACGCATCCTACCGCGCCGCCGCCCCGGCCGCCGCGAACCGATTCTCACTGCGGCCCGAGACAGTATCCGATGAGTATGCGAGCTGGCCTGATATCCCAGCGCTCGCGGGGCCTTTGTGCTCTCTGGGGATACTGGACAACCGCGCAGGCGCCCTGGTGAGCATAGATCGCGCCCCGTTAGTGGCACGCATGGGGGTGTACTACGATCCTTCGCGCGACTTCGATGAGGTTGCCTCAGTCGATGGGGCCTCCGGGATCACTAGCGACGCGGCCCGCTTCGATGCTCGTAAGACCCGACATAAGGTGCTGTCCGCCGAGTCGTTCGCCGAGACCGCCGTGCGGCGAGGGATGGTGCGGCCGATGGACCAACGCTGGTGCTACTACAGCCAAGTCAGGCCGCTCTGGAACGAACCGAGACCGGAATATGGGCGCCAGTGCTGGCCGGGCAATGGTGCGTTCGCGACGCGCAAGCGGGGTGTGGCATCGCCAGAGGGAGTG
>Ga0315288_10012169_pt1 | contig 10823 bp, 29 predicted proteins | sample YL17G11_20_MG_FD_203454 | JGI IMG/M metagenome (GOLD analysis project Ga0315288, IMG submission 203454) | Sediment microbial communities from Yellowstone Lake, YNP, Wyoming, USA - YL17G11_20 | ecosystem: Environmental > Aquatic > Freshwater > Lake > Sediment | place: USA: Wyoming | collected...
GAACCAGAAAGAGTTTTTTAATCTTCTCCACATCTACTTTGCATACATTGGAGAAATCCTCAATAGAATTATACTTAGCTTTTATTCGCCCTCTAAATGCTTTTCCAATATGATTCGTTGCTTCCATGTCTTATTTTTAATCATCCTCGTCTTGCTTGTCAATATGTGACTTGATTTTTTCAAAGTCTGCATCAAACTTGCGTTCCCATTCGCCGAGAGCCGTCATTCTGCCAACCATCCAGGCACAAGATATGGGAGCGAACATTGTTAAGAAACCGTGCAATCCTTCTTGTTTAGTACAGACTGCTATAAATGCTAAAGGCATTGCAGAAAAAGCCGCGATCACAATAATTCGTAAAATTTCATCAAAATATTTCATGCGCTTAATGACTCTGGCTTTGGGTGAGTCCATTCAGTTATAATAATATGAACCCACTGTTCCAATACAGATTGATTAAAAAATACGGAATTATTATTCAATTCCATGATCTTACTAATGCGCGGAATTTGACTCGACGCGCCAGTATAATACTTATCATAAGCCTCATTAGTCATCCTCGTTCGCATCTCGAAAAATGCGTCATGGCAAACACCAAGCATCCGAGCGCAAATTTTCTTTTGCCTACTAATCACTTTCTTAGAGGCGTTGCTCAACATAAGAACTTCATGCAGAGTAACAAGGTTGCACTCAGTAGCCCAAAAGTATTCGCTTTGAAGATCCATTTTGATTAATTTCCTTTGCATTGAATCCGGTGAAGCTCGAATCTGGCAGAGTTGAAACAGGCTCTTTCGGGTTGTCTAGCAATCTCATCCCCTAAAACATTCTTGTCGATAGTACATCCTGCATTCAATAGAATCTGCCGTTCTTCCTCTGTCAGAATGGCAAATCCCGTGCTTACACCAGGGATGTATTTGCAACGAGCACATGACTTATTGAGGTAGTTCATTTATGCTTAGGCACAGCAGTTATTGCCAACCATATAATCCAGGGCGGGACCATGGTTGACTAAGCCTTTCGGCACCCATGCGGCTTGCTTTTTATAGTAGCTAACCAGCCGCGACGAAACTCCTTTAAATTAATCAACCATCGTGGCGAGGCATATCATCCTCGTCATCACGATCCTTAAGCCCAGGACGAATATGCTCGTCCCTTGATGCCATAGTCCCGAAGTAAACACTCGCATTACTACGAGTATCACCATCAGGCGGAACCTCAATCACCACAGTCAATCGGAACATTGCCATTCGCAACGTAACTGTAAGTGTTTCAATTTCATACCCATCCTTACCTCGAACAGTATTTAGGTAAGCGGTTTTCATCAGCTTGCGGTCGTGACTCAGATTCAACATTTTTCGTTTCTTCTCCTATTATTTGATTTGGTTACTCAGTCCGTCTCTCTCAACATAAGAACGCTTGGGTTAGTTGTCAACCCATGCTATCATCAATTACCGTCCACCCAAACGATTTCCAGCGCTCAATGGTCGGCCCAGTATAATTACGTGATAGCATAGTAAGATGTACCGTTCGATCAATCGCCCGCCTCGATCCGCCAGCTATGCCAACTACGTTAGCAGTCTCATACTCATATTGTTTCTCAAGCATACTAACATCATCTCCAGTTGCCGGAAAACATGCATCATACCGAAGCATATCGAATGGAAATTCCCCTCGGCCTTTAACAGCAAAGGTTACTGGATAGACTTTATATGATGGTCGCTTTGCCATTGAAGTATGATAACCATGTTAGTGTTAGTTGTCAAGTGCTGGTGGGCCAGGGGGAACTTGAATCCCCAACCAACGGATTAAAAATCCGCTGCTCTACCAAATTGAGCTACTAGCCCGTGAACTTTATTGTAAGCACTTCCTTCGTCGTGTCAAGAGGGTGCCGTAAGTTTTACTATTTTATCTACCTGTCCAGCATTAAGCAAGACATTACGCATTGTTATTGGAATCATCATAACAATATGAGGTAACATTTCACTCCCAAGAACTTCGCCGCCAGGATTGCAACTTTGCTCGTTAGCATTATTTACAGCATCAGTAAAATCTCTGCCAGCAACAATACAGGCTCCAATAAACTGCTTGCCTCTCGGCCTATGAACACTGCAAAATGAAAGCCACCAAATAGACATAATGATCTCCTATTATTGCAGGTTACGAACTAATTTTTAAAGCTGGGGTGCAAGGACTCGAACCTCGATAGCGGGAACCAAAATCCCGCGTCCTGCCGTTAGACGACACCCCAAATAGGTTACTTCACCGCTTTATTCGCCTGCTCTTTATCAAACTTCTCCCACTCCATAATTACATTAGGAGGCAGCCTACTGATAATCGCAATGGCTAACCCGGCGTTCTTAAAAGCCCCGCTACCGCCAGTCCAGATAGCGGCATCACCCCTCCGAATCGCCTCATATACTTCGCGCAGCTTGTCTTGCTCGTCCTTATCCACAGAATACGCGGCAAAACCACCGTCACACCAACCCGTCCATAGAGTATTATTGTAGAACCATACTCCACGATCCGATTCGTCCTCCAATTTATTATATGGAGTAGACATATACATGTTGTCGCCAAAGTAACAAAATCCAGCAGCAAATTTCTTTACCGGCTTTTGCGCAGCTTGTCCCTTCGCCGCAAGCTCTGGTTTATCACTAATAAAAACCTTCTTCTTCGCTTCATGCCAATTGAAAATGTCATAAGCCGTTGGAACAATATTCATCTTCCGACAATCTACACCAGGTTTATCACCTGTTACGCCGAAGTCTGTTAGAGTTTTTTTGATCCCCCACTCATGCTCGGCACAATAATCTGCGCCGAAAAAAAGACCAACCAGCTTACTATCATTGTCCAAAAGAAACTGAGGCTGTTTACCTTGTCGAATTCCCATGTTAACTCCTAGATTCTGGCAAAAGCCCAGCGTTAATAAGTGCGTCCTCAACCTCAATTAACCGCGCCGCGAATCCATCTAATCGAAGATCGTTAGTATTTAGCCGAATCTCGTTAGTTCTTAATGCATCTAACTGAAGCTCTATAGTTGCCTCAGCTGTTTCTAACCCATTCTTAACTAGGGCTATAATATCCCTCTGCAACGAAGGATCTACGTCATACAAACATCCAGTTTGTTCTACTGTAACAATAGCAGCCATGACATTAAGTTTAGTGTTTTCCATGATTTTTAAACTCTGCCAAAAGCACAACGATACGATTCAATTGCCGTCTGCTCTGCTTTTTGCTCAAGTGGAACATTTGGCTGATCAATCAGAACAAGCAAAGATTGTAGCGTATGTTCGTTGTCCTTCTTTAACAAAGCTCCCAGGACATACTTTACGGCATAAGAACCATTGCATTCATCTAGAATTTTTATCAAATCCCGATGGTTGTCCGCCTCCATCGCAACTTTAATATCATGTTTTATGTCGGTCATATCTATAACTTAACCACTCTTTTCACGAATGTCAAGTGGTCGCCGTATACCACACGAAGCCGCAACCAACGGCAGGCCCATTGGTAGGCGCACCAGGAATACACTCGGCTACTCCGTAATGCTTCTCTGCCCTCAAGTGTAGCACGTTCTTCTTGCCGCACTTCGGACACTCATCCATTTTGTGCCCAACCACCCGGAGCTTAGCTCTCTCAGGATCAATCTCGGCAGGCAAACGAACCCAGTCAGGTACTTCAGCGATCATGCCCATGCAAGGGTTCGACTCGCTCTGACTCATCAAGTCACCAGCCCGTTTTGTAAACCACTCAGTCATATTAACCTCGAATGTGCGGACGAGTATAAATCCAAACCACAATGACAACGATCAAACCGGCCCATGCTGCTGCTGTTAAAATATTTCTGCTGATTTGCTTTGCTGAATACATAACATAATATCGTTTAATTCGTTGTCAATGCCTCCTGCAAGAAAAGCATTTAAATTTACCATCTGGCATATTAGGAGTTGCGTACTCATTATAATCGCCACATTTAATACATACGCAATTGTGGTCAATATGTTCCGGCTGCACTACTGCTTGATTAGTATAGTGCTGAGTCAGATTAGGATGCTGAATCACTCTCGTTTGATTAATATGTTGTTGCCATATGAGTTCATAATTATACAAATGAGTTGCGCACATACTGTTAAAATATGAAGGAGCGATACTATCTCCATAAATAGTGCCAAACCTGCTTGCTATTTCTGTCGGGACTCCACAGCATACGTCCGGCACTTTAATCAAAACACATTTTTTTCCACACTTACCGTTTTCATAACACCAAAAATCTAACATCGCCATATTATATTCTCAATTTCGCTTTTAGTTGCCGAATAGTATCACTAAGGTTATAATATATACGTCTAACGAAGCAAAACGGCAAGTTAGTATAACTACTGACAAATGCAGAATCGAATCGGCTTACCACCATCAAGCGTTCCAACTCTTAATGTGCGGACCATTGGCTGAGGACATGGAGAATAATCATGCCTTACTCCCTGCTCGTCTACAAAACCTGTTGGACATTCCTTGCTTGGTTGTGGAGCGGGAGAGCAAGAGCATACGGCCAGAAGAAGAACGATATTAACTTTCATATTCATCGCCCTCCTTATCATGGTCGTCGTAATCATCATCAAAGAATTCGGTATCGTCCCAATCTTTATCTGCGTTTGGATCTTCAATTCTCTTTGAACTCATCTTGGAACAATACATGACCCCATCCGATGCCTCACGAGCAATATCAACAAGGTTGTAATTATCGGTGGGATCAAGCTCGGACCAGATAACAATAACCGTCTTATAAAGAGATTTCATTTTATTCTTCCTCGTCTGCGATTGCGTCAGCAAGCAACCTTGCCTTCACGATTTAATTTAAGGCTTGTTTGCCGCCTGTCAAGCTGCTATAGACGATTTCCTCGTCCGGTTTTAATCATCTTTAGCACCCTCTTTACTTCTTTCTTACTAATGTAAAAACGATTGTTATTAAACAGGGTCTCCAATACATACTCGGCTCCATAAGAACCCTTTAGCTCATCCAGATACTTTATTAGGAATTTGTCTGGATCTTTGCTGTTTTTATCCGTGATATAATCGTTTACCAATTCTCGTACACTCATGTTATTCTTCCTCGTCCTGCGTCTCATTCAGTTGCGCGCTAACGACCTCTATCATTGGGTCAATCCGCTCGTCATACTGCATTAGATCCATCATCTTATCGTGACCCAATAGAAGCGCATCCTTCTCCGTAGGAGCCTCTACCTCAATCGTACCACTCCATACTGCACAATCAGGACGAAAGTTGTCCAGACCAGTCAGGATGCGTCCGTATACTATATATTTGTTCATGCTATCTCCTGCTCTGGCACAACAGTTAATTTAAACGCAGGCTTTGAATCAGGCTTGGACTCAGGCTTATAATCAGCCTGCATAATATGTTTTATTTCATCAGTAATCATATTATTAATTGTTTCGCTAGCAATATTAGCATTATACATTTCGTTTTGAGCCAAGTCTAATATTTGCTGCATATTATTCGGCTCGTCACCAGTTCTGAGAGTATGCAACCAGGCCCATGCAACAACTGGCCTAACTTCCATATGAACGCTTTTGCCATCAGATAACTTAGTTGTAATCAGAACATTCATGTTTCCTTTAATATTGCATCAATCGTGCCAACTTACTTGGAATGACGCTTGAACCACTCAGACCATTCATAGATTGACATTTTTGAATAGTAGCTTGGAATATGCAGTTCAACTACTGTTGTGAATGGTTTACAGGTGGCGGCATAAGTAACCGCGCATACTTCCAACTGAAAATACTTCCCGTCAGAAAGAGGAAGATCGATTCGCTCCCCTACTCGCGGAACACAATTAGCGGGCCATCCAGTAGATAGCTCGTTCATAAATCGCTGTCCTTCGTCAAGATTTGTTTTGAATCTAATATTATTCATGTGAAAATTCTTTCGCTCAATTAAATATAGATACGGAATATAATCTGTCAAGACCAATGCTAGTCGATTTCTTCTCCATCAACCGAGTAATCAAGCCCTTGCTCCGCAACCCGCTTGTGCTGCTCCTCTTGCTCTCTCAGCCCGGCAGCCGTTCGTTTCTTCGGCAGGATGGTATCGCTGCCCACCCGGCGAACATGAAAACCCTTGCGGGAGCTTCCTATATACTCGCTGACCACCACCACAGGACACAGGTTCATCCCGATCCGTGTAATATATGTTTCGCCAATCTTAATATCTTTATGCTTCATGCTCACTCCGCGTTGTTATGGGCCGCAGCAGTTTCAACAATCAGCTTACAAAACTGGTCGAATACCTTCTGCTTATTGCCCTTAAAATTGTATTCACGTTTGATAATGCTATAAACCGATTGACCTCGGCGCTTCATACCAACCAGTTCCAGGCGAAGCATACCCTTAAGAGCCGTCATGCGAACGAGGTTGATCGAAGCAGCCCCAGTTACAATCGTTCCGCCGCCGCCAATATCTTTAAACATAATGTTGTGTTCCTTGATCCTAAATGTAATTACGAATCATCCGTTGTCAACTAGTACCTACGCTCTCTACGAGATTCATAAGCGTCAATTGCAGCCTCACATTTAGCATCATCCTCTCCCCTCTCACAAATTTTAATAACATGATCAATTTCTGATTGTGATAATTCGCCCTCCCAAGGGATCTTATAGGCCACCGGATAATTAGGACACTTATATGAATTATAATTCTTAATAATAGTTTTATTGTACCAATGTTCATCAGGAACATCCTTCACCAACTCATACCGTCCCGCATATGGGTTTTGGTGTGGTCCCTCGACGAACATAAGTTCAGTGACGGATGTAATCTCAACGTCAGAGTCATAGCCGGGAGTAGCACCATAATAACCCCAAGGCTCGTCTTCTTCACCAGGGATATAGGTAGCGTCGATAAATAGCTCTGTCTCGATCTCGTTATCTTCTTCGTCGTATTCAGTATGAGTTATTGTGATATTCATTGTTCGCCTCTTATTTCAATATAACCAGCATATGTCCACTGTCAATAGCGCCTGCTACCATTTAGCTATCTACCCGAGTCCCCACTATATAATTGCAATCAACGTGTCAACTAAATCAAAGCACCTTCACCAATGCTTCAATAAGTTCCTTAACTCCGTTACTATCCAAACAGAACAAGTCGCTCAGTCCACCATGCTCTTTTGAATGAGCTATTGTAATGACGTAAGGATATGGAACCTTACTATATCCCGTTTTATAGACCCTAATATCTCGTCCACTAGAAACGAACTCTTTGGACAATACATAATAACTAGGACACTCTGGCTTTGTGGATTCAATAACGTATTTCATACTACAAAGGTTCCGTTGTTACGAATTTTGTTGATCTTATCCTGCCAGCCTCGAATTGCAATAGCACTTCTATAGCACTTCTTTTGCTAGGGCGATCCGCTTCTCAATCTTAGCTTTGGTGTTGTAATTCATATTCGCGTATAACCCTTATATGATAACCACCACGACTTAGCTTGTCAATCCCCTATAACAAACTCGCCATTATTAGAAATGATGTTCCGCATGATTTCAGTAAGATTCTCGTTGTAGTTAAAGGTGCGCTCAGCACGACAAAACATTGTTCTAGCCCGAACGAAATTATCTTCGTCATAGTAACATTCGTCGTAATCTTTGCGACTAATAGTAAACAAGGCGCTTCTAATAACTTCCATATGTTCATTTCCCTCAAAAGCTGCCTCAATCAATGCAAGCTGTTTGAAATCGAAATATGGTTCAAGAAGCATCAAAACCTTAAAAGCATTGTCCCCAGAAATATCAGAAGTCTCATGCAAAGCAGCTACTATTAATGCTCCTACACCACAAACCTCACAGTAAAAATTTTCTGTAGCGTCGTTGTAATGTGGTTGGCGAATGTAATAACCACTCTGCGCTTTAATCTGGTGACTATCCAATAGAAGCAGAACTTCCTTGGCTATCTCTACTCGCTTCAATGACTTGGTGTTTAGATTGTTCATTTTGATTCCCTGTTCCTGAATTGAATGTAGTCATCGCTGAGAACTTGTCAATGGACGTGCGTGTTTTTCTCAGTTATTATGTTGATAAAATTATAATACAGTTATGAACAATATATTTTTCTGGCAACCAGTTTGGACGATTACTACTTCCAAAATCCGTTCCGCTCAGATACGTTCCGCTCAGATACGCTCCGCTCAGATCCGCTCCGCTCAGATTCGCTCTGCTCAGATCCGCTCTGCTCAGATACACTCCGTCCAGATTCGCTCCGCTCAGATCCGCTCCGCTCAGATTCGCTCTGCTCAGATCCGCTACTCTCAGATTCGCTCCGCTCAGATACGCTCCGCTCAGATCCGCTCCGCTCAGATCCGCTCCGCTCAGATTCGCTCTGCTCAGATCCGCTACTCTCAGATTCGCTCCGCTCAGATCCGCTTTGCTCAGATTCGCTCCGTTCAGATACGCTCCTCTCAGATGCGCTCCGCTCAGATCCGCTCCGCTCAGATCCGCTCCGCTCAAATCCTTTCTGCCAATCCTGACTCCAATACTATCGTCCAAACATTCATTCGGGAGAATCTCTCCGAGAATCTCCCTCTTTAATGCTCCAAGTTTATCACCCTCTTTTTGTACCTCACCGAATAATGCCACAATCCATACTCGACAACCTTTCCACTTATGCGGAAAGGTTGTTGCATGAAGGGCTTTTGATGTACAGATTTCTAACGGCCCAGATATCTCCTGAATCAAACCAGAATATACTGGTTCCGAAGATCCTCCATTAGCCGGATACCCATGCTGATCCGAACACCAGTAGGATATTGTTACCAACGGGTCTTTCATTAGACCCGAAAGCCGAGTCTGCTGTTCTGTAGCCCAATGTGTCATGCGATATACCTTAACTATTTATAATAATCTTAGCTTGTTTTTAACCAGAACAAGCAAACTGGTTCGTTGAGAACGTGACACCCATTCTTCAACAACCCCCGAACTCCAAAAGTGTCAAAGCCGTTCGGGATTCTTTTAAATCTAAGACCTATTCGTTCAATGTCAAGAGGCGCAGTTACTTCTTTTTGAACACCAACCCTACCACACACAAGCTAACAATAAGCCCGTAGGATAGAAAGTGTCCCGCTACACTGAAACCTCCATAGTAAATAGCCGGAGCGGTAAGTCGAAACAACAGACCCACTCCAACAAAAGCACACACAGCCAAAATCAGTTTGATAATCATTGGATCGCATCCTTTCGCTGCTGCACAATCTTCTCTGCATTCCGAATTCCGAATGCTGTGTTCGGCCCGAAATCCTTGGGGAATGCCTGCCCAGCAAGCTCAGGATATCGCTCCGCTGCTTGCTCCCGCGTCATGTTATTCTTGCCAGCAATCTCCCTCAAAGCTGCCTGAAATCCAACCACATTCATATTCACAATGTTTTCCATTTTTTATCCTTAAAGTTTCGTTTCTCGTTATCCAGATGCCTACAGTTTAATCACGGATTCAAAAAAGTCAAGCCGTTATTACATTCATATTATTACTTTCATCGCTCACGCCCGAAGATCAGCGCATGAGCCAAGGCACGAATAGACTGGCTAACTCCAACTAGAGCCTGCCCTACATTTACCCCTCGATCATACCATTCATTCGCATCCTCATCCCGTTCATAAGTCATACCAAACTCAAGAGCATTAGGACTGTCAATTCCGTCTCTCACCCCAAATCGCCATGCTTTGATCTTCATGTCTATATCTTAACCACTACTTTTTGACTGTCAACTATCTTTTTGATCAACCCAGCTACAGCGTCATCGTAGCTATTGCCAGAACAATTATACAACTCTTTATAGTTTACCTTGCTCCCCTCAATCATTACATCACGAATTATTGCAAACCATACATATCCTCTTGGAACTTCTTGGCAAAAAAACCGCCAAGTGCCGCGAGGGCTTTTGTGCCAGAAATGAATTAAGAGTCTCCATCAATCATGCGTTCCAATGTGAGTAACACCGTGCTGAGGACACTTGAAAGAATACGCACAAACGCAATTCGACGGCACAGCCTTGTCGCAACAAGCGAACCGTCGAATAATATCCTTGCGAACACACTCTGCGCTGCAAAGCTGCTTTTCCTTCCTATGACAAGCGATATTAAACATAAGACGCTCTACCGGTTTGCCGCAGACAGAACAATACCTGTAACGCTCTTTCCAGGCGTCCTTGTGGGCTACCTTGCTCATCCGATCACCCGCTTGACAAGGTGCTTCTGAACGAACGCCACAGGCCCCACGAGCCGCCGCCCTGCAATCCTGCTCGCTCGCTCATTGAACGGCAGATTGCGAGGATCGCCATCTTCGTCCACAAGCATAACATCCCCGCTCGGAAACGTAATGGGAATGACAAAAGCGTCATTAAGAGCCTTCTTTACTGCCTCAAAAGAAGCCTCAACCTCAATGTCAATTGTATCCACGACTCCAATGATTGATACCGTGTTCTTCATGTTCTTATCTTAACCACGTCTAATTCGTTGTCAATCCAGATCATCAATTGACTCGTTCACATCGCTTTGATCGTACCCTGAAAGAATCTCGGGACGATAGCGCGACAACTTGGCAGAACGGCATATACTACAAACTCTACAGAGCGAAATCCCTTGAGCATCATTAACCCAATAAGAACCGTCATCCTTAGTATGTATCGCGTCTTTTGCCCCTGAACAGTTTTCCATGAGATATATCTTAACCACTCATCTATTGGCTGTCAACCCATATGTTGACTACCATATATCTTCTGAATACAACTGCCCCAGCTTCGGTCCTATTGTGTCCG
>Ga0315288_10012170_pt1 | contig 10823 bp, 12 predicted proteins | sample YL17G11_20_MG_FD_203454 | JGI IMG/M metagenome (GOLD analysis project Ga0315288, IMG submission 203454) | Sediment microbial communities from Yellowstone Lake, YNP, Wyoming, USA - YL17G11_20 | ecosystem: Environmental > Aquatic > Freshwater > Lake > Sediment | place: USA: Wyoming | collected...
TGCCCGGGGACAACGTACGGATGACGGTGGAGTTGATCGTGCCGATCGCGATGGAGGAAGGTCTTCGGTTCGCGATTCGGGAGGGCGGCCACACGGTGGGCGCCGGCGTCGTCACCAAGATTCTGCAGTAGGGACAGGGAGTTCGGGCCATGCCGGCAGAGAAGTTCTGGCTTGCGTGCAGTGTATGCGGCAACTACAATTACGTTACGGCGAAGAACAAGCAGAACCATCAGGGCAAAGGCAAGATGACCCTGCAGAAGTACTGCCCGAACGACCGGAAACACACCCAGCATGTTGAGACGCGTCTGCGCGACTAGGGCTCAATGGGGCTGTTTCCGGTTCGCCGAATGGCTGTAGGCGAGTAGCTCAACTGGCAGAGCAGCGGTCTCCAAAACCGCAGGTTGCAGGTTCGAGTCCTGTCTCGCCTGCCATCAACTCCCGGAGCGAACCGGCTACGTAGCGGGGCCGTGCGTCTGCGGGACATGGCAACTACTCGAGGGCGAAGAACACCATGCGCTGGTATCGATCGCTGCGTAACTTCATCCGGGACGCGACGGCCGAGATGAAGAAGGTCATCTGGCCGACGTCGGAAGAGCTGAAGGCCCACACGAGCCTCGTGCTCTTTGTTCTGGTCGTGGTTGCCACGTGGTTCGGCATCCTGGGATGGGCGCTCCACTACGTGGCGCTGAAGATCAACCTGTACGGGCCGTAGTGATGGTGGGCTCCTCTGGGGCACGACAGGTTTGCTGGGCGGTGCAATGCCGATGAGGCACAAGGGCTGGTACGTCATCTATACGCACACTGGCCAGGAGATGAAGGTCAAGGCCAACCTGGAGCGGATGATCCACCAGGCGGACCTCAAGGACAAGGTTTTCCGCGTCGAGGTACCCATGGAGGAAGAGGTCCGCATGGTCGCCGGGAAGCGCAAGTCCATCTCCCGGAAGATCTTCCCTGGCTATGTGCTGGTCGAGATGCTCATGGACGACCAGACCTACCACCTCATGCGCAACACAGCGGGGGTGACGGGGTTCGTCGGAGCGTCCCAGGGCGGCATTGGCCGTCCCTCGGCCTTGTCGCGCAACGAAGTGCGTGACATCCTGAAGACGCTGGGCGATGAGCCGCGCCGTGTAAAGCCGGCCTTCGAGCAGGGCGAGACGGTCATGGTGCTGTCCGGGCCTTTCTCGGAGTTCACGGGCATCGTGGATGAAGTGAACCCTGCGCGCGAGAAGCTGCGGGTGCGTATGGAGATCTTCGGCCGCGAGACGCCGGTGGAACTCGACTTCGCTCAGGTGGAGAAAGTCTAGCGTCAGCCCATCTGCTCGCGGAACGGGGAGCCTGACCGCCGCGGGCGGGTTCGAGTCATGGCCCGGTGGCTCCATCAAGCGAGCGGCCGGCGAGAGGAACAGTGCGATGGCGAAGAAGGTCATGGCCGTAGTGAAGCTCCAGATCCCGGCTGGGAAGGCCACCCCCGCCCCGCCTGTCGGCCCGGCTCTGGGCCAGCACGGCGTGAACATCATGGAGTTCGTCAAGGCCTACAACGAGCGGACGGCCAACCAGGTCGGACAGATCGTCCCGGTCGAGATCACGATCTTCACCGATCGCACGTTCCGCTTCGAGCTGAAGACACCGCCGGCCGCAGCGCTGCTGAAAGCGGCCGCCGGCATCGAGAAGGCCAGCAAGGACGCGAAGCGCGAAGTGGCCGGCACGATTAGCCGCGAGGATCTGCGCAGGATCGCTCAGACCAAGCTGCCCGATCTCAACACGGACAACATCGACCAGGCGATGCGCATCATCGCCGGCACGGCCCGGAACATGGGCATCGCGATCCGGGATTGAGCACGGCTCTGGAACGGACCAGGCGCTGACGCTTGGCTACTGTCTGCACACGGGAGGGCACGTCCATGGCACGGAAGCACTCGCGCCGGTTCACCGCCCAGTTGGACCGTGTCGACAAGAGGCGGGCCTACAAGGTCACAGAGGCCCTCGAGCTGCTGAAGGAGCTCTCGAACGCGAAGTTCGACGAGACTCTGGAGCTCTCGACTCGCCTCGGCGTCGATCCGCGTAAGTCGGAAGAGAACGTAAGAGGTACGATCGTCCTGCCGCACGGCACCGGCCGCACGATCCGCGTCGCCTGCTTCGCGAAGGGCGAGCACGCGATGGCTGCTGAGGCCGCCGGCGCCGAGATCGTCGGCGACGACGACCTCATCGAGAAGATCGACCAGGGCTGGAGCGAGTTCGATGTCCTCGTCGCCCACACGGACATGATGCGTGCCATCGGTCGGCTGGGCAAGAAGCTCGGCCCGAGGATGCCGAACAAGAAGTCCGGCACCGTCGGCGAGGATGTCGGCGAGGCCGTCCGGCAGATCAAGGCCGGGAAGGTCGAATACCGTGTGGACCGCCAGTCGAACGTGAACTGCCCCCTGGGTAAGCTTTCGTTCTCGGCGGACCAGCTTCTCGACAACTTCAGGGCGCTCTGGGGCGCCATTCTGGTGGCCAAGCCGTCGTCATCGAAGGGCGTGTACGTTCGTCGCCTGTACCTGAGCACTACCATGGGCCCGGGCGTGCGCGTTGATGTCGGGGATTCCCGTACGGTCGTCAGCGGCTGATCCTCGGAGGTGGCCACCGCGTCAGTTCCCACAACCTGAGTCAATGCCTGCCAGAGACAACAGGCGCTCACGAGAGCTCAATGGCCCCGAGCCTGGCGCGGGGCGGCCTGTCGAGGTAGGGTGCGCCGGGGGAGTGTCCCCCGCCATGGTTTCCTTATGGAGCCGGTGCCCCTCTATCCTCGACGGGACACCGGCTCTCTGTTTGTGCACCGGCCGTTAGGCCGGTCGAGGTAGATCACCCGGGAGCGAAGGGGGTGGATAAGTGGCAAGACCCGAGAATGTGGCAAGAGTCGAGTACCTACGCGAGATGATGGCGAAGAGCGAGGCCGCCGTGCTGGTGGACTACCGCGGCCTCAAAGTCGCCGACATGGTGAAACTGCGTCGAGAGGTGCGCGGCGCCGGTGGTGAGCTGTGCGTTGTGAAGAACACGCTCTTCCGGCTGGCACTTCAGGGGACGGACGCGGAGCCGCTCACAGCTCAAGTCGTCGGCCCCGTCGGCGTGGTGTTCTGCGCCGAGGATGTCTGTGGCCCCGCCAAGGCGCTCTTGACGTTCGCCGAAGCGGCGCCGGCTCTGAAGGTCCAGGCTGCCTGGGCCGACGGACGCGTGTACGAGGGCGCGCAGGTGAAGGCGCGGTCCGCGTTGCCCGGCCGCAAGGAGCTGCTCGGACAACTGGCTGGCGTGCTCAACGCGCCGATCGCCGGGCTGGCATGTGGCCTCAACGGCATCATCGGCCGTCTGGCGCGCGCGCTCAGCCAGGTCGCCGAGAAGAGCGGAGCGGCGGCATAGCCGTCCACGCCGTGAGGGGCGGCAGTGCCCCGACGGTAAACCCACAACGATCACGGAAGCACAGGAGAGATAGACATGACGAAAGAGCAGTGGATCGAAGAGATCAAGAAGATGTCCGTCCTCGACCTGCATGAGCTGGTGAAGGCCATCGAGGAGGAGTTCGATGTCTCCGCCGCCGCACCGATGGCTATGGGCGCCATGATGCCCATGGCCGGCCCCGCGGCCGCGGCCGCCGAGGAGGAGCCGACCGAGTTCAACGTCGTGCTTACGGCCACCGGCGAGCAGAAGATCCAGGTCATCAAGGTCGTGCGCGAGGTCACGAGCCTCGGCCTCAAGGAGGCCAAGGACCTAGTGGAGAGCGCTCCGGCCAACGTCAAAGAGGCGGTCAGCAAGGACGAGGCCGCGCAGGTCAAGGCCAAGCTCGAGGAAGTCGGCGCAACTGCCGAGGTCAAGCCGGCGTAAGGCTCATCGGCGGCCGACAGCAGCCTTCGCGAGGGGCGCGCCCACCACGGGTGCGCCCCTCGTCGCACCGGATGCCGGTGACGACTTTGACGGGAGTGCGGTGATGCCGACTTACCTCCTGCCCGCGACCGTTCTGCTGCTGACCGCAGCGGCCTGCGATGCCGACGACGGGGAGGCGCTACCGTGGCAGACGAACCCGCCCATCGTGTCGGTGAAGAAGGAGCTATACCGCAAGCACGAGCGCTCCCATGCCGCCATGATGGTATCGGTCCAGTATGTGGGGCCGAAACTGCAGCGGCGCGAGGTGCATGCCCACGAGATCGCCAGCGATGTCGGGGGTGACATCAGCGCTCGATGGTCCTCCGACAACGGCCGTACCTGGTCGGTGTTCGTCAAGGTCCAGCCGTCCAACAACGTGGACTACGGCGGGGTCATCGTCTGGGAGGGCGAGTGCACCACCGCCCACGGTCCCGGGCCGGATGTCCTTGTGCAATCGTGGCTGCGGCAGATCGCGGTGGGGGGTCTGTATCATTGCTTCACGTACCACCGTTTCTCCCGCGATCGCGGACGCACGTGGAGCGCGCCAGTGATGTTCCGCTATGAGCCCGGTGATGAGTTCGACCCGGATGTACCCCTCTCGCCGGGCTTCCTGGACCACAACGAGGGCTATCCGGGGAGCAACTTCCTGGTGCGGGCCGATGGCGACCTCGTCTACTGCCTCGCTCATGCCAATGCGCCCGGCGACCCGAGGAACAACCAGCGGCCTTGGCGCATGGGTTCCGTGCTGTTCCTGGGACGCTGGGACGCCGCCAAGCAGGACTACCACTGGGAGCCGGGGGCACGCGTGGAGATCTCGCCGGAGTGGTCGGCTCGCGGCCTGATGGAGCCCGAAGTGGCGGAGCTTCGGGACGGGCGTCTGCTGGTCGTCTGGCGTGGCTCGACCCACGGCTGGGATGGATCGGTGGCAACGCTGCCTGGGCGCAAGTTCTTCAGCATCTCCGCGGACGGCGGCAGGACCCTCTCGCCGGTGGCGGAGTGGAAGTACGACAACGACACGAGCTTCTACTCCCCCTCCTCCTTCCACCGGATGCTCCGGCACAGCAACGGGAAGCTGTACTGGTTTGGGAATATCCCCGCGACGCCGCCGGTGGGGAACTCGCCACGGTACCCGCTCGTGATCGCCGAAGTGGATGAAGAGAAGGCGGCGCTCAAGCGCAGCACGGTGACGGCGATTGACGACCGGCAGCCCGGCCAGCCTGAGATCGAGCTGTCGAACTTCTCCGTTCTGGAGAACCGCGAGACCCACGAGATCGAGCTGTATCTCGCGGGCTATGGGCAGAACCCCGATGGCGCAGACAGCCTGCGGTACACCCTCACGCTCGTCGACACTAGGCGCAAGCTAACGGGCCGGATGCTGTCTCCCTGGTTCATCTACGAGAACGAGCAGAGCATCGAGACGTTGCGGCGAAACGCGAACCTCATCCGTTCCATCAGCGTCTGCGGAGCCCCGAGCCCCGAGTTCGTCCGACAGTGCCATGACCTGGGGATCAAGGTGCACCTGCTGGTCGGCGGGCACGAGGAGGACGCGTTCGCTACTGCCGATGCCCGCAGGAAGCTGATCCAGTCATACCTCGAGCGCTGCCACAGCACCGGCGCCGACGGGATCGACCTGGACTTCGAGAGCCTCGACCGCAAGCATCGCGCCGCCTACAGCGCTCTCCTCCATGAGCTGGCCCGTGCTCTCCACGCCGCCGGCAAGGAGCTCAGCATGTGCGTCAGCTATGTGATGAGCACCGGGCGCAGCAACTCAGCTCCCGTGGCGGATGCCGAGGCGGACATCGATGGCGGGTGGTATGACCCCGCCGTCATCGGACGGACCTGCGACTGGGTCCGCGTCATGTGCTACGACATGATCAGCCCATCGAGCACCGCCGTCGGGCCGGTCAGCACCGCCCCCTGGGCGCGCGATGCCATGCGCTTCTGGATGCGGTACGTGCCCAAAGAGCGCCTGGTCATGGGCCTGCCGGCGTACAGCCGAGACTTCGCCTTGACCGCGAAGCGCGAGGCCGCCTCGCCCTACTCGCCCGTCCCGGACCTGTCCCCGGAACAGCCCATGCAGCGCCTGTGGCTGCCCTATGAGGCCATCAGCCAGTACCGTTACACGGCCGCCGACGGCGTTGAGCACGTGTTCTTCGCCAGCGACGCCGCCGGCACTCGGGCCCATCTACAGACCGCGGCAGAGCTGGGCCTGGAGAACATCGGCTTCTGGCACTATGGGGCAGTGGCTCCGGAGACCTGGCAGGCCGTTCGCTCATGGCTCCACGGCGTTTGGTGACGACTCAGACTAGCGCCATGGCGCTCACGCATGTGTACCAGTGCACGTAGACGTTGCCGTCGATAGTGAGCCGCTCGGCCCGGGGCAGCCGTGTGTCCCACTCAATCGGGTAAGGTCCGCTCCGGTCAGGGCGCACGCCCCAGTGGGTGCCGTTGAACCGGCGACAGATCACGGTTCGTCCTTCGGGGCTGAGGAACCCCTCCATCAGCATTCTGTGCTCCAGTGGGTTCTCCCAGATGTCCAGCACGCGCAGGCAGCGCCAGGTGCGCCCCCCCACCGACACCTGCCATACGCCGGCGCCTGCGGCGTCGAGACCGTCAGCGACCTCCGCCGAGCGGGTACGGACCGACCCGTCGGGCAGTTGCTCAAACCGACCCGCATCCGCCACGCGACGGGGCGAGGCGCCCCAGTCTGCGTCGAAGCTCTCGTCCAGGAAGGTGGCGATCGTCTTCCGGCCCGACCGGGTCCAGATGGTTGCAAGGAACTCCGACGCTCTGTCGGTGAGACGTCCGTAGATCCAGCTCTCCTGGCGCGTCCACCTGTCGTCATCCGAGTAGTCCTCGATGCGGATCTCCACACCGTCCACGTCGTGGACCCGCGCCGGGCCGGTCACGACCTGGCGCGTGATCGAGGTGAGGTTGAGGGGCGGGTGGTCATAGATGGCCCAGAGCGCCTCCTCGCCGGGCTCGGGGACGATGAAGTGCCAGCGCAGCTCGCGCATGTCAGTCTCCGCCGCGGCATCGTCCAGCCGCTCGAGCGTGACCTCAGGCAGCTCGCGGGGGAAGGGATGCGCGAACCCAACGTCCACCATATCGCCCAACACGTGCCACCTCCTATACCTCTTCTGCCACGGAGCGCCGCATATCATGACGCGCCGTGTGAAGATGGCGCTTGACTGTTTCCTCAAGCGCGCGGACGCGCTCGGCGATCCCCTCGTTTGTGAAGCCCTCCAGGTAGAGCGGCCGGGCCGCCTCACGCTCGTGGGAGGGGAGGTCGTCCATCGCCTCATGAGCCCTGCTCGCGGCCTGCCCCAGCCCTCGGCCCGGCTCGCGTGAGCCATCGCTCGGTGTGCTGCTCGTCGGGGGGGGCAAAGGTTCACGGCGCCGTGTGCTCACTTGCTGCCGTACCACTGGCGTACGGCGATGCCGTCCTCAGAACTGGACGGACATCGTTCGGCCGAGGGCGGGTCCCGGGGCAGCCCCGCCGCCCCGCTCAGATGGGCGGCTCGCCGCCGCCATCCGCCGCCTCGCGGGCGTTCATGTAAGCCTCGTCGCAGCGGATCTTCAGCAGGGAGCGAGTCACATTGTCCTCGAGAACGGCGTAGAGTTCCGGCTGGTGAGCCGCGAACCGCTCGATGTCGGCCTTGACCGCGCGAGCGGGGACCTCATAGGGCGCCATCTTCTCACGATCCGGCATGGGCCGCGGCCACAGGATCGGGCCCCAGACGCGATCGGGCTCGACGCGGTAGAGCTCGTGCAAGATGAGGTGTCGGCGGATCGAGTCGCACACGAACCGGTAGGGATCGCATCGCAGCCACCGACGCTTGCGAAACCCGCCCACCAGGCGCCCGCAGGAGACCCCCTCCTGCGCCGCACGCTTCTTGCGTCGCGAGAGGAGCGACGCTTCCTCCGTGTCGAACACCACCGAGAAGCGGTCGGCTATCGGCGAAGCGGGCAGGGGACGGACCCGCCTACAGAACACCTGGTCGTAGACCTCGAAGTTGAACCCTCGCTCCTCCTGGACAGCGAACTCCACGCACGCATCGCCATGCAGCCAGATGAACGTGGCCAGGCATACCTTCTCGGCCACACTCTTCTCCGTGAGCCGCACGTCATCCGCCATGGGGGCGTGGACCGGCCGCGCATCGATGGGGATGCGACCGAAGAGCGGATCGATGTCCTTCTCCTGCCAGTCCTCGCCGAAGAGGTGGCAGAACATGTAGACGAGGCTGCCCGGACATAGGTCCAGGCCCTGGTGCGACATGCGTCGTACTCCCAACCTGGTCCGGAGCGGAATGGCACACGGCAGAGCGCAGTCCCGGTCCCGGCCGCACCCCATTCTACACCACGGCGGCGCCTACTCCCTACGGCGGACGGCCACCGACCGCACGCGCAGGTCCTCGTCGGTGCCGACAATGCGGAGGTCCGCCTGGGAGTTCTGCCCTCCCGAGAAGGCGGCGTCGGGAGCCTGATACGTTGCCCGGTTCCACCCCGCCCCTGCATCCTCGACGCGCACGACCTCCGCGCGCTTGTAAGCGCCGCCGCCGGGCGCACGAGCGTCGCTGGAGTCGTACTCCACGGCCGGCGCGGCGGCCGTCCCGGATGGGAGGCGGAAGACCAGCTCGATCGTGAGCGGCTCGGGCCCGCCGGGCAGGAACCCGTCGTCAGCATCCAGGTACAGGTACTGCATCGGCCGATGCCCGACGATCCGGAAGCACGCGACCCCCTCCTCGGTTGTGAGGTCGACCGGGCCATCCTCGGCGGCAACCGCGGCGAGGCCGTCCTCGCTATCGGGCGCGAGCGAGATCCTCGTCGCCGCCGCGAACGGTGATGGGGTCGAGGCATACTGCTCGCGGTGCTGCTCATACTCCCGCACGAGCCAGAGGAGAGTGTTCAGGTCCACGCAGACCACTTGCTCCCCCGCCTCGCGCCGGACCTCGTCCCGAACCCCGACATACCACGAGGGCGGCTTCAGGATGGAGCGGTAGACGGCGAACTTCGGGCCATAGCCGCGGAACCGGGTGAGGATCACGTCCGCGGCTTCCTTCGTCCCATGCGGCAGGTCGCCCCCCATGCGGATGAACGGCATGTCACCGTGAAGACCTTGGGGCGGGATCTTCTGCGCCACGACGCCGTCGGGGGAGAACCGCGCGTAAGCATCCAGGCACTCGGTGTCCATGGGACGCGAGTAGCCGTCGATCACGAAGCCCGTCAGCGACAGGTCCCACTGGCGGTAGAGCCGCTCGCAGTGCCGCTCCCATACCGCTACCCCCGAGGGCAGGCCGGAGTAGGGCCGCGGCTCCGTGAGGTAACCGGGGTTGAGGTAACCGGCACCGGAGTCGCCCGCGACGAAAAAGTCGTTCGCGGTACGACGCTCGCGCGCCCACGCCATGCCGAGCGGGAAGCGCTCGCAGAGGTTCGGGTTGAAGGCCCATGAGAGTGGCAGGTCACCACGGCGCGGGTCCGTGTAGATGGAGGGCAACATCCAGTAGAGCCAGGCCGCGGAGTCATAGTCCCCGACATAGTGGGCGTAGTAGAACCGGGGCGCGATCTTGCCTTCCCCATCGAGGATGCCGCGCGCGGCCAGCGACTCGCGCGTGGGCTTCGGGTTCTGCGGGACCCGGTCGGGCACGGGATAGTGCTGGAAGAACGACGCGTTGGCCATGGCGGACATGCCGAGCGCATCGGCGTCCATGTAGGCGTTGTAGCATGAGAGGATCTCGGCATAGCGCCACTCGGTGGGGACCCCGTCATGCTTGCCACCGGCATTCCAGGCGTCACTGTGCCAGTTCGTGTACTTGTAGGCCCACGGGACGAACCCCGCGACGTGAATGGTGCCCTCGCCGCCCTGCGCATCGTACGCGGCACGCAGGAGGCGACAGAGAGTCGCCGCATCGGTGCCGGGGGCCTGACCGGGGTCATCCACGACCGTCTCGTCGTCCCAGACCCCCAGGTCAAAGACGACTCCCTTGTTGGCGATGACGTAGTCGTGGTTGGTGAGGGTGTGGTTCTGGGGTGCACCGGCGTGCCAGCAGTTCAGCCAGTAGCCGTCGAGGTAGTAGCCCATCGGGGTTGGCGCTACTTTGCCCGTCTTGAGGTAGTGCTCGACCAGCCACAGATAGGCATCGCACTTCGCGCTGCCTGTGGACGGCACATCCGTGCCCGGGATCGTGCCTTGGCCGGTGAAGAGTGGTGAGCCGTCGGGCGCCATGAGACGGACCACTTCGGGCAGTTGGAGACGTTGGTAGAGCGAACCGGGGTCGTCATCGTAGCGAAGGCAGACCAGCCCCTCGCACCCGGCGATGGTGGAGGCCAGGTTCGATGTCGCCGGGACCCGCTCATCCCAGACCACGGCGCCCCGGAAGAACGCCCCGTAGCGGCCGAGCAGCTCCTCGATCGAGCCGACCCGCTCAACGGCTCGCCCCTCTAGCCACCCGCCCGGCTCGGTCATCACCTGCCACCAGAAGTCGTCGGGGGGTGCGTTATACCGAAGGTAGAGCCGAGGGGCGTCGCGGTTCACAAGCCCCTGGAGCGACGTTACGAGGTGCGTTTCATCGAAGAGCCGCCGCCGAGCCGCGGGTTCGGCCAGGTCCAGCGAGAGCAGCGGCGTCATATCGTAGTAACGGACCGGCTCCGCTTCGCCCGCCGGCGAGATCGCGCCGAGCGGAAGGGACGCAACGTGGATACCAATGACGGACAGCATCGCAGCTTGGCTCACGACTCGACTCCACTCCGGCTCCCACGTGTCTCAGGTTCGCGGAATCCGCGAAGCTGGGTCCCTCACCCCAGCCCTCTCCCAGGGCTGATCCTACCCCACAAGTTACAGGGGCGGGGAGGTACTGGAGCGTGGGGCGGCTGAACATCCGAGGATGACGACCTCCATCCTGCAACTTCACCGTCCCAATGCTCGGACC
>Ga0315288_10012171_pt1 | contig 10823 bp, 4 predicted proteins | sample YL17G11_20_MG_FD_203454 | JGI IMG/M metagenome (GOLD analysis project Ga0315288, IMG submission 203454) | Sediment microbial communities from Yellowstone Lake, YNP, Wyoming, USA - YL17G11_20 | ecosystem: Environmental > Aquatic > Freshwater > Lake > Sediment | place: USA: Wyoming | collected...
GTGATCCGCAGACCGGTCTTAAACCTCTGGAGGCATCCCGGCTGGTGAATGCCACTTTAGTGTATCCTATCGATAACCTGGAGAAGGTGAAAACGGAGGATTTGAAGGTGATGGTTTATCCCAATCCTTATCGGATAGATGGCAATTATAGTGGAGACAAGTATGAGACTGGAGGCAATTATGGCAAGCGGATACGGTTTGTGAATTTGCCTGCTTATTGCACTATTAGGATATACACATTGGATGGGGATTTGGTGAGAACCATTGAGCATAAGAAAGATCCCGGGGTTTTGGATGCCACCTATGACGAGTGGGATTTGATCTCGCGCAACACCCAGGCGGTGGTATCGGGGATCTATCTTTTCAGCGTGGAGGATAAGGATAACGGAAAGAATCAGGTGGGAAAATTCGTGATAATAAAATAATCTGACATGTATCGTGTCATGTTGAGCGAAGTGAAATCCCGAAGTGACGGGATTGAGCGAATAGTTCGACAAACTCACTATGAAGCGAAACATCTCAGTGTCGGGGCGGGACTAAAATCCTCACCCCGACTAAATCTGTCAACGGATTAAACATCCAGACGGACATCCGTCCGGACGGATGTAACGGATACCTATTTTCAAATCCATTTGATCCGCTTTTTTTATCTGTTTAATCTGTTCAATCTGTTGGGAATTGCTTACCTACCGCAACAACACCATCTTCTTGGTCTGCGATAATTCTGAAGTTTTGATTCGATAAAAATAGATTCCGCTGGAAACTTCTCTGTCTGAATCATCCTTTCCATCCCAATCCACCAACTTATGTCCCGCTTTCAGATGTTGATCTACTAAGGTCCTGACCTTTTGTCCCAGGATATTGAATATCTCGATCTTGACGTGACCTGATTTGACCAGTGAGAATTCGATGTTGGTAGCAGGATTGAATGGGTTTGGATAATTCTGAAACAAAGTAAAATCGGAAGGTAGTTCAGCTCCCTGGTCTATCTCTCGAACGTCTCCCGGACCATAGGGGGTCTCCAAGATTATCAGAGAGTAGAAATCTGCCAAATAGACATATTCCCCTTGCACAAAGACACCGTAAGCTTGACCTGGTGTGTCGTAACTGCCAGCTAAACTTGGATGGGCTGGATCACTCACTCGAATTATCTGCAAACCACTATTGTGATCTGCCATATAGGCTAAGCTGTCCTGGACAAAAACTTCATAAGCATAACCTGGGGTGTCGTAACTACCAATGGATTCCGGATGAGCTGGGTCGCTCACCCTAATTATCTGCAAACCTTTGTTATAATCAGCTACATAAGCTAAGCTATCCTTAACATAAACACCTTGAGCCTTGCCCGGAGTATTGTAATTACTAACTAAGCTTGGATGAGCAGGGTCACTGACTTTGATTATCTGTAAACCACTATCATAATCAGCCACGTAGGCTAAGCTGTCTTTGACAAAAACATCCAAAGCCCAATCTGGGGTGTTGCAACTCCCAATGGATTCCGGATTAGCTGGATCGCTCACGCTGATTATCTGTAATCCTTTGTTATAATCAGCCACATATACCAAGGTGTCCCGGACAAAAACGTTATAAGCCGAACCCGGGGTATCGTAGGTTTTAACAGAACTTGGATTAACCGGATCACTGACCCGAATTATCTCAAAACCGATTCCCTGTTCAGCCACATAAGCTAAACTATCCTGTGTAAAAACACGCCAGGCATAACTCTGGGTAACGCAACTGCCAACTAAACTCGGATTGGCTGGATCAGTAACCCGTATTATTCGGAGAGCTTTCCGGTACTCCGCCACATAGGCTAAGCTGTCTTGGATAAAAACGTCCCTAGCACAATCTGGGGTGACGTAACTGCCAACTGAACCTGGACTGGCTGGATTACTTATGCGAACTATCTGAAAACCGCCTGCTCCATCAGCCACATAGGCTAAGCTGTCCCGGACCAAAACATCATAAGCAAAACCTGGGGTGTCGTAGCTCTTAACCAAACTTGGACTGGATGGATCACTCACCCGAATTATCTGCAGACCAGACCCCCAATCGGCTACATAGGCTAAGCTGTCCTTAACAAAAACACCCCAGCTGGTGCCTGAGGTATTGTAACAACCAACGGAATCTGGATTGGCTGGATCACTCACCCGAATTATTTGCAGACCATTTCCACCATCAGCCACATAGGCTATGGTGTCCCAAACAAAAACACCATAAGCATTACCTGGGGTGTCGCGACTGCCAACTAAACTTGGATGGGCTGGATCGCTCACCCGAATTATCTGCAAACCACTGGAATAATCAGCCACATAGGCTAAGGTATCCTTGACAAAAACACCAAAAGCAGAACCTGTGGTGTTGTAACTCCCAACCAAATCTGGATTGGATGGATCGCTCACCCGAATTATCTGCAGACCAGACCCCCAATCGGCTACATAGGCTAAGCTGTCTCGGACAAAAACACCATAAGCAGAACCTGGGGTGTTATAACTGCTTATGGATTCTGGATTAGCTGGGTTGCTCACATTGATTATTATCAGCCCGGCATCTCCATCTGCCAGATAAACATAGTTATCTTTAACATAAATCCCTTCCCCTCCTCCTGTAAAATAAAGTCTGCTTACAAAAGAGGGATTGGCTGGATTCGAGATATCCAAGATTACCAAACCATTGGCAAAAGCACAATAGGCGTAATCTCCAGCCACCTCGACATCCCCCACCTCACTCCAGAGCGTGCTGGAAACGTAGTTGATGTCATTAGCAAACAGACCGCCGGCACCAATGAAACAGACCAACAAAAAAGAACACAGACCGCCCACCCATAGCTTAGAAACAAAACCATTTCGTGAAAGCATAAGATCCTCCTCTTGTCGATGATTGTAAAGTTAAGACCTAATTGTTTTCTAACCTCCAACAGCTTATCTATCGCAACAAAACCATCTTTTTAGTCTGCGAAAATTCAGGAGTCTTAATTCGATAGAAATAGATTCCACTCGAAACCTCTTTGCCCGAATCTTCCTTTCCATCCCAATCCACTAACTTATGCCCAGCTTTCAGATGTTGATCTACTAAGGTCCTGACCTTTTGTCCCTGGATATTGAAGATCTCGATCTTGACGTGACCTGATTTGACCAGTGAGAATTCGATGTTGGTAGCAGGATTGAATGGGTTTGGATAATTCTGGAATAAAGTAAAATCGGAAGGTAATTCAGTTCCCTGGTCTATCTCTCGAACGTCTCCAGGACCATAGGGAGTCTCTAAGATTATCAAAGAGTAAGTATCTGCCAAATATGCATAATTACCTTTCACAAAAACGCCATAACCAGAACCCGGGGTTTCGTAACTGTCGGCTATACTTGGATTGGCTGGATCAGTTACCCTGATTACCTGCAAACCATGCGAGCCAGAAGCCAAATAGGCTAAACTATCCTGCACAAACACTCCTTGAGCGTTACCACCTGAAGGACGGATATTGCCAATCGAATCCGGATTGGCTGGATCACTCACGTTGATTATATACAAACCATAGAAGTAATCAGCCACATAAGCCAGGGTATCCTTGACAAAAACGTCAAAGGCTACACCCTTGGTTTTGCATGTACCGACTAAACTCGGATGAGTTGAATCGCTCACGTCTATTATCTGCAAACCACTGTCGTAATCAGCCACATAGGCTAAACCATCCTGAACATGGACAGCAAAAGCATTACCCGGGGTATCGCAACTGCCGATTGAATCCGGATTGACCGGATCAGCGACGTTGATTATTTGTAAACCTTTATTATAATCAGCCACATAGGCTAAACTGCCCTGGACAAAAACACCACAAGCTTGACCCGGTGTGTTGTATTCACCGACCACACTGGGATTATAAGGATCGCTTACCCGAACTATTTTCAATCCACCATTCCAAGCTGCCACATAAGCTAAGCTGTCTTGGACGTAAACACTATAAGCATAATCCGAGGTTGTGCAACTATCAGTTACCACAGGATGAGCGGGATTGCTAATGTTGACTATCTGCAAACCACTCTTATAACCAGCCACATAGGCTAAGCTGTCTTGCATAAAAACATCATACGACATATCCGGGGTGTCGTAACTACCGGTCAGACTGGGAGTGCCTGGACTACTCACATTGATTATCTGCAAACCGCTCGTCCGAAAAGCCACATAAGCGAAACTGCCCAGGACGTAAAGACCCTCAGCCCAATTTGAGAAGCTGTAAGCACCAACTAAATTTGGTGCGGTTGGATTACTTATCCGAATTATCTTCAAACCACCATGACTATCAGCCACATAGGCTAAGCTGTCCTTAACAAAAACATGACGAGCAGACCCAGGGGTGTTATAACAGCCAATGGAATCTGGATGGGTTGGATCTTTTACATTGAAGATTAAAAGACCAGTCGCATAATCAGCCAAATAGACTAAGGTGTCCCGGACAACGACACCGAAAGCAGTGCCAGGTGTATCATAACTGCCAATTGACTCAGGACTGGCTGGGTTACTCACCTTTATTATCTGCAATCCTCCGTACCGATCAGCCACATAGGCTAAGCTGTCTTGGATAAAAATATCAACAGCTTCTCCTGGGGTATCGTGACTGCCAACAAGACTTGGATGGGCATGATCACTAACTTTGATTATACTCAGACCTTGATAACTATCAGCCACATAAGCCAAGCTATCCTTAACAAAAACATGCTGAGCTCCACCCGGAGTATGGTAACTTCCCACTGACTCTGGATTGGCTGGATTGCTCACGTTAATTATTATCAGCCCAGCATCGTCATCCGCCAGATATGCATAATCATCTTTGACGAAAATTCCTTCTCCTCCTCCCTGAAAATAGAGTTGGCTTACGAAGGAGGGATTAGCTGGATTAGAGACATTAACGATTACTAATCCGTTTGCAAAAGCACAATAGGCGTAATCTCCCTCTATCTGGACATCATAAAACCCAGTCCAGAGCGTGCTGGAGACATAATTGATCCCATCAGCGAATACACCGCCAGCAAAAATGAAACATACCAACAAAAAAGAACACAGACCGCCCACCCATAGCTTAGAAACAAAACCATTTAGTGAAAGCATGAAATCCTCCTCTTCTTGAAGATTGTGAAGTTAAGACTTAATAATTTTCTTAAACCTTTGATTTTTTACCGCTGGATGATAACATCCCAGCGGGAGAACCTATGTTCTACAGTGTTAGGGTCGGGGTTCAACCCCTGTCCTAACAAAAAGTGTTCAGGTGGGGGTTAAACCCCCACCTGAACAAAAGAAACAATAATTATCTAACCGGATAAGCAGGTCTTTCCGGAAGTTTCTTTGACTCCTCCTCAAGTTTCTTGATAATGACCTCGATGGCTTTCTCTAATTGCGGATCATGCCCCTGGATGACCTGATTGGGCAGATTATCCCACTCAATATCCGGATCTACACCATGATTTTCCATCACCCATTCCCCTTTCATATCAAAAGGAGCGAATTCCGGCGCGGTAACGTATCCGTTATCCACCAGAGGAGGAAAGCCCCGTATACCCACGACACCTCCCCAGGTGCGTTTGCCAATGAGGGGACCCAGTCCATTTTCACGGAAATAGTAAGGGAAGAAATCGCCATCTGAAGCGGAGTATTGGTTAAGGATGCAAACCATGGGGCCAAACAAAGCTCCTTCGGGATAGGTGTAATCTGCGCCATTCCGGGAACAACCCATGCCTACTACCATTCGGCGCAATCTCTCTAAAATCATCCAGGAGACAAAACCTCCACCATTGTATCGAACGTCAACGATCAGCCCTTCTTTCTTGAGCTGGGGGAAATAAGACTCTGCGAATTCGTTCAATCCTCCGCCTCCCATGTCCGGTATGAAGATATAACCCACTCGACCGTTGGTGGCTTCGTCCACTTTGCGACGGTTTTCGTCCACCCAATATCGATAACGCAAGTTATATTCGTTCTCTATAGGCTTGACCGTCACTTCTCGTGCACCATCCAATGAAGGTTTTGAATTCACCTTTAAAGTGACAGTTTTCCCTACCGTATTTTCAAAGAGACTATAGGGTTCAGCTGGATACTGAAGAATTTTATTATCCACAGCTACAATATATTCTCCTTCTTTCACGTCCACGCCCGGCTCAGTCAAAGGAGAGCGCAAATTCTCTTTCCAGTTTTCTCCCGGATAGATTTTCTTAATTCGATAAAATTTTGACGAGACATCCGGCTCCCAGTCGATGCCCAAAAGACCGGTCTTCACCAGCTCCACTTTGGGCTTGTCTCCACCGCTAACATAGGTGTGCGAACAACAAAGCTCGCCGATCATCTCTCCTATGATATAATTCAAATCCGCCCGGTGAGCCACATACGGCAATAGCTCTCCGTATCGCTGGTGCATCAGATTCCAATCTACTCCGTGCATGTTGGGAGCATAGAAGAAATCACGCTCCAGCCTCCAGGCTTCATTGAATATCTGTTTCCATTCCTCCTTACGCTCCAGCCTCATCTGCATCTGATCCAGCTTAAGAGCGCCGTCTCCCACTTTAGCCGATCCGGGCTTGGCATCTATTATGCCATACTGTTCTCCGCTTTTGTAAATGATTTTTTCTCCGTCGAAAGACAGATCATAACCATCTACCGGAGATAACAGAACCTGATCCTTTCTTTCTTTCAGATCATAAAGATGCAAATCTGCATTGGGTCCCGGCTTTCCACCGGTAAGCGTCCAGTTAGGGGAGGACAAATAGAAAATTTTCTCCTTTCCCGCTCTCAGTCCGTAGTAATTGCCTGGATCCGTGGGAACAGCCACTATTCGCTTCTCGATCCCTGGGATATCGATGCCCACGTGCTCAATGACTTTCTCTTTTATCTCTTCTCTCTCTTTCTTTTCCTTTTCCTTTCTCTTTAAGCTTTCTTCCAAAGATTCTGTTTCATCACTCTGAGGTGCAAAAGGAGACAAACTATCCGCTTGAAGAGTGACCACATAGATGCGGGTCATTTTATTGTAGGTGAAGCTTGGCTCAAAATGACCCAGCTCTGCATTGAAATCACGATCGGAAAGAAAGTATAGATATTTCCCCTCCGGATCAAAAATGGGACTGCTATCGTTGGTGAAATCTTCGGTTACGCGATAGATTTTTTTATCTTCCAAAGAATAAAGAAAGATGGAATAGAACATGTTTTTAGCCGGCTTGGCATAAGCAATCCACTTGTTATCCGGAGACCAAGAATATTCGGTGATCTCCCAATTCTTGGTGCTGTCTACCGGGATCACTTTTTTATCTCCGATGTCCACATAGTAAAGCTTCAAATCTTTGTCGGCAAACAGAAGTTTCTTGCTGTCCGGTGACCAGAGCGGAGCAAAACGAAAACAGTGTCCGTCGGTGGTGATTCTTTGCTCCTCTCCTTTTCCATCCTGCGGAATAATGTATAGCTCATCTTCTCCGGTGCGATCGGACATATAGGCAATCCATTTTCTATCCGGCGACCAGATCGGATTTTTCTCTCTTATGCCGGAGGCGTTAGATAGATTGCGGGTATTCCCCTTTTCTGCGGGCACGGTGAATATCTCTCCCCTGGCTGCAAAGAGAGCGCGTTTCCCGTCAGCGGAAAGAGCGTATTCCGAAATGTAATCCTTGACTGAAATGAACTCTGGACGGGTTAGAGCCTTGTCGTCAGGAATCTGAACCGAAATCTTTTTGGTCTTTTCCGTTTTCAGATCCAGCACGTATAGATAGCCACCGTTTTCATAGACAATCGATTCCGGACCTAAGCCGGGCCATTTCACGTCGTAATCGGTGTGATCGGTGATCTTTTTCGTCTTTTTGGTGTCCAGCTCATAGCAGAAGATATTTGCAGTTTTATCTCGATCCGAGACGTAATAAATCTTATTACCCGACCACATGGGTGAAGTATCGGTTCCCTCCCAATCGGTGATCTGTTCGATAGTGTTTTTATTTAGATCATAAATCCATACGTCCTGAGCTAATCCACCTTTGTAGCGTTTCCACGTGCGGAAATTACGAAAACAACGATTGTATGCTATCTTAGTACCATCCAGAGAAAAAGAGGTCAGCCCCGCTTCAGGCAGGGACAAAGCTTCGGGAAAACCTCCCTCTTTCGAGACTAAATAAAGTTTTTGAAACCAGGTATTATAGCTTTCCCGCCAGGAGCGGAACAAAATCCTTTTTCCATCCGGATGCCAGTCTAAAACCATATCGTCAAACCCCGCCCGATCCGACATGTTTTCAAAACCGGGACGATAAGTTAACCTTTTAGGCTCGCCCCCTTCGGTGGGAATGAGATAAACGTCCGTATTCCCCTCGTATTGACCGGTGAAGGCGATCCACTCACCATCCGGGGAGAATTTGGGGAATAGCTCCATTCCCACATCCGAGGTGAGCCGACGGGCGATTCCTCCATCGGATGAGACCAGCCACAGATCTCCTGCATAGACAAAGATGATTTTGTCTTTATGGATATCGGGAAATCGCATCAAGCGGGATTCCTCAGCCCAAGCTATGCTGATCGAAAAACAATAAACTATCCAGCAGAACAAAACGAACTTTAAGTAACGCACATTTCCTCCTTTATTGGAATTGAATTCTTTAGCGGCGGACAACGGATTCTTTGCTGTTCGGGCGGGGGTTCAACCCCCGCCCGAACCTATCTACAAATTTTTCTTTAAAAGCGGACAGCGGACAGCGGTCGCTTAAAGCGGACATCCATTGGCATTCACCTTGGTCCCTGGCGGAGTATGAGGACATTTATCTAATCCATCGTAAACCCCATCGCCATCCGAATCCAGAGGGCAACCTCTTTCGTCTACGGTTGCCCCTCGTGGAGTATCCGGACAATAATCCTCCCGGTCCGGGACATTGTCCTTATCTGTATCCTTCACTCTTCCAAAATAGTAATTGACGCCTAAGAAGACCTCCAGTGTTGCTCTGGGCAGATCCAGCTTATCCGGTCCTGTTCCCACTATGTCTTTTGAGTCTTTAAAGCTGGTTAAAACATGACTGAGGTAATGAAATCTCGTGCTCACGCTCACTCCCCAATTTTCCTTGAACCTTAACTCCAATCCTGCTCCACCCGAAAAGGTCAGCTCTTGATCTTTTAGATCAATGTCTTGAACCTTAACTAAATTTCCATTCATATCTTTTACGCTCCAGAAAGTGAGTCCTATCCCTCCAAGAAGATACGGGTTCAACCTCTCGAAGGGTCTCAAATGATAAACGATGTCTGCGTCTAACCACGTCTGATGAAGTCGGTTGGCGCTCTCTTTTTGGGAGAAGGTAAATCCTGCACCTTCAGCTTCTTTACCGGACAGGTTAGCTTCCCCGGTCTCCCCATAAGATAGAGAAAACCCAAAGGAGATCTTTTCCTTTAGGTTATATTTAAAAGATAAACCCACATGATTTCCCACTGCATAGATGTCTGAATGTCCAGTAAGCCCGGGTTTCCATAGCCCACCTTGTAGACCCAAAGAGAGCTTTTGACTAAAGTCTTGAGCGAAAGCAGGTGAGATTAAAAAAGAGATTACCCCACCCAGAAGAAAAAGTCGGATAAATTTATTCATTTGAAGAGAACCTCCGAATGAAGTGTTTCTGCATACGAAAGTGCTTGGATTATATAACATTAAGATGAACATCTTGTCAAGATGTTTGTTGCCATCTCTTTACATCAAAGTTAGTGAGAATGATATTGGGGAAACAGCCCCAGGAAATGCCAATGTTTTCTGATTCGGTAATTCTTATTACCGAAGCATCATGGAAAAGGAAGAGAAAACAAAAGAGCCCGAATTGTGAAATAAAAAAATAAACTGCCAAAATTATTGCTTTTCTTCTTAAAGCAAGATAAATTGAGAACGACAGAAAGATTCATAAGAAGGAGTTTTCTTATGAAAGAGTTTTTCTTGTCTTGATTTGATCTTTTTGGCAGGAAACATATACCTCATCCCTAGCGCAAACTGAAGGACGGTGAAATGTCTTTTGATTTCGCCTATGAATGGACTCAATGTATGAATATTTTGGAGCTTGAATCAACTTATTGAACTCTTGAACTTTTAAACATTTTATGAAATTAGTAACTTCTTCACAGATGCGAAATATCGACCAAAGGGCGATTGAGGGAGTAGGCATCCCCGGACTGGAATTGATGGAGAAGGCAGGCAAGGAAGTGGCTCTGGTGGCGGTGGAAATGTTGGGAGAGATCAAAAATAAGAAGGTGTCGGTATTCTGTGGCAGGGGAAACAATGGTGGAGATGGTTTTGTGGTAGTCAGGTATCTTTCTGGGTGGGGTGCTGAGGTTAATTTTTTCCTAACCGCTAAAAGAGATGAAATCAAGGGTGATGCCAAGACAAACTTAAAAAGGGCTTTGGATTTGAACTTACCGGTTGTGGAAATCTTGGATGAGAAGCAAATTCCTTCCCGCATAGAAGCAGACTTGATTGTAGACGCATTGTTCGGCACAGGCTTTGATGGCGAGATCACCGGATACACAAAAGACATAGTCGATAAAATCAACTCTTCAGGAATACCTGTTCTTTCCGTGGACATACCATCCGGTCTTCATGCTGATACCGGAGAGCTTACCGGAGTATGTGTGATAGCGAATCGCACCGTGACCATGGCTTTACCCAAGATCGGTCATTTCTTCTTTCCGGGAAAACAAATATCGGGAAAGGTGTCTATAGTTGATATTGGAGTTCCCCCCCAGGTGGTAGAGGAAGAGAATATCAATCTGAATCTGATAACCGAAGAAGAAGTCAAACGGATGATTCCCAAGCGTCCACCAGATGCTTACAAAGAAACCTGTGGCCG
>Ga0315288_10012172_pt1 | contig 10823 bp, 6 predicted proteins | sample YL17G11_20_MG_FD_203454 | JGI IMG/M metagenome (GOLD analysis project Ga0315288, IMG submission 203454) | Sediment microbial communities from Yellowstone Lake, YNP, Wyoming, USA - YL17G11_20 | ecosystem: Environmental > Aquatic > Freshwater > Lake > Sediment | place: USA: Wyoming | collected...
GACGGCACTGCCTCAAACGGGCACATGGGAATAGAATATTCAGCAGATATGGATTCAGAAAAGGCATCCTCTCCCTTAAATCGTCATTTCGCAGGGGTTAATACTACCGTAACGGCTGCAGATTCTAATAATGTAAGTATACCGAATAGATCTCCTACTATTTCCGATTACATTTATCTAGACATAGAGATAGGATCTTCGAACATTAATGCGGGTAATGGCGCGTATAAGATATTCTTTGATTTTAGCTAAGGAACGTTTATGGCACAGTGGGGTAAAATAGGTTTTGATGCCGGTAATAGCGGATTATGTCCATATTCTACTACTGCAGACGGGACTCTGAAGTGGAGTTATACCGGTTATGTTGGATATGGCGGTACTTTATCTTCCAGTCCCGCAATAGCATCTGACGGAACAGTTTATTTTAGAGATATCTCTCGTTTATATGCAATAAACCCCGATGGTACTGAATATTGGACAGTTATCCTTTCTACGTATTATGCGAACAATTTACGGCTTTTGTCTCCAACTATAGGAGCGTCTGGAACAGTATATATAGATGGGGTTACTGTAGGAGGAATACAGGGAATACAGAGAAATATACAAGCGATTAACCCCAATGGAAGTTCAAAATGGTTTTATGTCGCAACCGGACAGATCATATGTTCGCCGGTAGAATATGGGGGTTATGTTTATTTTGTTACCGGAGGGGTGAGCACTTCTTATTTATGGCAACTCGATTTATCGGGTAATTTGGTAGCAAGGTGGCAAATACCGGGTGGTTTATCTCTATCCTATCCCAATATCGATCCGTCTATGGTAATTGATAGTGTCGGAAACGTTTATGTAGCAAGTGGTAGTTATTTATGGACAACGATGGGGGCTATCGGCGGTATACTGCATTCTATTGTGGGATTACCGGGATCGTCTAATTCTCCGCCTACTTTTTCTTCTTTGTCTGCGAGCATCTTTATTGGTCAATCCGGATATATTTATCAGGAAACCAGCGGAGTTATCAATCCAACTCCGATAGCTAATATTACCGGCACCAATGGCGTTATGTCATCTCTGGTAAGAACGGCGGATCAAGCTTATTTTTATTGTGCGATATACGGTATCGGCATATCTGCTCTTTATAAGTTATCTTCTGGTGGGGTTGCGGTATGGAATTTTCCGGCAGAAATTACTTCTCAGATTTTTGAGGATGCAGATAGGATTGTTTATGGAGTAGGCGTTAATGGTACATTGTATGCTATTAATCATAATGGCACGTTACGATGGTCTTACGCTTCTGGGCAAAATGGGAATTTTTCTTCTCCCGCAATGGCACAAGATGGCAGTATTTATTTCTGTACAGTCAATGGGTCCGGCAAGGTAGTATTAAGAAAATTGGGGTTGCCCGATTCGTCCAGTTCTAGCTCAGGTTCAAGTTCAAGTAGTACGGAATGGAGAAGCAGCTCAAGTAGTTCTGAAAGCAGTTCGACATCTATTAGTAGTATTAGTCAAGAAAGCTATTCTAGCAGAAGTTCATCTAGCTTTTCTATTGTTTCCAGTAGTTCGAGTACTGAGTTATCGCCGCTAGGAATAACTTACTATAACGATTTCAAGGATATCAATTCTATAGCTAATCCTATTACCGATCTTGATGCCCAGATGCAATTTCAAGGGTTTATGGAAGAGAATTGGACGCATAAAGAGGTTGATTTTGATTATTTTGGTTACGGTTTAGAAAAAGCAGGTAACAATAAGGCTGCAATTTTCTGTCAAGATGCGTCAAAACTATTTTCTAATGGGACTGGCTACTTGCAAATGATTATATCCCTTCCGTACAGTATTATTAATGGAGTTTATGAGACCCTGATAGGAGACACCCATGATTTGAATGAATATATACTATGGGGAGTTAATGTTGGCAGGTATGAAATTTCCCAACCCGGACTATACGCAGCTTTAACTCCGAGAGGAATTGAATTTACGGTATGGACATCTAATAACAAATTTACCATTATTGATGACGTGTCTAATATTAGCGCTAATACCGATATTAAGCTTGAGTTCTTTTGGAGCACTAGTCCGGTAGAAGACACTATCGACAACACTATGGGTATTGTAGTTAATGACGTTCCGATAGCGATTGGCGATGCTCCCATATCTCCCGATAGTATTGTAGGACTTAATTTCTACGCCTTAAATACTCCGTTTTCATATAGCAATTTGAATTGTACCATAAGGAAATTGATTACCTATAATATCGTTCCAAAATTCTTAGTTGATGAGATTGGAAGTAGCTCAAGTAGTTCTAGTACTTCAAGTAGTTCTAGTACTTCAAGTAGTTCTAGCACTTCAAGTAGTACGGAATGGAGAAGTAGTTCTAGTAGTAGTTCAAGTAGCACTAGTTCAAGCACTTCAAGTAGCACTAGCTCAAGCAGTTCAAGTAGCACTAGTTCAAGTAGTTCAAGTAGTTCAAGTAGTTCAACTAGCTCAAGCACAAGTAGTTCAACTAGCTCAAGCACAAGTAGTTCAACGGAAATCAGAAGTAGTTCCAGTAGTTCAACAGAAATTAGAAGTTCGAGATCGAGCAGTTCTACCAGTTCGAGCACAAGTAGTTCAACTAGCTCAAGCACAAGTAGTTCAACGGAAATCAGAAGTAGTTCCAGTAGTTCAACAGAAATTAGAAGTTCGAGTTCGAGCAGTTCTACCAGTTCGAGCACAAGCAGTTCTACCAGTTCGAGCACAAGCAGTTCAAGCTCGTCCGGACCCGTTAGTGCATGTATGGTTGGAGGACCGGGTGTTCCGGCCGGTACAGATCCTAATATGCTTGGTACATGGACAAAATCGGCGGTAAAATTTAATAGCAGGCCGGTTTATCAAAAGGGATTGCAGTATATGTATGTCTCTCTTTATTATGGAAATTATTTTTGGGTTACATCCGCTACTATGGTTGACGGTAATGAGTTCGACGCCGTTGGCTTCTGCTATAATAGCTATTTGGATAAGCCGTTTGGTGTTAATAATTGGATAGATTTTTGGTTTGGTGCCGACATATATAGCTTATATGAGGGAAGTTGTTAGCGGTTTCATAAATTAGTAGGCAAGATATGGCAATAATAACAGATAGATATGATCCTAAACAGGGAGTGACGGTTATATCCGGTACCGGTTCTCAGAGGTTTACTGAAAATATGGATTATTTTTCTCAGGTTTTTGCATCGGTGTATTCTTCTGATTTGAATAATAAATTTGCAATAGATTCGTGCTGGGAATCGGGCAATATCTATTATGCTAATTATGACGAGGGGTATGTTAAGAAAATTTGTTTTGACGGCACGGTTTTGGCATCTTTGGCATTAACAAATCCGTTGGCATTATCGATATTCCAATATTCTGATTCTATGAGGACAGTTATACCGGATCCACCTCAAGATGACAGGGGGTGTTGGATTATAGATGAGTATATGGATGGTTTTACAAAGGTGGCAAGGTTGGTATTTACGGACCATAATCTTAATATTGTAAAAACCATAGATCCTTTAACCAATCCGATTTGTGTTATCCCTGCATACGATGGGGGGTGTTACGTTGCAGATCAAACCCTACAAAGTATATCGCGGTATTCCAGTAGCTCTGTATTGCTTGGAACATATACGTTTTTGGGTATATATCCGAAGGAGCTGGCGTTGGATTTAAGCAATGTCACTGGTAATCTATGGGTTCTTTGTTCTGACGATAAAGTTTACAATTTTTCCGTTACAAACACTGGTTTTACTTTACGGTTTTCTATTTCTCCAATAGTATTTGGCAGTCATGTTGGGGCAATAGATGTAGATAGGAATTCCACCCTTAGTCAGCAGTATCTTTATGTGACGGGTGGGAGCAGGGATAGCGGATGGATCAAAAAATACGATAAGGATGGCGGTTTGATAACATCCCAAACCGGTTTAGCTATGCCTTTCCCTTATGTACTTAAAGCTGTTCAGGGATATGGTTCTGACCGCGTTTATGTTCTTGCAGATTTTACCAAGTGGGATAATTACGGTTATGATAGTAGTTCAAGTAGTTCAACGGAAATTCGTAGTTCTAGTAGTTCAAATAGTTCTAGTAGTTCAAATAGTTCTAGTAGTTCAAGTAGTTCAAGCCCTCCTTGAATGGTGATAAAATGACAGTTAAAATATATGAATTTCTAAAAAGCGATTTGACGCTTGTTACCTCTATGGTGGCGAATATGGCAAATAGCGTTAGCATGTCTATTTCGCACTATGCCGGTTCTGTTAAATCAGCTCAAGCTACCATTCCTTATGTCATTGAAGGGGTTGACAAACACGTTCCCTATATCGAAGAAGCCGATTTTTGCATCGTTACCAGAAAGAAAATCGATTTAACCGCTACCGGAGTGAATGAGAAGACCATAAAGGATGTGGGGGCTGATATTGGGAAGTATGGATATGTAGACTCGGTGCCTGCAATTCCATCAGATTTACCACCAGGATTTCAAGAAGTGTATAAAAACGAATAGGATTAACCATGAGCAGTTCAAGCAGTTCAAGCAGTTCAAGCTATATAGATAATTGGAGTTCTAGTTCAAGCACATCTAGCTCTACGGAATGGATGAGTAGTTCCAGTAGTTCATCTATTGACTCCAGTAGTTCAAGCAGTTCTAGTTCTTATCTTGATTATCACGGAAGTAGAACCATACCGTTTTTATTTGAGAAAGATACGATAAATCCGATTACAACAATGGTTACTTACAAAGAGGAGGTCTATGCCGGCACCAGTATAAATACCGTTAGTGGGGTGACCGGTATGATTCTGAAAAGCCAGGATAGATGGTTGTGGAGTAAGGTTTATTCTGTTGACGATGTTTGTGTTACCGCGTTATATATTCAAGATAATAAGATGTATATAGGTACGGCTCCAGAGGGTAAAATTTACATCTTGAATCTTGATACTAATGCTTTGACCCTATCCCAAACCATAGGAGATAAAATCGTAGGATTCTCGTATTTTCAAGGCAAGCTTTATGTAGCAGTAGAATCCCCTCCTGGCATATATGTTTATGATCCCGCTACGGCAGAATGGTCGGCATTTTATACCCCTTACCGAAACATCAATAAAGTATTGACTTCCGATAAAAGAATGTATCTTTTACTGGAGGGAGAAAATTTGGCGTTCTTTGATGGCAATAATTGGAATGTGGTAAATACAGGCATGGATAACATAGCCTCTTTTAGAAATCTTGATAAGGAACCGGTATCAAGAGTTACCTATAATTTATTAAGCCGAACAGGTATTAAGGAAGTAAGTGGTTTGCAAGACGAAGAGATTATAGATATATTCCCCCTTAGACGAACAGAGGGAATTAAGTCCGGAGTGATTGACGGCATAACTATGGTTGTTGGCGGATCTAATTATGGCAGAATATATAGTATAACCGATACTATCACAGAGATATTCCAAACCGATAAAAATACGGTTTATGCTATGTTAAATCTTGATCTAGGGGTTAATCTTGCGGCTATAGATAATCGATTGTATCTTATTTATTGCGGAGCTATTCCTGAATCAACTACTACCACAACATCGACTCCTATTCCGGCCGGTACTACGACAACTACTACAACCGAGTTTAAGACCATGTTTGTTTCTAATCCCGCCGGTGGAGAAGCTTTTACTATTAATGATACGGTTATGATTAGATGGTCGTCTACAAAAGGTATAAATGATGCGGTTAAGATAGACCTGTATAAGAGCGGCGCGTTGGTTCAAAACATCATTACGTCCACATCTAATTCGGGAGAATATGAGTGGATTGTGCCGCAGGTTGATACATATGGTTCGGATTACAGCATAGTTATAACTTGGCTGTCGAGCGGAACAGTTTTAAACGAGAATGTTGGGTATGGTAACGATTTTGGTATCTTTTATGTTCTTCCTGCAACCACCACAACTACGACAACTCAGGGTTCGGTAATATCCTCGCAGATTCCGGATACGACGATTTGCAGCGGGATTCCTATATTAGAGCTTCCGGAAGACGAATATATTCTAGATATGATAAAAGATCAAGCCAAAGGAGGGATTCTATTTGCTACTTCTAAGGGACGAATTCTAACTTGTAGGCAATCAGTTGTAAACGCCTATTTAACTGGAGAACGGAAGGTTTATGCGGAAGTACAGGATGGATTTGGAAATGTTTCTGAAACCGCATCCACTAATTTCTTCTATGCGATGTATAATAAGATAGCGGAAATTAATCAAGATAAGGAAGTGGTTAAATGGAAATATGAGGTTCAACCGTCTGCTACCCCTAACGATAGAATAAATGGAACCTTCTTGAGTCCAATTCTGTTTGTTAAGGAGGATTTGGGATTTTGGAAGCAATTAGTTTGGACGGAAATTAAGCCGGATAATACCGATATAATAGTGTATATTCGAGCTGGAAACTCAGAAGATGATGTCCGGGCTAAGCAGTGGGATAATGGCTTTAGCTCTACAGATGCCGATATGGGAACGGTGTCAAGAAGTTTGGACAATATTGGTCTGGACGGTAAGTATATACAGTTTAAGGTAGAAATGATGACGGAAAGCCAAAGTGTTTCTCCGTCTATAGTTAATTTGACTATAACATATAGTACCAAGTTGGCGATGTATTTCTTTACTGTTAAATTTTCATTGGAGCGAGATACTAATTTGAAGAGAGGTATGATAGTTGCCAATATTACAGAACCGCAGAATACCGAGATCAGGTTTGGAGTAGCCAGTAAGAATTCTGTGGATTGGAACGACTATACCGTTATTGAGCCGAATAAGTTTTTTGATATGGACAATATAGATAATGTCAAAATAGGAATAAAGATGGTCTCTTATGCCGAAGGGGTTCCTGTTGTTGGGGAATTTGCGTTTATGGCTGGTGGGGACAAGGATAATTTGATAGGAACTTAATATGTATGCTGCATTAGTAGTAAGAAATTATGGGGAAGGTAGGATTTGCATCCATACCGATAGGATGGGGGCTATTCAAACCGGGCATAGAGATAATCCCAAGCTATTTTGGCGGCGTATTTTTGAATATGTTACCGGGAAGAAATCAAATGAAATAATACGAGTTGGTCTTATCGTTAGTTCCCCAAATGCTTCTCCGGATCGCATAAGCAGTCTTAAGCCAATTAGTGTTATAAAATTAGACTTGTCCGATCTTGCGATTATGAATTTGGACGAATTTGACTGTTTGTATTTTGCCGGATTACCTGTTGCAATAACCCCCGATATAACTTCCAAAATAGAGGTTTTTGTTAGAGACGGTGGTGGATTGATTATAGAGTCTCCTGATCGTGGCGGAGAGTATATAAATGTACTGACCGGGATAGAAAACGTTTATTGTACGTCGTCAGAGAAACCGATGGATACATATGCTTATTGGACGCAAGCCGGATCCAACAGCTACGTTTTTTATAATGCTGTTAGCGTAGCGTTTATGACTGCCCTAAAGGAAGAAGATTTTTCTTCTGATTGGGCTGTTTTAATGAATGATGTACCCACTACGGTAACTTCAACAACGGCTCCATCGGCACAGAGTTTGAATTTTGGGGGCAGAGGGGTATTTGAATTTGGCGTCGGGTTTACTAGCGCTATGCAGAATGGATTTGTAACATTAGAAACCGGAGAGGAAAGCAGTTCTAGTAGTTCGGATAGCTCAAGCAGTTCAACCAGTTTATCTAGTTCAAGCAGTTCAAGCACCTCAAGCAGTTCAAGCAGTTCGGATAGCTCAAGCAGTTCAACCAGTTTATCTAGTTCAAGCAGTTCAAGCAGTTCGGATAGCTCAAGCAGTTCAACCAGTTTATCTAGTTCAAGCAGTTCAAGCACCTCAAGTAGTTCAAGCAGTACATCTAGTTCAACGGAGATCAGGAGCAGTTCAAGTAGTTTCGGCGGATTTGAAAAATACACGGTTGATTGGACATCTATACCAGGAACCCCAGATGGCACCGGAACATATGTTGTAAACGGATATTATGGAGGGAAGCCTGCCTACGAGAGATTAGATGGAGCGTATTGGCTTTGGTGGGAACAATATGGTGGAAAATGGTCAATATCGGTTAATAAGGGCGATATTTATATGTGGGGGGCATTTGGACCTATCCCCGAGACACCATATGAGGGAGTATACAGTCATAGCGGTAGTGCTACTCAAGATGTGACTGTTACTTTGGCGATATGAGTAGTTCAAGTAGTTTAAGTTATTAGGATTTAACATGACATTATTTAACATAAATAAGGTTAAGCAGTTTTATAGATACATTCCTATGATCAAAACGGCTTCTTTCGATTATATGGGACAAAAAGTTCATTCCGCTACTAAGGTTCAAAAAATGTATGGGTATTTTGTTTCTAAACCAGTGCAGGCGGATACCGAGTTTGCTAGTTGGGAACACTTGTCTTGGACCGGATCTAAACCGGCAGGTACAGATATATGGCTTTATGTTAAATCGGCGGAAACGATAGGGGGATTGGATACCGGAACATGGACAGGACCGTATCTTAACACAACAAATGATATATCGGCTATCAAGAATCCTTTTTTGCAGTTTATGGTTATTTTGTCAATGGATGGAACCGGTGTTAATACGCCTGCGATTAGCGGTATTAATTTAAGCTATTTCTCTCATCAAAACGAATCGAAGTTCTTTACTAAGACGTTTGATTTGGGCTTTGTTCCTAAACACGTTCTTTTGACGTATAATGGAACCGTGTCTGAGGATTCAATAGTTCGATTTGCTGTTACTGGGTTTGATTCAATAGATCCTAATGATTATCAGTACATAGATCCAAACAAGATAGAAGAGCTGTCTGAGATATCGGTATTATCAGATAAGATTAAAGTTATGATAGAGATGATAGGTGATAATGGGGTATCTGTTACTATTGATGAGTTCGCCCTGATGTTTTCCGGGGATCAGCAAATTCATCCTAATCAACCATAGTAGAAGGTAAATTTTATGTTTTTGGGGAATAAGTATAGGATAAGAATTCCTGCTAAACAAAACGGTAGAAATGTCAAATTATATCACACCTAATTATAAAATGGAACGATTCATAAGGGGATCGTACTATAGCGCTGCATCGGACTATCGAAGATTCGTTACCATGGACTATAATACGGAATCTTATGTTGGTATTGTCGGCGTTGGAATTATTGAGGGATGGACAATAGAGCATGTATCAGGACTAGATGTTCAAATACTTCCGGGCAGGGGTATAATTGACGGCTTTTATTCTGAAAGTCCATATACTATTGAACAAAGGTCGGATATGGTTGCGGGAGATCGGGAGGTTGAGGTTTTGCCCGATAAGGATGGAATTCCTGAACCGCCCCTGACTATTCCTCAGAGAGCAACTTATGTATCGGTAGTTAGGTTATATGATCCTACCTACAATCCGGTTGGAGACATAGAAAACTCTTTCGTTAAGGTCGTTGTGCCTACGGTCAAGACTCTTTATGATAATGCCGATAACTATATTTTTGCTACTAGACCGGCTGGAGCGTTGCCTTATCCCAAACTGGATGATTTAAGTGTCCAAATAGCCTTGCTCGGGAACCCCCCAGAAAGATCGGCTTATCCTAATTACAACACGTATAAGGTTGCACTAAACGCTTATGATGCTAAATTGCAAGTCATATATAATTATGAGTGGTACACGAATCCAGACAATCATTTTACAGCGGTTCAATTTGATGTCACAACTAGTCCAATTCCTACATCTAGTCAGGTTTTACTGGGCAAGGTTGTAACCAGGAGTGGCAATGTTTCTAAAATAGACGTTTCAGGAGTGGACAGTTTGGCGGGCTTACAATCTAAAATAAGAGAATTTGCTTCGCAGTATATAGTCGCTCATCGGCACGGTGGAACCCAACCATTTGATCCTCCTCAGGTCAGATTAGAAACAGATAAGAGGGATACATCTCTGTTATCTTATGATCCTACGGCAGGGATGGCTACTTTTTCGGTTTTGGAAAGAGACTATACAAGCATTACACTGGGGCATAAGCACACTTATAAGATGGATTCTGATGGTAATGGATACACGATAGATCAGATCGGTAATGAAAATAGTCATATTCATAAAATCGTAGCATATGTGGTTCAGTCCCAACAAACCACATTATTGCCGGTTGAAAGCCATATTCATACCGTTACGACTTCTACTCAAAAAGCAGATACATGGAGTACAGATAGTCGTTTCGTGGTATATCTTAATGGTAATTGGTTTGCGGATGAAACGTCAACATATGTAACAACGGATCCGGTCAAGAAACAGATTACTCTAAATAGGGGAGTTAGCGAAGTTTTTAAGACCTATTCTAGTACGTTTACGGTTAATATTGCATCTGCGGTACCTCCTATTGTAGAAACTTTTAGTTATACCGGTAAGGCGGAGAGTGTTTATAGATTTATGAATCAGCTCATGCTGGCGTTTTATGCCAAGTATCGAACAGCACTGCAATGGGATTATAGACAAATTTATTTAACTGGGGTTTTGGCTACTTCTGATCCTTTTGTATTTTACGAAACTAGCGGTAATATATTGTCGGAGGATTTTTCTATAAGCATTGTCGGTTATGATGATATAGTATCTCAGAGTCAATCTGCTAATGTTTTGCTGAAGGAAGAAGGGGATCAATTTTTATTTACTCCTAATGCCGCCAGAGATATTCCTGTTACGCTGGTAAATAAGACATCCGCTTATTCAGATGTTGTAACTATAGAATTCCTAGATAACACCGAAGTTACCGGAACCTTGAGACCAGAAAACATAACATATATCAAGGC
>Ga0315288_10012174_pt1 | contig 10823 bp, 16 predicted proteins | sample YL17G11_20_MG_FD_203454 | JGI IMG/M metagenome (GOLD analysis project Ga0315288, IMG submission 203454) | Sediment microbial communities from Yellowstone Lake, YNP, Wyoming, USA - YL17G11_20 | ecosystem: Environmental > Aquatic > Freshwater > Lake > Sediment | place: USA: Wyoming | collected...
GTGTGTCATTTCAAGCTGCACTTCGGTGGCCGGACGTACAACGTCGAGCACATGGGTATCAACTTCGACATACCACTTCTCGACGTCAAGGGCGTGAGCTTCATCGTAGTGACAAAACCATGATCAAGAACGCAAAAGTTGAACCCGGTGTCACACCCTCCAGTCTGTCGGGTAAACCGTCAACCCACGTGGTTGACGGCGAACCCCTGGCCGAGGGGGAAGAGCCGGGCAAAACCATCAAAAAGGCGGCCAAGGCCCTTGAACCAACTTTGGGCCTTGGACAATCGCCAGAAGCGTGATAAAGTGGCTGCACAAGTATGTCTGGCCTTCTAGGAAATTCGGAAATCAGCGGTACTGGTGGTGACCGACCATTCGACGATCCGTTTCTGCTTCCGTCGAGTGGGACGATGCCCACCAACATCTTCAATGCGCTGCACTGGTGCAAGTTTTTGTATTTCCTGAATCCGCAGTACCGACAGGCCAGCGCCCGCGTGGTGCGCCACTTCATCACCGACTTCGACTTCCCAGACATTGGCGATCAGAAGGAAAAACTGGAGCTCGACGACATGTTGAAGCAACAGCTCCAGATACCGCTCATGCTGGCCGACATGGGCGACGAATGGGCATGTTACGGAAATTCTTTCTATCGTGTTCACTTTCCGTTCGATCGCTTCTTGGTCGACAAGGCGCACTCGTGCGAGTACTCGCTTGAGATGTTCCGTGAGGCCAAGTTCAACCTGAAGGAGATGACGTACGAGGTCACGAGTCCCAAGGATGGGAAGACCAAGGTGCGCCTCCCGTTCCGTGACCGCAAGTCCACCGACGTGTCCAGGATTCGCATTCGCAAGATCGATCCCCTGTACATGACGATTCGCCATAACATCATCTCCGGGGCCAGTCAGTACATCTATCGTTTCGAGCAACAGATCGTTTCGGACGTCAAGAAGGGCAAGCGGTTCATCGTCGACGACATGCCGCTGCCCATGTTGCAGGCTTTGCTGCAAGGGCATGACTTCATGTTCAACCCGGACCAGATCTTCCACTTCAAGGCTCCGACGATCTCGGGCGTGCAGAACGCGGGCTGGGGTCTTCCGAACGTGTTCGCGAACTACCGATCGCTGCATCAGCTGCAGGTGTACCGCAAGATCGACGAAGCCATCGGGTTGGACTACATGGTCCCTTTCCGCATCTTCTCCCCGATACCCAGCGACTCGATCACCGACAGTGTCAACACGCTGATGATGGGTCGATGGAACAGGGAGATCTCGACCGTCATTGCGAATCGCCGACGGGACAAGTTCTCCATGCACGCCCTGCCGTTTCCGGTGAACTACCAGGAGTTCGGTGCCAACGGTAAGGAGCTCACGCCGAAGGACATGATGGAGTTCCAGACGAACTCCATGTTGGATGGCATGGGGTACCCCGCTGAGCTCTTCCGCGGCACTCTGCAATACCTGCAGGTCCCGACCGCGATGCGTCTTTTCGAGAACAGCTTCATGTTCATCAACCTGGGATACACCCAGTTCGTGCAGTGGGTGGTTCGCCGGGTGCGCAGCTATTTGAACCAGCCGTACGTCAAGGTGGTGATGCAGAAGCCCCAGCTGGCAGACTCACTGGAGCGTAAGCAGATCCTCCTGCAGCTCATGTCCGCCAACGAGATCTCTCGTGAAACCGGATTCGACCAACTCGGCATCGACGATCCTGTCGCCGAGGCCGTCAAGCGCATGGAAGAGGATCAGGCGATCCAGCGCAAGCAGGTCAAGCTGCAGAACGACTTCCAGCGCGAGATGGAGACCGGTGCGGGCGGTGGCGACCAGGAGGGCAGCGGCTCCGATGTTGGCGGCAGCAATCAGGGTGGTGTCACCCCGATGGACGTCAATCAGCAGGCGCAAGACCTCGCTCAGTACTGGCTCTCGATCCAGTCCGACGGTCAGCGCCGGCAGGCCATGCAGTCCACGCGCAACGCCAACCCGCAGCTATACGCTCTCGCCAAGGAGGCAATGGAGCAGGCACGACAGCAAGGTGCCTCGCAGGGACGAGCACAGGTTGCCCAAGGCGCCCAGCAATCACCATCAGGAAACGCACCTGCACAATGAACAGCGATCCAAGAATCCATCGAGCCGTCGAAGCCTTACGTCGTGTGATACGCGAAGGAACCGTGCCTGCCAAGACCAACGAGCCGGCGGCGCCCGCAATGGCGGCACCCATCGGCCCCAAGGGGCTACCTGGCAGCACCACGAACACCGACACCACGGTGGACCACCAGTACGATGAGGGACTAGCCGACCCCGGCGTCATTAACGGCGTGACAGCGACCGGCGGCGGTGCGATCATCAACTGATATGCCGCTGCTCCAGACACCAGCAGTCCAGAGTTTGATCCACAAATACGTGGGGGCTCCGCTCCCATCCGTTGGCTCATTCGGCGAGGCCCAGATGATGTCCATCCCGGGCACCACGGAGGGCAGCCTGGAATACCAGCTTGGTGCCAAGATCCCGGAGCTTCTGAAGGACAAGCAAGTCCTCGCCCCTGTAGCCGATTGGATCGATCGGGCCGAGGGTAATCCGCTACGATCAGGCATGATGGGTGCGGCGGCCGGTGCGGGCGGTGGTGCCCTGCTGGGTCTGCTGCTCCAGAAGGACCCCAGGATGGCGGCCATGCTGGGTGCTGGCGCGATCGGTGGCGGCTCCTGGTTGGCCGGCACCTTGATGAACATGCAACGTCGGCGGCAGGCCGAGCGTGCTCGTGGACTGGTCAAGCCCGCCAGCTTCTATGGCGATCTCGACTCTGATCCATCCGAATTCATTTCTACCAGGTTGGCGCAGGACTCAGGTTTGTCGTTCAGCGACAAGGCGCAGCTGTCCGGCATGCTCAATCAGTTGTCCCAGGGGCAGGCATTTGAGTTGGCCAGGATACTGCGCACCATCACGGGTGCCGGCGTGGGCGCGCTGATTGCCAAGTTCCTGTTCCGTCTGGGTATCGGCGGCACCATCGTGGGCTCCATCCTGGGAGGTGTTGTAGGTTCACGTCGGGGCGGCGATCCCGTCAAGCGTGATGTTTTCGGAAACGCGCGGCTCTTCCAGTAAGGAGTTGCGTTTCCTCCCCTCATCGGATAACCTTTCCAACATGGACTACCTTCATCTTGGAGTCGAGATGGCCTGCGCAGAGCGCGGCATCAAGCTCGATCAATTTCCCACCCTGTTGGGCGTTGCCAAGCAGGCCGCGGAGAACCCTGGCACGATTGGTCGACTGATCGCCAAGGCGGCAGCGGAGCTCATGACCCAGACCGGCTTGGGCAATACGGCCCCGGCGATCCACCTGGCCCTCATCGCCAAACAGGCCAACTGGATTCCACAGCACCAGGAGGCGGTCAACATCGTGCTCACCTGCCTGGAAGCCCTACGTCCAATGGAGAAGCAGGCTGGGCTGGCCGACCATGCGATCGGCGGACTGGAGTCCGCGGTCAAAGGCGTCGGATACGGCGCCCTCGGTCTGGGTGCCGGTGCCGGCGCCCTCTGGTGGATGCTCAGCCGCCACGCGCTGGAGAATGAGGCCAAGCAGAAGGCCCAGCAGAACCAGATCGACTACTACAATCAGCTTTCGTCCGAGATCTCGGACCAGATGCGCAGAAAATACGGGTATGACGAGCCACAATCCCAGCCAAAGCCCTTGCCCAAGCGCCGACCCCGAGCCCTTGGTTAAGCGGCGGGTCAGGGTCAGCAACAAGAAGCCGAAGGACGCCCCCGACGACGTGGGTGTCGCTTCTGCGACCACACGTGCAGAGCGTAAGGCCCGCGACGAGGCGGAAGGCAACGTGGTGAAGATCACGGAGTCCAAGGTGGTGTCCCTCGACGCACCGACCGAATGGGTCGACGTACCCACGATGGTCAACCAGATAGAGCACGAGGGTGCCTGGCGGCCAAAGCGGCGCGAGGCTCGGGTGTTCAACCTGAGTGACGCCGATCAGCTGGCCAAGTACAACGAACTCCTGGTGCTCACCGGTTCGCCGACCACCAACTGCTTCATCGCCAGCGAGACCACGCAGTTCGATCAATCCAAGGGGGTATGGAGCGCGTTGGTCAAGCTCATGTTCGTCGAGTACAAGCGCGTTTTCAAGAAAGAGAAATCATGAACACCAAGCAAGCAGCGGTCGACTGGCCGACAGTTCTGAAGCTGATGGGCGGCGGCGCGCTCCTGGGCGGCGGCACCGCGGCAGGCGCCACACTGGTCAACTACCTGAGCAATCTCAACCAGAAGGCCAAGCGCAAGGCCGACACGGCCCGCGACGACGACATTCTCTACCTCAATCTCCCGGCCAAGCGTGCGTCTGACGCGAACTCATCCGCCACCCTGGGGTTCGGCGGTATCGGTTCCTTGCTGGGTGCCGTCCTGGCCTACAAGGCGGTCCGTGGCGTGTATGGCAACATGCGCCGCAAGCAGCTGCAGAAGGAGTTGGATGCCGCACAGAACACCTATCTGGGTGGGCTCAGCCAGTCGGCCCAGATGGACAAGTCGGCGGCCAATCGCCTCGTCGGCGGTGCCTACGTGGCTGGACTGCTCACCATCCTGGGATCGGCCATCATGGCCAACAAGGTCCTGCAGAAGCAATTTCCCGTCAATACGCCTCGCAATCCCCACCAGCCCCGCAAGATCGTGGTCCGTACGATCCGTGGCGACGGTGTGGACAAGGATGTGCCCGAAGGCGGCGCCACTCCCGATGCGGTCGAGAACATGACCCGTCTCAACCTTGGCAACCCCAAGTCGGCCTCGTGGGGCCTCACGGACCTGGTGGCCGCGGTGGCCCAAGGCCGTGGGCAGGAATTCAAGCAGAACGTTTCCCAGGTGGGTATCGACAACGCGCTGGACCTCATCAAGGGCGCCAGCGACAACGAGACGTCACCCATCGCGAACAACTTGGCGATCAGCTGGATCGCCCATGACCCGCTTGTCTCCAACGCGATCCAGCCGTACCTGGCTGCCCAGATCCTCGATGATTCGCCGACGTTCGCCAAGGCGGCATCGGTGCTCTGCAACAGCCCCGACGTGGACGCCGGGGAGTTGGAGGACCTGATCGGCCTGACCGAGGTGGTGGCCCAGGAGGCCCGGCGGGCTGCCTTTGAACCCGTCATGCGGAATCTCGGCATGACGAGTGTCGAAAAGTCTGCCGCGGCCCGCGCGACGGGTAGCGGGCTTGCCAACCAGTTGTTCATCGCCGACGCGCTATCGAGCATGATGGAGCGCATCGGCTCCATGTCGCCCGAGTCGCCAAAGGAAGAGCAGCAGACATCGTCGGCGCCGGCCAGCGTGGATTCGTCCAGCATCTTGAAGAAGCCGCGGCGCCCGAAACCGCATCCGACCGTGCTGCAAGCCAACGATGCCCAAGCGGGCAAGTTTCTTGAGCAGAACAAGGATGTCATTGACACCGCATTAGAGGCGGCTATATGAGATATGGGTGGTAGAGTCAAGGGCACCTCGCTCTAACGCTTCACCAAACCCTTCACCCTCGGCCCTGAGCGATCAGGGCCTTTTTGTTTACATGGCCAACTACTACACCACATCCACTACGGACACGTGTCTGAACTGCGACGATGAAGAGGCTGACAAGCTGCGCGCCCTGTTGGGCGTGCTGGAATACGACGCTGACGGATGCGCAGAAGAGCATGGATTCGAGCTCGAACAGATCGGACCTGGCAGCATCTACCTTGTGGCCAAGGACGAGTGTTCTGATCACGACCTATTGCCTGATGCTTTCCTGGCGGCACTGGGTCCAGTTATCCAGCGGAACGAGATCCCATACCTGGAGATAGGCTACGCGCATACTTGCGACAAAGCCAGACCAGGCAGTCACGGCGGTGGGTACGCCAGAATTTACCCAAACGGAAGGCTGGTCAATCCCACGATCACGTGGGAAGTTCCATCGTAAGTTCAAATCAATCATCATGTCACTAATAAGCAAAGTCACCACAGTGTTCAAAACCCTCAGAAATTTGGGCGCACCAAGCAGTATCGAACCGCTTCCCGCGGTGTTTCGCACTCCGATCCTCGAAGTTCTTGGCGAGGCGGTCAGCTACACCCCTCCCTTCGTCGAGAGGTACTACGTTCTGTCGCCGGCACAAGCGATCAAGCTCAACTTGACGTTCGTGAATGAGGACAACCGCGCACCAAAGGGTGGTAATGTTACTCACCTTCATCTGGAGCTCTATCATGACCGATGGATTCCGGGGTTGTCGGCCGTCGATGTTCAGGACGGTAAGATCATCAATGGCGGTAACCGCCTGGAAGCTTTCGAGCTCGCCAACAAGAATGTTCTCGTACTTGTGCGCTTCTGGCAGCCAGGCATCCCGGTGTTCCGGGCAATCGACCAGCAGGCAGGACGCAACTTGGCGGATCAGTTGACCATCCTGGGGCACTCCGTCAGTACGCGCAAACGCGGCGCCATGACCGCCATCGAGGCGTTGTTCATCAACGGTACTCGCAAAGCTGAAGTGGATTTTCTTGATCCGATATTCACCCGTTTCGGCCCAATCTACGACGTCCTCAGCGAGCATGTGGCATACGATTCGTTTCGTAACTCCACCATGATGGCGGGCGGCATACTGGCTTACGTCCGCTGTCCTGGCGCCGTGATAGAGGCGTTTGACAAGATCACGTCCAACACTGACTGCACCCGCGGGACGTTGCTGCATCTGCTCAGCACGCTGGCCCTGGATCGCGATAAGGCCGACACCGGAGCAAAGGGCTTGGCGCCTACGGGCAGCAGCAAGTACGACAAAGCCAAGCAGATCGCCTGTGGGCTGGTGTTGTATGCCCGAGAAGGTAACATCAAGTGCAAGGAATTGCCGATCGACATGGATGTGATCGAGAAGCTCAAGAAGGAAAGCGGCATCACGGTCTTGAAAACTGCCGAGTACTTTGCGCAGAACTGACCCTATGGGACTGAAACCAACCGACGTTGAAGCCATGCTCCAGAGGCCCGGCATGCGTAAAGCCAATCAGGGCATCACGATCACGGCCGAGTCGTTGGCCAAGTACCCAGTGCCCGCGGGCAAGACCAACAAATTCAACGTCTCCAAGAAGGAGGACCGTACCACGGATGGTATCGTGTTCGACTCCAAGCAGGAGATGCTGGTCTACCAGTGGCTCAAGGAATCCGGGGTCAAGATGGAACGCCAGATCACGTACGAGCTGCAACCCCGGTTCGAGCTCAACGGGGTCAAGTACCGCCCGATCGAGTACAGGGCGGATTTCCGCGTCCTGGTCGACGGGCCGACGGGGCCTGTCGAGTACGTGATCGACGTCAAGGGCATGAGGCTGCCTGACTACAAACTCAAGCTCAAGATGATGGCATGGATACGCAAGATCCAGATCGTCGAGATCAAGTCACGCAAGCAGATGAAGGAGTTCATCGAGCAAGCCAAGCGCGGCTTCGTGACCAACAAGAAAATCCTGGCACCACCACAATGACCAAAGTATTCCATTTCAAGACCGATGATGAGATGTTCACATGTACCGGCAAGGACGAGGCCGAGGCCAGGCGAGACCTGGACTTCCTGTACGTGCGAGCCGGCTACCTGACTGCCGGCCAGGCCGCAAGGGCCAAGGTTGAGACCGACGGGATCGACCACGGTACTTGGGAAGAGTTCGTGGCCAAGCACCAACCCATCAGGACACCCATCACGGAGGCTGCACCATACGATGGTTGTATGTTCGAGACCTTCGGGGAGGAGCTCGCGATGGTGAGGAGGCACGATCTTCACTCGGTCTTCACCCTCGTGGAGGCAGACGGATTTGAATACGTGATTGCCGGATACCACGTCGTGAACCGCATGGGCTACTTCATCGTGAAGCAGCCCTGGGGGATCGAGGACCTTCTCCTAACCTACGTAACCTAATGCTCGACTCAATATCATTCGCGCTCCTGCAGGCCGCCGAGAAGCAGCTGCAAAACCTCAATTCCATCAACCCAAGGGCCTTGGAGGAATTCGGTGCCGCCGTTCGACAGGCACGCGAAAACGTGGACGAACAGGCCGAGGACGCGGAAGCCAAGACGGCGTACTTCGAGGCCGCCTGTGCGCAGCATGCCATCGAGGGCGACCTGGAGTTCGACGAAGGCGCCGACGTATCGCTGAGCGATGACGCCGGGGCCTACGTGCAAGGATGGAAGTGGGTGTCGGCCGAGGACGCCGACCTCTGCGGCGAACCCGGCTGCCACAAGGCTCTCGATGGCGAGGGTTACGATGGTCGCTGTGGCACATGTGCCGACAAGGCTGAGAAGGTAAGGATCGCTGCCACGAAGGCCATGCGCAAATCGAAACGCAAATCAAAATGAACAAAGTCAGATACGAGATCACGTTGCCACTCACGCTCAACGATGGCAGTCCACAGCCGCCTGGATTGATCGAATGGACCGCAGACGAGATCGTGGCCGCGGTGGGTGGATGCTCCGTCGATGGTGAAAGTGTTGGCTTCTGGAAGTTCGACGGCGTTGTGTACAAGGACCGCAATCGACGTGTCCTGATCGACACCGACGACTCCATGAGCACCAGCGACTTCATCAGTCAGCTGAAAGCTGTGCTCAAACTGCGCTTCCAACAGCACGAAATCTACATCGTCCGCTACCCCATCGAAGTTGTCTGAACATGGCAAAACCACTCATCGTTGAACTCTCGGTCCACGGCGGCGTCGTGTCTCCCGAAAGAATACCTCCCGGTGTCGGTATCATCGTCATCGATTACGATGTCGAGGGATACAGCAGCGAAGACCTCTGGGTCGACGCCGAGACCGGCGGTTGGTACCGCAAGACCAAAGTGTCGTCCAAGGGCGAACAGACCATCAAGCCCCCGTACAAGAAATCAGCAGCCCGCATCATCGAAGCAGAATCCCATGCCTAACAACACCCTGCAGCGCCTCACGGCCATCATCAAGGAAACCATACCCTCACGCCTCGGCACTGATCTGCTGGACTTTTTGGCCTGCCTGCATGGCCTGGCCGAAGCACCGGCGAGCGGCGCCTTGCGGTACCACCACGCCTATCCGGGTGGACTGGTTGACCACATCATCGACACCTACCAGATCGCCAAGGATCTGTCGGCCACCCAGACCGTTGGGTCCCCGGTGCCGCGCCCTACCGCCATCGACCTCTTGCTGGTCGCCGTCCTGCACGACATCCACAAGGTCCAGGACGCGATCGGCACCTCGTACTACCAGCCCAACATCCTGAAATCCGGGAAGCGCAGCGAGGCCGAACCGTTCGAACACAACGCCAACTATCTCAAGTCAGCCTGTGTGTCTGAGACCTCTGCTCCCACCTGGAAGGAAGTCATGTTCCTGTACCAAGAGGGTATCGACAAGATTCCGGGCGGCATCAAGAGCCTGGCGCTCGTCAATGCGCTGGCCCCCGCGCTGTTCAACTGGCTGAGCGACGACGTCAAGTACGCGATCCGCTACCACGACGGCGCCTATGGGCACAACAAGTACGAGCTGGCCGGCAAGGAGACGCCCCTCATGATCATGTTCCACTGCGCCGACATGCTGTCGAGTCGCCTCAACCGAGCCAAATGACCCTCACAACTACCACACAGCCAAAGCCCGCCAAGCATTTCGACGCCTCATCGTCTCGCTACGGGGTCCACCGCAGTCGTGAACCCAAAGGGACGTTCTACATGTGCCGCCTGTATCTCGGCTATGGTGCCGTATTCCTGGGCCGATATGACAGCGAGCAAGAAGCTGCGATGACGTGGGACATGGCCGTCCTGCTGATCTACGAAAAGCCGCAGTATCTCAACTTCCCCGACTGGGATCACACCCTGTTCCCGGGGCTTACGGAGATGCGGAAACAACGAGTGATTGATGCGTTCAAAAATCCGAAGGCGCGCAAGTTGCTGCTGAAATCCGAAGCCCAAGAGCTACGCGAGGGGCTTGAAAAGCTTGAAGCAGACCGCCACATTGCGGCCGAGCCGCCGGCCGAGCCGCCGGCCGAGCCGCCGGTCGTACCGCCGGTCGATCCCATCGCCGAGGCAATCAAACACTTGGACGAGGATCTGGCTACGTGGCGTAAGCGGTTCGAGCTGGAGGCCGACTTCCTACGACACGTCGAACCCATCGAGCAGGTGGCCAACGTCCTGTTGAACAGGCCCCGCAACTGTACGCCAGACCCTATCCACTGGGAGTCCCGAGTAACCGATCGCGGCGTCGAAGAGATCAAGCCCAACTGGTTACAGCGCATTTGGCGCGCGATATGCCAATTCTTCAATTCAACCACATGACCCAACCCATCACCCAACCCATCACCCAACCGCTTCCCAGGAAGGCCCGCAGCGCGTCATCGAAACACTATGGCGTCTGTCAGCCGACCACCCATGTGGCTAAAGACAACTGGATAACCCACATCTCGATCGGCGTCGACATGGTCTATCTGGGCACCCATGATACCCAGCTCATGGCCGCCCTCCACTGGGATGTAGCCAACATGATGATCTACGGACCCGATTGCCTGCATCTCAACACAGTAATCAGTTTCAGATCTAAGATTCCGAAGTGCATCGAGAAGTTCCAGCGGTACGTCGTCATCGCATTCCTGCGACCAAAGGGACAGCGTGTACTGGAAAAGAATCCGCTCGTCAAGGCGGCGCTACAGCGATGGATCGACGCTCGGGATGCCGAGCAAGATGCCGAGCAAGATGCCGAGCAAGATGAACGGTTCGCCACCCTGCCCGCCGCGCCCATCACGTCACCTGCCATGCTGGACGGTGTCCATCGCGTTACCACGACGACGACGTCGGCGAAACCGAGCTACTTCAACGTCCACTATGTGATTGGTCCAG
>Ga0315288_10012176_pt1 | contig 10822 bp, 9 predicted proteins | sample YL17G11_20_MG_FD_203454 | JGI IMG/M metagenome (GOLD analysis project Ga0315288, IMG submission 203454) | Sediment microbial communities from Yellowstone Lake, YNP, Wyoming, USA - YL17G11_20 | ecosystem: Environmental > Aquatic > Freshwater > Lake > Sediment | place: USA: Wyoming | collected...
GCAGGAGGGGCGATTGGGGTCCAGGCAGGAGTGAATGAGGTGATAAACGCATCTCAGCTATGGAACCTTGTCCTTGCCTTGGGAGGAGTATTTCTCTGTGTGATGATTCAATTCCGCTCAATTTCAGCCGGATTGATTCTGACCATACCTCTTGCTATCTCCAATCTGATATGCTTTGCGCTGATGGGAATATTGCAGGTAGGACTCACGGTCAGCACCTATCCGGTCTCCTCGGTTGGTGTAGGATTGGGGGTTGACTACGGGATCTATTTCTTGAGCCGGGTCTTGGAAGAGAAGAGGCTGACAGATAATCTCCATGAGGCGATAGTGAACAGCATAATCACTAACGGGAAATCCACCGTGATGATCGCTACCACCCTCACCATTGGGCTGATCATCTGGGTCTTCTCTCCCCTTAAGTTCCAGGCCCAGATGGGTGCACTGCTTGCCATCCTTCTCTTCTGCAATATGCTGGGAGCCTTATTCTTAGTTCCCAGTTTCTTGGCACTTTTTAAACCGAGGTTTGTGAACAGGGTGGGAAAGTTTTGAGTATCACCACTATTCACAAATACTCATAGAAAGGAGGAAATAACGTGAAGAAAGGGGTAATAAAGACAATTAAGATCTTGTTGCTCACCCTGTTCATCTTCTCCCTATCAGGTGAAAAGAAAAGCAATGCGGCAATCGGATACCTGGACGGAAGACTCTTATTGAAAGGGAATTTTGAGACCTTCTGGATTGTGAGGACCTATATCCCGGGTAAGGAGAGGGAATGGCACAACTCCAATGTGGGGCTTCTCCAAAATACCGCCCGTTTTGAGACCTTTTATACTATGCTGCAGAAGGAAGATTTCAGCATCAATCTTCAAAGCATCATCAGATACTATTATGAGGCTATCACCGATCTCGACCGGGAGATGCACAATGCCTTGCCTGCGGGTATTCGGAGGGAGTACAAAACACCATCCTACTTCCATGATGATCCGCTCAATGAGTTCTACTTCGACATTATAAAAGGCTCCTGGAATGTAAGGGTGGGCAAGCAGCTTGTAAGCTGGGGGGAGACTGCGCTGAGAAGAACTACTGATTTAGTTAACCCCACAGACCAGCGCTACAGTACCTCAGGGATCACGCCATTCGAGGATCTTAAAATTGGCTTATGGATGCTCCGGACGTACTATCAATCACCACTTCCCGGTAATCTCCTTTTTGAGACAATCTTTGTCCCAGGAGATTTTCAACTGCTGCGACTTTCCGTGCCGGGGACTAACTGGGGTAAAGGTAAGATAGGAAGCCCAATACCGGATAACAGGATGCACATGATGCAGAGTACCTGGAAAGAGGAAGCGCCCCGTCGCCTCCGTAGCATCAGCAACTATCAGTGGGGTATGAGAGTGAGGGGGCAGATCGGCGTAGTGGACTGGTCCCTCCAGTACCTGGACTGGATCGACTGGTTACCAATGGGCCACCCTATTCGTGCAAACCAGCAAGTTATAGCCTTCATGACGAGCGGTGGAACCCTTGACCATTCAATAGTGCACGATCCTTGGTTATACAAGCGATCCAAACATGTCGGTGCAAATTTCCAATGGTTTGATGAAAAATTTTTCCGAGGGGTGATAAGGGGCGAAGTGGCTTATCACATTGGCCAACATTTCAATACGACAAATGTTGAGGGGAAGATGCTTCACATACCGGCATTTAAATTCAACGGCACGGTACAGGGCCCCTATGATTTGGATCAAAAAACTTTACTCACTGGGATAAAAGAGAAGGATGTCTTTGCTTACGCACTGGCCTTCGATCGAAGAGTGGCGTGGCCCTGGCTGATGCAGTATAATAAAGGGCGGACATTTGCTTGCAACGTCCAGATCTTCCAGGACTGGATCCTCAAGCATGAACGTGCGCTCGATACTCAGAGAGGAAAAGGTGACAGGAACAGCACCGCCCTTAGCCTGATGCTCCAATTCGACTGGCTCGATATGACGGTTATGACAACCTACACAGGTTACTATGATACCACTGGAACCGGTTATAATTGCTTGGACCTTTTCTATGGGGCCGATGACCACTGGAGATTCTCGGTGGGGTCAATGTTCTTCTACTCCTTTGTCAGTTGGAAGAAAGAGCCAGCACAGTTTGACAAGGATTGCTTCTACTTCAAAGTGAAATATGAATGGTAATCTAAGAAATAAGGAGGAAGAAATGAACTTTATGGTAAAAATAAAGATAAAGGGGCATTCTATTCTGTATCTCACCTTGTGGGTCCTTTTTCTCTCACTTACAGTGCCTGTCTTTGGTCAAGAACCTGAAGAAATCATCCCACCCTGTTTCACTGAGAGTGAGCTTGCCAAGGTAAAGGAGTGGGAAAAGACCTGGGTGGGGAAAAAGGTAAATAGTGCTATGGTTGATCAGGTGAAGGATTTTCTACCTGATACCCTGGTCAAGATGATGAAGGAGCCGAAAAAATGGGGAGCGAAAGACCTCTGGTTTGAGGTGGTTCCCTACCGCTACAGTGAACCGAGTAAAGGATTTTTGGAGGCAACAAAGAAGTATTCTCCCTTGTCTAAATTTGAACCGGAAGGTTTTAAAACCTCCTGGGGAGAGGTTGCTCCCAATGAATTTCTGGCTGGTTATCTTGAAGGTGAGATCGCCGGTTTTCCTTTCCCCAAACCAAAGACCGCTTTAGAGATGGTATGGAACTACGATTCCCTCACTCAGGGTGATAACCGTACCCTGGCAGTATCGGGTACGAATGTAAATCCCAGAACAGGATCAGTGCGTAATGCCTATCAGCCCCAGACCTATATGTATTGGACTGGAAGGACAGATGTACCTCCCCTTCTTAAGATTGAACCTAACAAGAAGAGAATTCGCCAGACACTCTTCATGGTCATACTTAAACCAGCAGATAACTACGGTAACTGTTTCTTAGACATTTGGTACTGCGACCCGAGGAAGGAAAACGATAGCTACTCCTGGATGGCCGCGTATCGAAGGATTAGAAAACTATCTACCTCCCAGAGGGGTGACTCCATCGACGGCAATGACCAGAACTTCAGCGACGGATGGGGTTACACTGATCAAAAGAATCGCAATACCTACAAATTTTTGGAGACAAGGGATATGCTCGCCTGTCGGCACCAGGACCCAACGGCATTAGTATCGGAGGAGAAAGCACAGGCCTTCTTCAGTGGGCAGCAGAGAGAGAGATGTAAACTCCACATAGTTGAGGCTGTTAATAAGGAGAAAGGATATGTTTACAGCAAAGAGATATGGTATCTGGATGGAGAGACCTGGCAGATGCCCTATAAGGTGTGCTGGGACAGACAGGGAAGGCCGTGGAGGTTCTTTGAAGCAAATGTAGGACACTCCAAAAGCATACAGGGAAACCCGGTGATTTTTGTTGTTGGCTACACCTTCGTGGATATACAGAGGATTCATGGATGCCCGAATTGTTTCAAGGACCCCCAATTCGGCATGGAACTGAAAACCGATATGTTCACCACCCAATCCCTTCAGAGAAGCGGTTACTAAGGTTACTCAAAACATTCTGGAAGAAAAGGGGGAGGATTTTCCCTATTGAAGGAGTATGCCTTGACGAGCCGGGAGGAACGGACGAAGAAGATCAAGCTTCCCATTGCGTTTGTGGCTCCAGTGGGAGAGTGGTATTACTTCTTTGGTATTCCCGGAGAGGTGATCAAGGCGGAATGGGAACACAAATAAATACAAACCTCACTGATAAAGGGCAGGTTCGGAAAAGCTATTAACAATGTTGCACTTAATGGTTGAATCCATCTTTAAGAAAGGAGTTGAGCATGGCACGGGTTGATTTTAATGATATGATCAATCTTGGTGGAGAAATTCTTGAACATCATAAACTCTTTGAAGGCATAGAGCTCGTCCGTTTAGAGAAGTACCTAGGGATGGATACGAGCCCTGCGTGGGACTTTAAAACCCCTATGGTTACAGGATTCTACAGGCCCTATATCATTAAGGGAAGTGACAAGATAGAGAAGATCACCATCGGAGAGCTCCACTACATGAAGAGGGCAAAATACTGTGTCCTCACCATGACAGCAAGCGATGACTATGACCTTCCCTATTTTTCCTGTGAATGGGATGAGACTGCTACCCGTATCGGTGTCACAACAGATTTCATGCCTGTTGTAGATATTGCTGTGCATCCGAAGTACTGTGAAAAATACCTGTCACCCCTGGCTGATCTCTGGAGGAAGTACCGCACCATTCCCGGATTCACCAAAGAGGGCCGTTGCCTCCTACAGAGGAGATGGGAACGCCACCCCTGGGCACGAGAAACACTCTCTCCTTTCTGCCTGGATGGAAAGGTGGAGGAAAAAGAGGATCGGTATCAAGTGCTTCTGGCTACTATCGAGTATGCGAAGGTATGGCTTGACCTCTTAAAAAAAGCTGAACCGATAAAGGATCCCGATTACAAACAGGAGATGCTCATGAGAAAGAGGACGATGCAGAAGTATTATCGTGACAGGGACCCAGGAGGGGAAATAATCCAAAAGATCTTTGGCGAAGGTAATCGTACCCTCTTTGTGAGTATCATCATATGAAGGAGGAAGAGAAATGGGAGAAGGCATACAGTGGTCACCGTATCTGGGAGAAATGAAAGAGGAGATTAATCAGCTTCCCATTCGTGAGATCAAAGAATGGAATGGCCATGATTTAACACCAGCCAGAGAATTCAGGACCTCACAGGGCTATGGGGGATTTATGGCCTATGGCACGGAAAAGGTTGAAAAGATCGGCATTGGGGACTGCGTCATCAATGGAGTGGTTCACTATGGTCTCTGTACAATCTTTCCCAGTGAAGATTATGATTTACCGATCTTTGTCTCCACCTGGGAGGAAAGGGAAAATGAAATCACCTTCCTGGTAGATCTCATGCCCACCGTTGATTCCCTCATCGATGAGGAGTATCGGAAGAGATACTTTGATTCAATTCAGCGACTCTGGGAAAGATATTCCAATCTCCCTGGCATCTGTCCTGAAGAGGATGATGTCATCCGATCACTCTGCTCAATCGTCTATAATGCTGCTCGGGTTCCCCTTGATAGGGAAGGTATGCGACTGGCAGCGCTTGCCCCGCATACAGAGTATTTGAAAGCCTACCTTGGCTTTTTAAAAGATGTGAGTCCTGTAGCGGATGATACAAAACGGAAAGAATTGAAAAGGAAGAGAGAGGCTATAAGGCAGACCCTGAGGGCGCATTATGAGGAACTCCTGAAAGGTCCCACAGGTAAAGCTCTGGGAAAGGACATCTCAGAACTGATGATCCACATGTTTTTCTAAGGGAGGAAGCGATGAGTGCCTTACCTATATTGAGGAAAGGGATCGAATACACCAATCAGGATGAAACGACGAAGGAGATGATGGCAGATTTCAAGGATCACAAGGTTGGTATCAAACTGGATGCAGAGGATATCACCCTGGTGGTAAAGGACGGTACCATATCTCTGGAAAATGGGATACGGGACGATTGCCATGCAGTGATGAAGATAAAGACTCTCGATCTGTGTGGTGCTATTGACAACAGCTTTGATCTCATGGAGATCAGGGAGAAGGGAGAAATTATCAAAAAGGATCCTAATCTCTCTGTTCACCTCATGGCCATCTTTCCCTTTTTTGATGCCATGGTTAGATTGTATCAGGATGAGGCAGAATTTAAGAGACTCGTTGATACTGTAAAGATCCTCCCTATAGAGGGGGGAGTACGCATGGTTAGGCACATAGTAGATCAAGAAAAGTGCCAGGGATGTGGAAAATGCGTTGAAACCTGTAGTTTAGAGCTCTGGGTCCTGAAAGAAAGAGAAGATGGTAAAAAGATAGCCCAGGTTACTGATGAGGCAGCAGAAGTCTGTCATCTCTGTGGTGCCTGCCGAAGAGGCTGTCTGGAGCAAGCCATAATAGTGGAAGAAGGGTAGATCTTGGTTTTCTCCGGAAGCTATCAGTTATTATTTGTTAAATAGTAAAACCCTGAGGAGAAGATCGCATATAAAAAGGAGGCACTGGAAGAGATTACCCACCAATTTCAAAGAGAGGCATCCACCTAACTCAAAGGTGTCGTTGAAGCCGACCTGAAATTGAAGGGCATGCTGGAGATGCCGACGGAATTATTCTTCAAGAGTAGATCAGGAGGCATGTTAGGGGTCCTGTCATCATTAAGTCTTTTCCGGACGAACCTTCCCTGGTCAATGCCTCTGATAAGCTCATCATGATGCTTGAAAATATTGAGCAGTCAAAGATAGGAGGACCGAGCGAGGAGATATTTGAACAAGCCGAGGGATTGTTCCAGGAGTATCGAAAGAATGATTAAAGGGGTGGCAAGAGCGGTCTTCACTCGTTATTCATCTCTGTAATTTCTCATTGAGAACCAACAGAGGGGAGGGGGTCTATGAATCACGGACAGGAAGGGTCCAGCTTAGCTAAAAGGTTTGCAGGCATTGAGATCCCGGCAGGGCTTAAGTGGTCGAACTTTTTCAGTTTGTATCTGGCCACTCTTTTCGTTTCCTGCCTGGCCATTCTTCCAGCGGTGCTCCAGCCAGCCCTCTTAAAGGAGGTCATCAATATCCCTGAGAATCAGGCTGGTACCATAAATGCCGGCCTTCAGAACGTGGGCCATGTTGCGACGTTATTTCTTATCATCCCAGTGGGTATCCTGTCTGATAGGGTGGGACGTCGCATTCTGGCCCTCATTGGCTTTGTGGGATGTGCAGTCTTCTACATCCTCTTTGGGCACACCAAAGATATCTGTCTCGCCTTGGGCATTACCAGTCTGGCAGGTCAGCTTTCTGTTACCTATGTACTCCGAGCCATGATCGGAATTGGCCTTGTTGTGTGCTACCCTCAATTCATCACCTTGGTGGCGGACTACACGTATGATCGCGATAGGGGGAAAGGGATGGCCCTAAATGGGATCTGCTTTGGGGTGGGTTCGATAATTGTCTTCGCGGTTCTGGCTCAGGTTGCCCAAAAGACGGGACTCATGAGCCTCTTCTATATGGCCGGTGCTTTAGGATTCCTCGGCGCAATCGTTTCACGCCTCTGGCTCGTTGACAGGATGCCTCAAGAGAAGCCAAAGAAACTTGGCATAAAGGAAATTTACAAGGTCGTTTCCAGAAGCCTTGACCTCAAAGTGAGCTATGTAACGTCCCTTTTAGTCCGCGGCGATACCTCCGTAATAGGCGTCTTCCTAATCCTCTGGATGGTGTGCGTGGCTGGAAAATCGGGCATCAGCCCGCTCAAGGCAACTGCCAAGGGTGGTATCGTAATGATGGTTATGGGGCTTGTTTCCTTCTTAGCCTTTCCGATCGTCGGGGTTTTACTCGATCGGTGGGGCCGCCTTCCCGTCATCATTAGTGGCCTCATTTTGGGAGGTATCGGCTTCTGCCTCGCTGCTGCGACAGAAGATCCCTTTTCCCCCGTCATGTATCCCTTCATGGCCCTAGTCGGAATAGGGTACGCTAGTGCGGTGACGGGGGCCAACACACTTGCCTCTGACGCCTCACCCAAGCCCCTTTTGGGAAGTATCCTTGGAGGTGTCAATACGATGCATCCGTTATGCGTCCTTTTCTTCCTGCAGGTGGGAGGTTTTCTATTTGATAAACTGGGTTATTGGAGCCCTTTTGCCCTGAAAGGTATTGCCGATCTGTTGTGTGGATTGTGGATCATTGCTGTCAGGAAACGTTTGGTTGTCTCCAAAAAGGAAGGAATTCCAGCCTGATCAGGTAAAAAAATTTCGTCAGTAAGCACCTCTCATGGAGTATGACTAACATTTTTCGTGGACGTTTGTCAAGAAGATGTATAAGTGGAGTTTCCTGAGTTTTCCATCTATCCGAACTCGAAAGATAGTTGAAAGTCATCGGCAGTTTTCTTGTGAATCTGGCGTAGGGCCATCTTATCTGGGAAGAGGAGGTTATAAATTCCATCCGCAATCGCATAATTGAAAAAGCTTGGTACTCCAAAGAAGCGTTTAGATACCAGGAATATCTTCTCAACAAGAAGCTTAAGCCTCACATTCTGTCCTAAATAAACCGCAGAAAAATACGTTACCGCCAAGAGAAGTACAACCATATTCCTGATGCCTATATAGCTCCTGACCCGTATGTCTTCGAGGTTATAACACTGTTTTATATAACGGTAAGACTCATCACACTTCCATCGGGTCAGATAAATCTCTACAATCCTCCAGATAGACTCCTTTTTATGGATGTCCACCTTTAGGCTCGTTAAAAGCATCATGGGTTCTTTACCAAATCCTTTCACTACTACCAGATAGAGGGGATGTCTGTAGTGGGGATGTTTCACAGGCACCGCATTGTACGTAACCATTGTCTTCTTTTCCTGTCCATCTTCATAAACGACGAGGATTGTTTCGTAGGGAGTGGGTAGATACCGTGCTAAATCACGACAATCCCTTAAGATACCTCGGTGGAGTAAATCCCTTTTCTTCAGTCGAATCACAAAGCGGGTAGGCTCCTTTTTGTCGAGATACTTCTCGTAGATAAAATTCCTATCCCCACCCCGATCTATGGCATGGATACCTCGATTCCCTAGATATTTGAATATCACGCCAATGAGCTTGCCAAGCTGATCATTCTCACTTTTGAAGTCCTCTGCATCTTGAGAGTAGGCTTCAAAGTAAAGGGGAATAACGCGCTTCTGTTCCGTATCTGATGCTACAGCCTTGCACAACCAGTAACCTTCGGCAACCTCTTGTTCACTGCCGTCGTAAATCTTGGTGAGATACTCCATCTTCTTCCCATACTTCTTTCGAATGTCCCCGGGATCAATGGCGATGACCATATCATCGCTTACCTTGGAAGAAGCAAGCCTTACAACCTCTTCATTGATCCCTTCTGTGAAATCTACATCGTCTAAGTTCCTCGATAGCCTGTCCTCCACCTTTATCAACGCTTGATCCTCTTTTAATGTCCTGGCGATGTTAGAAAGCTTTATATCCTTTGAGGCCTGGATGCCGTAGAGGATCTCCTTGATGAGCCTCTGTTTTGGCTTTCCGAATCGCTTCGAAATGATTCCTGAGAATTTCGAGAGCTGCCCTTTTAAAATGGCGACAGTCTTTGATTCCTGGCCCATCCTCTCCTCCATCTCCTCAATTAATGCCCATTCGTATATGTTGGAGGATATCTTACTCAGGAATCTCTCAGCTTTCCCAAAAAAGTCTTCCTTCCACCTCTTTCATTCGTCGTCTTTCAATTATTTCAATAACTTAAGAGTTTTTGAAAAGGAAAACTCAGGAAACTCCCCGATGTATAAGTCAAGGACATCAGCGACATCCCCGGGATAATAAACGGTCATTGGTTAAGAGATCAGCTACAGGGCTCTGATTATTTTTAGGGAAGAAGATTTGTGTGTTAGAGCCAAGGATATTGAGGTTCATAACAGGGAACACCGCAGCATACTTTGGAACTTTTTTATAAGAGAGCAATTTCTGGATCGGTGTCATGTTAATGGTTGAATGGGTTCTTTTCGTATTATATACCCACTCCCATCTCATTGCCCGCCAGAAGAACTCCTGAACATCCTGGCAGAGCTCTAATTGAGGGATATAGAACTCGTTATCATCTGTCTGGTGGGAACGGTCAACAAAGGCATTCCATTCCTTCTTTCCCTTGGGGATGTGAATAAGCCGTGCATTGAGCGGTTCAAATATCTGTCGGTTGAGATACTCAAGTTTATCAGGAGATGGACCCCCAAACTCCTGTCCATTGTCCGTCTGAAGAGTAATCCTATGGTTCACACCAAGCATCCGGACAAAATGGATTACCGTCAGCATAAACGCCAATCCATTGGAAAAGTTTTTTTCATAAGAATAACTCAAAAATCTGATCCTCGTCTTCACATCGATTGCTGTCCACTGATATGGGGGATATTAATACAAACGCAATAAGTAAAATGTCATTGCGAGGAGTGAAGCGACGAAGCAATCTCTTGTTTATGTGGTGAGATTGCCACGCTTCCGTTGGTCGCTCGCAATGACAATGTAATAGTATTTAATGCGTTTGTATTAATTGAGGCGGCATGGGCTATGGTTTCTTGGGATAGGGTTGACTGATCATAGATCTCTTTGAGATCTACCTCAAAATGCTCTAAGGGAAATAGTTCTTCAAAACATAATACCTCTGCTTCTTCCTATACCGTGTTCTTTTGTACTTGGCCTTAACCTTGTATCTCTTCAGTACATATCTCACGGTGGGTGGTCTTACTTCAATCCCCTTTGCCTGAAGGTTCCTCGCTATCCTGTCCCTCCCGTATCCGGTCTTTTCCCTCTCGGCTAAAATCATCCCTTTTATATGGAGATGTGTTTTATAAGGAGAGGTCTTTGGTCTCTTTGACCGATCCTTGAGTTTATCTTCTCCTTCGTTTCTGTATCTTCTTACAACCCTCCTGATCACCGACCTGTCAGTTGAACAGATCCGTCCGGTAAGAGATAAGTTCCTGGTCTCTTTATAAAGCTCTACCACCTTCCTCCTCGCCAGTACAGGATCTTCCCTATAAAGTTCTCCATACTTGATGTATACTATCTGCACGGGGCACCCCCTCTTGCCTTCTCTTTTGAACAGACGAGCTTGTAGAGAAAGGATAAGGGAAGTAGCCCTGTTTTATAAATGACCTCTTTGATTATTTTAAATGCCTCAAACCTGTTCTTTGGTCTCCAGGAACATCTCTGCACCCTCTTATGCCACGGTTTATTACCCCTGGGATGTCGCTGATGTCCTAACCAGACTGAATTTTTGTCTTGACAAATGTCCACGAAAAATGTCAGTCT
>Ga0315288_10012177_pt1 | contig 10821 bp, 6 predicted proteins | sample YL17G11_20_MG_FD_203454 | JGI IMG/M metagenome (GOLD analysis project Ga0315288, IMG submission 203454) | Sediment microbial communities from Yellowstone Lake, YNP, Wyoming, USA - YL17G11_20 | ecosystem: Environmental > Aquatic > Freshwater > Lake > Sediment | place: USA: Wyoming | collected...
CGTCGGGCGATATATCAGCTACGAGCGGATCGTCGAGCAGACAAAGGAAGGCTACTATGAGGTGCTGAAAAAAAGCTCAGCACGCTGGCACGAGGGAGCGCATGATTTCCAGCCATGGTTCAATTACTTGCTGACGACCTTGCGCCGAACCTACCGCGAGTTTGAAGAACGCGCCGGTCAGGAAAAGCCAATCCGCGGCGCGAAGACCGGGCTCGTGGTCCGCGCCCTCGAGAGCATGGCCGGCCCGTTCGGAATCTCGGATATCGAGCGGCTCTGCCCGAACGTCGGCCGGGACATGATCCGGGTGATCATGAACCGCCTGCGGAAAGAGGGGTGGCTCGAGGTCCTCGGCCGCGGCCGTGATGCTAAATGGCGCACCCTGAAGGGAAAGAGTTAATACCTCATTAATGTGGTAATATTAGTGGTAATAAGTGCCTTAATGCAGCGACGCAAAGGGCGCTGAGCCCTGGCGAATATTCTGCGGGGGTTTGAACTGCAGAGGAGCCGAAAGAAAAGGGAAGCATTGCCGCATTCGAGCAGCAAAATGGTACGCTACCAAACCCAATCAATTGCACGGATCATAAAGCACTCGTGCAATTGGCGTGCAATAAAAGGGCGAGTCGATGACCACAACAGTTTGATTTACAAGCAAATACCGGCCAATCTTTGGACCACCAGAAATGATGCGATAGAGCAATTGAGGGCAAAAGCAGGATGAGGAAAAGAGGTAATACCCCTAAAAGAGGGTAATAATAAGGGTAATATCGATGAAATCAGGCAGAATCTGCGCCATCGGCATCACTTCTACCTTCTTCATGGCCAAGGGCCTGACCTTCGACAGCGTCCTCCTGCCGCGGCTCACGGCCAAGGCCTATTACTACATCAACCGCGAGCAGTTGAAGCGGATGATGTTCGTGGGTATCGCCAGGGCTACCCAATGGGTCTACCTGAGCACGGTCAAGGGGACGGAATTCGATGAGATGGCTGTGCTGAGAGAGGCCGCCGCTCAGCGGCATTTGACGATGCAGGGGAGCGGGGAGTGGCGGGCTGGGGCGGATAGCGGGCGCGAGGGGGAACGACCGAGAGGAGAGGGTCGGCGAGACTCGGGTAAACGGGAGCCGGAGGAAGATGATTTTTCGGTGCTGTGAACCGGAGATTAGACGATGAAGCTCTGGGTCGGGTTAACGGACAACGATTGGTTTGATGTCGTTTCTCATGTCCCCGGGATCGACGAGGTCAATTTCTGGCAGCCGCGCGGCGGCTCCAGGGCCTTCAGGGTCCTTCAGCCTGGCGAACCATTCCTATTCAAACTCCACAGCCCTCTCAACTCTATTGTCGGCGGGGGATATTACCTCAAGCAGACGGTTCTACCTATCAGCCTTGCTTGGGAAGCTTTTGATATCAAGAATGGCGCCCGTTCGTTCAGCGATATGCGGACCCTGATTGTCAAGCGCCGCCGGGAAAGCCCAGATATCCGCGATGATTTTGCGATTGGCTGCATTCTATTGATCCAGCCGTTCTTCTTCAACAGATCGGACTGGATTCCCGTTCCTTCGGATTGGCAGCCCGCGATCCAGCAGGGCAAACACTACACCACCGCGAAGGAGCCCGGGAAATCTCTCTGGGAAAACGTCCAAATGCGACTGGCGAAGCTGCCAACTTATATGATGCCCGAACAAAGGATTGATGATGCGGCTCGATATGGAAATGAAGTGCTCATAAGACCGCGCCTGGGGCAGGGGACTTTCCGGATAATGGTCACGGACGCCTATCACCGTGCCTGCGCTATCACGGAAGAGCATTCCCTGCCGGCACTCGAAGCCGCACACATCAAGCCCTTCAATGAAAGCGGGCCGCACGCCGTGAACAACGGTCTCCTTCTGAGGAGCGATTTCCATCGTCTCTTCGACCGCGGTTATATAACCGTCACGCCCGAATATCGCATTGAAGTCAGCCGCCGCCTCAAAGACGAATTCGAAAATGGCCGGTCGTATTATCCATTCCACGGCAAGCCCCTGGGCCATCTTCCCGCGCTTCCCGAAGATCGCCCCAGCAATGAACTATTGATTTGGCATAATGACAATATTTTTAGAGCGTGAAGAAGCTTATGCAGAGAGATGATAAAGATGTCCACTAGACAAAAGAAATCCAACGCCCAACCCGCCAAAAACGGTGCAACCCTCGGTTTTGAAGCCAAGCTCTGGGCCACGGCCGACGCCCTGCGCGGCAGTATGGACGCGGCCGAATATAAACACGTCGTCCTCGGCCTCATATTCCTCAAGTACATCTCGGACGCATTCGAAGAGCATCAAGCCAAGCTTGTGGCTGAGCGAGCTCAGGGCGCCGACCCGGAAGACCCCGACGAGTACCGCGCCAAAAACATCTTCTGGGTGCCGCCCGAGGCGCGCTGGTCGCATCTCAAGGCCCAGGCTAAGCAACCCACGATCGGCCAACTTGTGGATGACGCGATGGCAGCCATCGAGCGCGATAACCCGACTCTCAAAGCCGTTTTACCCAAGGACTATGCCCGCCCGGCCTTGGATAAATCGCGGCTCGGTCAGTTGATCGATCTCATCAGCAATATCATGGTCGGCGACGCGGAGAGCCGCTCTAAGGATACTCTCGGCCGGGTCTATGAATACTTCCTTTCTCAGTTCGCAAGCGCCGAGGGCAAGAAGGGCGGCGAGTTCTACACCCCGCGCTGTATTGTGCGCCTGCTCGTCGAGATGCTTGAGCCGTACAAGGGGAGGGTGTACGACCCCTGTTGCGGCTCCTCCGGGATGTTTGTGCAGTCAATCGAGTTCATCCAGGCCCATGCTACCGGGAATGGCAACGCCGGAAAGGCAAAGAACGATATCGCCATCTATGGCCAGGAGTCGAATTACACGACTTGGCGCCTGGCCCGTATGAACCTTGCCATCCGCGGCATCGAAGGCCAGATCGCCCACGGCGACAGCTTCCATAACGACCGCCACCCGGATCTCAAGGCCGACTTCATCCTCGCCAATCCGCCCTTCAACGTGAGCGACTGGCGAGGCGAATTGCTGAAAGACGATAAGCGCTGGAAGTATGGCGTGCCGCCCACGGGCAACGCCAACTTCGCCTGGGTCCAGCACATGATCCACCACCTCGCGCCGACGGGACTGGCGGGATTCGTCCTCGCCAACGGTTCGATGTCCTCCAACCAATCGGGCGAGGGCGAGATCCGCAAGAATATTCTGGAGGCCGACCTTGTGGATTGTATGCTGGCGCTCCCCGGCCAGCTCTTTTATTCGACGCAGATCCCGGCTTGCCTTTGGTTTCTAGCTCGCGAAAAGAAGAACAACCGTTTCCGTGACCGTCGTGGGGAGGTGATCTTTATCGATACCCGAAAACTCGGCCGGATGGTGGACCGCACTCACCGCGAGCTAACTGACGAGGATATCGCACGCATCGCAGGCACTTACCACGCCTGGCGCGGTAAGAAGGACTCGGGCAAGTACGCAGACGTGCCTGGATTCTGCAAGAGCGCGACGCTCGATGAAATTAGTAGATACGGATATGTACTCACCCCGGGGCGCTACGTTGGCGCGGAGGCGCAGGAAGACGACGGCGAACTGTTCGAAGAGAAGATGAAGCGTCTAGTTGCCCAGCTGCGCGAACAGCAGGTCGAGGCAAGACAGCTGGAGAAAGCAATAGCACAGAACCTGAAGGAGCTTGGGTATGGGAGGTGAGTGGGTCGAAAAATCGCTTGTCGAGCTGATCGACATAAAGCATGGATTTGCTTTCAAGGGCGAATTCTTTCGCGACGAGCCGCCAGGCGACGTTCTGCTGACGCCGGGCAACTTCGCTATTGGTGGGGGATTCAAGTCCGACAAATATAAGTACTACGACGGCCCCGTACCCGAGGAGTTTGTTTTGTGCGCTGGCGATTTACTGATAACAATGACCGATCTGAGTAAACAGGCGGATACGCTGGGTTACACTGCTTTCGTTCCACCGAGCAGCAAGGGTTGCCGCTATCTCCATAACCAGCGTCTAGGGAAGGTTGTCGTAAGGGATTGCAGCGTAGTTGATCTGCGATACCTTCACTACCTCATGTGCAGTCAGGAGTACAGGGATGAAGTAATCGCAAGCGCCACAGGAACTACAGTTAAGCATACTTCGCCAGAGCGGATTAAACGGTTCCGCTTCCGGCTCCCGCCGCTCGACGGACAACGCGCCATCGCCCACATCCTCGGCACGCTGGACGACAAGATCGAGCTGAACCAGCGGATGAATGAGACGCTGGAGGCAATAGTGCGGGCGCTCTTCAAGTCCTGGTTCGTGGACTTCGACCCCGTCCGCGCGAAAGCCGAAAGCCGCAACCCCGGCCTGCCCAAACACATCGCCGACCTCTTCCCCGACCACTTCGATGACTCCGAACTAGGCGAGATTCCGAAGGGATGGGGGATCAGCACGATCGGTGAGGAATTTAATCTAACGATGGGGCAATCCCCGCCTGGCGAAACATACAATGAGATTGGCGAAGGGATACCTTTTTTTCAAGGACGCGCCGACTTTAGATTCCGTTATCCAAACCATCGGGTATTTTGTACCGCGCCTACACGGTTTGCCGATCCGGGAGATACACTTGTGAGCGTTCGTGCGCCTGTAGGCGATTTCAACATGGCATTAGAGAGGTGCTCTGTCGGTCGTGGAGTAGCTGCAATTCGCCATAAAAGCGGCAGCCGATCATATACCTACTACGCCATGCGTTCGCTAGTCGACGTTTTCGGGGACTTCGAGGCCGAGGGAACAGTCTTCGGATGCATCAACAAGGACGACTTTCATCGAATCAAGTTCATTGCTCCTCCTCCCCAACTCGTGTTGGACTTCGAGAAGGCTGCTTTCCCGATTGACCAGACTATCGAGGACCATATCATGCAATGCCGCACTCTTGCCGCCCTGCGCGACAAGCTTCTGCCCAAGCTCATCTCAGGAGAGCTATGGGTGAAAGACGCGGAGCGGTACCTTGAAGGGGTAGGCACATGATCAACCGGATTCAGCTACTTCGAAATGTCGGCCAGTTCGATTCCGTAAGAAGCGCCGCGAGCATCCCCCTTGCCCGGCTAACCCTCGTTTACTCCGAGAACGGCAGGGGCAAGACGACGCTCGCGGCCGTGTTGCGTTCGCTGGCCACGGGGGATCCTCTGCCGATCGCGGAGAGGAGACGTCTCGCTGCTCAGCATCCGCCCCATGTCGTCCTAGAATGCGGCGGCGGACAGTCACCTGCGGTCTTCGAGAACAACGCCTGGAACCGCACGCTTGCAGATATCGTTGTGTTCGACGATGTCTTCATTGACGAAAACGTGCACTCAGGTCTGGCCGTCCAGGCGCACCATCGACAGAACCTGCACGAGTTGATTCTCGGCGCAAGAGCAGTGACTCTGAGTAGGCAGCTCCAGCAGCTCGTAGAGAGAATCGAGAATCACAACCGGGAATTAAGGGCTAAAGAGCGTGCCATCCCGACGGCGGACAGAGGGCCGCTCTCCGCGGATGATTTCTGTGCATTACCTGAACGGCCTGACATTGACCAGGCAATCTACGAGGCGGAACGCACCCTGGCCGCGGCGCGAGAGCAAGACGCGATACGAACGACACCGGCCATCGAGTTACTCAGTTTGCCCGACTTTGATCTCGTTGCGATTGTGCCGATTCTCCAGCAAGACCTGCCGGCTCTAGATGCTACCACGCTGGCGCGGGTCCAAGAACATCTAGCCAGACTAGGTAAGGGCGGCGAGGCGTGGGTCGCCGATGGGATGCGCCGCATCACTCAGGGCGACGGCGGCGTAGTCGCTGGGCCATGTCCATTCTGCGTACAGGATCTCCAAAGGTCGCCCGTGATCCAGCACTATCGGGCATACTTCAGCGAAGGATACGCTGCATTGAAGAGTACCGTGTCACAATCACTTGAAGCGGTCAACCGCGCGCACGGAAGGGATGTGCCAGCGGGATTCGAACGCGCGGTGCGGGTTGCCTTCGAGCACCGGCAGTTTTGGTCTCGATTCTGCGAAGTCGCGGAAGTCACGCTCGACACGGCCGCGATTGTCCGCGACTGGAGAGCTGCCAAGGACGCTGTCGTTACGCAGCTCACTGCAAAGCAGGCCGCTCCTTTGGAGCGCATGGAAGTCTTTGCCGAGACTCGAGTACTCGTAGCGACTTATGAAGCTCACCGCAAGACGATTGCAACGATCAACCAACGGCTTCGGGAAACCAACCGGGCGATCGGCGTCGCGAAGGAGCGAGCGGCAACGGCCAATTCGACGACCCTTGCTGGCGATCTCGCCAGGCTTAAAGCCATCAAAGCTAGGCATGAGCTGGCAACTGCGGCCCTCTGCGAGGAGTACTTGCGGGAGCGTGCGGCCAAAGAGACGACGGAGCAGCAGCGCGATCAAGCCAAGGCCATGCTGGAGGAGCACAGGACGAGGATCTTTCCTGGGTACCAAGCCGCCATTAACCTGTACCTCCAAAGCTTCTACGCGGGCTTTCAGCTCGACAGCGTGACATTCGCCAATACGCGGGGAGGGGCGACTTGCACGTATAACGTGCTCATCAATAACACCCCAGTGCCCATCGGAAGATCTGATCCAGCGCCTGGGACACCATCCTTCCGCAACACCCTCAGCTCAGGTGATCGCAACACTTTAGCCCTGGCCTTCTTCTTTGCTTCTCTCGACCAGGACGCGGGACTCGCCGACAAGGTGGTCGTGATTGACGATCCGATTTCTAGCCTGGACGAACATCGGGCTTTGACGACCGTTCAGGTGATCCGACGCTTTGCCGGGCGGGCCGCCCAGGTTATTGCCCTTTCCCACAAGAAGTCCTTCCTGTGCCAGCTCTGGGAAGGCGCTGATTCCACTACGCGAGCAGCTCTTGAAGTTGTCCGTGACGGCGCAGGATCTACTCTACGCCTGTGGAATGTCACTCTCGATTCGATCACAGAACATGATCGCCGCCATGCCAGAATGCGCGAGTTCCTCGCGAGCGGCGCAGGAAACTTGCGAGAGGTGGCCAGGTCCATCCGCCCACACCTTGAAGCGTTTCTCCGTGTGGCATGGCCGGAGTGGTTCCCTCCCGGGACACTAATTCGCCAGTTTCGGCATCTCTGTTGGCAGAGACACGGGACGACCGGGCAGATTCTGGACCAGAGTTCGATCCGAGAGCTCGATGAGATCGTCGAGTACGCAAACAAGTTTCACCATGACACTAATCCAGCCTGGGAGACCGAGGCGATTAACGATGGTGAGCTTCGGGGATTCGTAGAGAGAGCGCTTAGGTTCGCTCGGCGATAAATGTATGAGCGAAGCCCTCATCGAATCCGTCGACGAAGAAGCCGCTCTCGCCTGGCTAGAAAGCGCTGGCTGGTCGGCTCGCAACGGCCTCGGGATTGCGTCTGCCGAGTCCATGCCTAAACGAATTTACAGGGGGAATACATGAGCGAACTCAAGACCTGTTTCAAAAAGGTGGACTACGACCTAGGCGGGTTGCTCCATTACATTGAGATTGGAGACATCGGTTTGCCGGACATTCAACGGCCTTTCGTCTGGTCGAACACGAAGGTTCGCGACCTCTTTGACTCAATGTACCGTGGTTTCCCGGTAGGATATCTGCTGTTCTGGGAGAATGCCAGCGGAAATGGAACGAAACAGATCGGTTTGGACGGAAAGCAGCACACGGTGCCGTCACGCCTGATCGTGGACGGCCAGCAACGGCTGACCTCTTTGTTCGCCGTTTTTCGTGGGAAGAAAGTTCTGGATGCGGACTACAGGGAACGACAGATCGATGTAGCGTTCCGACCGCGTGACGGCAAGTTTGAGGTTGCTGATGCGGCTATCCGCCGTGACCCGGAGTGGATCGCGAATATCTCAGATATCTGGGCGTCGGGAAAGTCCAGCTACCAGATAGTTAAGGGCTTCCTCAAACAGATCGAAGCCAAGGGGCCACTGAGTGCGGAGGATCAAGAGCGGATCGAGCACAACCTCGACCTGTTATTTGACCTCCAGAAGTATCCCTTTACTGCGTTGGAAATAGCGTCCACGGTAGACGAGGAGCAAGTGGCCGACATTTTTGTACGTATCAACAGCGAAGGGGTGCGGCTAAACCAAGCGGATTTCATTCTGACTCTTATGTCTGTTTTCTGGGACGAGGGGCGCATGGCATTAGAGACATTCTGCCGGCAGTCGCGCAAAGCGCCGGAGGCGACCGGACCGGCTTCGCCGTTCAATCACTTCATCCAGCCGGATCCAGACCAGCTCTTGCGCGTGGCGGTGGCACTGGGTTTTGGGCGCGGTCGGTTAAAGAGTGTCTATCAGGTACTCCGGGGGAAGGACCTAGAGACTGGCGAGTTCTCTAGCGGACGGCGGGACGTCCAGTTCAAGGTACTCCAGGATGCGCAGGCCGAGGTTCTCAATCTGACGCATTGGCTCCAGTTCCTATCGTGCCTCATCGGGGCGGGTTTCCGCAGCGGGGAGATGATCTCGTCCCAGAACGCCCTGCTTTACGCTTATGCGTTCTATCTAATCGGGCGGAAGCGATTTGGATTAGCGGAGCATCATCTCCAGAAGCTGATAGGCCGCTGGTTTTTTGCGTCGAGCCTGACGGGGCGATACACGGGATCCCCCGAGACCGTGATGGATGGAGATCTCAACCGGCTGGAAGATGCGAAGGACGTAGAATCATTTGTTGCTGTTCTCGAAGAGATGATGGCCAACGAGCTGACCAATGATTTCTGGACCGTGACCTTGCCTGCAAACCTGGAAAGCTCATCGGCCCGAAATCCGGAGTTGTTTGCGTACATTGCGGCACAGAACCGCCTAGGCGCACCCGTACTTTTTTCGCATAAAACGGTCCAAGACCTGCTCGACCCTGCCATCAAGGGCAAAAAGAAGCCGTTGGAACGGCATCATCTATTCCCACGCGGCTGGCTGGAAAAACAAGGAGTACAGGACTTAAAGAAGATAAATCAATTGGCAAATTTCGCTTTACTGGAATGGCCAGAGAATATCAGTATCGGCGACGCGCCGCCCGCAGAATATGTGTCTAAGATCCAAGACGGCCGCTTCCCCTCCAACTCCTCCGACCAATGGGGGCGAATGTGTGAGCTGCATGCCTTGCCGGAGAATTGGCACCAGCTGCCGTATGAGACTTTTTTGCATGAGCGCCGAAAATTGATGGCCGGAATCATCCGGCGTGGTTTTGAGACGCTGAAGTAGGACTAATCGATGAGCAAGCGAGTCACGGAATCTGCCGTCGAAGAGGCAGCTCTCGCCTGGATCGAGAGTCCTGGATGGGCGGTCAAACACGGCCCGGAAATTGCGCCGGGAGAGCTTTTCGCCGAGCGTCAGGACTATGGGCAGGTCGTTTTAAAAGATCGTTTGCGCCAGGCACTCCCTCAACTGAATCCCATGCTTCCCCCGGAAGCCATCGAGGACGCCTTCCGCAAGGTTATCCGGCCTGAAGGGCCGTTGCTCGATGCGCGCAACCGCGTGATTCATCGTTGGCTCGTGGACGGCGTAACGGTTGAGTATCGCCGCGCTGATGGCTCAATTGCAGGCGCACAGGCGTGCGTCCTCGACTTCGACGCCCCGGACAACAACGATTGGCTGGCGGTCAACCAGTTCACTGTCGCTGAAAACAAGCATAACCGCCGTCCGGATATCGTGCTCTTTGTCAACGGTTTGCCACTCGTCGTAATCGAGCTCAAGAATGCCGCTGATGAGAACGCAACGATCTGGACGGCCTTCCATCAGCTCCAAACCTATCAACAGGAAATCCCCTCTCTTTTTGCCTATAACGCCGCCCTTGTGGTCTCCGATGGCATGGAGGCGCGCATTGGAACTGTGGGCGCCGGCCGCGAATGGTTCAAACCATGGCGGACGATCGAAGGCGGAAGCCTGGCCGACCCCAAAACACCTGAGTTGCAGATTCTTATCGAAGGAGTTTTTAATAAGCGGCGGTTTCTTGACCTGATCAGTTATTTCATCGTTTTCGAAGACTCCGGCGGAGGAACGCTCAACAAGAAGATGGCGGGCTATCACCAATTCCATGCCGTCAACGTCGCCATCCAAGAGACCATACGTGCGTCGGGGAGAAAAGAAATACGGGATCCGACGGGAGTGTATAAGTCAGGTCATCAACCCGGAGGCGAGCCGGGGGACCGCAGGATCGGCGTCGTTTGGCATACCCAGGGCGCGGGGAAGAGCCTCACCATGGCCTTCTATGCCGGGCGCATCATTCGAGAGCCCGCGATGGAGAACCCGACGATTGTCGTGATCACAGATCGCAACGATCTCGACGGCCAACTCTTCGGCACGTTTTCTCGCTGTCAGGATCTCTTGCGGCAGCCGCCGGCCCAGGTCGATAGTCGGGCTGATCTCCGCGAAAAGCTCCGGGTTGATGCGGGTGGGGTGGTTTTTACGACCATCCAAAAATTCCTACCTGAGGAAAAGGGGGATCGCCATCCTGTTCTTTCCACGCGGCGCAATATAGTCGTCATCGCCGACGAGGCGCACCGCAGCCAGTATGACTTTATCGACGGGTTCGCGAGGCACATGCATGACGCCTTGCCCAATGCTTCCTATATTGGGTTTACCGGCACGCCGATAGAGTTGACGGACAAAAGCACAAGAGGGGTTTTCGGCGATTACATCAGCATCTACGATATTCAAAGGGCGGTCGAGGACAAGGCGACGGTCCCGATCTACTACGAAAGCCGGTTGGCGAAGCTCGAGCTGGATGAAGCGGAGCGCCCGAAGATAGACCCGGATTTCGAAGACGTGACCGAGGGCGAGGAAATCGAGC
>Ga0315288_10012178_pt1 | contig 10821 bp, 12 predicted proteins | sample YL17G11_20_MG_FD_203454 | JGI IMG/M metagenome (GOLD analysis project Ga0315288, IMG submission 203454) | Sediment microbial communities from Yellowstone Lake, YNP, Wyoming, USA - YL17G11_20 | ecosystem: Environmental > Aquatic > Freshwater > Lake > Sediment | place: USA: Wyoming | collected...
CCGACTTTCCTGTCTCTGGATTACAGTCACCGGCGGTACCATAACGAGTACCGTCCGGGCGTTCACACACAGCGAAATCGACGTAATCTCCTTCGGAGAATTCAAATTTTCCAGCATTCGCCATACCTTCGAGGTAGGCGATGATCGTTCCCGGAGCATACCCGCTTACAAATAGATAGTCGGCGATGCCTTGCTCGGGAGGCTTTTTCATTAGAGATACGCGGCGGCAAGGAACTCATCATCTGAGACTTTACCTTTCTCCGCGAGTTTCTCTGCAAGGATAAGAAGTTCGGCGGCGGTCGCCTCGTCCCCTTTGAAGAGGGCTTCCTTGCGCTTCGACATCAATTCAACGTACTTGGTGGCCATGGTGCTTCGTGGTTCCTTTTGGGTATTATGCGAGTTTAGACGCCGTCGTATAAGACTTTTAGATAGGCTTCCGCGGCGGCTTCGGACATGTTGTTAAGAACCCGGTCGATGTGCTCGGGTTTGTTGCGGATGCCCATGTCATAGACCTTATTGATATTGATACCCTCTCTCTGCATCTTCGTTGCGACCCGGGCTTGATTGGCGCTCAACCTCATCAAAGCCTCCGGGCTATCACCCGATTGCTTATAGCTTCTCAAAAACCTTTCGGCCTGCCAGTCCCCACGATTCGTGTTGAGTGCCTCCATCAACGCGGCCTTATAGGTTGGTTGAGCGAGACCGAAATCTATTAGTTGCGCTTTTCCCGTCGTCCGGTCGTAGAATATATTTTGCGCGTGCATGTCATTATGCGCTACTCCAGCGAGATGAATGTCCTTACGGGCTCTAATATACTCATTCACGACATTTTGCCGCGTATCCCGGTCCGGATTGCCTTGGCGGTTCAAGGAGCTGACAGTCTGCCCTTTCGCCATTCCGAGCCCAAGATAACCGTTCGCCTCGCGAACATGTCCCCCGTAATTAGCACCGATCTCCTTCATACCTTTACTCACCGCGGCACCATGAATCTCGGGAACCCTGCCGGTTCCTTGCAATTTCTGCCAAACCTCAACCTCGTGCTCGCCGATCTTCCCGCGTTTGATGATACCCGGAGGAGGACCATCCGTGCTAAACGCCTGCCCCATGCCGCCTTTTCCGATTAGCCTGTTGTTAGGATTATTGAATACCTCTATCGGATCATAGCCCTTCACGGCTTGTGTTACGGTCCAGCCACCTTTCGCCGCGGCATCGAGAGTTTTGGCACCGCCAGGACCTGCGCGTCTACCCGACGCGGGCGACTCGCCGCGCCCAACAACCTCCTCAGCGATCTTCGCTCTCTGACGGGGATTGAGGGAGCGCTCCTGTAGAATACGTTGAAGAACCGCGGTGTCTTGACCTAGCAGTTTCTTGTTAACTATAACTCCGAGATCCTTATCAAGACCATACGGCTTTGGACCCGCAGTCGCTGGCTTACGTATTAGCGCTCGGACTTGCGTAGAACTGCCGGCTACGGGCGCCCTACCCGCGACGATGTCACCTCGCCGCCGAATCAGTCCCTTCTCAACGCTGTCAAGGAATGCTTTATTCGCAGTCTGTTGATAGAGCGGCTCCTGACGGCGTTTAGCGATCTGAGCGATCTGTTTGTCGAGATCGTCTATTGCGGCTTTGCGGGCTTTGACCTGAGCACGAAGATCCGGTTTGACAGACTTCTTAGGTTCGACACCCTTACCAGCCTGGGCCCGCTTCGCTAATTCCGCTTCGATCGCCTTACGCTGATATGGAAAGAGTTTGCGATTATCGAGATACGCCTGAAGTTTCTGTGTTGTACGTTCGCGTAAGAACTTCTTATTGACTTGCTGGGAGGGTTTTTCCGCCACGGGTTTTGCGGCTTTCGCTGCTTTTCTGGCCTTCTCCCGAAGCGCGGCACGATCGTTCACCTCGCGCATTCGCCTCATGCGCTTTTCCTCCTCGAGGATCTTACGCCGTATCACTGACTTATCGGCGCCGGGAGCCTGTATCGGCTTAACCGCTTTCGCCGCATCACCGACAGACTTCACTCCCTTGACATCGGCTGGCTTCTGCCCATGCCCCATCCTTTGATTCAGTCGACGCGCAAGCGACTGGATGGCTTTCTCACCACGGACTACCTTAACTCCCTTATCCGCCCTCAGCCTATCGTTCTCCTCAAGGATTGACCGCACTTTGAGACCGGCCCGTTGCCCCTTCCTCATGATGTCCCGGTGCTTATCGCCCGGACGTACGGAGATCGGGGAACCTTTTCGACAGTTCGCCCCGCTGGCAATACCATAAACGGACCCGTCCGGACGTTGACAGGCGGCGAAGTCAAATCCGTCGGAAATCTCACCGAAGTCCTCGGCACTCCACTCACCGCAGTGGTCCGCCCAGGATGACTGTTCGTTAAACTCTGACAAAAGTTCACCAATTACCAATTCCTTGACGGACGGATCAAAATCGGCGTATTGAGACATTTTCATCATACGGCCGCCGCAAGGATGATCTTTTTCTGGGCCGCTGTAAGACCTTTTGCACCGCCAAATCTTTCTTCTATAATTTGTAAGATTGCTTCTTTAGACCTGCTGTCATAAGTGGAACTCGCGATAGCTTGACCGATATTTCTTAAATCTCCATCGCTAAGATCAAGTCCCCACCGCATTCGAAGCATTGACTTTGCTTGGGGGCTGGTTGGATAGCTTGTTTGGCCCCTCACCGTCTTCTTCAGGAAAGCAGCGCCAGCGCTTCCATTAACTGAAGCCTGGAGCAAATCTTTAAGCTCTGGGCCTTTAGCACTACTGATACGACTATCAATCTGACTCGGATTCATCAGAGGCATGTTATCGCGCAGCGCCGCTCTTCTTTCCGCCTTGGCTGAAGCCCCCGCCGATCCCTGTTCCTTAATCCTATGGACCTCATCCGCGCTCATGCTCGCGTTCTGTTTAAGAGTAGCAACTAATTTAGTATTAAGAAACTTTTCAGCCTCCTCTCCTGACATCTTTTTCGATTTCAGTTCACGTTCAATTGAGCCCTTAGCTTGATTGGAAGCGGATGAAATCCAGATCCAATTGTTTGGTCGATCGCTACCACCTGAGGACCCAGCTTTTCTGTGATCGAGTTGCATGCCCGTGCGCCAAGACAGCTCCTGTCCCAGCACGTCACGGAAGTCATTGTCCATGAGAGACTTTAATACGGCCTCTCCTCTTTCCCGGGTGCTTGTCCACCCGGCGGCTTTGAACTGCGCTTTCTCAGGACTCCCTTTTCCGCTAAGAGCTGTAACTAACTTAGTATACTCAGCGCTTGGCATCTCCTCTTTTAGTTGAGCTAGAGTAGCTTTTACAACTTTTGGATCTGTGTCAAATGGGGCTTTGTACGTGAGATCCTTGCGTTGAGCATAAAACTCTACGTATTTACCCGCCTGCTCAGGACTCTGAAGATTGTCCCCTCCGACTTTCTTTCCACCAGAAGGATTATACTTCAGTCTTCTAACCGCCTCAGCGGCCCGCTTCGCCTGAGTTTCGTCCAATTCGCCTTTAGATTTGATTTTTCCGGTAATCTTTTGTGTGCTTTTCTCGGCGCGAAGTTTCGCTTTCTCTACTAGTCGCGATAATTTATCGTCGCTAAGTTTAGAGATAAGATCTTTCTGTCGATCTGTTCTAAGTAGACCTTCCCCTCTAAGATACGAGAGAGCATCTTCCCGGTTCATAGGTTTTTTAGTCTTTTCTGGCTCTACCTGCGCTTTTCTCTCTTTTACTTTCGCTCTGAGCTCTTTAAGCCGCTTAAGTTTTTCTGCTCGACTTGTTGATTGCGCGGCATCTTTTTTAGGAGTCGCACCTTTTACTTTAGGTGTAACCGTCGGCTTTGCGGGTTTGATGGCACCCGTTAATTTTTTACGTCCAAGATCTATAGCCTGAACGGCCTTTCCAAATTCCTTATCGCCTTTGACTCGAGCGATCTTTCCAAGAATCTCGCGAGGCACTCCACGCTTCGCTAACGCACCGAGAACCGCCACCCTATTTACCTTTTGACCCTTGATGCAATTCTTTCCTATTGCGATCCCATAGTAGGTTCCGTTCGGTCGCTGACAGACCGTGAAGTCAAAAGTCTCTGATGACTCAGCATAGCGAAGCTCCAAAACCTCGCGGGCTTTAGCATCCAATTCGGAGTCCCAGGCGCCAAATTGTCGGAGATTACTTTTCATCTGCGCGATCCATTTGTGCTTTGACTTTCTCAGCCCATGCTTTGCCAGGATCACCACCCCACAACAACCAACTAATGAGGGAGTTTGACGGAGGGTCTGTGGTATGATTCTTTTTGTACGTTGAGTGCCGTGCAAAGAAGCTTACCATTCGGCTGATAGTCGAGGGTGACAACTTCTGGCGATTTTTCAGTGAGGCAGCACGGGCAACGCCCGAACCTATCCCTTCCTTTGACGCCTGTTTGGTCGTGAGACCGCCACGTCCAGTCTTACTACGGAGATTGAGACCCCGAGCCGCAGCATTTGCCACAGATTCGGGTGGCACAAAGCTAATTCCCTCGTAGCGTTCAGCCCACTCGGGATTTTCGGCCCATTCTAATGCGTCTTCAGTGAAGTGCCCAATCATCATCCCATCTGCTTCTGAAGAGCGCTAATTGCAGAGCCGATCCGTTGTTGCTCCTTGATTGTTACGGCGTCGTCTAAACGGTCTTGTAAGCGCTCTAATTGCATGCGCTGTTCGGGAGTGCCCTTACCGCCACCACCACTACTCTCTTTCTTCTTAGCAGGAGACTTACGCTTCGGTGCTGCGCCTGTGAGACGAGCTCCTTGCACCTCATCAAGACGCTTATTGATCTTGAGAGACGCTCGCATAAACTTACGAGCAGCATCATCATCGCCGTCGCGACGAGCATTACGCTCTTTTGCAAGAACCTGCGCGAAAGCACGCTTCAGACGAGCTTCCTCCTTCTGGCGTTGTTCCATTCCTGCATCAAGTTCTTTACGCTTCTTGGCGCCTGCTTCCACTTCCTTGCGAAAATCGGTTTTTAGCTTCTTTGCCGCCTCAATTACGGGCTTTTGTCCCTGGCGCAGACGCTTAGCTCCAGGATCGATTGGTGATGCTTCAGTCCCCTTGCGGCACTTCTTACCGTCTGGAATCGGGTAGAAACTACCGTCCGAACGTTGACAACGGGCGAAATCGTACGCTTCCGCGAACGACTCAGCATCCTGTGATTTAACATTGGCGAGAGCCTTGGCATTCGCCAGAGCCTCGTCCGTAAAGCGGTCCTTGCGCATTTTCTTTAACTGGCTTGTGCCACAGATAGTTTTACCCGACTAGAGCGAATCTATCCACGCTAGATACTCCCGTGCGACCTTCGTCTCTCTCGGAACGCGTTGTTTGATCGGGGTTGTTGCTGGTCCCGCTTCCTTATATCTCTGAACGAAATCCCGGATCCTTTCGCCAGCCGTACCACCGATCGCGTTGAGGTTAAGAAACGCAGCACCTTTCGTCCAATCCTGCATCGCTTTACGCGGATCATCCGCCGCTCGCTTCGCTAACCCAAAATCCAATAACATCGGCTTATCTCCCTCAACCATCCACTGCAAACTGTGCATGTCCCCGTGGGAGAATCCCTTGCGGTGCAGGAAGAGGACGGCTTTCGCCGCGTTATTCGCCTGCTTTTCATTGAACCTGACGCCTTTCTCGCCCTCACCGGGGCGATAGTTTTTCCAGATCGTCTTGCCGGGTGCGAGATCCATGACTATCTCATCCTTCGACGCTCGATGAAGTTTCGGGCTAAACCCGGCATCACCCATCAACTTCTGGAGTTTCGCCTCATGCTCGCCAAAGTCGCGTCCTTCGATGTTGGTCTTACGAATCAATCCTTGCTTCCGGTCGATCTCCACCGAACCGTAATTCCCCTTGGTTAGGTACTCCCACGAGGCGTTCTCGATGTCGACCTCACGGCCTTTCCGACATTGTTTGCCGCTAGCTATCCCATATCGGGAACCGTCGGGACGTTCGCAAGCGGCGAAGTCAAAAAGGGCCACGAGAATCTCCCGTGACCCCTCGTCAAACGAAGGAGTGTATCTTTCGACGTCAATCATCATAACGGTCAAGGATGTGGGCGATCACCGAGTTTCGTACGATGTCTTCTTTCTCGAACTGGACGATACCCACCTCGCGTAAGTCCCGAAGACGGTGGACGGCGTCGAGTAGACCATTGTCCCGTCTAAACACTTCTAAGTCGGTCTGTCTTGTGTCGCCGATCACGGCCATTTTTGACCCCGAACCAAGCCGAGTCATCACGGTCTTACAGTGTGACGGAAGAAGGTTCTGGGCCTCGTCTAAAATCACAAAGGCTTCATTGAGGGACCGCCCGCGAATATCCTCAAGTAGGATCGGGCAGATGATCTCCTTATTGATCAGGTATTCGGCGGCGCCTCGTGATCTGGTCATCACAGGAAGATTGTCAAGTACGGGACCGATCAACGGCCTAACCTTCTCATTGAAATCTCCGGGTAAGGCACCCCTTCCGCGTTGAAATTCAACTCCGACATCGCTACGAACGTAATACACCCGCTCGTACTTTCCGTCCTTAACACCGGTCAGTCCTTTCCACAAAGCGAGTAGGGTCTTTCCAGTCCCGGCGGCGCCATGAGCGATAGTGATCGTGTTTGTATCAATAGTCCTCCACATCTCATCCTGCCGCCATGAGGCAGCAGAGAAGGGAAGAAGATCCATTCCGGACGACACGCGGTGGGTCTCTTCGTTCGATGTCGCAGCGCGACGTTGCTTACGAGACTCTTTGGCAGTGATTGACATGAAATCTATGGCGGAACTTATGGGGAATGAGGCTAATTCAAAGCGTCTCAAGTCATTAGTACCACCTCCTTTATTGGTGCTCGCCATTATGAGCATCGCGGGGATTGTTTAACTTTTACCTAATCCATCCCAACATCATGTCGGATGTCGCTACGCCCGCGCCTACCTTCTGAGGTCGTTCCCATCCCATCACCAAAGAACCAGGATCGCTCGCCCGCGGTTAGCAATTGCCGACCATTGAACTTTGTCTCCGTGAATTCCTTTATGAGCGCCTGACGATCGGTGGACCGCCCAGCTCCAGCCCGCATGTAATCCGCCGCATTACCAGACGATCCGTCCATGTGAAATGCGTAATATGTGGCGCCCCAGACGATAGCGTCGGTCCTGTCATCATGCGGAACAAACGGGAATGCTGTGATCTCCTTGATAGTGCTGTCAGTCCACGCCCCTTCGACGAAGTGTACTCGGCCCGCCTCGAATAACGGCGCAACCGTCTGTAAACGAACGGTCTTCGACCGGATTGGTTTGAAGGGGTGGATGTGAATCTTGCTCTCGCGTTCCAACATCTGAATCAGTGATTGCCCACTCGCCGCCTGTTCGATAGTAAGGAACTTCGCGCCGTAGTACTTCTGTGACTGTTGTAACATCGCGAGAAGATCGGGGAATGACCACCGTCCGCTGATGATTTCACGGACATAGATGTCGTCCTTGTGCTTCTTTGAGAAGCCCATCACCGCGATCACGCTCTCATCTGCAGTCTCCTTCTCGGAAAACGCGGTGTCTAACGAAAGATACGTGATGTCAAACTCAGGGCAATCCTCCGGCGCTTTGACGCTAATCCAGCCCGCCTTGATGATCGAACCCTCCTGCGCGTTTGGCTTACCTTGGTATAGCGCCGCGAACTTATCGGACCCCATGATCCGCTTCTGTGACAGAAGCATATCAACCGTAAATGTCGCGCTATTCGGCCAGTGTGACTCGCCGTTCTTTCGTCCTAATATGTCAGTCGCTTCATTTTCACACAACGCCTCGATATTGACCCAGCGCCACCCCATTGGATTATCACGATCGTCGTAGATTCCGTCCCCATCCATCAACAGCCCATGAAGATCCTTTTCCCCAAATCGGGTTCCGATGATGAGTTGCGCCCAACGGTTAGTACGACGGGTGGACGCCTGTTCCGCCCAGAATGTCTCAAGTTCTTCAAACGCTGCCTTGGAATCCGACCCTTTAAGTGGGTCGTCAATAACCATCGCGCCAACACCCGGAGAATCCTCATACGGTGTGCCGGCGGTGAATCCTGTCAGCACCCCACCAACAGACGTGGCAAGGATGAAACCTCCGCCGCGCATATCGTACTTCGAGTCGGCCTGGAATCCGGTCCACTCAGGGAAGACTCGGTTGAAGTGCTTATGACGAAGGTAGCCGCAGATCCCCCGGTGAAACTTATTCGAAAGTTGCTGTCCGTACGAGGCTACGATATGCTGTGTTTGTTGGTCATGACCGAGCAACCACGCCACGAATAATTGCGACAGCATCGACTTTCCGGACCGTGGCGCGCAACTAACGATCAGTCTCTGATATCGAAGTTCGGCAACATCCTCAAATGCGGAACCAATGATCTCGTGAAAGTTCGCCACCTGCAACTTCCCGTCGAGCATGATGTCCGCGAACGCCAGAAAACACGTACGAGCCGCACGAAACTTATACTCCTGCAGCACACTGCGGGGAGCCTCGAGTAACTCCAGTTCCTTAAGTCCCCGCTTGTAAATACGCCAACTTGACAGTTCCTCAAGCTGCGACGCGTGAACGATGACTGGTCTCATTCAAACTTTCCTTGCCCAAGCTTCTTCAAAAGTTCGTCGACTTTTCCGGTGTATTCCCGCGCGAGATCTTTCTCCTGCTTCGACTCATTCTCCTGAATGGCTACGATATCACTCATCAGATCCCTATGAGTTTTTATCGAACTATTAAATATAGCGATGAGGTCACGAATTGGTGCCTCGCCCATAGTCGCTTCGATGTCACCGAGGGCTTGTTCGGCTACCTTCAGCACCTTCTCGGCTAACTTACTCTTCTGTTCTACAATCCGATCATTTCTACTTTCCATGTTACCTCAAAAGCTACGTTTACAACGGGAACAACCGCCGGAACTTCCTGCGTTTGGCCTCTGTGCTCCACTTGGCGGATTGTGAAGTACGTTCAAAATCTGTTGAGCTCCTTTCTTGTCACCGCGGTGCATCGCGCGGTAATAGTCCTTCCAGAGCTGTTCGCGACGAGCGGAATCATACATCGTGGTCCATCGTCCCGTATATGGCGTCTAGTAACTCGCTAAGAGCCGTCTCCTCATTCTCGAATCTTTCGATAAATGATTCGGGAACCTGGGACGATAGCATCCGAATGTGCGTCTTTCGCATACGCCTATACTTAGCAGAGTCAATGCCGGAGCTTAGACTGGAGAGATCCAATCCGTGATACCCTAATCGCATGTTTCGATTTTACCCTCTTCTAGCACCTCGTCATCGCAATCCACCCGGGGAAGGTAGTTGTTAGGAGCAAGAAGTGTAAAGTCGTCCGCCTTCACCCACGCCCTACCGAGTGGCGTATTTCCCACCTGGTAATATAGCACGTCATCGTAAACGAGAGTGACGCCGTCCGCTGTCGGGAACACAGTGCCCGGCGTGACAAGAGCCTTCGCGGTGGTCTGTGACGTCGGATCGGCGTAGATAAACGCGGGTGTGATAGTTGAGATCTGGCCGTAGCCCGTCCGTGGAAAATTAACACGAAAGATATTTTCGGCATTCCCCGCGCCCTCGGCTTCTCCAGGAATGTCATTACTGACCCTTACCAGATCCCCGCCCATTAACATCAAGCGTCCTCCGGTGTCGGCTCCAAAAAAGAACCGGTCAAAACTACCGTCGGGCTTGTGAATATTAATCACTTCGAAAGTATCTGATTGGTCTTTGGTGCCCGTGCAAACACGGTAATACCCGGCGGCGATCTCCTCGGCGGACATGAACACACTCAGTGGCTCCCACACGTATATCAGGTCACCATCACCGTTTAACTCGACGCCCGCGTACTGCCCATCATAGGGGATCGTGTTGTTCGGTGGGGGAAGCACCGGAGCGAAAATCACGGTGCCGCACACAGTCTCTCCAGGCTTCAATCTATTTTTGAGATTGCCGGGAAATAGTCTCGTGCAGTCGCCACGTTGAACACAGGGATCGATAGCGATGCCTCGATGCATATCCTGAGTGATGAGTTCCCATCGTTGCGTGTATGTGTAGTGACTGGAGTCGGTTAAGCCAGCGAACTGCTCAGTCACCATGCGAAGTGACCCAAATACCTCTAGCCCGGTGTTCGCGGGCACCGTATTGGTTAGGGTCTCGTGTGTAGCACAACAGAGTTGCACGGCAAAATCGTGTCCTGACTGAGTGAGATAGGATTGGGAGGCGACATTGACCTCAAATGACATCGTGCGAAGGATCGTTAGTGGCGCCTGCCGCTCAATTTCCTCCGATGAACCGACGTAACGAATCACAATCGAGTTGGCCATCTGCAGGATACCCTCCTCATCCGAGATATCTGCGAGCCTCAGGACGTTGACGCCAAGCGGTATCAGCGGTGAGGATAAAAGAGCGTTAGCAATAAACCTTTCAATCTTTGTGATAGAGTCTAGTTTCATTAAGCTGGTTATTACGTCAAATAGCTTGTTAAAAGTTGGTTAAGTTGTTAGACCTGAAGAGCTGCAACTTTGGCCTCAAGAACCTCAATTTTCTTTTGTTGGCGACTCACAACATCTACTAATAGCACGGTTAAGCGATCATACTGGACTCCATCTGGTGCTAACTCAGCCTCAGGTTTAAGTTGTAGTTTACCCTCAATTTCTTCATACGCATCTTCTAAATATGTCCAATGAACTAAACGCGGTTCAATTTCAGCGACTTCTTCTGCTATAAGACCGTACCAACTCCAATCTTGGCGGTCATTAACGCTTGTAGATCTAAACCAAACCGGCCTCATGTTAAATATAGCGTCGCTA
>Ga0315288_10012179_pt1 | contig 10821 bp, 8 predicted proteins | sample YL17G11_20_MG_FD_203454 | JGI IMG/M metagenome (GOLD analysis project Ga0315288, IMG submission 203454) | Sediment microbial communities from Yellowstone Lake, YNP, Wyoming, USA - YL17G11_20 | ecosystem: Environmental > Aquatic > Freshwater > Lake > Sediment | place: USA: Wyoming | collected...
GCTGCGGCGACGCGGAGGCAGGACAAGACCCAATGGAGGTCCATTTTGAAGGCCGTCAGGGTGGGGGCCATCTCGTCGTGGATCTCGCGGGCGAGGGCCTTGGTCTCCTCTTCGCGGAGGAGTTGGTTGTGGAAAGAGAGGTTTTGCAGGAGCTGGTTGGAGTTTTGGAGGTTGGTCTCGATGGCGTAGCGGCGGGTGATGTCGGAGACGATCATCCCCATGCCGTCGAGGACCTTGAAAGCGAAGATATCGATCTGGCGCCCACCCCAGCTCGGGTGGGTGATATCCTTGAGAAAGCAGGGTTTGCCCGTTCGGATGACTTCCTGGTAGCGGCGGAAGCGACCGGAGGGTTTCGTCGGGGGGGATAATTCCACGAGTTTCCGCCCGATGACCTCACCTCGATTTTTCTTCCACATCTTGAGCGCCGCGGCGTTGAGGTCAAGGATTCGGATGGAGGAATCGAAAAGAAAGAAGGCGTCGCGGGAAGCGTGCCAGAAGGTGTTGAAGATCTTCACCTTCATCGAGAGAAGAGGAGATTTAGTTTCCTTCATCTTGGACCCACCCCGGTCCTGGAATGAATTATAAAGAATCAGTGCTGTCCAGTTATAAGTTGAACAAAAGCAATTGGTTACGGTCAACGGCCATCGATTCATGATCGTTCGTTTCCGTAAACAGTTGATTCAACGGAGTTTTCTCGAATGCCATAATGCTCAAAATCTGAAGAAAAGTGTAGAGCGGGACCTTCAGATCCAGTTTCTTCTTGATGATCGCGACGAGTGCGTAAACCGTAATGGCCACCCAAATCTGCGTGCGCACGGCATTCTCCGAGGTCCCATAAAACGATTTGATCCGCAGGTTCTGTTTGATCCAACGGAAGAAAAGTTCCACTTCCCAGCGGAGCTTGTAGAGCTTGGCGATCGTCAGCGCGGGCAGAAGGAAATTGTTTGTCAGAAAGGTCAGGTACCGATCGTTCTCCCGGTCGTAGAACCGAACTCGACGGATCGCGTCGGGATAGTCGGCCTTGGATTTGAGGCCAGTCAAGGCGATCCTCTGATCGCTGGTCAGGCCGAGGGTTTTGTCGACGGGTTGAGACGAGATTCGGCGCGACTGGAGATTCGACTTGGCCCGGATGACGAAAAAGGCTTGGTTCTGATGGAAGGTGTAGAGTCGGGAGAAGTCCAGATATCCTCGATCCAGGATGTAGAAGGAACCCGGCTCGAGCGGGAGATCGTCGAGGATCCGAACATCGTGCGTTTTTCCTTCTGTGATATGGATAAAAGTTGGTATCGAGCCCTTCAGGTCGAGAAGCGTATGGAGCTTGATAGCGCCCTTGCGTTTGCGGAATCGAGCCCAGGGAAAAAGCGACAGACAGAGGTCGATCGTTGTGGAATCGAAGGCGTAAATCGTATCTTTGAGCTCCAAACCGATGTCCTCGTCGCGGTAAAGTCGACGAGCCTCGGCGATGAGCACCTTGGCAAAGTCGGCATAGATGCGCCAATCGCGCGCTTCGTTGGCGTTGGCCAAGTTGTTGCGAGAGACGCGGCCACGGATTCCCATGTGATAGAGCCGGCTTTTCACGGCTTTCAAACAGGAGACGATATCGCGGAGGCTCTCCCGATAGGTCAGTTGGGCGAAGGCCAGGCAGAAGAACTGATCGAGGCACGAAAATTTCCGGACCCTGTAGTCCCCGCGATAACGCCGGACGCATTTTCGAAATTCGGGAAGAGGAAGGAAGGCCATGATCTGGGCGAAGACGGAAGGCTGAGTGTTCATCGGGCGCTCCTTGAAGGGAAAAAGAGCGCCGATTATACAAAATCGCGTTCAAATCGATTACGTCGAAAAATGGTTCCATCTTCTGTGTTATGTGCATCATGTGGGGGTTTTAATCTTCCTTAACTGGACAGCACTGTGTCCCCGTATTTAATTTTTCTACAGCTTGATCATGCGCTCGATCGCTCCGCGCGCCCGGTCCGCGATCTCTTCCGGGACGAGAACGCGGGGGGCCATCCGCTCCAAGGCCGCGACGACCTTGGGGAGAGTGATCTTCCTCATATTGGGACAAAAGGCCGGATCATGGGCCGGATAGAACCTCTTGCCGGGATTTTCCTTGGCAAGCCGGTAGGTCATGCCCGCCTCGGTCGCGATCACGATTTCCGCGGCATCCGTTTCGCGGGCCCATCGGACCATCCCGCCGGTCGAAAGAACCTTGTCGGCGAGGTCGATGACCTCGGGCCGGCATTCGGGATGGGCCCAGACCTCGGCCTCCGGATACATCTTCCGCTTTTCCCGGATGTCCCGGGCGAGGATATTGTTGTGGACATGGCAATAGCCGTCCCATGGAATGATCTTTTTCGCCGTTTGCCGGGCCGCCCAGGCCGCCAGGTTCCGGTCGGGGGCGAACAGGATCTCCCGTTCGGGGAGCGACTCGACGACCTTCACGGCGTTGGCGGACGTACAGCAGATGTCGCATTCGGCCTTGACGGCCGCCGAAGTGTTGACGTAGCAGACCGCAGGCCGCCCGGGGTATTGGCGCTTCCAGGCGATGATCTCGTCGGCAGTGATCATGTCGGCCATGGGGCATCCGGCTTGGAGGTCGGGGAGCAGGACGACTTTTCGAGGAGCGAGAATCGCCGCCGTCTCGGCCATGAAGTGGACGCCGCAGAAGACGATCACCCCGGCTTCGACCTTGGCCGCCATTTGGCTGAGCTCGAGAGAGTCGCCGACGAAATCGGCGGCGTCCTGGACTTCTCCCCGCTGGTAGTTGTGGGCCAGGAGGACGGCCTGCCGCTCCCTCGCGAGATCACGGACCCGCTGGATGAGGGCGGCCCGCTCCGGCGATTCGATCATGGGCTATTTCGAGAGCGCGGCGCCGCAGTGGGTGCAGGCGGCCTCGGCCTTTTTCGTGTACTTGCCGCAAGCCGGGCACTCGACAAGGTCGGTGTGACAGTGCTTACAGGCACAAAGTTCCTCAAAGCCTTCGAGAGGACCTTCGCAATAGGGACAGCTGCCTGTCTTCTCCCCTTCCGCTTCCCCCTCACCTTCGGGCTCATGTTCCCCACCGACGGCCATCTTCGCCGTCCCCCCCGCGGCCCGGTCCCGATAATTCCGGACGGCCAGGTGGAGGGCGTCGGCGCCCAAGTTCGAACAGTGCATCTTGTTCTTGGGCAGGCCGCCGAGCTCCTCGGCGACTTTCTCGTTGGTGATCGCCATCGCTTCGGCCAGGGTCTTGCCCAAGGCCATCTCCGAGACCATGCTCGAGACGGCGATGGCGGCGCCGCAGCCGAAGGTCTGGAACTTGATGTCGGCGAGCTTGCCGTCGTGGACTTTGACGTAGAACGTCATCATGTCGCCGCAGACGGGATTGCCCACCTGGCCGACACCGTCGGCGTCCGGCAGCGTTCCCACGTTCCGCGGATTCGCGAAATGGTCCATCACCTTGTCGGTATAGATCATCGGCCTTTCTCCTTCAGGAATTCGGTGTACAGCGGCGACATCTTCCGCAACCGGTCGATGACCGGCGGGAAGGCCTCGATCAGGGCGTCGATGTCTTCGGCCGTGGTCGTATCGATCAAGCTGAAAACGAGCGATCCCTGCACCGTCGCATGGTCGAAGCCCATGGCCAAGTGAACATGCGAGGCTTTGAGCGCCTTCGACGTGCAGGCCGAGCCGCTCGAAGCGGCGAAGCCCTTCATGTCGAGGCTGAGAAGCATGGCTTCGCCCTCGACGAACCGGACGAAAAAGCCGGCCTGATGCGGGAGGCGCCGTTCCCGATGGCCCGAGAGGATGATATGATCGACCGCCCTAGGAAGGCCTTCGATCAGCCGATCGCGTAGAGCCGTCATTCGGGCCGACCGCTCGGCCATCGCCGCGGCGGCGAGCTCGGCCGCGGCGCCGAAACCGACGATCGCCGGGACGTTTTCCGTCCCTCCCCTGCGGCCGCCTTCCTGGATGCCGCCATCGAGCAGGGGGAGGAGGCGCGTTCCCTTTTTCAGAAACAACGCCGCGCCGCCCTTCGGCCCGTAAAACTGGTCGCCGGCGAGGCTGAGGGCGTCCACGCCCAAAGCCCGGACGTCCACGGGGATGTTTCCCGCGGCGGCCACGGCGTCGGTGTGAACGAGGACGCCCCGGGCTTTCGCGACCTTGACGATCTCGGCCACGGGCTCGATCGTCCCGACTTCGGAGTTGGCCAGCATCACCGAAACGAGGACCGTTTCTTTCCGGAGAGCTTTTTCGACCTCGGCCGGATCCACCAGGGCGTCTTGATCGACCGGAACGAGCGTCGTCGTGAAGCCGGACTTTTCCAGGCTTTTCGCGGCGTTGAGGACGGAAGAGTGCTCGACCGCGGAAAGGACAAGATGGGTCCCTTTGGCCCGGTTGGCCAAGGCCAAGCCCTTCAGGGCGAGATTGTTGGCCTCCGTCCCGCCGGCCGTGAACAGGATCTCGCTCTCGGAAGCGTTGATCAACCGGGCGACGTTCTCGCGGGCGCCGGCGACCGCCTCGGCGGCCTCCTGGCCCTCGGAATGGAGGCTCTGGGGATTGCCGAAACGTTCCCCGAAATACGGAAGCATCGCCTCCAGGACCCCGGGCCCGAGCGGGGTGGCGGCGATGTGGTCGAGATAAATCCGCTTCATCAGATCGAAACGACCTGTTTGACCTCGGGGACTTCCTTCTTGAGGATGCGCTCGATGCCCATCTTCAAGGTCATCTGGGACATGGGGCAGCCGCCGCAGGCGCCGGTGAGCCGGACCTTGACCACGCCGTCGGCCCCGACGTCGACGAGCTCGACGTCCCCGCCGTCCATCCGCAATTGCGGCCGGACCTTATTCAACGCGGCTTCGATTTTCTCTTTCATCGGATGCTCCTTCATCGGATTGTTTTAATATATGCCGATCGGGGGAATTTTTCCAGAGCCGAGACGATTCTCCGGGCCAATTCCCTACATTCCCTATAAATTATATGTATAATTACGCCGCGGCGTCAAGGCCCATGGAAATTGACAGCGCCGGGCGATCGGCGATATATTACCGAGATAGATAGGAAGAGAGATCTCCCGCCAAGAGAAGGAATTCAGAGCGGTCCGGAAAAAACAAATCTTCATCCTTCGAGCTGAGGAAGAACATGAAGATACGTGAGGCAGGGCGAAGGATTCCCGTCTTCGTCATGATCGCCGGATTCCTCCTCGCCCCGTTGGCTGCGCAAAACGAACACCCGGGCCTCCCCATCATCACGAATTACCCCCCGGAAGAATACAACGCCGACATCCAAAATTGGGCGGCGGTGCAGGACAAACGGGGACTTTTATACGTGGCCAACACATCCGGCGTCCTGGAATTCGACGGCCGCGATTGGCGGCTGATCCCCGTGGGCGGGAATCTGGCCGCCCGCTCATTAGCGGCCGTCGATTCGGGCCGGATTTATGTCGGCGCCTTGGGCGATTTCGGATATCTCGAGGCCGACGAACGGGGAGACCTCGTCTTCCGCTCCCTCGGGATCGCCGGCGGGCTGAAAACCCAGGAGATCGGGGACGTCGTCACGGCCGTTGTCATCGGAGAAACGGTCGTCTTTCAAAGCGCGGATGGAATTTTTCTTTATCAGGACAACCGACTGTCGATCATCCGGCCGGAAACCCGCTTTTCCGCCGGCTTCGCCGTCCGAGACGCATTTTACTTGAGACAGGGAGCCCGGGGCCTCTATCGGCTGGTCGGCGATCGTCTGGAATTCGTCCCGGGAAGCGAACGATTTGCCGAAGACCGGATTTTTGCGATGCTGCCGAATGATCGGGACGTCCTCCTCCTGGGATCCCGAGACGGAGGATTCTTCTTCTTCCGCCCCGGGGCGGGCGCGAAAGTCGCCTTCGTCAAAGCCGCCGCGTTCTCGGACATGGAGCGGATTCTCCGGGGACAAAAAGTCGGCGTCTGCGCGCGTCTCTCGGACGGGCGATTGGCGTTCTCAACCACCCAGAGCGGTTTATACATCTGTTCTTCGGCCGGAGTCCTGCTCGATCACCTCGATAAATCCAAGGGTCTTTTGAACGACGGAATCTATTATCTGTATAAGGATCCTCGCGACAATCTGGTCCTTTGCCTCAGCGTCGGAATCTCCTACGTGGAAACGGGCACACCGATCCGACTGCTGACGGATAAATCCGGGCTCAACGGCGCGGGCAGCGCGGCCCTCTATCGGCCGCCGAGCGCGGGGCCGGGAAGCGGGCCCAGATTGTATCTCGGGACTTATCAGGGGCTCTTCGTCCGGGACGAAAGACCCTTCGACGTTCCTTTTATCCGGATTCCCGGATCTATGGAAACCATGAGCCTCATCGAACGGAACGGCCATATTCTCGTCGCCCACAACGAAGGAATCGCCGAAATCAAGAACGGTCGGCTGAAACAACTTCAGTCGAATCGAATCGGGATCGGCTTCCTGAGTCCCTCGCCTCGGCCCGATCTTCTTCTGGCCGGGACCTTCAACGGATTGATCCGCCTCAAATACACAGGCGGGGAATGGAAATCCTTGGGCCCGGTCGCCGGATTCACCCAAGGATGTTTCAACCTGGCCGAAGCGCCCGACGGGCGGATCTGGCTTTATACCAACGCCGGCAACGGAATTTTTTGCCTGACTCTTTCCGAAAATTTCGACCGGGTCGTGGCCGTCAAAAACTTGACCCGGGCCGACGGACTGCCCGCCGACGCCGGGAACCTGGTTTTCCCCGGAAGCGACGGAATCCGGATCGCCACCGTCCGCGGGCTTTACCGCTACAATGCCGACCGGGACCGTTGCGAGCCCGATCCGGATTTTCCGGAGACCGCGCGGTTAGGACGGTCCATCCGCTTGGTTCACGAAGCTCCCAACGGCGATCTTTGGGTGGGCGGGGACGGATTCTGCGGCGTCTACCGCCGCGGATCGGACGGCCGCTCCCGGCTGGAAAACGGATTGCTGAATCGTCTGCCGTTCTTCCGAATCGGCGATTTCATGACGACTCTTCCGACCGGGAATCTCCTCGTCGGTTTCAAGGACGGATTCATTCAGATCGATCCGAACCGGATCTCGATCCCGGCCGAATCCCGCTCGGTGACGATTCGGCGGGTCGAAAGCCGGGGGCGTCTCCTCTTCGCCGGATCGAAGGTGACCGGCCGCAATCCGAAGGACGCCGGCGGGCGGATTCCGGAGTTGTCGTACCGAAAGAACCAAATTCGTTTCACCTATGCCGCCCCGTTCCTCGAGAGCGCGGGTCATACGGAATACCGGACACGTCTGGAGGGGTACGAAACGGACTGGTCGTCCTGGAGCCGGCAAGCCGTCAGTTCCTTCACCAACCTGGGCGAGGGGACCTACACCCTTCATGTCGAAGCCCGCAATGTTTACGGTCAAGTCGGGCAGGGCGACGCGTGGTCGTTCGTCGTTCTTCCGCCTTGGTATCGGACCTGGCCGGCCTATCTCGTCTTTGGATTGTCGGGATTCCTCGCCCTCGTCGGGCTGATGAAGGGATACAACCGGAAACTCCTCCGGGAAAAGGTCCGGCTCCAACGCCTCGTGGATCAAAAAACCCGGGAACTCAAGGATGCCGCTTTGACGGATCCCCTGACCGGCCTCCGCAACCGTCGCTACTTGTCGGATATCCTCCAGTCCGATATCGACGCTTTTGTATCCCAACAAAAATTCATCCTTCAGAACAAAAACCGGCGAAACCGGAAACCCGGGGAACGCCTCGGATTCGGCGTCTTGATGATCGATATCGATCATTTCAAAGAGATCAATGATCGATTCGGACACGCGGCCGGCGACCGTCTGCTTCGGCAATTCGCCGGCATTCTGCGCGCTTCCGTCCGGGAGGACGACGTCGTCCTGCGTTTCGGCGGCGAGGAATTTTTAGTGGTCCTTAAAAAGACGGTTCTCGATTATCCGGAGATCTGCGCGGAGAAAGTTCGAGCCGCGGTCGAAAACGCCGAATTCGACCTCGGAGAGGGGGCGGCGGTCCGCCGGACATGCTCCGTCGGGTATACGAATTTTCCGTTCTATCCGGAGGCGCCCGACCGGGCCTCCTTCGATCAAGCCCTTCGGATCGCCGATCTCGGACTCTACCAGGCGAAAAAGGGCGGCCGCAATCGAACCGTCGGAATCTCTCCCCTCTCGCCGAATGCGAGCGTCGAAGAAACCGACGTCTTGTTCGCCGACCTGGACACCGCGGTCGAAAAGGGCTTGGTCCGTGTTCGTCCGGGTCGGAAGCCCGAACAGCCGCCGGACGCTCGAAAAGCCGGCCCGTGATCTCTTACGAGCATTTATTCCAGCCGCAGTTCGGGCAGACGGGGCACTTCTCGTCGGGAAGGGTCGCCCCGCACTGCTTGCAGGCGGACTGGAACATGTCCTTGACTCCGTTTTTCCCGCCGCCGAAATGCCGGTCCAGGATCTTGGCGATGGCGTCCGGGATGGAGGTGACGAGGCCGCCCTCGGTGAAGATCGGCTCCGAGCCGCCGATCCCCTTGAGCTGGTTGACGACCTCCTTGGGGTCCACGCCGCTGCGGAGGGCCAGGGAGATGAGCCGTCCGATGGCCTCGGCGTCGGCCATCGTCGAATAGCCGCTCTTGCCGATGCTGGCGAAGACCTCGAAGGGCTTCTGGTTGAAGAAGGTGATCGTGATATAGAGGTTGCCGAAGCCCGTCTTGATCTTGTCGGTCGTCGAGGTCAGGGTGTCGGGCCGCTCCTGAGGCAGACGTTTGTCCGGCGTTCCCGCCTTCTTCAGAACTTGATCGTCGCGGCAGCCGTCGCGGTAGATCGTGATGCCTTTCGTCCCCAGGTCGTAAGCCCGCAGATAGGCGGCCTCGACATCCTTGAGCGCGGCCTCGTGGGGCAGGTTGATCGTTTTCGAAACCGAATTGTCGACGTGCTTTTGGAACGCGGCCTGGGTCCGGATGTGCCCTTCCGGGGCGATCTCGTGGGCCGTGACGAAATAGTCGGGGGCGGGCTTCCCGGGATTCTGCGCTTTCCACTCCGCGTAGAGCGGGTGGACGTCCTTGATCTGGGAATCGAGGATATGCGAGGTGAATTCGAAGGCGAAGACGGGCTCGATGCTCGAGGAGCAGCCGGCGATGCGGGAGATCGTCCCGGTCGGAGCGACGGTGAACACCGTCGCGTTCCTCATCCTCCGGCCCTTATAGACCGACTTGGCGATATTCGGAAAGTCGCCCCGCTGACGGGCGAGCCCGGCCGAGGCGGCGGCCGCCGTCCGCCGGAGGAAGGCGGCGATTTTGTCCGCCAGAGCCAGGGCCGCGGGCGCATCGTAGCGGATCTTCAACTTGATCAGGAGATCGGCCCAGCCCATGATGCCGAGCCCGATCCGGCGGTTCCCCTTGGACATTTCGTCGATCTGGGGCAGAGGGTATTTGTTGACATCGATGACGTTATCCAGGAACCGGACGGCGAGGTCGATGACCCGGGCGAAGCGGTCCCAGTCGAAACCATCCTTCCGGTCGGGGATGTAGAAGTTCGATAAGTTGATCGAGCCGAGATTGCACGATTCATACGGATGGAGGGGCTGTTCGCCGCAGGGATTGGTCGCGCTGATCGGCCCGAGACCCTTCGTCGGGTTCGCCTTGTTGATCCGGTCGATAAAAATGAGCCCCGGGTCGCCGATCGCCCAGGCCGACTCGACGATCATCCGGAAGACCTTGCGGGCATCCTTGCGGTCCGCGGCCTTTTTCCGGTAGGGGTCGATGATCTCGTACGTCGCGCCCGTCTTGACGGCCTCCATGAACACGTCCGTCGCCGCGACCGAAAGGTTGAAGTTCCCCACGCTCCGGCCGTCCTTCTTCATGAGGATGAAGTCCTCGATATCGGGATGGTCGACCCGGAGGATCCCCATGTTGGCCCCCCGCCGCGTCCCGCCCTGCTTGACCGCTTCGGTCGCGGCGTCGATGACCTTGAGGAACGAGACCGGCCCGCTGGCCACCCCTTGGGTCCGGTGGACGAAGCTTCCCCGCGGCCGGAGGCGGCTGAAATCGAAGCCGGTCCCCCCGCCTTCCTTGTGAACGAGGGCGGCGTTCTTGACCGTATCGAAAATCGACTCCATCGCGTCTTCGATGGGCAGGACGAAGCAGGCGCTGAGGCACATGTCCCGGCCGGCGCCGGTGAGGGTGGGACTATTGGGTAGGAAGTCCCGGGCCATCATCGCCTCGAAGAACGCCTGAGCCCAGCGGGTCCGGTCCGCGGACGTTTTCTCCGCGGCGGCGACGGCCTTGGCGACCCGGCCAAAAAGATCGGCCGGCGATTTGTCGAGGAAATCTCCTTTGTCGTTCTTCAGGAAATACCGCGACCGGAGGATCCGGAGGGCGTTTTCGGAAAATCCGTGCGTCTCTGTCATCGTGACTCCTGCCCGGGACGAAAAGGGGATGGTCGAGGCGGGAACGCCGTCCTACCGTTTTCCCACGGCGGCCAGCTTGGAGGCCATCGTCGCCTCCTTGTCCAGCCGGTGATCGACCCGAAGATCGATGTGGATCCGGCCGACCCCCATCCGGACGAGGGCCTCGTCCGCCGCGGCGACGACCCGGAAGAGAGTCTCCAGATCGGGCGCTTCGACGACCGTGGCCATGGCGCCCGTCCGGGTCTCGAGTCCCGAGGCTTCCAGAACCCGGAGGACTTCCTTCACGTACCGGCTCACGGACGACCCTTCACTCGTCGGAAAAACGGCCACTTCGGCGATGATCATCGGACTCTCTCCCTAGAAAACGGATAGATTCTATAACAATACTAAATATAGAGCAAGCCCCTCGGCCCCACCCCAGGGCTGGGGGCGGCGGCACACCGGGATCGGCGCTCGGAGGCGATCCC